>Ga0172382_10001724_pt1 | contig 38403 bp, 31 predicted proteins | sample Leawel138RmetaG_FD_122245 | JGI IMG/M metagenome (GOLD analysis project Ga0172382, IMG submission 122245) | Leachate microbial communities from a municipal landfill in Southern Ontario, Canada - Leachate well 138R metaG | ecosystem: Engineered > Solid waste > Landfill > Unclassified | place... | reverse complement strand
CAGCGCCAAGCGCAGCAGCTCGTCCTTCTCCTCGCGGCTGAGCTGGAAGTCAGGATCGTAGACTTTGATCGCACGGCGGCTCTGGATGGCGTCTTCGATGGTCATGGACTTCTCCCGAATCAAGAATGGCCGCCATGCTAGCGACGCGAAATGATCGAAACCACCGGTACTTTCCGATCAAACCGATCGAACAGCACGATGCTTTGCGCGGCGAACGCCCACGAAAAAGCCGCCCGAAGGCGGCTTTTTTTGAACGGCGGATCGCAGCTTAGAGTTGCGGGCCGGCGTTCTTGATGGCGTCGGAGACGTCAAACTTCTTGAAGTTCTCGACGAACTTGCCTGCCAGCTCCTTGGCCGCCAGATCGTAGGCGCTCGGGTCAGCCCAGGTGTTGCGCGGGTTGAGCAGCTGGGTTTCGACGCCCGCAACGGCCTTCGGCACGTCCAGGTTGATGATCGGCAGGTGCTCGGTTTCGGCACCGACCAGCGCGCCGCTCTGGATCGCCGCGATCACCGCGCGGGTGGTCGGGATGTTGAAGCGCTTGCCGACGCCGTAGCCACCGCCGGTCCAGCCGGTGTTGACCAGATAGACCTTGGAGCCGAAGGCGTTGATGCGCTTGATCAGCAGTTCAGCGTACTCGCCGGCCGGACGCGGGAAGAACGGCGCGCCGAAGCAGGTGGAGAAGGTCGACTTGATGCCGCTGCCCGAACCCATTTCGGTGGAACCAACCAGCGCGGTGTAGCCGGACAGGAAGTGGTAGGCCGCCTGCTCGTTGTTCAGGATCGACACTGGCGGCAGCACGCCGGTCAGGTCGCAGGTCAGGAAGATCACCGCTTTCGGCTCGCCGCCGAGGTTCTTCTCGGAACGCTTCTCGACGTGCTCCAGCGGATAGGCGGCGCGGCTGTTCTGCGTCAGGCTGGCATCGGCGTAGTCGGGCAGGCGGGTCTGCTCGTTAAGCACGACGTTTTCCAGCACGGCGCCGAACTTGATGGCCTTCCAGATCACCGGCTCGTTCTTCTCGGACAGGTCGATGCACTTGGCGTAGCAACCGCCCTCGATGTTGAACACGCGACCCACGCCCCAGCCGTGCTCGTCGTCACCGATCAGGTAACGCGATTCGTCGGCCGACAGGGTGGTCTTGCCGGTGCCGGACAGGCCGAAGAACAGGGTGGTGTCGCCGTCTTCGCCGATGTTGGCAGCGCAGTGCATCGGCAGCACGTCGACGTCGGGCAGCAGGTAGTTCTGCACGGAGAACATGGCTTTCTTCATTTCACCGGCGTACTGCATGCCAGCGATCAGCACTTTCTTCTCGGCGAAGTTGAGGATCACGCAGCCGTCGGAATGGGTACCGTCACGCTCCGGCTCGCAAACGAAGAACGGCGCGTTGAGGATGCGCCACTCGCTCTTGCCGGCCGGGTTGAAGGCGGTCGGCTCGATGAACAGGCAACGGCCGAACAGGTTGTGCCAGGCGGTTTCGGTGCTCATCTTCACCGGCAGGTAGTGCTCGGGGTCAGCACCAACATGCACGTGGGAAACGAAGCTGTCACGCTCGCCGAGGTAGGCTTCGACGCGGTTCCACAGCGCCTCGAACTTGCCGGCCGGGAACGGGCGGTTGATCGGCCCCCAGGCGATGTGGTGCTGGGTGCTCGGCTCTTCGACGATGAAGCGGTCAGCCGGAGAACGACCTGTGCGGTGCCCGGTCTTAACCACCAGAGAGCCATTGGCAGCCAGCTCACCCTCACCGCGCTTGACGGCTTCTTCAATCAATTGCGCGATGCTGATGTCGGTGTACACGGCGTTGGTCGCTTGCGTCATGAGTGTCCCCGTCGGCCCTGGGCCGATTCCTCCATGCTGTTGTAGTGCACCAGACGGTGAACTACATCGAAAAAAGTGCGCGCGATTATGCCAGAAAACACGGCGCGCTGGGTATGAGCCCGTGATGGCCAAAAGGTTCACTGTGGCATGGCGCCATCAGTGACGGGTATCCGAGGCCGGCTGAATGCCACCACCGGCAAACAGCTGGCCGATGTCGGCAGCATCGAAGACGTAGTGTTCGTTGCAGAACTGGCAATCCACGGTGATGGTGCCGCCCTGCTCCTGCAGCAGCTGTTCGGCATCGTGCTGGCCCAGGCTGACCAGCGCATTGGCCGAACGCTCGCGCGAGCAACTGCAGCGGAAACGGATCGGCTGCGCCTCGAACAGCCGCAGCGGTTCCTCGTGGTAGAGCCGATGCAACACGGTCTCGGTATCCAGCCCCAGCAGTTCCTCGGCGCTGAGCGTATCGGCCAGGGTGCGCAGGTGCTGCCAGCTGGCTTCGCGCTCTTCCGGATCGTGAATGCGGTCGGCCGGCAACTGCTGCAGCAGCAGGCCGCAGGCGCGGCGGCTGTCGGCGGCGAGCCAGAAACGGGTCGGCAGCTGCTCGGAGGCGGCGAAGTATTCCGACAGGCATGCGGCCAGGTCGACGCCCTCCAGGCCGACGATGCCCTGGTAACGCTGGCCCTTGGCCGGTTCGACGGTGATCGCCAGCATGCCTTCGGGCATCAGCTCGCGCAGGGTCGCGTCCGGCGCGATCTGCTCGGCGTGGTAACGGGCAATACCGCGCACCTCGCGGTCGCTGGAGCATTCGACCATCAGCAGCGGCACCGGCCCTTCGGAGCGCGTCTGCAGCGACAGCAGGCCGTCGAACTTCAGCGTGCCGACCAGCAGCGCCGCGGCAGCCAGCAGCTCACCGAGCAGCTGAGCGACCGGTTCCGGGTAGGCGTGCTTGGCCAGCACGTGCTGGTAGCTTTCGGCGAGCGTGGCGGTTTCGCCGCGCACGTCGTTGTCGTCGAAGAGAAAGCGTTGGGTCTGGTCGGACATGCCGGATGCTCGCAAGGTGGCCGCGGAAAAAGTCGTGCATTTTACACGAAGCGTCGGCACCCCGAGGCACCCGCCGTCGATTCGGTGGACCGGTCGTGGAGTCGGCCGTTCCCTGCCGGTCAGCCCTTGAATGCGCGCAGCAGCTCGATCTGCCGGCGCTGCTTCTTGCTCGGCCGGCCGTCGGTCTGCACGCCGAGCGCGCCGGCCTTGCGCTGCGCCGCCGCTTCTTCGCGGCGCACCAGGCTGTCGGCGGTTTCCTCGTAGAGCAGCTGGGCCTGCGGCGCGCCCCGGCGCACTGCCGACAGCTCGCGGATAATCACCGTGCGCTCGTCGAAACCGATGCGGATCACCAGCTCGTCGCCGACCCGCGGTTCCTTGCTCGGCTTGCAGCGCTCGCCGCGACAGTGCACCTTGCCGCCCTCGATGGCTTCCTTGGCCAGCGCGCGGGTCTTGAAGAAGCGCGCGGCCCACAGCCACTTGTCCAGGCGCACCTTGTCGTCGTCTTTTTCGCTCATGTTCAACCTGCGTTTCGCCTTGTGGTCTCAGCCGTGTGCAGTTGTCATGCACCACGACTAGAATGCCCGCAAATCTCACGGATGCCACGCTTGGACTGTCTCGATCCCCACACGCTGATCGGCCTGCGCGAATGGGTCGCCCTGCCCGAACTGGGCGTGGTCGGCCTGCGCGCGAAGATCGACACCGGCGCCAGCACCTCGGCGCTGCACGCCACCGAGATCAGCGAATTCGAGCGTGACGGCCAGCCCTGGGTGCGTTTCACCGCGCATCTGGGCACGCTGGTCCAGCGGCGCCATCGCTGCGAGGCGCCGCTGGTGGCGCACAAGACGATCAAGAGCTCCAACGGCCAGGTGCAGACGCGCTACGTGGTGCGCACACTGCTGGCGCTCGGCGACCATGTCTGGCCGGTCGAATTCACCCTGACCTGCCGCAAGACCATGCGCTACCGCCTGCTGCTCGGCTCCAAGGCGCTGGTCGACGGGCAATGGCTGATCGACCCGTCGCGCGCCTACATTCAGGACAAACCCCAGGTTCTCACTTCCCCCGGTGCCCAATGAAAATCGCCGTGCTGTCGCGCAATCCGCGCCTGTATTCCACCCACCGCCTGGTCGAAGCCGGCCAGCAGCGTGGCCATGAGGTGGTGGTGATCGACACCCTGCGCGCCTACATGAACATCGCCAGCCACAAGCCGCAGATTCATTACCGTGGCAAGCCGCTGGAGGGTTTCGACGCGGTGATCCCGCGCATCGGCGCCTCGGTGACCTTCTACGGTTGCGCGGTGCTGCGCCAGTTCGAGATGCAGGGCGTGTTTCCGCTCAACGAGTCGGTGGCGATCGCCCGTTCGCGCGACAAACTGCGCGCGCTGCAGCTGCTGTCGCGGCGCGGCGTCGGCCTGCCGGTGACCGGCTTCGCCCACTCGCCCGACGACATTCCCGACCTGATCCAGATGGTCAACGGCGCGCCGCTGGTGATCAAGGTGCTCGAAGGCACACAGGGCATCGGCGTGGTGCTGTGCGAGACCGAGAAGGCCGCGGAATCGGTGATCGAGGCGTTCATGGGCCTCAAGCAGGACATCATGGTGCAGGAATACATCAAGGAAGCCGGCGGCGCCGACATCCGCTGCTTCGTCGTCGGCGACAAGGTGATCGCCTCGATGAAGCGCCAGGCCAAGCCCGGCGAATTCCGCTCCAACCTGCATCGCGGCGGCACCGCCAGCCTGATCAAGATCACCCCGGAAGAACGCATGACCGCGATCCGCGCGGCCAAGGTGATGGGCCTGAACGTGGCCGGCGTCGACATCCTGCGCTCCAACCACGGCCCGCTGGTGATGGAGGTCAACTCTTCGCCGGGCCTGGCCGGCATCGAGGAAACCACCGGCAAGGACGTTGCCGGGCTGATCATCGAGTACCTGGAAAAGAACGGTGGCCCGCACCTGACCCGCACCAAGGGCAAGGGCTGAACGCCGCGCGCTGACAGCCGGCGCGCGCTCGCCATCAGGTTTTTATCGCATCCCTCGGCAGCAGCAGCCCCAGCGGCAGGCTGACCCGCGCCTCCAGGCCGCCACCCTCGCGGTTGCGCAGCTCGACGATGCCGCCGTGCTGGTTGGCGATGCGCTTGACGATCGCCAGCCCCAGGCCGGAGCCCTTGCCACCGCGCGCGCGGTCGCCGCGAATGAACGGGTTGAAGATGCCCTCCAGCTCGCTCGGCGCGATGCCAGGCCCGCGGTCGAGCACGCTGAGCACCACGTACGGCGCATTGCTGTCGCCGGTTACCGAGGCGGCGACCTCCACGCCTTCGCCGCCGTAGCGCCGGGCGTTCTCGATCAGGTTGACCAGCAGGCGCTTGATCGACACGCGGCGCAGCGCCAGTTCCGGCATCGGCTCGACGCACAGGCGCACCGTCTCCTCATGCTGGTTGTACGGCGCCACCACCTCGCGGATCAGCTCGCCCAGGTCGAGCTTCTCGACCGGCTCGTCGCTGCCGTCACGGACGAAGGCGAGGAACTGGTCGAGAATCGCGTCCATGTCCTCGACGTCGCGGATCATGTCCTCGGTCAGCTCGTCGTCGCCGGCCATGAGTTCCAGCGACAGGCGCAGGCGCGTCAGTGGCGTACGCAGGTCATGCGACACCCCGGCGAGCATCAGCTCGCGCTCGCGCCCGGCCTGCTCGACGTCCTCGGCCATCTGATTAAAGGCGCGATACACCTCGGTCATCTCGCTCGGCGTATCGCCGATCGGCAGGCGCACGCTGCGGCCCTTGCCGATCTGCCGCGCGGCGTAGACCAGCCGCTTGAGCGGCAGGTTGAGCTGGTTGACGAAAATCCAGGCTGCCGCCGTCGACAACAAACCGATGCCGAGGAACCAGCCGAGCACGCTCCAGATGCGCTGGCCGCGCAGCGGATAGGCGTAGAGCGGCACCCGCACCCAGTCCGCACCAAGCTCCGGCGCTCGCACCCAGATCGCGGTGGACGGCTGGATGCGCACCCGCACCTCGGTCTCGGCGCCAAGCTCGGCGCGCATCTGCCGCTGGAAGATGTCGGTGTAGGGCCAGTGGTATTCGCCGCGCGGCACCTGCAGCTCCGGCACCGTCTGCAGGCCAGCGGCGCGACCGATGCGGGCGCGGTCGGCATCGTCCGCCGCCCAGTAGGCCCGCAGCGTCAGCGCTGCGCCGTGGCTGTACTGGCGGTCCACCAGCACGTCCTCGTTGGCCATCAGGTAGAACAGCGTCAGCACCTTGGAGAACAGCACCACCACCAGCACCATCCACAGCGTGCGGGCGAAGAAGCTTTGCGGGAACCACAGCGGCGCTTTCACCCGCGGCACGCCTCGCGCCGCGCGCTGCCAATGGCCGCGCAGGCTGCCCGCGCCACCTGCCGCCGGCAGCCTGCGTGAAAGGCGAGTTTCACTTGTTGCCGTCCGGCACGAACACGTAGCCCACGCCCCACACGGTCTGGATGTAGCGCGGCTTGGACGGATCAGGTTCGATCAGCCGGCGCAGACGCGAAATCTGCACGTCGATGGAGCGCTCCAGCGCATCCCACTCGCGGCCGCGGGCGAGGTTCATCAGCTTGTCGCGGGTCAGCGGCTCGCGGGCGTGCTGCACCAGCGCCTTGAGCACGGCGAACTCGCCGGTGGTGAGCATGTGCACCTGATCGCCGCGCGTCAGCTCACGGGTCGCCAGCGACAGCTGGTAATCGCCGAAGGTGACGATCTCCTCCTCGCTGCCCGGCGCGCCCGGCACCTGCGGCGTCTGCCGGCGCAGCACGGCGCGGATGCGCGCCAGCAGTTCACGCGGATTGAACGGCTTGGCCAGGTAATCGTCGGCGCCCTGCTCCAGGCCCTGAATACGGCTGGCCTCGTCGCCCTTGGCGGTGAGCATGATGATCGGAATCTGGTTGTTGCTCTCGCGCAGGCGCCGGCAGGCGGACAGGCCATCCTCGCCGGGCATCATCAGATCGAGCACCACCAGCTGGAACAGCTCGCGGCTGAGCAGGCGATCCATCTGCTCGGTGTTCTCCACGGTCCGCACGCGGTAGCCCTGCTCGTCGAGAAAGCGCTCGAGCAGGCGCCGCAGGCGGGCGTCATCATCGACGATGAGGATCTTTTCACCTTCGTTGGCGGACGCAGTGCTGCTCATGGGAACTCCCGGATTTATCGACGGCGCATTATGCGCCTGCGGATGAAAAGGCATTCGTCAGCCATTGTTAGCAGATTTTGCGGGCGAAGCGGTCGTCGATACGCCGCGCTTTTTCGTCCGCAGCGCCGCAGCAAGCCGGCCGCTGCCTTTATACTCCCGCGCTTTCGCGCAGGCCCGGCCTGCATGGTTCGACTGACCCAGGTAGCTTCATGGACAGCATCAACTCCCGTATCGCCAACGAGCTGGGCGTGCGCCCGCAACAGGTAGCCGCCGCCGTGGCGCTGCTCGACGAGGGCTCCACCGTGCCCTTCATCGCCCGTTACCGTAAGGAAGTCACTGGCAGCCTCGACGATACCCAGCTGCGCAATCTGGAGGAGCGCCTGCGCTACCTGCGCGAGCTGGACGAGCGCCGCGTCTCGATCCTCGCCAGCATCGAGGAACAGGGCAAACTGACCCCCGAGCTGAAGCGCGAGATCGATCTCGCCGACACCAAGACCCGCCTCGAAGACCTCTATCTGCCCTACAAGCAGAAGCGCCGCACCAAGGGCCAGATCGCCCTGGAGGCCGGCCTTGGCGAGCTGGCCGATGCGCTGTTCGGCAATCCGGAGCTGAATCCGGAGCAGGAAGCCGAGCGTTTCATCGACGCCGAGAAGGGCTTCGCGGATGTGAAAGCGGTGCTCGAAGGCGCCAAGTACATCCTCATGGAGCGCTTCGCCGAGGACGCCGACCTGCTGGCCAAGCTGCGGGACTTTCTCAAGCACAACGCCACCCTCAGTGCGCGCGTCGTGCCGGGCAAGGAAGCCGAGGGTGCCAAGTTCAGCGACTACTTCGAGCATGACGAAGTACTGAAGAACGCGCCGTCGCACCGCGCGCTGGCGATCTTCCGCGGACGCAACGAAGGCATCCTCAGCGTCAGCCTGAAGGTCGGCGACGAGGCGCCGGGCAGCATGCACCCGGGCGAGGGCATGATTGGCGAGCGCTTCGGCATCGCCAACCGCGGTCGCGCCGCCGACAAGTGGCTGGGCGAAGTGGTGCGCTGGACCTGGAAGGTCAAGCTCTACACCCATCTGGAAACCGATCTGCTCGGTGAGCTGCGCGACAAGGCCGAGGACGAGGCGATCTCGGTGTTCGCCCGCAACCTGCACGACCTGCTGCTCGCCGCCCCGGCCGGCCCGCGCGCGACGCTGGCGCTCGACCCGGGCCTGCGCACCGGCTGCAAGGTCGCGGTGGTCGACGCCACCGGCAAGCTGCTGGAAACCGCCACCGTCTACCCGCACGCACCGCGCAACGACTGGGACGGCACCCTGGCGATCCTCGCCAAGCTGTGCGCCAAGCACGCGGTCGACCTGATCGCCATCGGCAATGGCACCGCCAGCCGCGAGTCGGACAAGCTGGCCGGCGAGCTGATCAAGAAAGTACCCGGTCTCAAGCTCACCAAGATCATGGTCAGCGAAGCCGGCGCCTCGGTGTACTCGGCCTCCGAGCTGGCCGCCAAGGAATTCCCCGATCTGGACGTATCCCTGCGCGGCGCCGTCTCCATCGCCCGCCGCCTGCAGGACCCGCTCGCCGAGCTGGTGAAGATCGATCCAAAATCCATCGGTGTCGGCCAGTATCAGCACGACGTGTCCCAGCTCAAGCTGGCGCGCTCGCTGGATGCGGTGGTCGAGGATTGCGTGAACGCCGTCGGCGTCGACGTGAATACCGCTTCCGCCGCGCTGCTGGCGCGCATCTCCGGCCTCAACACGACGCTGGCGCAGAACATCGTGCAGTTCCGCGATGCCAATGGCGCGTTCAAGTCCCGTAGCGAGCTGAAGAAGGTGCCGCGCCTGGGCGACAAGACCTTCGAGCAGGCCGCCGGCTTCCTGCGCGTGATGAACGGTGACAACCCGCTGGACGCCTCCGCGGTGCACCCGGAAACCTACCCGCTGGTCAAGCGCATCGCCGCCGACACCGGCCGCGACATCCGCTCACTGATCGGCGATTCGGCGTTCCTCAAGCGCCTGGACCCGGCGAAGTTCACCGACGAAACCTTCGGCCTGCCGACCGTCACCGACATCCTCAGCGAACTGGACAAGCCGGGCCGCGACCCGCGTCCGGAGTTCAAGACCGCCGAGTTCCAGGATGGTGTCGAGAAGCTCAGCGACCTGGAGCCGGGCATGGTGCTCGAAGGCGTGGTGACCAACGTGACCAACTTCGGCGCCTTCGTCGACATCGGCGTGCACCAGGACGGCCTGGTGCACATCAGCGCGCTGTCGGAGAAGTTCGTCAAGGACCCCTACGAAGTGGTCAAGGCCGGCGACATCGTCAAGGTCAAGGTCATGGAAGTGGACATCCCGCGCCAGCGCGTCGGCCTGTCCATGCGCATGAGCGATACCCCCGGCGCCAAGACCGACGGCCCGCGTGGCGGCGCCGGCAAGCCACGCGGCAACGCGCCGCGCAGCGAGCGTCATGCCAAGGAAGACAAGCCGGCACCGGCCAACGCGGCCATGGCCGCGCTGTTCGCCAACGCCAAGCAGTTGAGGAAGTAGGCATGAGCATGCAAGTCGAGGCCGTCGGCAGCTCCAGCGCGTTCGGCCGCCTGCTCGGCCTGGAAATCCATCAGGTTGGCAACGGCGAGGCGGTGCTCGGCCTGACCATGCACGACGGCCTGCGCAACCTGCACGGCAAGCTGCATGGCGGCGCGCTGTTTTCGCTGATCGACACCGCCATGGGCCAGGCCAGCCACAGCCTCGGCGATGGCTCGCCGAACAGCGTGACGCTGGAATGCAAGGTCAACTACATCCGCCCGGTCACCGATGGCGAGCTACGCTGCCGGGCGTGGGTGGTGCATGGCGGCCGGCGCACCCAGGTGCTCGAAGCTGAGGTGCACCAGGGCGACAAGCTGATCGCCAAGGCGCAGGCCACCTTCGCCTGCCTGTAACGCCGCGCCAACAATCCTGTGCCCGCGCAAACGCCGCTCTTGTGCAGCGGCGTTTGCGTCCCCATATTGGGCCGACTGTCGCGTGAAGGAATCCACAAGTTGAGCGATCTTCTCTCTCATCGTCTGGCACTGCTGGCCGAGCAAACCAACCTGCCGCTGCTCAGCCAATGCCTGCACGGGATCGAGCGCGAATGCCTGCGCGTCGATGCGAACGGCCAGCTGGCCCACAGCCCGCATCCGCGTGCCCTCGGCTCGGCGCTGACGCATCCACAGATCACCACCGACTATTCCGAGGCGCTGCTGGAGTTCATCACCGGCACCGACCAGGACCCGCGCAACACGCTGGCCGAACTGGAGACCATCCACCGGTTCACCTACGCCAAGCTCGACGGCGAATTCCTCTGGAGCCCGTCGATGCCCTGTCCGCTGCCGGACGAGGCGGACATTCCCATCGCCGAATACGGCAGCTCCAACGTCGGCCGGCTCAAGCACGTCTACCGCCAGGGCCTGGCGCTGCGCTACGGCAAAACCATGCAGTGCATCGCCGGCATCCACTACAACTTCTCGCTGCCCGAGCAGCTATGGGCGGTGCTGCAGGCCGACGACGGCGATCCGCGCAGCGCGCAGGACTATCGCTCCAGTCGCTACATCAGCCTGATCCGCAACTTCCGTCGCCACAGCTGGCTGCTGATGTACCTGTTCGGCGCCTCGCCGGCGCTGGATGCCGGCTTCCTGCGTGGCCGCGCGCACCAGCTCGAATCGCTCGACGAGCACACGCTCTACCTGCCCTGGGCGACCAGCCTGCGCATGAGCGACCTGGGTTACCAGAACAACGCCCAGGCCGGTCTGACGCCCTGCTACGACGACCTGCCCAGCTATACCGAAAGCCTTTACCACGCGGTCTCCACGCCCTACCCCGAGTACGTGGCGCTGGGCACCAAGGATGCCGCCGGCAACTGGCAGCAGCTCAACACCAACGTGCTGCAGATCGAAAACGAGTACTACTCCAACATCCGCCCCAAGCGCGTCACCGCGGTCGGCGAACGGCCGCTGCAGGCGCTGCGGGCGCGCGGCATCCAGTACATCGAAGTGCGCTGCCTGGACATCAACCCGTTTCTGCCGCTGGGCATCGACCTCGGCGAGGCGCGCTTCCTCGATGCCTTCCTGTTGTTCTGCGCGCTGGATGACAGTCCCTGTCTGGCCGAAGGCGAATGCGGCGCGGCCACCGACAACTTCCTCAAGGTGGTCAAGGAGGGTCGGCGTCCGGGCCTGGAACTGCGCCGCCGCGGCGAGAACGTGCCCCTCACCGTGTGGGCCGGCGAGCTGCTCGACGGCATCGGTCGTGTCGCCGCGCTGCTCGATCGCAGCCACGGTGATGCGCGGCATGCCGAGGCGCTTGCCGAACAGCGCGCCAAGGTTGCCGACAGCCGCCTGACCCCGTCGGCACGCGTGCTCGACGAGCTGCGCCGCAGCGGCGAGAGCTTCAGCCGATTCGCCATGCGCCAGACGCTCCGCCATGCCGAGCATTTCCGCGCAGAGCCGCTGGCCGCCGAGGTGCTGGCCGGTTTCGAGGCTGCGGCGCGCCAGTCGCTGGAACAGCAGGCGGCGACGGAAGCCGCCGACCGCCTGGATTTCGACAGCTTCGTCGCCGACTACCAGCGCAGCCTCGACGCCTGATCGTTGCCTGCGGCGGGCGCGATGCCCGCCGCCAGCGCCTCAGAGCGCTTTTTCGAAGATCTTCGAGTTGCGCTGGAAGTTGTACAGCGAGGCACGTGCCGCCGGCAGGTGCTCGACGCCGATCGGCTCGAAGCCGCGCTCGCGGAACCAGTGGGCGGTGCGCGTGGTGAGCACGACGAGCTTCTTCAGCCCCAGCTTGCGCGCACGCTCCTCGATGCGTTCGAGCAGCTCGTCGCCGCGCCCGCCGTGGCGGTATTCCGGGTTGACAGCCAGACAGGCCAGCTCGCCGGCATCCGAATCGGCGATCGGATAGAGCGCCGCGCAGGCGATGATCAGCCCGTCGCGCTCGACGATGCTGAACTGCTCGACCTCGCGCTCCAGCACCTCGCGCGAGCGCCGCACCAGAATGCCCTGCTCCTCCAGCGGTGTGATCAGGTCGATCAGCCCGCCGACGTCCTCGATGGTGGCCTCGCGCAGCTGCTCGAACTGCTCCTGGGTCACCAGGGTGCCGGCGCCATCGCGGGTGAACAGCTCGTTGAGCAGCGCGCCGTCGTCGGCATAGCTGACCACGTGACTGCGCCGCACGCCGCCGCGGCAGGCCTGCGCGGCGGCATCCAGCAGCTCGGCCTGGTACTGGCTGCCGAGGCGTTCGACGTAGGCAGGAATCTGCTGCGGACGCAGCTCGCGCACCAGCCGGCCGCTCTCGTCCAGCAGCCCGGTCTCGGCGCCATAAAGCACCAGCTTGTCGGCCTGCAGATCGATGGCGGCGCGAGTGGCGACGTCCTCACACGCGAGGTTGAAAATCTCGCCGGTGGGCGAATAGCCCAGCGGCGACAGCAGCACGATGGTGCGCTCGTCGAGCAGGCGACCGATGCCCTTGCGGTCGATGCGCCGCACTTCGCCGGTATGGTGGAAGTCGACCCCGTCGAGCACGCCGATCGGTCGCGCGGTGACGAAGTTGCCGCTGGCCACGCGCAGCCGCGCGCCCTGCATCGGCGAGGCGGCCATATCCATCGACAGTCGCGCTTCCAGCGCGATGCGCATCTGCCCGACCGCATCGATCACGCACTCCAGCGTCGCCGCATCGGTGATGCGCAGGTCACGGTGATAGCGCGGCTCGATGCCGCGCGCCGCCAGGCGCGCCTCGATCTGCGGGCGCGAGCCGAACGCCAGTACCAGACGCACGCCGAGGCTGTGCAGCAGCACCAGGTCGTGGACGATGTTGGCGAAGTTGGCATGCTCCAGGCCGTCGCCCGGCAGCATGACGACGAAGGTGCGGTCGCGGTGCGAATTGATGTAGGGCGAGGAGTCGCGAAGCCAGGTGACGTAGTCGTGCATGGATGAACCCGTGGGATTGACGAAGAGGCGCGGCGTCAAGCCCGCGCCGGTTGCAGACAATAGTGCTCGATCATCCGCCGCAGCAGCTGCACGGTCGGCTCGATACGCGCCAGCGCAAGATACTCGTCCGGCTGGTGCGCGCAGGCGATGTCGCCGGGGCCGAGGATCAGCGTCTGGCAGCCGAGCTGCTGAAGATAAGGCGCTTCGGTGGCGAACGCCACCGCGTGGGCGGCGTGGCCGGTGAGGCGCTCGGCAAGCTGCACCAGCTCGCTATCGGCGGCCTGCTCGAAGGCCGGCACGCTGGGGAAGATCGGCGCCAGCTCGATGTTTACCCGATGCTGCTCGGCCAGCGGCTGCAGGCGCTGGCGGATCGCCGTGCGCAGCTGCGCCGGGTCCATGCCCGGCAGCGGGCGCAGGTCGAATTCCAGCGCGCACTGGCCGCAGATGCGGTTGGGATTGTCGCCGCCGTGGATGCAGCCGAGATTGAGCGTCGGCCCCGGCACGTCGAACAGCGGGTTGTTGAACTCGGCCTGCCACTCGCGGCGCAGCGCCAGCAGCTCGCCCATCGCCGCGTGCATCGCCTCCAGTGCGCTGTGGCCGTAGGCCGGATTGGACGAGTGACCGCTCTGCCCGAGGATGTCCAGGCGCTCCATCATGATGCCCTTGTGCAGCCGCACCGGGCGCAGGCCGGTGGGCTCGCCGATCAACGCGGCCCGCCCGAGCGGCTGACCGGCCGCCGCCAGCGCGCGGGCGCCGGACATCGAGCTTTCCTCGTCACAGGTGGCGAGGATCAGCAGCGGCTGGAGGAACGGCTGGTCGAGCAGCGTGCGCACCGCCTCAATCACCAGTGCAAAGAAGCCCTTCATGTCGCAGCTGCCCAGCCCGTACCAGCGGTCGTCGGCCTCGCGCAGGCGCAGCGGGTCGGACGTCCACAGCCCGGCATCGTAGGGCACGGTATCGCTGTGTCCGGCCAGCACCAGGCCGCCCGGGCCGGAGCCGTAGACGGCCAGCAGGTTGAACTTGCCGGGGGCAACTTCGGGGGTCTCGCAGGCGAAGCCCAGCTCACCGAGCCAGCCGGCCAGCAGCTCGATCACGGCGCGGTTGCTCTGGTCCCAGCCGGGCTGAGTGCAGCTCACCGACGGCGCGGCGATCAGCGCGGCGAACTGCTCCTTGAGAGAGGGGATGGGCACGGACGGCTCCTCGGCATGGCGAACGACGCGTGCAGTGAAGCATGAAACCCGTCGCGATGCCGAAATCGCGCCGCCCAGCGGGCGGCGCCGCAATCAGCCGAACAGGCCCTGCAGGATGCTGAAGAACACGATCGACAGCAGTGCACCGGCCGGCAGCGTGACGATCCAGGAAACGAAGATCTTGCCGATCACGCCCAGATTCAGCGCGCCGATGCCGCGCGCGATGCCGATGCCGAGCACCGCGCCGACCAGCGTATGGGTGGTGGATACCGGCAGGCCGATGGCCGAAGCGCCGACCACGGTGGACGCCGTCGCCAGCTCGGCGGCGAAACCGCGGCTGGGCGTCAGCTCGGTGATTTCCTTGCCGACGGTGGCGATCACCTTGTAACCGTAGGTAGCCAGGCCGATGACGATCCCCAGCGCGCCGAGCAGCAGCACCCAGCCCGGCACGGCGGACTTGGCGGCGATGTCGCTGGCACCGCCGGACTCGATCACGCCGACGATGGCCGCCAGCGGACCGACTGCGTTGGCCACGTCGTTGGCACCGTGGGCGAAGGCCATCGAGCAGGCGGTGAACACCATCAGTACGGCGAACACCTTCTCCACGCTGGCGAAGTGGAAGGTGCGATCCGCTTCCGCGTCGACCTTGATGCGCGACAGCAGCGCGATGCCGGCGAACATCACCAGCAAACCGATGGCCACCGCCAGCAGCAGGCCCTGCGCGCCGGAAAGGTGCAACCCGACATGCTTGAGGCCCTTGGTCACAGTCATCAACGCGACCATGAAGCCGGTGGCGAACATGTACAGCGGCACATAGCGCTTGGCGTTACGGAACGGTTCTTCGGTATCCATGATCAGCCGCTGCACGCTCAGGAACAGGCCGAAAGCCACCAATCCGGAAAGGAACGGCGTGATCACCCAGCTGGCGACGATCGGGCCGATCGCGCCCCAATGCACGGCGTCCATCGAGATGCCGACGGCGGCGAAGCCGATCACCGCGCCGATGATCGAGTGCGTGGTCGACACCGGCCAGCCGCGTGAGGTCGCGATCAGCAGCCAGGTGCCGGCGGCCAGCAGCGCCGACATCATGCCCAGCACCATCAGGTCCGGCGTAATGATCTCCGCATCGACGATGCCGTTCTTGATCGTCTCGGTCACTTCGCCGCCGGCCAGGTAGGCGCCGCAGAATTCGAAGATCATGGCGATGAAGATCGCCTGGCGGATGGTCAGTGCCTTGGAGCCGACCGAGGTGCCCATCGCATTGGCCACGTCATTGGCGCCCACGCCCCAGGCCATGAAGAAGCCGAACAAGCAGGCGAGCACGAGGAGTACGAAACCGTATTCCGAGAGAAGAGACATAAGGATTACCTGTTGAAGCCAGAAAGGATGCTGGCGCTCAGCGCGCCAGCAATTGTTCCAGTCGGTTGCCGACGCGTTCGGCACGGTCGGCGATGTCGCCAACCCATTCGATGATCTTGTAGAGGAAGATCACATCCACGGGCGGAAGGTCCTTTTCCAGCTGATACAGGTTGCGCCGCACGGCGACCTGCATGCGGTCGGTGTCGCGCTCGATGTCTTCGAGCTCCTCGACCATTTTCTCCACGAGTGCGGCTTCGCGGCCGCTGAAGCCGGTTTCCAGCAGGGTGTCGAGTTCCTTGAGCGCCTTGAGCGCCTGGGTGCTGGCATCGACGCAACGCTGCACATAAGCCAGCATCTGCGGCTGCAGCTGCGGCGGAATGTTCATGCAGCGGCCGAGCATCAGGCCGGCGATGTCCTTGGCCCGATTGGCAATCTTGTCCTGCACGCTCAGCAGATCGAGCAGGTCCGAGCGCGGCACCGGCAGGAACAGACTCTTGGGCAGGTGCTGGCGGACGCTCTTTTTCAGTTTGTCGGCCTCGTTCTCCAGCTGAACCATTTCCTGCTGGATCTGCTCGACGCGTTCCCAGTCCTGCGCCATCACCGCCTGGAAGAACGGAACCAGGTTCGCCGCGCATTCGTGGGATTTGGCCATGTGCTGCTGCATCGGGCCAATGGGCGAACGGCCGAAGAGACTGACAAACGGATTGATTGGCATAGACAGCGCCTTTCGGTAAGGAAGCCGCAATTATAAAACTAATGTGACCGCCTGGCGGAAAAACCTTGGCCGGGCCGGGCGCCGGGCGTCGGTTACATATCCAAAGGCCATGATGTGAACCTTCTGGCATAATCGCGCGCCTCCAAAGAACCCCCGCGGACACTCTCATGTTCGATCTCTTCAGCGGCCTGGACTTCTGGGTCGCAGCCAGCCTCGTCCTCGCCCTGCTCTTCGTCCTCAGTTTCGAGTTCATCAACGGCTTCCACGACACCGCCAACGCGGTGGCAACAGTGATCTACACCAATGCGATGCCGCCGCACCTGGCAGTGGTCTTCTCCGGCATCTTCAACTTTCTCGGCGTGCTGCTCGGCGGCGTCGGGGTGGCCTACGCCATCGTCCACCTGCTGCCGGTGGAACTGCTGATCAACGTCGACACCGGGCGTGGCCTGGTGATGGTGTTCGCCCTGCTCGCCGCGGCTATCGCCTGGAACCTCGGCACCTGGTACTTCGGCATCCCGGCCTCCAGTTCGCACACGCTGATCGGCTCGATCCTCGGCGTCGGACTGGCCAATGCGATGCTCACCGATATCTCGGTGGCCGACGGGGTCAACTGGAAGAAGGCCATCGACATCGGCCTGTCGCTGATCTTCTCGCCGTTGGCGGGCTTCCTCATCGGTGCGCTGCTGCTATGGCTGCTGCGCAAGCGCTTCCCGGTCAACAAGATGCACGACACCCCGCACATCCGTTCGCAGCACAAGGGCAAGAAGCACCCACCGTTCTGGAACCGCCTGGTGCTGATCGTCTCGGCGATGGCCATGAGCTTCGTGCACGGTTCCAACGACGGCCAGAAAGGTATCGGCCTGATCATGCTGGTGCTGATCGGCATCGTCCCGGCCAAGTTCGTGCTCGACCAGACCAGCACCGGCTACGAGATCGAACGTACCCGCCATGCCGCCGTCCACCTGCAGCAGTTCTATGCGCGTAATCACGACTCGCTGCAGGACTACCTGGCACTCGGCAAGAACGGTCAGACCGAGCTGCCCCGCCACTTCCGCTGCGACCCGCAACTCACCGAGCCGACCATCGACGCACTGCTGGGCAGCCTGGACGGGATCGAGAACTACCGCGACATGCCGGCCGAGCGCCGCATCGAGGTGCGCCGCTACCTGCTCTGCCTGGACGACACGGCGAAGAAGGTCGGCAAGCTGCAGGGGATATCGAAGCGCGAGCAGGCCGACCTCGACAAGCTGCGCAAGGACCTCACCGCGACCACCGAGTACGCGCCGTTCGGCGTGATCCTCGCCGTCGCCCTGGCGCTCGGCCTCGGCACCATGGTCGGCTGGCGGCGCGTGGTGCGCACCGTCGGCGAGAAGATCGGCAAGCAGGGCATGACCTACGCCCAGGGCATGTGCGCGCAGGTCACCGCGGTGTTCGCCATCGGCATGGCCAACCTCTACAGCCTGCCGGTTTCCACCACGCACATCCTCTCCTCCGGCGTCGCCGGTACCATGGTCGCCAACAACAGCGGGCTGCAGATCAACACCATCCGCACGATCCTGATGGCCTGGGTACTGACATTGCCGGCCACCATCGCGCTTTCCGCCGGCCTGTTCTGGCTGGGGACCAAGCTGTTCGTCTGACCCGGCCGCCCATGCGTGCTACAAAGAGGGGACTTCGGTCCCCTCTGCCATTGGCAGCGGCACCTGAATCCACCCTATTGCGAGTCGAAGATGGCCAAGGAAACCGAAATCAAGCTGCGCGCCAGCCGTGAAACGCTGCTGGCCCTGCGCGAGCACCCGCTGCTGAAGAAGCGCAACAAGAGCGGCTGGGCGAGCCACGAACTGTTCAACCAGTACTACGACAGCGCCGACCGCGATCTTGCCCGCGCGCACGTCGCCCTGCGCCTGCGCCGCGACGGCGAGCAGGTCATCCAGACGCTCAAGAGCCGCGGCCAGAGCGTCGCCGGGCTGTCCGAGCGCAACGAGTGGGACTGGCACCTGGACAAGGCCAAGCTGGACCTGAAGAAGCTCACCGACGACTGCTGGCCGGCCGAGCTGGCCGCGCTGGACAAGAAGACCCTCAAGCCCATCTTCAGCACCGACTTCGTCCGCGAGAAGGCCGAGATCGCCTGGGGCCGCGGCAAGGCCAAGATGGTCATCGAGGCCGCGCTCGACCTCGGCCAGGTCAAGGCCGGCAAGCAGGCCGAGGAGATCTGCGAGCTGGAGCTGGAACTGCGCCAGGGCGAATCCGAAGCGCTGCTGGAACTGGCCATCGAACTGGCCGTCGACCTGCCGCTGATGCCCTGCGACATCAGCAAGGCCGAGCGCGGCTACCGCCTCTACGACGCCGAGGGCTATGGCCTCAACCTGCCAGCACCGACGCTGGACGCCAGCATGCCGCTGGACGAGGCGGTGCCCGCGCTCGGCTGGCAGCTGCTCGGCAACAGCCAGCGGCTGGCCGAGCAATACCGCTTCAATGGTCACTGGAAGCTGCTGAACGACTGGCTGGCGCAGCTGATCGAACTGCGCGCACTGCTCGGCAGTCTCGGCCAGGCCGCGCCGCGCGCCAGCAGCCACGAGCTGCGCGAACTGCTCGATGCCCTGATCGGCGACTGGCGCCCGCGCTTGGAAGCCGGCCAGGACGACGAGGCGATCCGCCAGGCCGCACCTGCCGAATTCGCCGCCGAACTCGGCCGCACCCGCTGGGGCCTGTTCTCGCTGAAGGCCTCGCAATGGCTGCTGCAGCGCGGCTGGACCACCGGCCGCAATGCACGGGGTGATCGCCAGGGCGCGGCCGAGCTGGGCAAGTGGCTGATGCACCTGCTCGCCGAGGAAGCCAAGGCGCTGCAATTGCCGCGCTACCAGCGCCAGCCCGAAGACTTGGTCGAGCAGAGCCCGCGCATGGAGCGCCTGCTGGTCTGGCTGCACCTGGCCCGCGGCGTGCTGCTGGAACTGCCGGAAACCGATCGTCTGTATGGCGAACTGGCCAAGCTCCATGAGCTGGCGCGCCAGCCGCTGACCGACGAGGCCCGCCAGCTGCGTGCCGAGCAGGCGCATATTGTGTGGACGCTCAAGGCCTGGAAACTGCTCGAGAAGTAAGCTGCGCAGCGCAGGGCAGGCCGGCGCCAACGGCGCCACCGGTCCTGCGCCGCCAAAGCGGAATCGGCCCACGGCCCGCCGCTGCCTTTGCCCAGGAGTCGCTTTTCATGTCCGCCTTCGCCCCGTCCCTCGCCGACCGTCCGCTCGACCTCAACGACCTGCTGCGCGAGCTAGTCGCCCAGGGCCGCGTCGACCAGGAAAGCGCCGAGCAGTGCCTGACGGTACGTCGCAGCGCGGTGAACAACCAGCAGCACCCGCTGGAGTTCCTCGCCGCGCAGCAGCTCGACGACCGCCAGCGCGCCGGCAAGAAGCTCGACCTGGAAACCCTCACCGCCTGGCTGGCCGAACTAGCCGGCCAGCCGTACCTGCGCATCGACCCGCTGAAGATCGATGTCGCCGCGGTCACCCCGCTGATGTCCTACGCCTTCGCCCAGCGCCACAAGATTCTCGCCGTGGCGGTGGACGGCCACAGCGTGACCATCGCCAGCGCGCAGCCCTTCGTCAAAAGCTGGGAAGCCAACCTCACCCACGTGCTCAAGCGCTCGATCACGCGCGTGGTGGCCAACCCGGCGGACATTCAGCGCTTCACCGTGGAGTTCTACCGCCTGGCCAAGTCGGTCAGCGGCGCCAGCGGCACCGAGCAGAAGATCAGCGGCGTCGGCAACTTCGAACAGCTGCTCAACCTCGGCGCCAGCGACCAGGAGCCGGACGCCAACGACTCGCACATCGTCAACATCGTCGACTGGCTGTTCCAGTACGCCTTCCAGCAGCGCGCCAGCGACATCCACATCGAGCCGCGGCGTGGGCAGGGCACCGTGCGCTTTCGCATCGACGGCGTGCTGCACAACGTCTACCAGTTCCCGCCGCAGGTGACGATGGCGGTGGTCAGCCGCCTGAAATCCCTCGGCCGCATGAACGTCGCCGAGAAGCGCAAGCCGCAGGATGGCCGGGTCAAGACCAAGACCCCGGACGGCGGCGAGGTGGAGTTGCGCCTGTCGACCCTGCCGACCGCATTCGGCGAGAAGATGGTGATGCGCATCTTCGACCCCGAGGTGCTGCTCAAGGGCTTCGACCAGCTGGGCTTTTCCGCCGACGATCTGCGTCGCTGGCAGAGCATGACCTGCCAGCCCAACGGCATCATCCTGGTCACCGGGCCGACCGGCTCGGGCAAGACCACCACGCTCTACACCACGCTCAAGCAGCTGGCGACGCCCGAGGTGAACGTCTGCACCATCGAGGACCCAATCGAGATGATCGAGGGCGCCTTCAACCAGATGCAGGTGCAGCACAACATCGAGCTGACCTTCGCCAGCGGCGTGCGCGCGCTGATGCGCCAGGACCCGGACATCATCATGGTCGGCGAGATTCGCGACCTGGAAACCGCCGAGATGGCCATCCAGGCCGCGCTCACCGGGCACCTGGTGCTCTCCACCCTGCACACCAACGACGCGCCCAGCGCCATCAGCCGCCTGCTCGAACTCGGCGTGCCGCACTATCTGCTCAAGGCCACCGTGCTCGGCGTGATGGCCCAGCGGCTGGTGCGCACGCTCTGTCCGCACTGCAAGACGCCGGTGCAGCTGGACGCCGACGACTGGACCGCGCTGACCAAACCGTGGAACGCGCCGCTGCCCACCCATGCGCAGCAGGCAGTGGGCTGCCTGGAATGCCGCGACACCGGCTACCGCGGCCGGGCTGGGGTTTACGAGATCATGCTGCTCAACGATGCGATCAAGCCGCTGATCACCGCCGATACCGACCTCGTCGCCCTGCGCCGTCAGGCCTTCAAGGACGGCATGCGCAGCCTGCGCCTGTCCGGCGCACAGAAGGTCGCCGCCGGCCTCACCACCCTCGAGGAAGTGCTGCGGGTGACACCGCAGAGCGAGCAGCGCTGAGGCCCGCTCGGCAAGGCCGGAACGCGGCCGGCCGGGCGAGCTGCTACCCTGATCCGCCCTACCGCGAGGAGCACCGCAATGCGCATCGGCCTGATCGCCGACACCCACGGCCTGCTCCGCCCCGAAGCGCTGGCGGCATTGCAGGGTTGCGCGCAGATCGTCCACGCCGGTGATATCGGCAAACCGGAGGTGCTCGACGGGCTGCGTGCAATTGCGCCGCTGGCGGCGATTCGCGGCAACGTCGACCACGGCGACTGGGCGCTGGCCCTGCCGGAACGACTGGACTTGCACATCGCTGGGCTCACCCTCCACGTGCTGCACGACCTCAAGCAGCTGGATCGCGACCCCGTCGCCGCCGGTATCGATGTGGTGATCGCCGGCCACTCGCACCAGCCGAAGGTCGAGCGGCGCGACGGCGTGCTCTACGTCAACCCGGGCAGCGCCGGGCCGCGACGCTTCAGCCTGCCGATCAGCCTCGCCGTGCTGGAGCTGGACGGCGAAGCGCAGGTCGAGCTCATCAGCCTCAGCTGACGCCCATGTAGCGTCCGGCGCGGTGGTTGATCGCCAGCACCAGATTCAGCGCCACCGCGCCCAGCACCGACAGCAGCACCCGCTCCGGCGCGACGACGAACACCGCCGCCAGCACGATCAGCGCATCGATGGCCATCTGCACCTTGCCGGCGCGCAGGCCGAAGCGCTCCTGCAGGAACAGCGCGAGGATGTTCACCCCGCCCAGGCTGGCGCGATGACGGAACAGGATGAGCAGGCCGACACCCATCGCGAAGCCGCCGAACACCGCGGCGTAGACCAGATTCAGCTCGGCGAAGCGCACCCACTGCGGGGTCAGCTCGGCGAACAGCGATACCAGCGCCACCGCGCAGACCGTGCGCAGGGTGAACTTCCAGCCCATACGCCAGATCGCCAGGGCGTAGAACGGCAGGTTGAGCAGGAAGAACGCCGGGCCGAACGACCAGCCGGCCAGGTATTTGAGCAGGAAGGCCAGCCCCACCGTGCCGCCGGTGAGCAGCCCGGCATGGGTGTAGAACGCGATGCCAAGGGCCACCAGCGCCGTGCCGGTGAGCAGCGCCAGGGCATCCTCCCAGAGCGGATGGCGGACGAAGATCGCCGATACGCGCCCGGCTGGCGGTACGTCAGATTCGCGACTCTGCATCGAGTGGGTCTCGCAATGATGGCTGCGCAAGGATAGAAGCTGGGCCGGCCGCGGGCCTTGGCGCCGATCAAGCGAGCCCGAAAGCGGTCAGCGCCGCGCCCAGGTCTCGAAACGGTAGGCCGGCGCCTCGCCTTCGGCCGGATGGGCCTGGCTGTCGACGCATTGCCATTCGTTCTCGTCGAATGCCGGGAAGAACGCATCGCCCTCCGGCTGCGCATCGATGCGCGTGAGGTAGAGCCGCTGCGCCCGACCCAGCGCCTGCGCGTAGAGCTGCGCACCGCCGATCAGCATCAGCTCGTCGACGCCCTGCTCGCGCGCCCACTGCTCGGCACACACCAGCGCGGCCTCGAGATCGGTGAAAGTCTCCGCGCCATCGAGCTGCAGATCCGTCTGGCGGCTGACCACCAGATTGAGCCGGCCCGGCAGCGGCCGGCCGAGCGAATCCCAGGTCTTGCGGCCCATGATGATCGGCTTGCCGAGGGTCATGGCCTTGAAATGCTTGAGATCGGCGGGCAGGTGCCAGGGCATGCGGTTGTCGAGACCGATCACGCGGTTGTGCGCGAATGCGGCGATCATGGCGAGGGGTAGGCGGGTCTGATTCATGGCGGCGAGCATAGCAGAGCGCCCCGGCGCCCTGCAGCGCCAACCGTTTGTCGGTTTCATGGCGCTGCAACAGGCGCGACCGCGAAGCGTCAAGCTACGGTCATTCGCGTCGAGCAGGCTGGGGTTTCCCATCCCGAGGAGATGCCACCCATGGCACGCACCATCATTCCCCTTCGCTCCTGGCTGGCCGCCTGCGGCCTGCTGCTGCCGCTCGCCAGCGTCGCCGCGCCCGACGACCGCCAGGCACAACGCCACGCCGAACGCGCCGAACCCGCGCCGCTGGTGATCGCCCACCGCGGTGCCAGCGGCTACGTGCCCGAACACACCCTGGCCGCCTATGCGCTGGCGGTGCTGCAAGGCGCCGACTACATCGAACCGGATCTGGTGATGACCCGTGACGGCCAACTGGTCGCCCGCCACGACAACGAGCTGGGGCTGACCACCGATGTCTCCCAGCGCCCCGAGTTCGCCGCGCGCAAACGCACCCAGCAGGTCGATGGCGTGGCGCTCACCGGCTGGTTCAGCGAGGATTTCACCCTCGCCGAGCTGAAGACCCTGCGCGCCACCGAGCGTATTCCGGAAATCCGCCCGGGCAACGCCCGCCTCGACGGCGGCCTGGAGATCCCGACGCTGCAGGAGATCATCGATCTGGTGAAGACGCTGCAGCTCAGCCAGGGCCGGCGCATCGGCCTGTACCCGGAAACCAAGCATCCGACCCACTTCCAGCAGCTCGGCCTGGCGATGGAGAAGCCGCTGGTACGCATCCTCGCGCGCAACGGCTACGTCGGCCGGCAGGCGCCGGTGTACATCCAGTCGTTCGAAGTGGACAACCTCAAGACCCTCAGCGGCCTCACCCGCCTGCGCCTGGTGCAGCTGTTCGGCTCCGGTCAGCCCTACGACCAGCAGGCGCGCGGCAGCCAGCTGACCTACGCGCAGATGGCCACGCCGGCGGGCCTCAAGGCCATTGCCCGCTACGCCAGCGGCGTCGGCCCGGACAAGAGCTACATCATTCCGCGTGACGCTGGCGGCAACCTTGGCGCGCCGACCCGCTTCGTCGCCGACGCCCACGCCGCCGGCCTCAAGGTGCATCCGTACACCTTCCGCGCCGAGAACGCCTTCCTGCCGACCAGCCTGCGCAGCAGCGATCAGCCGCAGGCGCGCGGCGACATCGAAGCGGAAATCCGCGCCTTCCTCGACGCGGGCATCGACGGCCTGTTCATCGATCAGCCGGACGTGGCTGTGCGTCTGCGCGAGGCCCGCTAAACGTTACGGGCGGCCACGCGGTCGCCCGTAACCGACCCGACCGCTCGTCGCTTTTCTCCCCCTCGGCGAATCTGCACAGCTACCTGTAACCCCGTACCAATGCGGCCCAGGCGTAAGCTCGGGTTCTCATCCGACGCCCTAAAAAGAAAAGTTGTATACAACCACTGGCGTAACTCGCATCCAATTGTCTACAGTGGCCGACACAATAAAAACGAACGGGAGAAGCTACCCATGACTGTGTCCGCCCCCGAAAGACGGCCCGAGGACGAAAACCTCGGCGTCGGCGCCAATCTGGCCTACGGCCTGCAACACGTGCTCACCATGTACGGCGGTATCGTCGCCGTGCCGCTGATCGTCGGCCAGGCCGCCGGCCTGTCGCCAGCCGACATCGGCCTGCTGATCGCCGCCTCGCTGTTCGCCGGCGGGCTGGCCACTCTGCTGCAGACGCTCGGTCTGCCGTTCTTCGGCTGCCAGTTGCCGCTGGTACAGGGCGTGTCCTTCGCCGGCGTGGCGACCATGATCGCCATCATCGGCAGCGACGGCGCCGGCGGCATTCCGGTGGTGCTCGGCTCGGTGATCGCCGCCTCGCTGATCGGCCTGTTCATCACCCCGGTGTTCTCCCGCATCACCAAGTTCTTTCCGCCGCTGGTCACCGGCATCGTCATCACCACCATCGGTCTGACGCTGATGCCAGTCGCCGCGCGCTGGGCGATGGGCGGCAACAGCCAGGCGCCGGACTTCGGCAGCGTGGCCAACATCTGCCTGGCGGCCTTCACCCTGTTCACCGTGCTGGCGCTGAGCAAGGTCGGCAATGCGAGCATCTCGCGGCTGTCGATCCTGCTGGCGATGGTCATCGGCACGCTGGTGGCGGTGTTCTTCGGGATGGCCGACTTCTCCCAGGTACTCGACGGTCCGCTGATGGCGCTGCCTTCGCCGCTGCATTTCGGTGCGCCGGAGTTCCAGCTGGCGGCGATCCTGTCGATGCTGATCGTGATCATCGTCACCCTGGTCGAAACCTCGGCGGACATCCTCGCCGTCGGCGAGATCATCGACACCAAGGTCGACTCCCGCCGCCTGGGCGACGGTCTGCGCGCCGACATGATTTCCAGCTCGCTGGCGCCGCTGTTCGGCTCCTTCACCCAGAGCGCCTTCGCGCAGAACGTCGGGCTGGTCGCGGTGACCGGCGTGAAGAGCCGCTACGTGGTCGCCACCGCCGGCCTGATCCTGGTGACGCTCGGCCTGCTGCCGGTGATGGGCCGGCTGATCGCCGCGGTACCCACCGCCGTGCTCGGTGGTGCCGGCGTGGTGCTGTTCGGCACCGTCGCGGCCAGCGGCATCCGCACCCTGGCGCAGGTCGACTACCGCAACAACATGAACCTGATCATCGTCGCCACCTCGATCGGCTTCGGCATGATCCCTATCGCCGCGCCGAGCTTCTACCACCACTTCCCGGCTTGGTTCGAGACCATCTTCCACTCCGGCATCAGCTCGGCGGCGATCATGGCGATCATCCTCAACCTGGCCTTCAACCACCTCAAGGCCGGCAACTCCGACCAGCAGTCGGTGTTCGTCGCCGGCAGCGAGCGCAGCCTGCGCTACCGCGACATCGCCGCGCTGCATGAGGGCGACTACTTCCGCAACGGCAAGCTGTACGACATCGACGGCAACGAGGTGGCGGTGGTCGACGCCCATCACCAGCCCGAACCGCCGGCGCCGCCGCGGATGCACGCCGCCAGCTCCGGCAGCAGCTGAGCACAGCGGCCGGGCGGCGCCGTGCATGGCCCGCCCGGCTGCGGTTATGCTCTGCGCTCATCCCCGGCCGCGGAGCCCCCGGTGAGCGATCCCCGCATTCCCCTCCCCTCGCTGTCCCGTGTCGATCGGCTGTGGCTCACCGAAGCCGTGCGCCTGCGCGAGGAACACGCCGGCCCGCTGGACGACGAGGAAGCCAACCGCCAAGCCCGCGCCGGCGGCGGCGACCTGTCCACCCTTATCGAACGCCGCGCGCTGTGGCTGGCGCGCCGCGACGGCCTGCTCGAAGCGCTGCGCCACTGGCGCCAGGGGGCGCGGCTCGGCGCCGTCGCCCTCGCCGTACTGGCGATCTTCACCGGCGCCGGCCTGGCCTTCGCCGCGCTGGGTGACGGCCAGCGCCCGGTCAACGTGTTCTGGGCGCTCGGCAGCCTGCTCGGGCTCAACCTGCTGACCCTGCTCGGCTGGCTGTTCGGCCTGGCGCTGGCCGGTGACAGCGGCGGCGCGCTCGGCCGGCTGTGGCTCTGGCTCAGCGAGAAGTTCGCCCGCGATGCGCGCGCCGCGCAGCTGGCGCCGGCGCTGCCGGTGCTGCTGCAGCGCCAGCGCCTCGGCCGCTGGCTGCTCGGTCTCGGCGTGCATGGCCTGTGGCTGCTGGCGATGGCTTGCGCGCTGCTCATGTTGCTGGCCCTGCTGGCGACCCGCCGCTACGGCTTCGTCTGGGAAACCACCATCCTCGGCGAGAGCGCCTTCGTCGGTCTGACCCAGGCGCTCGGCGCACTGCCCGCACTGCTCGGCTTCGGCGTGCCGGATGGCGAGCAGATCCGCGCCAGCGGCACGCTCGCCGGCGATCTGGAAAGTGCGCGGCGGCAATGGGCCGGCTGGCTGGTCGGCGTGGTGCTGGTCTACGGCCTGCTGCCGCGCCTGCTGCTCGCTGCGTTGTGTCTGTGGCGCTGGCGCCGCGGCCGGGCCGCGCTGGCGATCGATCTCGAACAGCCGAGCTACCGCCTGCTGCGCGAACGTCTGCAGCCGCCCAGCGAACGCCTCGGCATCCGCGATGCCGCGCCGGCGCAGCTGCACGCGCCGAGCGCCGGCGCGCAGCTCGAGGCCGGCGCCGGCGCCGTGCTGGTGGCCATCGAGCTGGACGGCAGCCGGCCGTGGCCGCCGGCGCTGCCCAAGGGCGTGGCCGATGCCGGCGTGCTCGACGAGCGCGAAGGCCGCCGACGCCTGCTCGATCAGCTCTCGCGCTTTCCGCCGGCGCGTCTGGCGATCGCCTGCGACCCGCACCGCTCGCCGGATCGCGGCACCCTGGCGCTGCTCGGCGAGCTGTCACGCTGCGCCGCCGCCACGCGCGTCTGGCTGCTGCAGGCGCCGGCCGGCGAGGCGCTGGACAGCGCGCGGCTGGACGACTGGCATCAGGCGCTGGATGCGCTGGGCCTGGCGCATTCGAGCGCCGCACCGCTGAGCTGGCTGGAGAACGGACATGACTGATGCGCTGAAGCTCGCCGTGGTCGGTCACACCAACGTCGGCAAAACCTCGCTGCTGCGTACGCTGACCCGCGACCGCGGTTTCGGCGAGGTTTCGCACCGCCCCAGCACCACCCGCCACGTTGAGGGCGCGCGGCTCTCGGTGGATGGCCAGGCGCTGCTGGAGCTGTACGACACCCCCGGCCTGGAGGACGCCATCGCCCTGCTCGACTACCTCGAGCGGCTGGAGCGTCCCGGCGAGCGCCTCGATGGCCCGGCGCGCACCGCGCGCTTTCTCGACGGTGCCGAGGCGCGCCAGCGTTTCGAGCAGGAAGCCAAGGTGCTGCGCCAGCTGCTGGCCAGCGACGCCGGGCTGTACGTGATCGATGCGCGCGAGCCGGTGCTGGCCAAGTACAAGGACGAGCTGGCGGTGCTGGCCGGTTGCGGCAAGCCGCTGCTGCCGGTGCTCAACTTCGTCGCCCAGCCCGGGCATCGCGAGGAGGAGTGGCGCCAGGCGCTGGCGCGGCTCGGCCTGCACGCGCTGGTGCGCTTCGACAGCGTGGCGCCGCCGGTGGATGGCGAGCGCCGCCTGTACGAAAGCCTGGCACTGCTGCTGGAACAGGCGCGGCCGCGGCTGCAGCGGCTGATCGAGGAGCACGAAGCCCAGGCCGCCGCACGCCGGGCCAGCGGCGAGCGACTGATCGCCGAGCTGCTGGTGGACGTCGCCGCCTGCCGACGCAGCGTGGCGGCGCAGCCGGAACTGGAGCGCGGCTCCATCCGCGATCTGCACGATGCGGTGCGCGGCCGCGAGCAACGCTGCGTCGAGGCGCTGCTGCGCCTGTACGCCTTCGGCAAGGACGACGCGGCCGCCGGCGAGCTGCCGCTACTCGACGGCCGCTGGGGCGACGATCTGTTCAATCCGGAGACGCTGAAACAGCTGGGCGTGAAGATCGGCGGCGGCATGGCGGCCGGCGCGGCGGCCGGAGCCGGGGTCGACCTGATGGTCGGCGGCATCACCCTCGGCGCCGCGGCGCTGCTCGGCGCGCTGGCCGGCGGCGGCGCGCAGACCGCGCGGCACTATGGCAATCGCCTGTTGGGCAAGCTCAAGGGTCAGCGCGAACTGAGCGTCGACGATGCCGTGTTGCGCCTGCTGGCGCTGCGCCAGCGCCAGCTGCTTGCCGCCCTCGCCGCACGCGGCCACGCGGCGCTGGACGCGATCCGCCTGAGCGGCCCGCAGGATCAGGGCTGGCGCGAAGACAAGCTGCCCGAAGCCCTGCAGCGCTGCCGCGCGCACCCCGAATGGTCGTCGCTCAATCCCGGCGCGCGGCTGCAGGATGCCGAGCGCCAGACGACGCTGGAAGCGCTGCAAGCCGAGCTGCGCCAGCCCTGAGCGCCGCGCCGTCTGGCGAATGCGGGCCGGTCATGCGCACCGGCCCGCGGGCCATCACTCTTCCTTGCCGCTCTCGACTTCCTGGGCCATGCGCGCCAGACCCATGTGCCGCACGTCGGTGCCGCGCACCAGGTAGATCACCAGTTCGGCGATGTTGCGCGCGTGGTCGCCGATGCGTTCCAGCGAGCGCAGCGCCCAGATCACGCTGAGCACGCGGGAGATCGAGCGCGGGTCTTCCATCATGTAGGTGACCAGTTCGCGCAGCGCGGTCTTGTATTCGCGGTCGACGGTCTTGTCGTACTGCGCCACCGACAGCGCCAGGTCGGCATCGAAGCGGGCGAAGGCGTCGAGCGCTTCCTGCACCATCTTGCGCACCTGATCGCCGATGTGGCGCACCTCGACGTAGCCCTTGGGCGATTCGCCTTCCTCGCACAGCTGGATGGCGCGGCGGGCGATCTTGGTCGCCTCGTCACCGATGCGCTCGAGGTCGATCACCGACTTGGAAATGCTGATGATCAGGCGCAGATCGGAGGCCGCCGGCTGGCGACGGGCGAGGATGCGTACGCACTCCTCGTCGATGTTGCGCTCCATCTGGTTGATCTGGTCGTCGACCTCGCGCACCTGCTGAGCCAGGCCCGAATCGGCCTCGATCAGCGCGGTGACCGCGTCGTTGACCTGTTTCTCCACCAGGCCGCCCATCGCCAGCAGGTGGCTGCGTACCTCCTCCAGCTCGGCGTTGAACTGCTGGGAGATGTGTTGCGTGTGGTTGTCTTTGCTGATCATGTGCGAACCCTTGCGAAACTGTTGTTCTCTCGCCGGACGGTCCGGCCTTTGGCAAATCGTGCTGCGCCAGGAGGCGGCGCGCAGACAGTACGAACCAGGTACGGCAAGCGCCGCCGACAACGCGCAGCGCGATTTGCCATAGCCGGCTAGCCGTAGCGGCCGGTGATGTAGTCTTCTGTCTGCTTCTTCGCCGGGTTGGTGAACAGCGTATCGGTGTCGCCGTACTCGATCAGCTTGCCCATGTACATGAACGCCGTGTAGTCGGAGACGCGCGCGGCCTGCTGCATATTATGGGTAACGATGACGATGGTGTACTTGGACTTCAGCTCGTAGATCAGTTCCTCGACCTTCAGCGAGGAGATCGGGTCGAGCGCCGAACTCGGTTCGTCGAGCAGCAGCACTTCCGGCTGCACGGCGATGGTACGCGCGATCACCAGACGCTGCTGCTGACCGCCGGACAGGCCGAGCGCCGACTCGTGCAGGCGATCCTTGACCTCGTCCCACAGCGCCGCACCCTTGAGCGCCCATTCGACGGTCTCGTCGAGCACGCGCTTCTGCTTGATGCCCTGGATGCGCAGGCCGTAGACCACGTTCTCGTAGATGCTCTTGGGGAACGGGTTGGGCTTCTGGAACACCATGCCGACGCGGCGGCGCAGGTCGGCGACATCCTCGCCCTTGCGGTAGATGTTGTGGCCGTCGAGGTTGATCGCGCCTTCGATGCGGCAGCCGTCGACCAGATCGTTCATCCGGTTGAAGCAGCGCAGCAGCGTGGACTTGCCGCAACCGGACGGGCCAATGAAGGCCGTCACGCGCTGACGCGGAATGTTCATGCTGACGTTGAACAGCGCCTGCTTCTGCCCGTAGAACAGGCTCAGGTCGGGCACTTCGATGGCCACCGGCTCGGTGGCCAGGTCCAGCACGCGCTTGTCGCGGCCGAGCGAAGAAATATCGATGGAATGGGTGTTGCTTTGCATGTGCTCACTCCGTTCGCAGCTGCAAGCTGCAAGCTACCGCCGCACGCTTCGGCCGCGGCCCCGTTCCTCCGGAGGCTGGCCTGAAGCGTGCCGCTTCAATTAATGGTCGAGCGCCTTGTACTTCTCGCGCAGGTGGTTGCGGATGACGACCGCACTGAAGTTCAGCACCGCGATGACCAGCACCAGCAGGAACGCGGTGGCGTACACCAGCGGCCGCGCGGCCTCGACGTTGGGACTTTGGAAACCGACGTCGTAGATGTGGAAGCCCAGGTGCATGATCTTCTGATCCAGGTGCAGATAGGGGTAGTTACCGTTGAGCGGCAGGTTCGGCGCCAGCTTGACCACGCCGACCAGCATCAGCGGCGCCACTTCACCGGCGGCCCGCGCCACGGCGAGGATCAGGCCGGTCATCATCGCCGGGCTGGCCATCGGCAGCACCACGCGCCACAGCGTCTCGGACTTGGTCGCGCCGAGGGCCAGCGAACCTTCGCGGATCATCCGCGGGATGCGCGCCAGGCCTTCCTCGGTGGCGACGATCACCACCGGCAGGGTGAGGATCGCCAGGGTCAGCGAGGCCCACATCAGCCCCGGCGTACCGAACACCGGCGCCGGTGCGGCTTCGGGGTAGAAGATGCGGTCCAGCGAGCCGCCCAGCACGTAGACGAAGAAGCCCAGGCCGAACACGCCGTAGACGATCGACGGTACGCCGGCGAGGTTGTTCACCGCGATGCGGATCACGCGGGTCAACACGCCCTGCTTGGCGTATTCGCGCAAATACACCGCGGCGATCACGCCGAACGGGGTGACGATCACCGCCATGATCAGGGTCATCAGCACGGTACCGAAGATCGCCGGGAAGATGCCGCCCTCGGTGTTCGCCTCGCGCGGTTCGTCGCTGACGAACTCCCACAGCTTGGCCGCATAGAAGCCCAGCTTGTCGGTGGTGGACATGGCGTTCGGCCGGTAGGCGCGCACCACCTTGCCCATGCTGATCTGCTGCTCGCGGCCGTCGACGGTGCGCACGGTGATGCTGTCGCGGTTGAACTGCTGCTGCAGCGCGATCAGCTCCTGCTCCAGCACGCGGTATTCGGCGTCCCATTCGGCGCGCTCGGCGTCCAGCTCGGCCTGTGCCGCGGCATCCAGACGGCCGTCCAGCTCCAGCTCGCGGGTCTTCAGGCGCAGGCGCTCGAGGCCGTGGTTGATCCGGCCGATCTCGACCTTCTCCACCTGACTGATCTGCCCGTGCAACTGCTCGACCCGCTCGAGGCGGCGCTGCAGCTCGGCCCAGGCGGCGTCGCCCTCGGCCACCAGCTGCCCGGCCTCCTTGACGTTGAGCAGCTCGCCGTAGAAGTTGCCCCACTCGCGGCGTTCCAGCACCACCATGTCGTGCGGCGTGCGCGGGTTGCTCAGCCATTCGCCGACCACCCAGGAGAAATCCGCACCGTAGACTTCACGGTTGCCGACCTTGAGCAGTTCGCGGGTCATGAACTCGCCACCCTCGACATTGACCGGCAAGCCACTGGCCGCCAACCGCGCGCGCGGCACTTCCTCGGCCTGCACCACCTCGCCGGCCAGCACGCGCGGTGCCTCGCCGGGCACCTGGTAGTCGGCGACCATCACGTCGGCCGGCCAGAAATGCGCCAGGCCGCGCACGCCAATCACGGCCAGCAGGCCCAGGGTCATGATCACCGCGATGGCCACGGCACCGGCGTTCATCCAGATCCACGGAGTGCCACTCTTGACCCAGGTGTTCAACGAATCCTTTTTCACGGATCGATACCTTTTCGAAAATCTCGGCGCAGCCGCCCGCAGGCGGCGCGTGCATTACAGGCTGGCGTACTTGCCGCGCAGGCGCTGACGAATCAGCTCGGCCAGGGTGTTCATCACGAAGGTGAACATCAGCAGCACCAGCGCGGCGAGGAACAGCACTCGGTAGTGGGTGCCACCGACCTCGGACTCGGGCATTTCCACCGCGACGTTGGCCGCCAGGGTGCGCATGCCCTCGAAGATGTTGGCTTCCATGATCGGCGTGTTGCCGGTGGCCATCAGCACGATCATGGTTTCGCCCACGGCACGGCCCATGCCGATCATCAGCGCCGAGAAGATGCCCGGGCTGGCGGTCAGCAGCACGACGCGGGTCAGCGTCTGCCAGGGCGTGGCGCCGAGCGCCAGCGAACCCAGGGTCAGGCTCTTCGGCACGCTGAACACCGCATCCTCGGCGATCGAATAGATCGTCGGGATCACCGCGAAGCCCATCGCCAGGCCAACCACCAGGGCGTTGCGCTGGTCGAACGGAATGCCGAGGTCATTGGACAGCCACAGGCGCATGTCGCCACCGAACAGCCAGTTCTCCAGATGCCCGCTGATCGCCAGCGAGCCGACACCCACCAGCAGCACCACCGGAATCAGCAGCAGCGCTTCCCAGCCTTCCGGCACGCCCAGGCGCACGCGCTCGGGCAGGCGGCTCCAGCTCCAGGCAGCGAACAGGATGCCCAGCGGCATCAGCAGCAGCAGGCTGAAGATGCCCGGCAGGTGGTTCTCCAGGAACGGCGCGAGGAACAGGCCGGCGAAGAAACCGAGGATCACCGTCGGCAGCGCCTCCATCAGCTCGATCACCGGCTTGATCTTGCGGCGCAGCGCCGGGGCCATGAAGTAGGCGGTGTAGAACGCCGCGCAGATCGCCAGCGGCGCCGCCAGCAGCATCGCGTAGAAGGCGGCCTTGAGCGTGCCGAAGGCCAGCGGCGCGAGGCTCAGCTTGGGCTCGAAATCGGTGTTGGCGGAGGTGGACTGCCAGACGTAGTCAGGCTTCGCGTAGCTTTCGTACCAGACCTTGCCCCACAGCGAACTCCAGGAAATCTCCGGATGCGGGTTGTCGACCACGAAGCGCTGCAGGCCCTGCGGCGACTCCACCAGCAGACGGGTGGCGCGCGGCGACAGCGCGGCCAGCGCGGCGCCGTCGGCCACCTGCTCCTTGAGCAGCGTGCGGTGCGCGGTGCTGTGGAAGATACCCAGCGTGCCGGCGCGGTCGAGCGCGAGGAAGCCCTTGCGGCGCTCTTCCGGGAGGATCTGGCTGACCGGGCTGTCGGCCAGCGTGAAGTTGCGCACGTTGCGCAGCTCGGCCTGACCGTCGGCGCCACGCACCATAAACCACTGGCCGATGCCGCCCTTGGAGTCGCCGATCATCAGCGAGATGCCGCCGAGCAGCGGGCTGACGGCGGTGATCTCGGCCCCGTCGGCGACCAGCTTGTAGCGACCGTTGAGCTGCTTGCGGCGCAGATCGAAGACGTCGGCGCTGGCCTTGCCGCTGACCGCGTACAGCCACATGTGGCGCGGATCGATCTGCAGCGCGCGGATCGGCTCGGCGAGCTGCGGCAGATCCAGGCGCTGCTGCTCCAGAGTCACCTCGCCGGTCAGCAGATTCTCGCTGCTGGCGATGCGCTGGGCATGCAGCGTGGTGCCGGTGGCGCCGGCGACCAGCAGGGTCTTGCCGTTGAGGCTGATGGCCGCCTGCTCGATCGCGCGGCCCTCGCCGTCGAGCTGCAGCGGCTGCTCGCCGAACGGATAGACGATCCGCGGCGTAATGGTCTTCTGGTTGTTCGGGTAGGTGATCTGGTACTCGTGCTCGATGACCAGCGCCTGACCGTTGCTCAGACCGAGCACCAGGCGGCGGGTGCCGGGGGTGTCCTGGCCGACCGAGACGATGCGGCTATCAGCCGGCAGCGCCAGGGCGATATTCGCGAGCGGCGCGCCATCGGCCAGTGTGAAGAAGCGCACCTGACCATCGGCGTTCAGGCGCATCGCCACCTGGTTCTGCTCTTCGATCGCCAGCAGCAGTGCCTGGTTGTCCTCGGCCAGCCAGGCCGGGCGCTGGACTTCGCGTGCTTCGAGCTCGGCGCCCTGGAACATGGGCAGCACGACCTGTCCCAGGTAGAAAAAGATCAGGGTGATCGCGCCCAGCACCGCCAGGCCACCGATGGTGACGTACCAGCGCGCCAGGTGATCTTTCAGCGCGCGAATGCGGCGTTTACGCTGCAGGGCCGGCGTACTGAAATCCAGCCGTTGCACATCGGAGTTCGCGGTCATGGGCTCTATGTCGTTCATGCCAAGGTTCCTGGGCCGGGCGGCCCCGTCAGGGCGACTAATCTAATCAAGCCGTGTGACAGAAAAATTACAACCGGGTGACACGACGAAACCCGCCAGCGCGAAGTGCGTGGCGGGCATCGTGACGCAGGACCGGCGGGGCTGCCGCCGATCCTCCGTGCGGGCCGTTAGAGACCCAGGTCCTGCATGGTCTTGTCGACCACTTTCTTCGGCAGCGGGATGTAGCCGTCCTTGACCACGACCTCCTGGCCTTGCTTGGACAGCACCAGCTTGATGAACTCGGCGTCGATCGGGCTGAGCGGCTTGTTCGGCGCCTTGTTCACGTAGACGTAGAAGAAGCGCGCCAGCGGGAACTTGCCGGCCAGGGCGTTTTCTTCGTTGGCCTCGAAGGCTTCGCCACCCTTGGACAGCGGCACGGCGCGCACGCTGGAGGTCTTGTAGCCGATGCCCGAGTAACCGATGGCGTTCAGGGTGCTGGAGATCGACTGCACCACCGAGGCCGAACCCGGCTGCTCGTTGACGTTGGATTTGAAGTCGCCCTTACACAGCGCTTCTTCCTTGAAGTAGCCGTAGGTGCCGGATACCGAGTTGCGACCGAACAGCTGAATCGGCTTGGCCGCCCACTCACCGGTCAGGCCCAGGTCGCCCCAGGTCTTGATGTCCTGAGCGCCACCGCACAGGCGGGTGCCGGAGAAGATCGCGTCGACCTGTTCCATATCCAGGCTCTTGATCGGGTTGTCCTTGTGTACGAACACAGCCAGGGCGTCGATCGCGACCGGCACGGCGGTCGGTTTGTAGCCGTACTTCTGCTCGAAGGCCTGAATCTCGTTGTCCTTCATCGGGCGGCTCATCGGCCCCATGTTGGCGGTGCCTTCGGTCAGCGCGGGCGGCGCGGTGGAGGAACCGGCAGCCTGGATCTGGATGTTGACGTTCGGGTAGCTGCGCTTGAACTCTTCGGCCCACAGCGTCATCAGGTTGGCCAGAGAATCGGAGCCGACGCTGGAGAGGTTGCCGGAAACACCGGAAGTCTTCTCGTAGCTCGACAGAGCCGGATCGACTGCCGCAACCGCGCTCGCGGCACCCACACCAGCGGCCACGAAGGTCAGCGCCGCCATCAAACGATTCAGTTTCATACCTTGCTCCTAGCAGAGGTGTGTTCGAGTGTGTTGGAACGGGGGCCAGTATCGGTAGGCCGTATGAACACTCTATGAAGCGAGTGTGACAATCTTGTTACCGTCGGCAATCTTGACCGGGGGCGGTCGCTGCACCGTCTGAGTGCCGTTATACTGCGCGCTTCCCGCCCTAGCGCGGGGTTTTCGCGCCAGAACAACAATCGCGCCGCGAGTCCGACCGATGAAAGAATACGAACAGGAAGATCCGATTCCCCAGGGCGACCTGGCCCTGCAGCTGACCGCCCTGCCGCGCGAAACCAACGGCTTCGGCGATATCTACGGCGGCTGGCTGGTCTCGCAGATGGATCTGGCCGGCACTGCGATGGCCAGCCGCGTGGCCGGCGGCCGCGTGGCAACAGTGTCCATCGACCGCATGGCGTTCATGGTGCCGGTGGCGGTTGGCGCGCAGCTGTCCTTCTATACCCAGACGCTGGAAGTCGGACGCAGCTCGATCCGCATGCTGGTGGAAGTCTGGAGCGACGATCCGCTGTCCAGTGAATGGCGCAAGGTCACCGAGGCGGTGTTCGTCTTCGTCGCCATCGACGGCAGCGGCCGCACCCGCCCGGTAACGCCGCGGCGCTGAGCGCCGCTCAACCAGCGGCCGACAGTTCGTCCGGCCCGGCGAAGCGGTTCTTGCCGGCCTGCTTGGCGCGGTAGAGCGCCGCGTCCGCCGCCGAATACAGCTGCCCGGCGTTCTGCCCGGGCTGCAGCGTCGCGATACCGATACTCACCCCGACCCGTCCCTGCGCCGATGCCGGATGCGCGATGGCCTGCCGACGCAGCGCGGCCAGCACCTGACTGGCGATCTGCTGCGCGGCATCCTCGGTGCAGTCGTAGAGCAGCAGGGCGAACTCTTCGCCACCGACGCGCGCCGCCTGATCCAGCGGCCGCCGCGCGAAGCTGGCGAGCAGCCGGGCGAACTCACCGATCAGCGCATCGCCAGCGGGATGGCCGAGGCGATCGTTGTAGGCCTTGAAGTCGTCCAGATCGAGCAGCAACAGACTCACCGGCACGTCGTCGCGCCGCGCCTGCGCCAGCCGCTGACGCAACGCCTCGTCATGGCTGCGACGGTTGGGCAGCTCGCTCAGCGCATCGTGCGCGGCGACCCAGCCCAGCAGCTTGCGCATGAGGAACTGCTGGCGCTGCGAGTACTCGTGCACATAACGGCTGATCGCGCCGATCACCAGCAGCAGCAGGTAGTAGCTGACGGCAATCCAGTGCTCGGGCAGGCGGTCCGAAGGCAGGATCTGGCTGGCCATGAACACGTCGATCGCCACGATCGACAGCGCGCAGAGCAGCGAATGCCAGAACGTCATGCCGAGGAAGAAGAACGAACTGATGATCAGCAGGCCGGCGCCATAGCGAAACGCGTAGGGCTGCGCCGCCAGTTCGTACTGGATGTCGATGATCGCGGCGACCACGCCGATCAGCACCAGCAGCATCGGGAACAGCTGGTTGGCGCGCGCCTGGTAGGTCTTGCTGAAAAAGCTCAGCAGCAGCACCAGCACCCCCGGCGACAGCTCCACCAGACGCAGCACCGTGAGCCGGCTCAGCCACTGCGGATCGTCATGCGGGACCAGCACGCGCTCGGCATACAGGTAGCCGCCGACGGCGACGATCAGCAGCAGCGCGGCGACTCGCTGCGCGCCGCGCGCCTGGCGATCGAGGAAGCGGCGGAATTCGGCTTCCAGCTCGGGCTTGAACAACAGCAGGCGAAAGCCCCGCAGCAACTGCCGCCCGTAGGGGGTGTCGCTGAAGTCGGCCGCCGATGAATGCTCGGTGATGCGCATGAAACAAGCCTGCTGTGGTGGCACCGGATGATATCACTACGCCATTACTGGGACGCAAACAACCGTCCGCCGGCGAGCCTGACTGACGAACGGAGCCGGTTCCGGCGCGGCAGGACGGCTTGCGGCGCACGGCAAGAGCCGCCAAGATCGGCCTTCCTATCGCCCGAACGCACCCCGTGACCGCTCTTCTGCTCGCCCTCTGGCCCCTGTTTGCCCTGATCGTCGCCGGCTATGTGCTGCGTCTGCGCGGCTTCCCCGACGACGCCTTCTGGCCGGGTGCCGAACGGTTGAACTACTTCGTCCTGTTTCCGGCGTTATTGTTCAACAGCCTGGCGACCGCGCCGCTGGACAACCCGGCCTTGCCGCGCCTGGGCGCCGCGGCGCTGCTCGCCCTGGGGCTGGCCTGGTGCGTCCTGCTGCTCGGCCGGCGTCTGCGCGGCTGGCCGGCGGCGCGCTTCGGCGCGCTCGCGCAGGGGGCGTTGCGCTTCAACACCTATCTGGGCCTGGCGGCCGTCGGCAGCCTGTTCGGCAAGGACGGCCTGGCGCTGGCGGCGCTGATGCTGGCGCTGATGGTGCCGACGGTGAACGTGATGTCGGTCTGGGCGCTGACCGCCGAACGTGGCATTAGCGCTCGCAGCCTGCTGCTGCCGATCGCGCGCAACCCGCTGATTCTCGCCTGCCTGGCCGGTGCGCTGGTCAACCTGGCCGGCTTTGGCCTGCCCGGCGGCAGCGACCGCCTGCTCGGCCT
>Ga0172382_10001723_pt1 | contig 38405 bp, 40 predicted proteins | sample Leawel138RmetaG_FD_122245 | JGI IMG/M metagenome (GOLD analysis project Ga0172382, IMG submission 122245) | Leachate microbial communities from a municipal landfill in Southern Ontario, Canada - Leachate well 138R metaG | ecosystem: Engineered > Solid waste > Landfill > Unclassified | place... | reverse complement strand
GATCGTGCGGCGGCATGTATACCGCGAACACGATGTCGTCCTCGTTCGAGGCGCTGGGCATGTCGCTGATGTATTCCTCGACCATGGCCAACCCCGATGACGAAAAGCGCGAAAGCGCCGCCCAGTCGGGCCGGGTGCTGGTCGAGGCGATCAAGCAGGGCCTGACGCCGAAGCGCATCGTCACCAAGAAGTCGATCGAGAACGCGCTGGCGCTGGTGATGGCGCTGGGCGGGTCGACCAATGCGGTGCTGCATTATCTGGCGATCGCCCATGCCGCGGAAATCGACCTCAGCCTCGACGATTTCGAGCGCATCCGCGAGCGGGTGCCGGTGCTGTGCGACCTGAAACCTTCCGGCCGCTACATGGCGGTCGACCTGCATCAGGCCGGCGGGGTGCCGCAGGTGCTGAAGATCCTGCTGAACGCCGGGCTGCTGCATGGCGACTGCCTGACCGTGACCGGCAGGACGCTGGCCGAGGAACTGGCCGATGTGCCCGACCAGCCGCGCGCCGATCAGGACGTCATCATGCCGATCGAGAAGGCGCTCTACAAGGAGGGGCATCTCGCGATCCTGCGCGGCAACCTCGCGCCCGACGGCGCGGTGGCCAAGATCACCGGGCTGAAAAGCCCCGAGATCACCGGCCCGGCCCGGGTGTTCGATGACGAACAATCGGCGATGGACGCGATCCTGAACGACCGCATCAATGCCGGCGACGTGCTGGTGCTGCGCTATCTCGGCCCCAAGGGCGGACCGGGGATGCCCGAGATGCTGGCGCCGACCTCGGCGCTGGTCGGGCGCGGTCTGGGCGAGAGCGTGGGCCTTATTACCGACGGGCGGTTTTCGGGCGGCACCTGGGGCATGGTCGTGGGCCATGTCGCCCCCGAGGCGGCGGTCGGCGGCCCGATCGCGCTGATCGAGGAGGGCGATTCGGTCACCATCGACGCGCACAAGCTGTTGCTGCAACTGAACCTGCCCGAGGAGGAAATCGCCCGCCGCCGCGCGGCCTGGCAGGCGCCGGCACCGCGCTACACGCGCGGGGTGCTGGGCAAGTTCGCGACGCTGGCCCGGCCCGCGAACGAGGGCGCGGTGACCGGCTGACGGCGCGGACCCTACCCCCGCCCGCGCGGGCGGCCGCCCTTGCGGCCGTTGGCGCGGGAGGCGGCGGCCTTGGCCTCGGAAGTGGCGCTCCCCGCCTGGCGGGCGAGCGCCTTCTTCATCCAGTCGCGGGTGCCGAACACCCCGGCCACCAGCGCGGGGACATAGAGATCGACCCCTAGCCGCGGCCAGTTCAGGTTGAAGCCGCGCCCGTCAACCACAATCTCGGCCAGATCGTCCGGCCCGGCCCCGGCAAGATCCTGCACCAGCGCCACCGGGAAGGCGTAGGTGCAGCCGTTGACCAGATCGATCACGATGCGCCCGGTCGCGGGATCATGCCGCGCCGTGGCCGCGCGCGGCTCGGATGCAAGCATGTCCTCGCCGCGCCGTTCGGCCGCCGCAAGGGCGGCATCAGTGATATGGTCCATGAATCCGCCTCCATGCGCGGAGAAAGTCCGCTTGCCGTGCCTCGACCTCGGCCAGAAGCCGGATCATGTCGCCGCGTGCGATCCCGATGACAAAGACTGCCACCGGGCGGCCATCCGGCCCCGCAAGATCGACCTTCGCATGTCCGGCGCCGGTGATGTGGATATGCGCCGGCTCATGATCGGCCGTGTAGATCACGAAGCGAAACCCGTGTGCCCGATGAATCACGACCATGGAATCTATATAACCTGACAGTTAGGTTTTCAAGGGATCATGCCAACCTTGCGACAGGTTGGTAAACAACCCCCTAACCGCCCCCCGCCCGGGCGGCGATCGAGCGCAGGACGGCGAAGTTTTCCTCCTCCACCCCCGGCTCCTCGAACCCCCGGTCGGCGGAATTGACCGCCACCACCACGCCGAGCGGGCGGTTCACATAGATGAACTGGCCGTAGATGCCCTGGGCCAGAAACTCGCCCTCGCCCCAGCCCTCGGGGATCCACCACTGGTAGCCGTAGCCCGGCGCGCCCGGCGCGGTGGGGGCGCTCGGGGCGGTCGATTCGGCGATCCAGTCCGCCGGCACCACCCGCACCCCCTGCCAGATGCCGCCATTGGCGATCATCTGCCCGAAGCGCGCATAGTCGCGGGTGGTCATGTTGAGCCCGCCGAGCGCGAAGGCCACCCCCTCGCCGTCGGTGAGGTAGAAGGGGTCGGATTCGAACCCCATCGGCCGGACGATGTATTCCTCGACCAGATCGGGCAGGCTGCGCCCGGTGGCGCCGCGCAGGACCATGGCGACGACATGGGTATCGGTCGAGACATAGCGCATCCGCTCGTCCGGCGCGGCATCGCGGCGGCTGCGGGCGGCGGTAAAGGCATCCATCGAGCCGCCGAGCGCGAGGGTCCGCCCCATGCGGTTGATGTCGGACCAGAAGTCCAGGTAATCCTCGTTGAAGCGCACCCCCGAGGCCATCTGCAGCACGTTGCGCAGGGTTGCGCCGTCATAGGCCGAACCGGCGAGCGCCGGCGCGTATTTCGTCACCGGATCGTCGATGCTGTCGATCGCGCCCTCGGCCAGCAGCACCCCGGTCAGCGCCGAGAGCATGCTTTTCGCCACCGACCAGCCGATGCGCCGGTCCTCGGGCCCGGTGCCGAGGTAATAGCTCTCGTGGACGATGGCGCCGCCCCTGAGCACCACCAGCCCGGTCACCTGCCGCCGCACGATCCAGTCGGCCACATCCGCGGGCAGCGCCCATTGCGGGCCGTTCGGCAGCGCGGCCGGGCCGCCGGGGCCGCGGGTCATGGGCGCGGTGAGGAACATCTCGTCCATATGGCTGAAATTGCGGATGATGCGCCCCTCGTCGAACAGGGTCATCACCGCCCGGAGCCGCGCCACCTCCTCGCGCTTCCAGGCGAAGAGGGCGAGCAGCACCACCGCCGCGACCAGGGCCAGCCGCCCCGCCCAGACCAGAACCCTGCGCATGATTCCCCCCCGCTTTCGGCCACTCTGGCGTCTGCGGGGTGGATTCGGCAAGCGCGGCCTCAGCGGAAACGGTCGATCAGGCGTTGCAGGGGCGAGCGGTCGGGTTCCGCTTCCGGCCCGGGGGCGGCGGGTGGCGGCGCGGGGGCCGGGTCGGGCCTGCCGCGCCGCGGCGGCGGGGCCATGCGCGCGGCGACCGCGTTCTGGAACCGGCCGCCATCATTCTGCGCCAGCGCCGGGGCGCCGTCCGAGATGCCGCGCATCAGATCGTCGAGCCAGTCCTGGTCGGCGCGCGCGAAATCGTGCAGCACCCAGGCCGCCACCGCATCCTTGTGCCCGGGATGGCCGATCCCGATCCGCACCCGCCCGTAGCCGTCGGTCCCCAGATGCGCATGGATCGAGCGCAGCCCGTTGTGGCCGGCATGGCCGCCGCCCTGCTTCAGCCGCAGCTTGCCGGGCGCGAGGTCGAGCTCGTCATGGAACACGGTCACGTCGCCGGGCCCGAGCTTGTAGAAATCCACCGCCGCCCGCACCGACTGGCCGGAATGGTTCATCCAGGTCGCGGGCTTGAGCAGGATGACACGCTCCTCGCCCAGCCGCCCCTCGGCGACATGGCCGTGAAAGCGCGCCCGCCACGGCGCAAAGCCGTGGTCGGCGGCGATGCGGTCCACCGCCATGAAGCCCACGTTGTGGCGGTTGAAGGCGTATTGCGCGCCCGGATTGCCAAGACCGACCCAGAGTTTCATGCCCGCCTTCTAACCCGTGCGGCCGCATCGTTCCAGCGGTGGAGTTGCGGGGCAGCCGGTCCTTCCGTCATCGCGAGGCGGCGCAGCCGCCGCGGCAATCCATACGCCGGGCCATGGATTGCTTCGCCTGCGGCTCGCAATGACGAGACGCCGGCCCCCGTGTCCACCCCGTCATTGCGAGGCGGCATAGCCGCCGCGGCAATCCATGCGAACTGCTGCCCCCCCGAAACGGAAACGGGGCCGCAGCGGCCCCGTTTGCATCGTCATTGCCGGGCGGGGATCACTCCTCGGCGGCTTCCTCGCCCTCGTCCTCGTCCCCGCCGCCGGCGGCGCGCAGGCCCGAGGGGGCCGAGATGTTGGCGATCACGAAGTTGCGGTCCACCGTCGGCCGGGTGCCCGAAGGCAGGGTGACGTCGTGGATATGGATCACGTCGCCGATTTCCTTGCCGGTCAGGTCGACGGTGATATGGTCGGGGATCTCGCCCGCCAGCACGTCGAGCTCGACCTCGGGGCGCACGATGGTCAGCACCCCGCCCTTGCGCAGGCCGGGGGCCTCGCGGTGGTTCTCGAAGTTCACATGGATGAACAGGTTGATCCGGGTCGTCCGGCGCAGGCGCAGGAAATCGACATGGATCGGCAGGTCCTTGACCGGATCGCGCTCGACCGCGCGGCAGATCACGCGCACATCGTCGTGACCCTCGACCTTGAGGTTGAACAGGGTCTGGCGGAAGCGGCCTGCCTTGAGGCTTTTCAGCAGCAGGTTGAAGGGAAGGCTGATCGACAGCGGATCGGCACCGCCGCCATAGACGACACCAGGCACGAGCCCCGCGCGGCGGGTCTGACGGGCGGCCCCCTTGCCTGTCCCCGTGCGTGCCGTGGCGATCAGATCGGGAATCTCACCGGCCATGACTATACTCCATCAATGAAAGGGCCGCCCTCCAAGGGTGTGCGGCCCGTGAGACCGCGCCCATAGCCGGATTCGCGGATGAGGGGAAGGGGGAGCTGCGACGGGGCGGTCGGGCGATCCCCGTCATGGCGGCGCGGCATGGTCGCCGCAGCAATCCATGAGGCCCGGCACGGGTGGACTCGCCTGAGGTTTGCGATGACTGCAGGCCGCATTCATCACCAAAGCCCGTGCAGTCACCCGCTCCCCGCCAGCCAGGCATCGAGCCGCACCGCGGCATTGGCGCGGATATCGGCCCAGAACAGGGCGATGTCGAAGACGTGGAGATTGCCGGCCTCGAAGATGCCGCCATCGTCGAACAGCCCGGGCGGGAGCGGCGCCGGCGCGACGAGCGTATAACCCCCGGCCATCCGGGCCGCGACCAGTTGCGGCACGATCCGGGCGAAATGGCTGTCCGGCACGCCGAAGGGCACCGCGCCGAGATGTTCCGCCGCCGGTATCGCGGCGCCGTCCATGCGCCAGCTCACCGGGTTCACGCCCGCGAGCTCCATCCCCCGTGCCGTCCGCCAGCGGCCGGCGGCGCTGTCCCAGAAATGGTTGACGGCTTCCCAGCCGTCGAAGTCGGCATAGCCCTCGGCGAAAGTGCCCCAGGCGGCCACGCAACCGGTCCGGTCGGGCCGGGTGCAGGGCGGGATCGTCGCAAGATCGCTGTCGAACAGCATGCGCGGCACCGGCATGCCCGGCACATAGGCGGCGACGAGCAGGTCCTGCAAAGGCGTGCCCGCGATCTCCTCGGCCAGCAGGCGCAGGGCGTGGTTGCTGCCCTGGCTGTGGGCGATGATGAAGAACGGCCGCCCGTGGTTGTCGTGCCGCGCATAGTGGCGGAAGGCCCGGCCCACGTCGCCATAGGCGAGGTTTGCCGGCGCCTGCATGTCGGCGGGCGCGCGCTCGAACACCGGCAGCGCCGCCTGCCGGTAGCGCGGCGCGAAGATGCGGGCGATGCCGTTGAACGGCGTGGCCTGGGTCATGAGCATGAGCCGGGCCGTCGCCAGCGCCCTTTCGTCATCGACCGGCACATTGTCGATATCCGCATTCATCCCCGTGGTCGGGTGAATATAGAAGGCATCGGCGCGCAATGAGGCACCGTCGGAAATCCGGTCGCCGCCCGGCAGAAGCAGGGCAGGCGAATCGATCCCCGGGCGGGCCAGCCAGGATCCGGCGAGGTCATAATCCGGCGCCCCGTCGGCCATTGCCGCCGCCGCCATCACGGCCAGCACGAATGCGCCGGGAAGGCCATTCATCATGCCCTTCGCGGCACCCACCAGTAACGCAATGCCAGCAGGCCGAGCAGGATCGCGGCGATCAATGCATCGACGAAGATCATGAAGAAATTGTTATGCGCGTAATTGGCATTGTTGATCGTATCGAGCAGATGCCCCCAGGCCGCGCCGATCATGAAGAACGACCAGCCGAGCCCGGTCGCCAGCCAGAAACGGTCGCGGAAGCGGATGCAGAGAAAGCCGAGAATGCCCCAGGCGCCGTCGTGGAAGCCGACCTCATACTGGAAGTGGCTGCCGGTCTGCCAGCCGATCTGTTCCGCCGCGAAATCGGCATAGAATACATGCGGAATGAAGCCGAAGAAGACGCCGACGAAGCCGACATTGAAGATCAGCGAATGCAGCAGGAAGATATCCACCAGTTCCGCCCGCCCGGCCGGGCGCCGGACGGCGAGATGGATCAGTGCGGCGACGATGCCCGCAATGACGAAGATGAATCCCATTCCCTTGCCTCCGGGCAGATCGGCATGACGCGAGCCGGAAAGACCACCCGCGCGGATTACGACAGGCGGGGCCATTGCGACGGGCGGATTATCCGTCGCATCATTTTGACCTGTCAATTGGCAGGATCGCCGGAAACGGAAATGCCGCGCCGCGCCGATGGCGGCGCCGGGGCGGAATTATCTCCGGTTATCGCAGGAAATTCGCCCCGCACCCCGGCAATGCACATACCGGATGTGACGGAATGCCGCAGCCATGGCCATTCCAGCGGCCGGATATCAGCGGCCGGCGCCGTCCTCTGCCCAGCGCCCCTCGAAATCCGCCGGCACGAACAGGATGTCGCGGGTCACCTCGCGAATGTCGCGGTGGCCGCAGAGCGCCATCGTGGTGTCGAGTTCGCCGCGCAGCACGTCGAGCGCCGCGGTCACCCCCTTCTCGCCCATGGCGCCGAGCCCGTAGATATAGGCCCGGCCGATCATGGTCGCATCGGCGCCCAGTGCCAGCGCCTTGAGGATGTCCTGACCCGAGCGGATGCCGCTGTCGAGCCAGATCCCGGTCCTGCCCTTCACCGCGCGCACGATCGAGGGCAGCACCCGGATCGAGGACAGCGCCCCGTCGAGCTGCCGCCCGCCGTGGTTCGAGACCACGATCGCATCGGCGCCGATCTCGACCGCCCGCTGCGCGTCGCGGGCGTCGAGGATGCCCTTGAGGATCAGCTTGCCGCCCCAGCGGTCGCGCAGCCGCGCCACCTTGTCCCAGTCGAGCCGCGGGTCGAACTGCTCGCCGGTCCAGGAGGACAGCGAGGCGAGGTTGCCGACATTCTTCGCATGGCCGACGATATTGCCGAACGAGCGGTTCCTCGTGCCCAGCATCTCGAGGCCCCAGCGCCAGCGCCGGCTCAGGTCGAGCAGGGTGCGCGGCGTGGGCTTCGGCGGCGCCGAGAGCCCGTTCTTCAGGTCCTTGTGCCGCTGGCCGAGGATCTGGAGATCGAGCGTGACCACCAGCGCCGAGACATCGCAGGCCCTGGCCCGGTCGATGGCGGAAAAGACGAAATCCTCGTCGCGCATCACATAGAGCTGATACCAGAACGGCGCCTGGGTCGCCCGCGCCACCGCTTCCATCGAGCAGATAGACATGGTCGAGAGCGTGAACGGCACCCCGTAGTCGCGGGCTGCGCGCGCGGCCTTGATCTCGCCGTCGGCGCGCATCATCCCGGTCGAGCCCACGGGCGAGAGCGCGAGCGGCAGCGCCACCTCGCGGCCGAGCATGGTGGATTTCAGGCTGCGGTCCGACATGTCGACCGCGACCCGCTGGCGAAAGCGCAGGTCGCGGAAATCGGCGGTGTTGTCGTGGAAGGTCTGCTCGGTATAGCTGCCCGATTCGCAGTAGTCGTAGAACATCGTCGGGGTGACCCGGCGGAAGATGCGGCGCAGATCCTCGATCGAGGTGATGACGGGCATGGGCAGTCTCCGGGGCGGCGGCCCGGTCGGGGCCGCGCCCGGCTTAGCAATCCCGCCCGCTCCCTGCAATGCGCCCCGCTGCCGCCCGCCGCCCCGTCACGGCGGGCGGGCGCGCTTCTTCATCTTTCCGCAAATATCCCGGGGGGAGGCCCGCAGGGCCGGGGGGCAGAGCCCCCCGCGGGGTCGGCCCCGGGCGCCGGCTCAGGCGCCGGTGCCGATCGGGCAGGTCACGCCGGTGCCGCCGATCCCGCAATAGCCGGCCGGATTCCTGGCCAGATACTGCTGGTGGTAGTCCTCGGCCAGGTAGAACGGGCCCGCGGGGGCGATCTCGGTGGTGACCGGGCCGAAGCCGGCCGCCTTCAGCCGGGCGGCATAGGCATCGCGGCTTGCCAGCGCCGCGTCGCGCTGGGCCCCGGTCTCCCAGAAGATCGCCGAACGGTATTGCGTCCCCCGGTCGCCGCCCTGGCGCAGGCCCTGGGTCGGGTCGTGGTTCTCCCAGAACAGGCGCAGCAGCTCGTCGTAGGAGGTCCGGGCCGGGTCGTGGATCAGCCGCACCGCCTCGGCATGGCCGGTGCGGCCGCTGCATACTTCCTCATAGGTCGGGTTCGGGGTGAAGCCGCCGGTATAGCCCGACATGGTCAGCCAGAGATCGGCCGACTGCCAGAATTTCCGCTCCACCCCCCAGAAGCAGCCCATGGCGAAGGTCGCGGCCGCCATGCCCTCGGGCGGGTCGGGCAGCAGCGGGCGGTCAAAGACGAAATGGCGCACCGCCCCCGCGACCGGCGTTTCCCGTCCGGGCAGCGCGTCCTCGGGGCGGACCATGGTTTCGTGACGGTTGGCAAGGGTGAACATCGCGGGCCTCCTTTCGGCACACCATGCCGATATAGGCCCGGCCGGCCGGCGGCGCCAGATGCGGCCCTCAGCCGTCCCTGCCGTGGACGAGCTGTTGCAGCGCCCCGGCGATGAACAGCCAGACCGAAGTCGCGGCGAGGCCCCAGAACGACCAGCTCTCGGGATGGAAGTTCACGAAGGCGGCCCAGCCGGCAAAGAACAGCCAGGCGACCGAGACCGGCAGGTTCAGCCTGCGCCAGCGTCTGGTCCGGGTCGGGTGGATGAATTTCACCGGCACGAACATCGCCACCGCCAGCAGCGTGACCACCACCAGCGACACCCACCATTCGGGATGCAGCGAGAACAGCACCAGCACCACCATGTTCCAGCAGGCCGGGAAGCCCGAGAAGCTGCAGTCGCGGGTCTTCATCCGCGTGTCGGCGAAATACATGGCCGAGGCGAAGGTGATGATGATGATCGCCGCCCAGCCCGACCAGCCGGGCAGCAGCCCGGACTTGAACAGCGCATAGGCCGGGACGAAGACATAGGTGAGATAGTCGACGATCAGGTCGAGCAGCACGCCGTCGAAGATCGGCGCATTCTTCTTGACGTTGTAGTGCCGGGCCAGCGGCCCGTCGATCCCGTCGACGAACAGCGCCACCACCAGCCAGATGAACATCACGTCCCAGTGCCGCTCGCCGGCGGCGAGCATGGCGAGGATCGCCCAGACCGCGCCCGAAGCCGTAAGGAGATGGATGAGGAGCGCCTTGGTGCCTGCGGTCATGGGCGCCTTCTGGCGGATTTGCGGCGCCGGGGCAACCGCATCGTCGGGATCGGCCCCGGGATCGGCCCCGTCATGCTCGAGGATGTGCGCGGTCATAGATGTCCATCAGTTGCGCGGCATCGACCGCGGTATAGGCTTGCGTCGTCGACAGCGAGGCATGGCCGAGAAGCTCCTGGATCACGCGCAGGTCGCCGCCGGCGGCCAGGAGATGGGTGGCGAAGGAATGGCGCAGCGCATGCGGGGTTGCCGTCGCCGGCAGGCCGAGCTGCAGGCGCAGCGCCTCGACCGCCTTCTGCACCAGCCGCGGGTTCAGCGCCCCGCCGCGCGCACCGCGAAACAGCGGGCCCTCCGGGGTCAGCGCATGCGGGCAGAGGGCGCGATAGTCCTCGACCGCCGCGCGCAGCGCCGGCAGGACCGGCACCAGCCGCTCGCGCCCGCCCTTGCCGCGGATCCGCAGCACCCCGGGCAGCGGCGCATCGCCGCCGGTGAGCGCCAGCGCCTCGGAGATGCGCAGCCCGGCGCCGTAGAGCAGCGCCAGCACCGCCGCATCGCGGGCGGCGATCCAGGGCTCCCCGGCAAGGGTCTCGGCCCGGTCGACCATCGCCCGCGCGGCCTCCTCGGGCAGCGGGCGGGGGAGTTTCGCCATGAAGCGCGGGGCGCGGGCGGACAGCACCGCCACCGGGTCGATCCCGTCGCGCCGGGCGAGAAATCGGGCAAAGCCCTTCACGGCCGACAGCGCCCGCGCCAGCGAGCGCGCGCCGATGCCGCGGCCGCGCTCGTGCGCCATCCAGGCGCGCAGGTCGGCGGTGGCCAGCGTCCCGATCCGCTGCGGGGTCGGCGGCCCGTCCAGATGCCCGGCCAGGAACGAGAGCCAGCCGGTCACGTCGCGCCGGTAGGCCGCCACCGTATGCGCGGCGGCCCCGTCCATCACCCGTTCATGCTCCAGCCAGTCGGCGAGTGCCTGCGTGATCGCCTCAGGAATCATCCGTCCAGCCAGCGCCGCAGGCTGCGCTCGAGCACGCCGCCGAAGAAGGCGAGCAGGTCGGTCCCCTGCTGGGGCGCGAAGCGGTGCGGGTCTTCGGAGGCAAGCGCGAGCAGCCCGGGCAGCCGCCCGTCGCCGAGATCGAGCTTGAGGCAGGCTTCCGAGCGCAGGTCGCCGGCGATGTCGCCGTAAAGGCCCGGATCGGCCTCCTGCAACTGGCGCAGGGTCACGGCCCGCACCGGGATCTGCCGGCCCCGGGCGATATAGCTGTCGACGAAGCCCGGCTCGCCCAGCGAGAGGATCGACTGCAGCCGCCGCACCGCCGGATCGCCCTCGCCGGCCCGGGTCTCGAGCACGAGGCGCATCGCGTCCACGCGCAGGATATCGGCCACGTCCGAGGACAGGTCGCGCAGGAAGGTCTCGAACCGGGCGGCATCGAGCAGGCGCAGCACCGCGCGGTGAATCTGGTTGGTGCCGGCAAGGTTCTCGTAGGCGGCGGCGATCACCGAGCGATGGGTGTCCTCGAGCCGGTCGAGCCGGCTTTCCAGCCGCTCCATGGCGATGCCGCGCAGATCGACGATGTTGTGGCCCATCGCGCGCTCGTTCGCGGCGACGAGGGCGCGCATCAGCTCCTTGTCGTCGAGCAGGACTTCAGGCTCGGCGATGATCTTGTCGCGGGTTTCCGAGTCCATGTGATCCGTCCTGCCCAGGGCTCCTGCGGACGTCCGTTGCCGCCCGTGCCGGCATCCTACCGGCGCAGACCCGGTTTGTCAGCGCATTTCTGGACCGTTGCGGGGAAATGTCCGGGGCCCCGTCATTCCGCGGGGGGCAGCGCCGGGTCCACGGGACTTCGGGACAGGCAGACGGGGGCGAGGAGGCTGCCCATGCCCGGGCCATGCCCGCGACGGTTTCATAGTGGCGGATCACGTCGCGCCCCGGGCCCCGCTGCACGCGCATCATGCCGGAAGGGCCGGTGTCCGGACGGCACGACCGGCGGCCCCCCGGCCCGCCGCACCCGCGGGGCCGGCCCGGAGTGCCCTCCGCGCCCGCATGACCGTGCGCGACCTGCGCGCTCGCAAAGCCGCTCCTCGTCAAACAGATCATCGACCGGCACCGCTGCCTCGAGAAGATCGGGACGGCGCAGAACGATGCTGTCGAACAGGATGTGACCCGGCGCGACGCTCGGGACCCGGTCGTGGATCTCGGAACTGCCGGCAAATCCGCCGCTGGCCGGCCGTGCGATATGCAGGTCGGCTATCTTGCCGAGCGGTGACGCGGCTGCCGTCGAGACCGCCACGACATGGGCGCCCGCGGCCCTTGCAGTCCGGGCGGCCGCAAGGGCGACGAATAAAACCCTCGATCCGGACGGACGGGCCCGACGTGCAGGGCCGGATACGTCCGACCCCGGCACGAAAAAGGGCGAGGCAACCGCAAGCACCCCGTCCCTTTCCCTTACGCGCGCCGGGATCAGTCCAGCGGCGCGAACCCGGCCGTGAAATGGCGCATCAGCTGCGGCTGCTCGACAATCCGGAAGCCGCGCAGCCGGTCACGCAGATGGAGGACCAGGGCGTCGTCACCCCGGCGAATGCGGTCGGCAAGCGCGAGATCCTGGTGCCTGAGGTGCAGTAGGAACGATGGTGAGCCCGGCGCGATTCGAACGCGCGACCCACTGATTAAAAGTCAGTAAACATGGCATAATGCAACCCCTCAGACTCTAACGAAGTCGGGGGGGTTTCCTCTTGTATTACAAGGGTTTTCGTCGTTAATGTGGGGACACGTTATAACGTATCGAAACGAGGGGTAACGGGCCAACCTGTTACCCGGGCGTTACCCAGAGGGCGAAAATCATGGCCACAGACTTGACCGCGCAGGGTGTCAAAGCGGCAAAGGCACGCAACGGCAAGCGAACAGAAATCCCCGATGGGGCGGTTCGAGGCCTCTACCTGGTTGTGCAGCCGAGCGGTGCAAAGTCATGGGCGATCCGTTACCGGCATCCGGGCGACGGGCGAATCTGAGCTTACCAGCACCGACGATTGGATGTTGCCAGCGGCACGGGCGAAGAATGGTGTTGCGCATTTTGTCCCGTTGAGCGGTGCGGCGCGTGAAGTGCTGGCGAGCGTGACCCGGATTGATAACGCCGCAGGCTACATCCTTACCACAACCGGGCGGACGGCGGTTTCCGGGTTCTCACGGGCCAAGATCAATCTCGATAAAGCCATGGCAGAGGCGGCGCTGAAAGAGCGGGGTGAGCCTGTTGAAATCCCGCATTGGATATTTCACGATCTGCGCCGCACCGCTGGAACAGGAATGGCTGAGCGTGGGGTTCTGCCGCATGTTATCGAGAGGGTGTTGAATCACAGCCTGAGCGGTGCGCGTGTCACACATATTTACAACCGCCACAGCTACGCCGACGAAAAGCGCGAAGCCCTCGAGACATGGGGCAAATATGTCACGTCATTGGTGACAGGGCGGGCCGACAACGTGATTCGAATCGGGGAAGCCGCGTCAAAGGCGCTTCTCCCTTGACCCACCGAATCAATACTCTAACAATGGGCACGTGTTGTGGATAGCCACAACATATAGCCGAGAGGCGGGCTAGGTCGCCAAACTTGCGCCCGCCCCTCACTAAACCCACAAGCCCCGAGGGGCTGTAGTCAGAAAAGGGCCAGTTAGCCCATAGCGCAACCATTGCACTAATAAAAGTGCGCTGCAACACCTTTTATGTCCCCAGAGGAACAAAAGTGTGTTGGCGCTGGCGGTGCGCAGCCTCTGGGCAGGCTGGTAACTCATTATGGAACAAGCAAGACTTATCAGCGCAGCGACGGTTCGTGACCTCTGCGGCGGCGTCTCCGACATGAGCCTGCATCGTTGGACCCGTGACCCCGATCTGGGGTTCCCCCAGCCGATTTACATCTGCGGGCGGCGCTACTGGCGCGAAGTCGCAATGCTGGAATGGCTCGACCGCCAAGCTGAAAAGGCGGGGGCGTGAGACATGGGGCAGCAAAAGAAAGCCCTCGCCCCGCTGGCGGGCGGGAACGAGGGGCAGTCAAAACAATCGCACCTGAGACTTTACACGAACCCGGCGGCGTTGCCAACTGCGCTTGAACACGCGGCGCGCGGTTGGCTCGTTTTCCCGGCACCTGCAAGCGGTGAAAAGAAGGGCCTCAAGTCTGCCCAGTATAGCGGCGGCAGGAGGTGGGGCGCGACAACCGACCCGGATGAGATCAAGCGCGACTGGCAGCAATGGCCAAGTGCGAACGTCGGTATCGTCACCGGGCCGGAATCAGGCATCTTCGTGCTTGATCTGGACTGCAAGGACGGCGTGGATGGCGTCCAGTGGATGGCTGACCGGATCGAGGAACACGGGCTGTTGCCTGATACGGTTGAGGCGATGAGCCCGAGCGGCGGCTGGCATGTCTACTTCCGCTATCCCGACTTCGAGGTGAAGACCTGCGCAGGCGAGATTGCGCCGGGCGTTGATGTGCGCGGCGCGGGCGGAATGGTCCTGGGGGTGCCAAGCGTCAAGCCGGGCGTCGGGGCGTATCATTGGAAGAATCCGCCGCCGATGTTCGAGGTTGCGGACGCGCCGCAATGGGTTCTTGACCTGTTGCCGCGCAAGGATGCGCCGAAGCCCGCCCCTGAACCGGCCACAGGTGACGTTTGGGACGGCGTGGCCTTCACGGATGAAGGCGAGGTGCATGAGGCGTTGTTCCCCGGCTCTGTGGCCGGTGCCATGGGCGGGCAAATCATCAACGTGGGCAGCGGCGCGGTTGAATGGCCGGTGACGACTTCGAGCGTCACGGCGGGCTGGCAGGCGACCGAGCTTGGCAACGTGGCCGGGCCGACGAAATTCACGACCGGCGACAAGAGCCTGTCTCCGAAGCAAACGCTTGGCGTCACCATGAAAATCAGCCGCAAGTCCATGATGCAATCGGGGCAGGCGCTCGAGGCGGCAATCCGGCGCGACATGTCGGGCACCATGGCGGCGGAACTCGACAAGGGCATTTTCCTTGGCAGCGGTGCCAGCGGGCAGCCGAACGGCATCATTGCCAAGGCGAACGCGACCTATAGCATCACCGAAACCGGCGTGAATGACGTGGCCAGCTGGGAAGCGATCAAGGCGGCGGTTGTCGACTTCATGACCGCCAATGCGGCCTCTGGGCCGGGTTCGGTGCGGATGCTTTGCCGCCCTGAACTCTGGGCTTTCCTCGACGGTGCCGAGGCGTTCAAGAACACCGGCATCACCGAATGGGCGCGGGTGGCAGGTGCGCTTGGCAGCGTGACCCAATCCGCCAACGCGGTTGCAGACCCGACCAGCGGCACGCCTGACAAGACGCAAGCCTTGCTGGCGACCGCGGCGGGCGTGGCCCCGTTCTTCGTCGGCTTGTGGGGCGGCCTCGACCTGATCCGCGATCCGTATTCCGACGCGCAGTCGGGCGGGCTTCGGATCACGGCACTTGCGACGATGGACATTGCTGTTGCACGTCCTGCGCAACTGCGGGTGCTGACGGGCCTCGCGCTTGGCGCGGGTTCATAATGACCGGCCCTGTATTCAGTGAAGCGGGGCTTGAACTCCGGGCGGCGGGCGATGGCTCCCGCCTGCTCCGGGGGCAATTTCCCTATGGCCAGCGCGCAACGCTGGATGCGGGCGGCAAGGGGCGAAAGCCTCGCAAAGAGCAATTCGCGCCGCGCGCATTCTCCTTTGCCGTGGATGACCCCGAGCGCGACATTCACCTGTTGCTGGGCCATTCGTTCGACCAGCCGCTTGCCAGCCGCAAGGCGGGCACGTTGGCCTTGACCGATAGCGATGCTGCGCTGACCTTCGAGGCGCGTATCACGCCAGAGGCGCAGCGGACGTCATGGGTGGCCGACTTTCTGGCGGCCTTCGCGGCGGGCCTCATCACCGGCATATCGCCCGGCTTCCGGGTGCCGGATATGGACGGGGCCGAAACGCTGGAAGAGGAAGACCCGCGCCAAGGCAAGGCGCTGATCCGCACAATCTTTGCGGCGGTGTTGTTCGAATTGAGCATGGTGACGCGGCCAGCCTATGGCGAGACGGCGGCAGACCTGCGGGCCTTTCAATGGGACCGGGTGCCGGTGCGCGGGCCGTCCTACAGCCTCAACAGGTGGCGCGCATGATCGAGGTTCTTTCACGCCACGAGGATGCACCGGCCGCATGGCCTGCGGTTTCCGGCGTGGACTCCGACGCTCTGGCATGGGCCTGGCCTCGGGTTGAGGCATGGATTGCGTGGCGGTTCTGCGCGCGCGATGTGACATGGCGTGTTGACGGTTCGGGCGAGTGGCGACCGGACCTGCGGCCTCTCGACACGGTAACAGCGAAGGCATGGACCGGCAGCGCATGGGATAGCGTGACGCTGACCGCTTCGCCGGACGGCTACGACCTGCCGCATGGGCGCTATGAGATTGCCGCCACGGTGGGCGCGGGCGTCACGGTGCCTGATGACGTGGCCGAGGCTGTGCGGCGGCTGGTGGCCTATCAGGATGGCATGCAGTCCATCCCGGCAGGCGCGCGCAGCTATTCGGCGTCAATCGACATTCAAAGTGAATCGTTCAGGTTCGATGACCGGGCAGCGGCGCGGGCCATTCACAACAGCGGCGCGGCTGACCTGCTGCGCCCCTATCGGACAGGAAGGGCTGGCAATGCTGTGGCCATTCAAGCGCAAGACTGAAACCCGCGCCAGCGGCACCGGCTACACGGCGCAACTTATCGGTGCGCGCGCGGCCTATATCGCGGGCGTGGGCGGCGTCGGCGAATTGACCGCGACCGTGCAAGCCTGCGCAGGCCTCTGGGAAGGGGCCTTGACGCTGGCGGCTGTTGAGGGTGCGCCGCTCCTTGACCGGGCATCCATGGCCGTTGCTGCGCGCTCTCTGGCGTTCAGGGGCGAGGCTGTCTTCTACATTGCCGACCGGCTGATTCCGGCGGTGGATTGGGAACTCTCGACCCGCGACGGGCGGCCTCATGCTTACCGGCTGGGCCTGCCAGAGGCGGGCGGTAACACGACACACACGGCGCTTGCGCCCGAGGTGCTGCACTTCCGCGTTGCGCCCGATCCGGGGCAGCCATGGTCGGGGCAGGCACCATTGCGCCGCGCCAGCCTCACGGCGGGGCTGCTGCAACAGGTTGAGGCCGCTATCGGTGAGGCATGGGCCAATGCGCCGCTTGGCAGCCAAGTGGTGCCGTTTCCTGAAAGCCCTGATGTTGACATGCAAGACCTGGCGCGGGGGTTCCGTGGCCAGCGTGGCCGGGTGCTGATCCGCGAATCGGTGCAGGTGACGGCGGCGGGCGGGCCTGCGCCTGCGCTCGACTGGAAGCCGCAGGACGTGACCCCGGACCTGCGCGGCATGGCACCGCTGGAAACGCTCGAGGCCGCCCGTGGCGCGATCTGCGCGGCCTATGGGGTGTTGCCGGTGATGTTCCGCACCGATGCGCAGGGACCAGCGATCCGCGAGGCGCAACGGCATCTGGCGCAATGGACGCTGCAACCTGTCGCGGTGGCGATGGCCGAGGAAGCCGCAGCCAAGTTTGGCGGGCCTGTGAGTATCGACGTGATGCGCCCGCTGCAAGCGTTCGACCAAGGCAACCGGGCGCGTGCCGTCGCGGGCATTATCGAGGCGCTGGCCATGGCCAAGGCCGCCGAGCTTGACCCGGCGCAGGTGGCGCAGGCGTTGTCGTTCGTGAACTGGGATAGCGACGGGGGCACGGCGTGACGGGTTACGAGATGGCGCGCGCGCTCTGGCGTGCAGAGCATGGGCGTGAGCCGAAGGTATCGGACGCGGCCTTTCTCGAGCTTGTCGCGCGCTGCGTGCGTGCGCTGCAAGGCCGTGGTGGTAGCCTTGGCACGGTTGAGGGCCTGACATGACGGCGGCCTTCTACACGCAACAGGCGGGCCGTGCGCGCGCTCTGCTGGGCGTCCGGTTCGGGCATGACGGCATTGTTCTTGTCCAGCGCACTACGACACCGGGCGAAAACGAATGGGACGATCCGATTGTAACGACAACCCGGACAACGCTTAAGGCTGTGCAGCGCGGTGTTGACCGTGAACTTGTCGGGCAGCGCGCGACGACCGGCGGGCCGCTGATTCTGGCCGGGGCGAAGCACGTCACGGCGGTGCCGCCCGATGTGGCATGGACCGTCACCGATACAATCGAGATCGACGGCAAGAGTTACACGATCCTGAAAGCCGAACCCGTGGGCGATCCAGCCGCCCCGGCGTTCGTCAAGTTTCTGGTTCAGGCATAGCGTCGCGGCGTTTATTCTCCCGCCGCGGCGCTTAGAAGGCCGGGTTCGCGTCTCCTGCCTCACGCGGCCCGGCCTTCGCTTATTTGGGCAGGCCAATTTGTTACCCAGCCGTTACCCAGCGCCATGAGGGCATGAGCGGAAGCTGGGCATCTTGCGTCTAAGTCTTTGATTCTAGTGGTGAGCCCGGCGCGATTCGAACGCGCGACCCACTGATTAAAAGTCAGTTGCTCTACCGACTGAGCTACGGGCTCGCATGGCGGGCTGACTAGGGGAGGGGCGGGGCCGCGTCAACCGGAAAGGGCCGGCGCCGGGCGGGGCGGCGGCGGGTTTGGGCCTTGACCGCGGGGGCGCGGCCGGGTCATGTCGGACCTCGCGGGGGATTTCGGCCGGGATCGGCGGCCAAGGGGTGCGGATGCGTCGGTCATGAACGGACTCTCGAGAGCGGAGCAGAACCTGCCGGCCGGCCCGGCCCGTGACGATCCCGACGGCGAGATCGACCTTCTGGCCCTGCTGCGGACCCTGTGGCGCGGCTGGCCGGTGATCCTCGCCTGTGTCGCGCTGGCGGCGGTGGTCGGGTGGTATCGGGCCAATATCGCTGCGGTCCCGGTCTACAGCGCCACGACCACCATGATCGTGACCCGCGAGAACGACCCGCGCGGCGGCGAGGGGAGTTCGGCCTTCTTCAGCTACGGCTACATCAATTCCAGCGCCATGAGCACCGAGATGGCGATCGTCACCTCGCGCGACGTGGTCGGGCAACTGGTGGACCGGCTCGACCTGACCGCATCGCCGCTCTACAACCCCCGTCTCGCCCCGCCGCCGCAGCCCGCCGGCCCGGTCGAGCGGGCGCTCGCCACCCTGCGCGGCTGGAGCGCCGGTCTGCGCGGGCTGCTGCGCGAGGCGCTGCTGGGCCTGTTCGGCCGCCCCGATACCGGAGAGACCGGCGGGGAGGCCCCGCCGCCGCCGCTGCCCGCCGCCGATCAGGAGCGGCAGGACACGATCTCGATGGTGCAGGGCGTGCTCTCGGCCAGTTTCGACGAGCGCAGCTATCTGTTCTACATCACCGCCACCACCACCGATCCCGGCGAGGCGGTCCGGCTCGCCAATGCCATGGCCGAGGTCTATCGCAACGACAACCAGCAGCAGAAGATCGTCGCCGCCGAGGCTTCGGCGGTCTGGCTATCCGAGCGGGTCGCCGAACTGCGCCGCGAGATCGACGAGCGGCAGGCCGACATCAATGCCCGCCGGGCCGAGAATGCGCTGACGACCAGCGACTCCGGCCTGACCGGCTTTCAGGCCCAGCTTGCCGCTTCCGAGACCCGGCGCTTCGAGACCCAGCGCGCGCTTGCCACTGCGCAGGAGAGCGCCGCCCGGCTGGGCGCCGCCGTCGACGGCAACCCCGAGGCCCGGGCCGAGGCGGCCGGCGACGCGCAACTGCGCACCCTCGCCCGCGCCATCGCGGCCGGCGATGCGGCGGCACAGGCCCGGTTCGACCTGCGCTTCGGGCAGCTGCTCCAGCAGGCGCAGAGCGAGGAGGAGCGGCTGACCGCGGCGCTGGCGGTGGTGAATGCCGATATCGCCGCGCTGACCGACCAGCTTGCCCGCACCGGCGAGGCGGTCGGCGATATCCGGCAGATGGAACAGGACCTGCAATCGGCGCAACTGCTCTACGACACGTTCTCGACCCAGCTGCGCGAGGTGACGCTGCAGCTCGGCTCGCAGAAATCGGATGTGCGCATCCTGTCCGAGGCGATCGGGGCCGGGCAGATCGCGCCGCGCAAGGCGATGATCCTCGGGTTGCACCTGCTGGTCGGGCTGCTGCTCGGGACCGGCATCGTGCTGCTGCGCGAGTTCATGCACCAGGGCTTCCGCAGCGCCGGCGAGCTCGAGGAGCGCACCGGCATCACGGTCCTCGGCCAGATTCCCCGGATTCCGGTGCGCGGGCGCTCGAGGCAGGTCGGCTGGCTGGCCGCCCGGCCGGCCTCGGCGGCGGCCGAGGCGGTGCGCAACCTGCGCACCTCGGTGCTCTTGTCGAACGTGGACCGGCCGCCGCAGGTGATCCTCACCACCTCGGCGGTGCCGGGCGAGGGCAAGACCACCGTCTCGATCGCGCTGGCGCAGAACCTCGCCGGGCTCGAGCGGCGGGTGCTGCTGATCGAGGGCGACCTGCGCCGGCGCACCTTCCACAGCTATTTCCCCGATGCGAAGGCGCATGGCGGCCTGCTGTCGGTCATCGCCGGCGACTTGCCGGTGGCCGGGGCGGTGTGGCACGATCCGGCGCTGAAGCTCGACCTGCTCATGGGCGCGAAGGCGCAGGTGAACGCGGCCGACGTGCTGTCGTCCGAGCGGTTCCGCAACCTGATGGCCGAGCTGCGCGAGAGCTACGACCATATCGTCATCGACACCCCGCCGGTGCTGGCGGTGCCCGATGCGCGGGTGATCGCACCGCTCGCCGATGCGGTGCTGTTCGTGGTGAACTGGGACCGCACCTCGCGCGGGCTGGTCGAGGACGCGCTGAAGATGTTGCGCACCGTCAATGTCGCGGTGAGCGGGCTGGTGCTGACCCAGATCGACCCGAAGGGAATGCGCCGTTACGGCCACGGCAACCGCTACGGCGGCTATTCGCGGCGGATGCGGCCCTATTACGAGGGCTGACGCTCAGCGCCCGGCAAGGGAATAGGCCAGGCTGCCGACATATTCCTTCAGCGTCTTTTCGAACTGGAACAGGTTCTCGGGCAGGTTCCAGGCGAGGGGGCCGGTGCCCGGGGTGCTGCGGTAGTCGGCCGGCCAGGGGGTGACGCCTTCCCAGCCGGCGCGGGCAAAGCTTGCCATCGCGCGCGGCATGTGCACCGCCGAGGTAACGAGCACCCAGGTCTCGCCCGGCTGCGGATCGACCAGCGCGCGGCTGAAGGCGGCGTTCTCGGCGGTGTTGCGGCTCGCGGGTTCGAGCTCGATCCGCTCCGGCTCGACGCCAAGCTCGATCAGCAGCGCCCGGGCCATGGCGGCATGCGCGCTCATCCGCCCCATCCCCGCAAGGCCGCCGCTGCCGCCGGTGAACACCACCCGCGCTTCGGGCCAGGCGCGGGCAAGGGCGGCGCCCTCGATGAAACGTTCGGCGGCGGCGTTCACCTGCGGCTGGCCGGCGCGGACATAGGCCGGCAGCTCGGCGCCGCCGAGGATGACGATGCCGGTCACGTCGGCCAGCGGCGGCGCCGGCGGGTAGCGCGACTCGAGCGGGCGGGCGAGGATCTCGCCCAGCGGCAGGAAGCCCAGCACCAGCACGAAGGCCAGCGCCGGCACCCCGGCCCAGAGCGCGAGCCGGCGGCGGCCCAGCGCGGCGCCCAGCACCGCGAGCCCGAGGCCGAGCGCGATCCAGGTGCCGGGGTTGAGCAGGCCCCAGGCCAGTTTCGACACGACGAAGAACACCGTGCCCATGGCTCAGTTCGCCGCGGACGCGGCCATGGTGATGAACGAGGGGATGGTCTGCTGCATCGCCCGGCTCCAGCGGGTGACCGGCTGCTCCTCGATGAACACGATGTCGTCGGGGCGCATCTGGAACCGCGGCGCGAGGGTGAGGGCCGCGGCGCTGCGCGCGTCGAGATGCCAGGCGGTCACCGCGCCGAAGGCGGCCGGATCGGTGGCGGCGCGCAGCACATAGATATGCGCCGGGTTGCCGGTATCGCTGCGGAAGCCGCCGTTGTCATAGAGCACGTCGGCCAGGCTTGCCTGCTGGCCGTAGGGCAGCGGCCAGCGGTTCTGGCGCGCCACCTCGCCGGCCAGATAGACATAATCACGCTCCACCGCGCCGAGATCGGCGAGGGTGCGGAAATTGTCGCGCTGCTCCGACAGGACCGAGCGGCGCAGGCCCATCTCGGCCTGCACCTCGGCCAGCGCGGTCTGCCGGTTCGTGCGTTGCAGCGCGATCACGTCGAGCTGGCGCTCGTAGAACGCCTGCGCGCGGTCGAGGTCATAGGTCGTATCGACATAGATCGCATCGCCGGGCAGCACCGGCAGGTTCTGAAGGTCGGGCCGGGCGAGGAAATCCTCGAGCGGGATCTGGTAGAGCGCGCCGTCGCGGTAGAGGCGGATCGAGGCATAGGCGGCATCGCGCGCGGTAACGCCCCCGGCCGAGGCCAGGGCCTCGTTCAGGCCGGGCGGGTTCAGGGTCAGGGCGATGGTGCGCGGCGTGCCGACCGCCCCGCCCACCGCGGCACGCTGCGAGTTGTAGCCGGAAATCTCGAGGCTGAAGTTCGGGTCGAGCCCGGCGTCGATCATGCGGCCGAACAGGCGGGCCTCGGCCTCCTCGACGGTGAGGCCGGCCATGTCCACGGTCCCGACCTGCGGCATCGACACCGCGCCGTCGTCGCGCACCGTCAGCTCCTGCATCGTCGCGGTGCCTTCCGACGCGCCGGTGAGCGGATCGACCTGCATCCCGGCCGCGACCACCAGCCGCAGCACGTCGCCGGTGCCGAGGCGATAGGGCCCGGGCGTCACCGGCGGCGGCGGCCGCAGCTCGAGCGGCTGCGGCGCAAGCTGCGGGAGCACCGGCGGCTCGGGCAGGGCGCCGGCGCCGCGGGGGCTGCCGATGCCGGCGCTCTGGTAGAAGGCCGCCGGCAGGCTGCGCGGCGCATAGGGCTGGCTGTTGGCGATCAGCACCGTCTCGGCCGAGATCGGCACCACGCGCACATCCATGCCGTCGTCGGCCCGGGTGCCGACCCGGCTGCTGATATAGGTGACCCCGCAGCCCGAGAGCGCGACGAGGATCGCCCCGAGGGCGAGAAGGCGCAGACTGGTCATGGAAGCTCTCGCGTCATGGGTGATCGTGATCCGTCAGCCGTTCGGTGACGAGCATGCCGAGCCCCGGCCCGATCCACTGCTCGGCCCGGCGCATGGTGCCACCGGCATCCTGCCAGTAGCGGTTCGTCACCGAAAGCCCGGTGGTGTGGCAGGTCTCGCGGCGCAGGCTTGTGGGAAAGGCGGTGCCGATCCCCTGCACCACCGCCGGTTCCGGCGCCGACATGGTGCAGGACATCGCCCGCAGCAGGGTGCGGTCCTCGCCGTCGAGATAGCTCAGGAGCCGGGGATAGGCGCCCGGCGCCCGCCCCTGCAACGCGGCCACCGTGCCCGAGACATCGGCGCTCATCAGGTCGTCGCCGAGGCCGCGGGTCGCCACCAGCACCCCGGCGCGGAAGCTCAGGGTCTGGTTGCCGGCGGTGCGCCAGGTCTCGACCCCGTCGCGGGTTCCGCTGCGTTCCAGCGTCGCGGCAAGGCCGGCGTCCGGCACCTCGGCCAGCAGCACCGGCCCCGGGGCGCGGGCAAGCAGCGCGGGGCTGAGCCCGGCGCGGATCTGCGCCGCCGTGGGGCCCTGCGCGGCGCAGCCGGCCAGCAGCAGGCCGAGAACCGGGAGCAGCCCCCGGATCATCGCCAGAACCTCGCCCAGCGGTCGGTGAGGCCGGCGGCATTCGCGGGGCGGACCACCTCGTAGAGCCGCCCGTCCACATCGAGCCGGGCGCCGCCGTCGCGCAGCACCGGACGGATGGTCAGGTCGGCCGAATCGCGGCGCGGCTGGCCGCTGCCCCAGCCGAGCGGGATCGAGATGCGGATGCCCTTGTCGAAGGCGCCCTCGCCGAAATCCTCGGTCGAAACATCGGTGAGGGTGAAGAAGGCGCCGACCCGCCAGCCGTTGCCGAACTCGCGGTCAAGGGTGACGGTGCCGCCCCAGTCGCCGGCCAGATAGCGGCCGAGGTCGAGCTGTGCGTGATAGCCGCGCCCCATGTCCCAATAGGCCGAGGCATGGCCGGTCGTCACCTCGTAGTCGAGCAGGCCGAAGCCCTGGTCGTGGTCGCGCTGCACGACATGGGCGATCTCGGCCCCGAGCGCGAGGCGCGAGCCGGCGGGATACCACAGCAGCTCGGCCGAGACCCCGGCGAACATCGGCTCGAGCAGGCCGGCGGTGACCCGGCCCCAGGTCGAGGTCGCGGGGCGGAAATACCAGGCGCCGGTCAGGCGGCTTATCGGCAGGTCGGCCTTGTCGTAGAGCCAGGAATCCGAGCGCACATGCGGCAGCACCGAGGTCGACTCGCGCGTCGAGTCCGAGAGATTGCCCAGCACCACCCGCCGCATCGCCCCCGAGAGCACGAGGCCGGGGCGCAGCTCCCAGTCGGCCGAGAGCTCCACCCCGAGATCGGCGCGCAGCGGATCGTCGGGATCGAAAAGCGCCGGGGTCAGATAGGGCGCGATCCCCCAGGAAAAGCGCGGATAGCGGCCCGGCAGCGGCTCGGTGCCCGGCCCGGGATCGATGATCCGGGCCCGGGCCTGCATGTCCCAGGCATTGTCGAACCCGTGCTCGAACGTGGCCAGATCGTCGCGCCGCAGGCTCACCATGCTCACCGGCATTCCGCGCTCGATCAGGGTGACGGCGATGGTGTGCACCCCGGCCGGCAGGCTGCCCGACAGCGCCCGCGCCGCCCGCCCGACCGCCTGCGCCGCGGCCGGAAAGCGGGTGTTCTCGATCTCGACCCTTGCGGTATCGCCGCGGATCGTCAGCCCGTGCAGGGTGATCCTCTCGCGCGACAGCGCGGCGCGGCTGCGGGCGATGGCGGCCTCCTCGCCCCAGTCGCCGCCCGCGCGCACCGGCGGCGGCGCGGCCTCGGTGCCCGAGGGATGGCGCGGCTGGCCGGGGTTGAGGCCCCAGGTCAGTTGCACGCCCAGCTCGCTGCCGTAGAGATAGTTCGCCCCCAGCGTCCAGCGGTCGTTCAGCCGGTGGCGCAGCCCGAAGTTGAGCTGCGAGTTGCGGGTAAAGACATAGGGCGACTCGCCCGGATAGGCATCCGGGGAATATTCGACCGCCAGCAGCCAGTCGTCGGCCGGCCGCCACTCGACCCCGCCGAACAGCGCCGCTGGGCCGCGGAACCAGGTGTCGGCCAGCGGCCGCCCGCCGCGGCCGTCGTTGTAGGCCGAATGCCCGCGCGTGCGCCATCCGTCGCCAAGCACCGCGAGCGGGTTGTCGAAGCTCCCCACCCCGGCCAGCCGCCCCCAGCCGATTCCGGCGGTGGCCCGCACCCGGTCGCCGAAGCTGCGGGTGGCGACCAGGTATTCGGCCGAATAGAAGCCGGTCCCGAGCAGGTCGTTCAGCCCCACCGCCAGCGCCGGCATCACCCGCCCCTCGCGCGCGATCTGGTATTGCAGCGAGAAGCTGCGGTCGAAGCGGAAATCGACGGTATTGCCGTCGAAACCCGGGCTGACCCCGTAGAGCATCGCATAGCGGAAGCTGCCGGTCAGGCGCGGCGAGATCTGGAAGGTCAGCGAATGCCGGGTCTGGTCGGCGAAATGGCTCGAGGTGATCGTCAGGTCGCCGTCGGCGAAGGGCAGCGCCCCCGGCATGTCGACGAGGCCGGGCATGCCGTAGGTATTGGCGCCCCAGGCCACCGGCTCGGCCCGCAGCGGCGGGACGGCACAGGCAAGGCAGAGGGCGAGAACCAGCGGGCGCATGTGCCTCCGATAGCCGATCCGCAGCGGCGAGTCACAGGAAACACCCGGCTCCCCGCCCGATTTTCGCGCCGCGCCCCGCATCGCTCACCGGCCCAGGCCGCGCAGCACGGTGACGAAGGTGCGCCATGCGATCCAGCAGTCCAGCCGGATCGAGGCATTGCCAATGTAATGCAGGTCCGCCGCGGTCTTGCTGCGCACGCCCTCGAGCGAATCGACATAGCCGAGGGTGATCTGGGCATAGCCGCTGATTCCCGGCCGCATCGCGTGACGCTCGCGATAGCCGGGCACCTCGCCCAGATAGCGCAGCGCGTGGACGATGTAATCCGGGCGCGGGCCGATCAGGCTCATCTCGCCCTTCAGGACGTTGATGATCTGCGGCAACTCGTCCAGCCGCGTGCGGCGCAGCACCTGCCCGAGCCGGGTGATTCGCTGGTCCTCGGGCGGATCGTAGGGGCCGCGCGTCACCGCCGCGGCCGGGATCATGGTGCGGAACTTCCAGGCCCGGAACGCCACGCAGTCACGGCCCATCCGCGGCTGCACATAGAACAGCCGGCCGCGGTTGAAGGCGGGGTTGAGCAGCAGCAGCGCCAGCGCCGCCAGCACCAGGGGCGGCAGCAGGACCAGCGAAACCGCAATGTCGAAGGCGCGCTTGAAGATCAGGAATCCCCGCCGCTGTCCGGTTCCGGCCACGATGCCTGTATCGAAACGAGTATCCATCGCACCACCGGAAACCCGGAAACCTCACGCCGGATCCCGCCGCGAAGGCGGCGGTCACAAACCCGTGTCCCCGTTAGCACGAACCGCTGCGGGTTGCACCCGCTGAATCGCCCGCCGGCGGCCGGTCGCGCCATTGCGGGGGATTGCGGACAAGTTTCCTACAATCAATGCGTTAAAGGCTCCTTAGCACTCCCGCCGCCACGCTGCTTCCGGGTGGATGGCGCGGCTTTGGCCGCGAAAACGGGAGCGGGTGATGCAACGGAAGGGAATGCGCGGCCGTCAGGCCGCGCGGGGGAAGGGAATGCGCGGCCGCCGGGCCGCGCGGGGGATCGTGCTCGGCCTGTGGCTGGGACTCATCGCCGCCGCGGCGCCGGCGCAACAGGTCATCGTCATCGGTGATGATCGCGGCGGCGGGCTGAACACGCGGGCGCAACTGGTCGCGCAGATCCGTGCCGCCCATGCCCGGGTCGAGATTCGCGGCAGCATCTGCTATTCGGCCTGCACGATGTATCTGGGCGCCGGCGATGTCTGCATCAGCCCGCAGACCACCTTCGGCTTTCACGGCCCGACCCGGGACGGGCGGCCGCTTGCCCCCGCCGATGCCGAACGGTGGAGCGCGGTGATGGCGCGCCATTACCCCGAGGGGCTGCGGCAATGGTATATGGCCACCGCCCGCTTCGCGACGGGCAGCCTCTACCGGATCCGCGGCGCCGATCTCATGCGCTACGGCTATCCGGCCTGCTGATCACTGGGTGTCGGAACTGCTCGACATCGCCACCAGCGCCAGCGCCGCCCCGCCGGCCGCCAGCGCCGGCCCGAGACCGCCGGCCAGCGGGAAGAAGCCCGCGGCCTCCTCCTCGCAGGTGACCTCGATCACGTTGCGATCCTGGACGAAGACGGCGGTGAGCACCCGGGCATCGCCGCAGACGCCGCTGTCGATGGCGGCCTGCATGTAGGGATCATTGCCCGGCGCCGCCGGAGACGCGCCCTGGGCAAGGGCCGAGGCGGCGGGCAGAACAGCCAGCGTCGCCATCATTGCTGCGGAAATCACGGCTTTCATCTGAAGGAATCCTTCCAGGCAACACATATCGCACCCCTGCATAGCACATCGCGCATCATGCGACCATCGCGAATCGCGCCGCCGGTGCGGCGGGGCTTGCCTTGCGGGCGCGGTCTGGAACAAATGGCACATGGAACCGGGAAAACTGAAGAGCTGGGCCGAACTCGCGCCCCGTCTGGTCGCCGTCGCCGCGGGTCGCGCGCCGGCCGATCTGGTCATTCGTGGCGGCCGTCTGGTGAATGTCCAGAGCCGCGAGGTGCTGGACGGCTGGCAGGTCGCGATTGCCGGGGGCCGCTTTGCCTATGTCGGGCCGGATGCGGGCCATTGCATCGGCGCCGGCACCGAAGTGGTCGAGGCCGGTGGCCGCTACCTGATCCCCGGGCTCTGCGATGCGCATATGCATGTCGAATCGGGGATGCTGACCCCGGCCGGCTTTGCCGCCGCGGTGATCCCGCACGGCACCACCACCATGTTCACCGACCCGCACGAGATCGCCAATGTGCTGGGCCTCGACGGCGTGCGGATGATGCATGACGAGGCGATGCTGCAACCCGTCAGCATCTTCACCCAGATGCCCTCCTGCGCGCCCTCGGCGCCGGGGCTCGAGACCACGGGCTACGAGATCGGCCCCGAGGACGTGGCCGAGGCGATGGGGTGGCCCGGGATCATCGGGCTGGGCGAGATGATGAACTATCCCGGCGTGATCGCCGGCGATCCGAAGATGCTGGCCGAGATCGCCGCGACCATGCGTGCGGGCAAGGTGGTGGGCGGCCATTACGCCAGCCCCGACCGGGGGCTGCCGTTCCATGCCTATGCCGCCGGCGGCCCCGCCGACGACCACGAGGGCACCGGCGAAGCCGATGCCATCGCCAATGTCCGGCAGGGGATGCGGGCGATGCTGCGGCTGGGTTCGGCCTGGTATGATGTCGAGAGCCAGATCACCGCGGTGACGGAAAAGGGGCTCGACCCGCGCAACTTCATCCTCTGCACCGACGACAGCCATTCCGGCACGCTGGTGAACGACGGCCATATGAACCGGGTGGTGCGCCACGCCATCGCCTGCGGCTGCGATCCGCTGGTGGCGTTGCAGATGGCGACGATCAACACCGCCACCCATTTCGGGCTGGAACGCGAGCTGGGCTCGATCGCGCCGGGGCGGCGGGCGGATCTGATCCTAACCGCGGACCTGCGCGAACTGCCGATCGGGACGGTATTCGCGCGCGGCGTGAAGGTGGCCGAGAACGGGCATCTGCTGGTCGAATGCCCGCGCTACGACTGGCCGGAACGGGCGCGCAACACCGTGCATCTGGGCAAGATGCTCGGGGCCGATGACTTCGCCGTTCCCGCCCCGCCCGGCGCCAATGCGGTGCGCGCGCGGGTGATCGGCGTGGTGGAGAATCAGGCGCCGACGAAGGCGCTGACCTTCGAGCTGCCGGTGACCGAGGGCCGCGTCCAGCCGACCGGGGAGGTCTGCCATATCGCGCTGGTCGAACGCCACCGCGCCACCGGCAAGGTGGTGAACGGGTTCGTGTCCGGCTTCGGCTACACCGGCAACATGGCGGTGGCCTCGACCGTGGCGCATGACAGCCATCACATGATCGTCGTCGGCACCGACCGCGCGATGATGGCCGCGGCGGCGAACCGGCTGGCCGAGGTCGGCGGCGGCGTCACCGTCTGGAAGGACGGGCAGGAGCTGGCGCTGGTGCGGCTGCCGATCGCGGGCCTGATGTCCGACGCCCCGGCCCGGGAGGTGGCGCAGGATGCGCAGGCGATGGTGGCGGCGATGCAGGACTGCGGCTGCACGTTGAACAACGCCTATATGCAGCATTCGCTGCTGGCGCTGGTGGTGATCCCGGAGCTGCGCATCTCGGACATGGGGATCGTCGATGTGGTCCGCTTCGCGGTCACCGGCCTGTTCGAGGAGAATGCATGACCCCCGACCTGATCGACCTGCCGCCGCCCCGCCCGCACGAGAGCTTTACCGATGCGCGCGCGGCGGTCCTGCGGCTGATCGAGCTGCATGACGAGGCGGTGGAATTCCTTGTCCGCCGCTTTGCCGAGACCCTGCGCGAGGGCCGGCCCGAGCGCCGGGTCCGGGCCTGCTATCCCGAGATCCGGCTCTCGGTCACCACCTGGGCGCTCACCGACTCGCGGTTCTCGTTCGGCCATGTCGCCGGGCCGGGGGTCTATTCGACCACCGTGACCCGGCCGCGGCTGTTCGCGAACTACCTCGAGCAGCAGATCGGCCTGCTGCTGAAGAACCACGGGGTGCCGGTCAGCATCGGCCTGTCGGAAGTGCCGATCCCGGTGCATTTCGCCCTTGCCGGCACCAGCGAGATGACGGTGCCGCAGGAGGGGGTGCTCGACTTCACGCTGCGCGACGTGTTCGACGTGCCGGACCTCGCCACCATCCACGACGAGATCGTCAACGGCGAGAACTGGCGCCATCCCGACGGCTCGGCCCCGCTGGCGGCCTTTCCGGCCCAGAGGGTCGACTATTCGCTGACCCGGCTTGCCCATTACACCGCGACCGAGCCGGACCATTTCCAGAACCACATCCTGTTCACCAACTACCAGTTCTATGTGGGCGAGTTCGAGCGCTACGCCCGCGCCGCGCTGGCCGATCCCGGGAGCGGCTACATCGCCTTCACCGGCCCCGGCAATGCCGAGATCACCGCCCCCGACGCCCATCTTCCCGAACTGGCGCGGCTGCCGCAGATGCCGAGCTATCACCTCAAGCGCGCGGACGGGAACGGCATCACCCTCGTGAACATCGGCGTCGGCCCCGCCAATGCCAAGACCGCGACCGACCATATCGCGGTGCTGCGGCCGCATGCCTGGCTGATGGTCGGGCATTGCGCGGGCCTGCGCAAAAGCCAGCGGCTGGGCGATTTCGTCCTTGCCCATGGCTACCTGCGCGAGGATCACGTCCTCGATGACGATCTGCCGGTCTGGGTGCCGATCCCGCCACTGGCCGAAATCCAGATCGCCCTCCAGGATGCGGTGGCCGAGGAGGCCGAGCTCGAGGGGTTCGAGCTCAAGCGCATCATGCGCACCGGCACCGTGGCCACGATCGACAACCGCAACTGGGAGCTGCGCGACCAGTCCGGCCCGGTCCACCGCCTCAGCCTGAGCCGCGCCATAGCGCTCGACATGGAAAGCGCCACCATCGCCGCCAACGGCTACCGTTTCCGGGTGCCCTACGGGACCCTGCTCTGCGTCTCGGACAAGCCGCTGCATGGCGAGCTGAAGCTGCCGGGCATGGCCTCGGATTTCTACCACACCCAGGTCGCCCGCCACCTGCGGATCGGCATGCGGGCGATGGAGCGGCTGCGCGAGATGCCGCTCGAGCGCATCCACAGCCGCAAGCTGCGTAGCTTCGAGGAAACGGCTTTCCTCTGAAAGGCCTTTTTTCCTTGCTCCGGTGACGGTTTTCTCTTGCATCGCCTCACGTTTTCTTGTGCAGCTATGCGCGATCCAGATGCAACCGCGCCCGGGGCCGACAGGCCGGGCACAACAGGAGAGTGGACATGGCAGATCAGATGACCAAGGCGCAGCTCGTCGCCGCGCTGGCCGAGGCGACCGGCAGCGACAAGAAATCGGCGAGCGCCACGCTCGACGCGCTGGCCAGCATCATCACCGAGAAGGTGAGCGCCGGCGGCGCCGTCACCCTGCCGGGCGTCGGCAAGATCTACTGCCGCTCGCGCGAGGCGCGCCAGGTCCGCAACCCGGCCACCGGCGAGATGATCCACAAGGATGCCGACAAGGTGGTGAAGATCACCGTCGCCAAGGCGCTGAAGGAAAGCGTGAACGGCTGATCCGGCCGCTGTCGCCGGCGCTGCGGGCCGCCTCCGGGCGGCCCTTGTCGTCCGGGCGGGGCGGTCGTCCCGCCCCCGTCATCGCGAGGCGCCGAAGGCGCCGTGGCAATCCACACCTCCGGGCCATGGACGGATTCGCCTGGGCCCGCGATGACGGAGTGGCTCGTCGTTCAGGCGGGGCCGATCCGCCCGCGCATCCCCCCGGTCTGCCCGCGGTCGAGCAGCAGGTGATCGGCCAGCACCAGCGCCATCATCGCCTCGCCCACCGGCACCGCGCGGATGCCGACGCAGGGATCGTGGCGGCCCCTGGTGACCAGATCGACCGGGCTGCCGTCCTCGCGGATCGAGCGGCGCGGCGACAGGATCGACGAGGTCGGCTTCACCGCGAAGCGCACCACCACGTCCTGGCCGCTGGAAATCCCGCCGAGGATGCCGCCGGCATGGTTCGAGGCAAAGACCGGCTGCCCCGCCGCCAGTCCGGTGATCTCGTCGGCGTTGTCGCGGCCGGTCAGTTCCGCCGCCGCCATCCCCTCGCCGATCTCGACGCCCTTCACCGCGTTGATCGACATCATCGCCGCGGCAAGGTCGGCGTCGAGCTTGCCGTAAAGCGGCGCCCCGAGGCCCGCGGGCACGCCCGAGGCCACGACCTCGACCACCGCGCCCACGGAATTGCGGTCCCGTCCGCGCAGGAAATCGAGGTAATCCGCCCATTCCGCCGCCGCCTGCGGATCGGGGCACCAGAACGGGTTGCGGGCGATCTCCCCGGCATCGAACCGGGCGCGGTCGATCACCTTCTCGCCCATCCGCACCATGTAGCCGGTGATCCCCAGCCCCGGCACGAGTTCCGCGAGCACCCGCCGCGCCACCGCCCCGGCCGCGACGCGCGAGGCGGTCTCGCGCGCCGAGGACCGCCCGCCGCCGCGATAGTCGCGCCGCCCGTATTTCAGGTGATAGGTCACATCGGCATGACCGGGCCGGAAGGCATGGGCGATCTCGCCGTAATCCTTGGACCTCTGGTCGGTGTTCTCGATGAAAAGCTGGATCGGTGTGCCGGTGGTGCGGCCCTCGAACACGCCCGAGAGGATGCGCACCTCGTCGGCCTCGCGCCGCTGGGTCGTCATCCGGTTCTGCCCCGGCCGCCGCCGGTCGAGCCAGGGCTGGATATCGGCCTCCGACAGCGCGATGCCCGGCGGGCAGCCGTCGAGCGTGGCGCCGATGGCGGGACCGTGGCTCTCGCCCCAGGTGGTCATGCGCAAGAGATGGCCGAAGGTGTTGAAGGACATGTGCGGTCTCCTGAAACGCAGCTTTAGGCCAGCCCCGCCCGCGGGCCAAGCCGGTTTCGCCGCAGGGGGTGCGGCACCTCGCTCTTGCCGACCTCCCCCGGGCACGAGTGTTGTTCAGATCGCCTTCCGACAGGACCTCCCGTCGCGGAGTATGGCGTTGAGGACGGTGACGGCCCCGACGGTCCGGCCCCTGTCCATGAAGATGACCCGGTCTGCGACCCGGCGCACGAAGCCCATCTCGTGAGTGACGACGACCATTGTTGCGCCCGATCCGGCAAGGACACGCATGACGTCGAGAACCTCGCCCACCATCTCGGGATCGAGTGCGGAGGATGTCCGCGCCAGAGAACAAGATTGCACGGCAGCGCAAATTTTCGTTGCAGAACTCGCGCAGCTATGCTCTGTATACAGTATCCAGACATAGTGTTGATATGCGCGCAGCCCACGGAAAAACACAGCCGCAACTGACGCCCCTCACGCCGGTGGCCGTCCGGCCGTTGTCGGACCTGGTGACTGACCAGATTGTCGACGCGATCGCCTTGCGCCGTCTTCTGCCGGGGGAAAGGCTGGTCGAGACCGATCTCTCGGCCTTGCTCGGTGTCAGCCGCGCGCCCGTGCGTGAAGCGTTGCGCACCCTGCAGGGCCAGGGTGTCGTGGTCGCCGCGCCGCGCCGCGGTCTTGTCGTGGGGCCGTTCGACGCGGCATGGGCCACTCAACTGCGCGTTGCCCGCCTTTCGCTCGAGCGGCAGGCAGCAGTGATCGCGTGTGAGCGCTTGCGCGCCGATTCCGCCCGCATGGACCTGATCGATACAGCCATTGATGATCTCGATCGCGCGCGGGGAGACTGGCTTGCGGTGAACAAGGCCGACATCGCCTTTCATGCCGCCATTTTCGAGATTGCGGCAAGCCCGCTCCTGCTCGCGCTCTGGCGCGCGATTGCGCGCCATGTCCTGATTCTCTTCGGTCACGAAGTCGTCGACAACCCCGAATTCGAGCCGGTTCTCGCCGAGCACCACCATTATCGTGACCTGCTTGCGCAGAACCGGACCGACGAACTCGCGCACGAGATCGCGCATCACGTCGCCGGACATCCAACCCGCAGTCGCCCCTATCCGATCACCACAGACCAGGGAGAATGACCATGACTGACGCTCTACACACGACCCGCCTCACGCGCCGACGCACACTCGCCCTCGGAGGGGCGACGCTGGCCGCACCCTTCATCGCCCGCCCGGCGCTTGCCGCTGGCGGCGAGCTTCGCGTCCTCTGCTTCGAGGGCTATGGCGAACCACTGTGGGTCGACGCCTTCGAGTCCGCTACCGGCGCGAAGGCTGCGCTTACCTATGCGGGATCGGTGGACGAGATGTTCGCCAAGATGCAGGGATCACGCGGCGCGGACTTCGACCTCGTCTCGATCGACACTTCGGCATTCAAGCGCTACTTTGAGTTCGGCCTCCTGCAGCCGGTCGACCTGGCGCAAGTGCCGAATGCGGCCAATATCGACAGCGCGTTCGACAATGTGCAGCCGGTAATGCGCGAAGGCGCGCAATACGGCGTGCCCTTCGCATGGGGATCGCTGCCCCTCGTCTACGACAAGGCACAGTTCGATACCGCTCCGTCGAGCTGGGAGATCATGTGGGATGCGGAATACGCGCAGCGCCTGATCGCTCTCGATGACGCCAACAACAATATCGTGCTCGCGGCGATGCTGCTGAAGCTGCCCGATCCCTTCAACCTGAGCGACGATGATTTCGCCGCCGTGAAGGAAAAGCTCGTCGCGCAGAAGCAGTTCCTTCTCACCTATTACGCCGGGTTTGACGATGGCGTCTCGGTCTTCGCAAATTCGGGCATCGCGGCGATGTTCTCCATGGGCGAGCCGCAGGTTCCGGCGCTTGTTGCCAAGGGGGTGGATGCAGCAATGACCATCCCCGAGGAGGGCGCCATCGGCTGGCTCGACTGTTGGGCGGTGTCGTCGGGCGCGCGTGACCCGAGCCTCGCCAATGCCTGGATCAATGCCTGTCTTGATGCATCGGTCGGCAACTACCTCACGAGCGAGCTGAACTACGGCAACGCCGTCGATCAGGCCGCGAACGAGGCGAACGGCTTCACCTACGGCGACCGTCTCGTTTGGCTCGAGGCGCCCGAGGACTTCGAGCACCGCGTCCAGGTCTGGAACGAGGTGAAGGCGGCGATCTGAACCCGGATCTGCCAAAGAACACGGCGGCATCCGCAGAAGCGGGTGCCGTGCATATCCTGCACATGAGGAAGATGCCGATGCGCACCATATCGCCGGTGGTCACGAATCCGCCACGGCTGAAGATCACGGACGTGGAGACCTATGCCCTTCTCGCCCCCGATTTCGACCCCGGCATGACCTCTTCGGCCCAGGACAGTTTCGTCGTCATCATCCATACCGACGGCGGCGTGTCGGGGGTGGGAGAGTCGGACGCCAATCCATGGATGCTGAAAGCCTGCGTCGATGCTCCGGGCACGCACACCATGGGGCTGTCCATCCGCGACATGCTCATTGGCGAGGATCCTTTTCGCATTGGCGAGATATGGAAGAAGCTCTATCTCGGCACGGCAATGAACGGGCGGCGGGGCGTTGTCGTCCATGCGATCGGCGCGGTGGAGATGGCGCTCTGGGATCTTTGCGGCAAGGCTGTGGGCCAGCCTGTGCATGCGCTTCTCGGTGGTGCCGCGCGTGACAGGATCACGCCCTATGCCTCGCTCCAGCCGAACGGCAGCCGTTTCGAGGCATACCGCGATGCACTCGTCGAGTCCGCACTTCAGGCCAAGGCGCGCGGCTTTCGCGCCATCAAGACCGAAGTGACGATGAACGGCCCCTATGCGCATGACGGGATGCACGAGTCATGGGACCGTCACACCGAGGTCGTTGCCGCGGTGCGCAAGGCGATCGGTCCCGAGATGACGCTCATGGTTGATGTGCAATATCTCTGGACGGATGCCGCGTCGTGCCTGTCGGTCGTGAAGGACTGGGCGGAATTCGACCTCTACTTTCTGGAGACCCCGCTCTGGTCGGACAATCTCGACGAGATCGCGAAGCTCTCGGCCGAAGCGCCGATGAAGATTGCCGTCGGCGAATGGCTGGCCACGCGGTGGGAATTCGAGGATCTCATGGACCGTGGCCGCATCCATGTCGCGCAGCCGGACGTGGGCCGCGTGGGAGGATTGGGCGAGGCCCGTATCGTCTGCGACATGGCGGCCGAGCGCGGAATGACCATCGTGCCCCATTGCTGGAAGACCGGTATCTCGATCTCGGCCACCGCGCATCTAGCCTTTGTCACGCCACACTGCACCTTCATCGAATACCTGCCGCGCGAATTATGTGTCGAACGGCTGCGCCGCGAACTTGCGGACGAAGAACTCACGCTCGTGGACGGTACCATTCCGCTGCCCGTGAAGCCGGGGCTCGGTTGCGAGGTCGACCATGATGTTCTCGCCCGCTACAGAGTCGCCTGAGATGGGGGTGATACTCGAGGCCGTTTCCAAGACCTACGGGCGAGTGCAGGTCCTGCAGCCGACAGGCCTCGAAGTCGCCGATGGCGAGTTTCTTACCATACTGGGCCCTTCCGGATCGGGAAAGACCACCATCCTGCGCATGATCGGCGGCTTCGTTCAGCCGAGCTCGGGGCGTATCCTGTTCGACGGGGCGGACGTGACCGGACTGCCGCCGCACAAGCGCCCGTTCAACACCTTCTTCCAGGATTACGCCCTCTTCCCGCACATGAGCGTTGCCGAGAATGTGGCTTACGGGCTTCGTGTGCGCGGGATGGGTCGGGCCGAGGCGCGAGCGCGGGCGGCAGAGACGCTCGACCTCGTCGGATTGAGCGGGATGCTCGAACGCAGGCCGGCGCAGCTTTCGGGCGGCCAGCGGCAGCGGGTGGCCCTCGCCCGCACCATCATATGCGAGCCGAAGCTCGTGCTTCTCGACGAACCGCTCTCGGCGCTGGATGCCGAGTTGCGCCATCACATGCAGGGATTCCTGAAAGACCTTCAGCGGCGACTTGCCACCACCTTCCTGTTTGTTACCCATGACCAGGAAGAGGCCATCACCATGGCTGACCGCATCGTCGTCATGTCACAGGGACGTATCGAGCAGGTCGGCCCGCCGCGCGCGCTCTACTATGCCCCGAAGACGCCGTTCGTTGCCCGGTTCTTCGGCGACAACAATCTTGTCGAAGCGCGGGTGGAGGATGGCCAGGTTCAATGCGCACTCGGCGCGCTGCCCCTGCCCGAGGGTGTGTCTGCGACACCGCGCAAGATACTTGTCGCGCTCCGGCCGGAGCAGATCCTGCTTTCCGGCGGCGCGCGGCGTGTCGAGGGCCATCTCGTCGACGTTACCTTTGCCGGGGCAGTCACGACGCTCACTGCAACGGTGGGCGGGCACGAGCTTCTCGTGAAGATGGCAAGCGGCGCGAACCCTGCGCTGCCCGCGCCCGGCGAAAGGATCACGCTCGGCTTCGACCCTGCCGCCGTCGCACTGGTGGAGATTGCGCCGTGACGCGGCTTCCCGTGCGGCTTGTCCTCTTCGTGCTCGCCGCCGCGGTGCCGGTGATTTTCGTCCTTGTTCCGATCGGCAGTTTTCTCGTCATGTCGTTCTGGAAGATGGACGGTGCCGATATCGTGCCGGCGGCAACGGTGTCGAACTACGTCGAGTTCTGGTCGAACGAAAGCTACCGCCGCACCTTCCTGTTCACGCTGCGGCTCTGCGCGGGCGTGACGGCCATCGGACTCATCCTCGGCTACCCTATCGCCTGGGTGATCTGGCGGATGCAGAGCCGCTGGCGCACGCTGGTGCTGCTTCTGACCGTCATTCCGCTCTTCATGAGCTACATCGTGAAGATCTACACGATGCGCTCCATCCTCGGGCTGAATGGCCTTCTGAACATGGCACTGGTAGCCGCAGGGATTCTCGAAAAGCCCTCGACGCTGTTTCTCTACAACCAGACCGCCATCCTCGCCACGATGGCCGTGGTCTACATGCCGTTTGTCATCCTGCCGATCTATCTCGCACTCGACCGCATCCCGGGGACCCTCGTCGCGGCATCATCCGATCTCGGCGCGCGACCGTGGACAACCTTCCGCCGCATCGTGTTACCGCTTTCGGCGCCCGGTGTCGTGGCGGGTGCGCTTTTCAGCTACATCCTCTCGCTCGGTGACTATATCACGCCGCAGATGGTCGGCGGCCCCTCCGGATTTACATTCGGAAGAATCATCTGGTCGCAATTCGGCCTTGCCTACAACTGGCCCTTCGGCGCCGCCATGGCGGCGGTGCTTTTTGTCGTGGCCCTGGTGCTCATCGCCGCGCTCGGTCGACTGGGCAAGCTCGACGGAGGGCTGCCGTGATCCGCACATGGGGCGAAATCCTTGCCGAGCGGGCGGCGGCGCTTGTCCTCGTGCTCGTGCTCCTCGTTCTCTATGCGCCGGTGTTCGTCGGGGCACTTTTCTCCGTCGTCACGGTGACGCGGCAGGGGATCGACTGGCAGAGCGCGACACTTTCCTGGTATGGAACGCTCCTCGGCAACGCCGATATCGCCCGCGCCCTGCGCACGACGCTCATCGTCAGCATCATCGCCGTAACGGGCGCGAGTGTCCTTTCGGTGACGCTCGCGCTCTATGTGAACTGGCAGAAGGCCATCGGCCGCACCCTCATCGAGCTTCTGGTCTACCTGCCCTTCCTGCTTCCGCCGATCATCACGGGGCTGTCGCTCCTCATCTTCTTCGCCCGCATCGGCGTGGATCGCGGCGTCGCGACCATTGCCGTCGGCCATTCGGTCTTCGTGCTCGCCATCCTCTACCGTGTCGTGCTCACACGGCTGCAAAGCATCCCGCCACAGCTTGTCGAAGCCTCGGCAGACCTCGGTGCCACGCGCTGGCAGACCTTCCGTTTCATCCTCTGGCCACAGATGCGGCCCGCCGTCATCACCGGGGCGATCCTCGGCTTCGCGCTGTCCTTCGACGAGACGCTCATCAGCGTGTTCCTGGCCGGTAGCGACAGCACGCTGCCGCTCAGGCTCTGGGCGATGATGCGCGTGGGCTTCACACCAGAAATCAACGCGCTGGTGACGCTGGTGCTGCTGGTGACCATCGGGCTCGCCGTGGTCATCAGCCTGCGTATGCACCCGGGCGAGGGGCGTGGCTGACGGGGCGCATTCCGGCGGCAATCGAAGACCTGAGGCACGGCAGGGGGCGGAACATGAGCCACAATACTCTCGAAGGCCGCATCGCGGTGATCACGGGGGCGGCGCGGGGGATCGGGGCGGCGACGG
>Ga0172382_10001722_pt1 | contig 38406 bp, 42 predicted proteins | sample Leawel138RmetaG_FD_122245 | JGI IMG/M metagenome (GOLD analysis project Ga0172382, IMG submission 122245) | Leachate microbial communities from a municipal landfill in Southern Ontario, Canada - Leachate well 138R metaG | ecosystem: Engineered > Solid waste > Landfill > Unclassified | place... | reverse complement strand
TCCTTGCAGATGGACTCCACAGCTTCGGCATACTTCCGCCTTCGCTATTCCGTCCATCCGCCCGGATGCTACGCCTACCGGGGACTACCCGCCTTCGCTTCGCTCTCCTTGGCGGGCAGCGTTGGATTAGCCCGGAGGACGTAACCCAACAATTGGCGTCGACGAATGTTGGGTTACGCTACGCGAACCCAATCCGCAATATTCGCACTATCCCTGTAGGTCAGACTTTGGTCCGACGTTGCGCGACGTCGATTGGCGCCGCTGTCGGGCTGAAGCCCGACCTACATTTTTCAGAACTGCTTCACCTTGATGTTCAGCGTCTGTATCCGATACGCGATCTGCCTGGGCGTCATGTCGAGCAATCTGGCCGCCTTGGCCTGCACCCAGCCGGACTGTTCCAGCGCGGCGATGACGCGTTCGCGCTCGTCGAGATCGGGCGAGTCGAGATCGACGCTCTGGACGGCGGCGCGCGAGATGGGCATCTGCTCTTCCAGGCCGGTGAGGCTGACCACATCGCGGTCGATGCTGCCGTCCTCGCTCATGATGGCGGCGCGCTCCAGGCAGTTTTCCAGTTCGCGCACGTTGCCGGGCCAGTTGTGGCGCATCAGCAGGCGCACGGCGTTTTCGGTGATGGACAGTTCGCGGCCCTGCGCCTTGGATATCTTCTGCACCAGGAACTGGGCCAGGGCCGGGATGTCCTCGGCGCGCTCGCGCAGCGCCGGTACCTGGATCGGCATCACGTTGAGGCGATAGTACAGGTCCTCGCGGAATTCGCCCTTCTCCACCCCCGCCTCCAGATCGCGGTTGGTGGCGGCGATGACGCGCACGTCGACCTTGATGGTCTGGTTGCTGCCGACGCGCTCGAACTCGCCCTCCTGCAACACGCGCAGCAGCTTGGCCTGGAAGGTGGGCGAGATCTCGCCGATCTCATCCAGGAAGATGGTGCCACCGTGGGCCTGCTCGAAACGGCCCTTGCGCTGGGCGGCGGCGCCGGTGAAGGCGCCCTTTTCGTGGCCGAACAGTTCCGACTCCAGCAGGTTGTCCGGCAGCGCCGCGCAGTTGAGCTTGACGAAGGCGCCGTTGGCGCGCGGCGAGTTGTAGTGGATGGCCTGGGCGATGAGCTCCTTGCCGGTGCCGGACTCGCCGCGCACCAGCACGGTGGTGTTCCACTTCGCCACCTGGCGCACCATCTCGAACACCCGGCGCATGGCGGTTGTGTGTCCCACCATGTTGTCGAAACCGAAATTGCCGCGCACGGTGCGGCGCAACTGATCGCGTTCGTCCTTCAGGTCGCGCCGCTCGCGTTCCACTTCCCAGGACAGGCGTACGCTCTGCGCGATGAGGTTGGCCACCATCTCCATGAAGTGGGCGCGATCTTCCAGCAGGCCGTCGACGTGATCGGCGGGCTGGGCCGCAAGAACGCCCACCGGCTTGCCGTCGCCGATGCGGATCGGCACGCCGACAAAGGGCAGGTGCGGCTCATACAACCCGGTGCGGGACAGAAAGCGCGGCTCGTCGGCGATGCATTCCACCACCACCATCTTGCCGGCCTCCAGGATCGCGCCCACCACGCCCTCGCCGGGACGGTAGCGCACGCTGTCCACCGCGCTCTGGTCGCTGGTGTAGAGACCGCGTACCAGCATTTCGCCGCTGTCCGGTTCCACCAGCGCGACCATGCCGCGCTCCAGCCCGCCGAGACGGTGCAGCGTTTCCAGCACGCCCTGCAGGGTGGTGCGCAGATTGAGCGAACGGCTCAGCACCTTGCTTACCTCGTACAAGGCCTCCAGCTCGCGCTCGATGAGGCGGGAACGGGCGGGATTGACGGGTTCGTGTCGCAAGACCATTACCCCTCCGATAGGTTGTCATTGTTGAGAGGGAAGCGCAGGCAGATGCGGCACCCCTCACGGTAAGCCGGATCGATCTCCAGCGTGCCCGCATGCTGGTTGACCACTTCCTGCGCGATGGCCAGTCCCATGCCGGCATGCTTGCCGCCCTTGGTGGTGTAAAACGGCTCGAACACCTTGAAGCGTGATTCCGGGGCGATGCCCGGCCCGCTGTCTTCGAACTGCACGGCGATGAACTCGCCTTCGATGCGGCTGGCGATGCGCAGTTCGCGCCGCATACCGCCGCCCTGCGCCACCGCCTCGATGGCGTTGTCCACCAGTTGCTTGATCAGGTTGCGCAGACGGCGTTCGCGTCCGTTGCAGGCGGGAAGATCGGCCTGCGGCTGCCAGTCGATGACGATGCTCTCGGCCAGCAGGCGCGGCGTGCTCACCAGCAGCACCTCGTGAATGAGCTGGTTGAGATTGACCGGCAGCAGCGGTTCCTGCACTTCCTGCGGCACGCAGGCGCCGAGCGTTTCCAGCGCGGCATTGCCTTCATCGCGCACCTGGCGCAGCACCGACAAAAGGGATTCATCACCGTCACTGCGCCGCTCCAGCATGCCCACGGCGGCGTTCAGCAGGTTGAGCGGGCGCTGCATCTGGTGCAGGGCGCCGCTCAGGGTTTCGCGCAGCCCGCGGCCCAGCGCCTCTTCCGCCATCAGCGCACGCAGCGCATTCATGCGTACCTCTTCCTGTTGGCGCTTGATCTCGGTGACCTCGTGCGCCACCAGCAGCAGGTACGGCACTTCCCGCGCCGTGAAATAGGCGTCGGCGCTGCCGTCACGGGCGCGGAAGCCGCTGGCCTGGCAGGCGAACCAGCGGGTGGAGCCGTCGGGGAAATCGAGGCGCAGCTCGCGCGCGGCACGCGGTGCGTCTTCGCCGCTGCCCGCAGCGAGCGTGTCGCCGCCCAGCACGCCGCGCAGCAGCGGCGCCGGATCGCGTCCGCCCAGATCGAACAGCAGGCGGCGATAGGCGCGGTTCTGCAACACCGCCTCGCCCCGCGCATCGAGCACCGCGATGACCACCGGCGCCACGTCCACCACCGAATCGATCAGTTCCTTCTGGTTTTGCAGATCCTGCTGCAACTGGAACATTTCGGTGATGTCGCGGTGCATGCCGAGGTAATGGGTGGTGGTGCCGGCACTGTCCAGCACCGGCGCCACGGTCAGCTCCGCCACGTAGCGCTCGCCGTTCTTGCGCCGGTTGACCAGCATGCCGTTCCAGCTCTTCTGTTGCAGCAGGCGGCCCCACAGGGTCTGGTACACGATGGGCGGCGTGCTGCGATCGGACAGCGACGATTCGTTGTGGCCCACCACTTCCGCCTGGCTGTAGCCGGTGACCTGGGTAAAGGCAGCGTTGGCGTAGAGGATGTTGGCCGCGGTGTCGGTGATGGAAATGGCCACCGGCGCCTGCTCCACCGCCTCCATGAACAGGCGCGGCATCAGGCCGGGGCGGCGGTTGCCGTGCAATGCCGTCCCCAGCAGCTGCAACACCGCCGGCGGCACGCCCGGCGTGGGCGCGCTGAGAAAGCGCTCCACGGCATCGAGCGCCTCCTGGGGGAGTTCGGACTGTCTGGTCTGGGACATGGGCTGCACCGTATATAAACCTTGCAAGGTTCAATGCACGATGCATGCCCGAACGGGGACAGGTGCCGGGATAAGGGGTTCAAGGTGCGAACGGCGTTCCCGCGTACGGCGGATGCTTTGTTGTATGTGCGACAAACGCCTGTAGCATCACACGCCGTAACGACAAAAATTTCACGCTTTCCTGCACCACAAGCGTGCAAGCCCAGGACAAAACGGTGCAAACACTGGGGTTATCCCGGTCCATGCCCGTCCTCCCCACCGTGGCACGGTTGATGCAAAAAACACCTCACAGATGAATGAGGTGTGCAACGTGACCGAATATCTCCTGCTCCTGCTCGGCACCGCCCTGGTGAACAACGTGGTCCTGGTGAAATTCCTCGGCCTGTGTCCGTTCATGGGCGTCTCCAGCAAGGTGGACTCCGCCCTCGGCATGGGGCTGGCCACCACCTTCGTGCTCACCCTCGCCGCCTTCGCCGGCTGGGTGCTGGAGCACTTCGTGCTGCAACCGCTGGGCATCGGCTTCCTGCGCATCCTCGCCTTCATCCTGGTCATCGCCGCGGTGGTCCAGTTCACCGAGATGGTGGTGCGCAAGACCAGCCCGGCCCTGTACCAGACACTGGGCATCTTTCTGCCGCTGATCACCACCAACTGTGCCGTGCTCGGCGTCGCCCTGCTCAACGTGCAGGAGAACAACGGCTTTGTGCACAGCCTGCTCTACGGCTTCGGCTCCGCCCTCGGTTTCACCCTGGTGATGGTGCTGTTCGCCGGCATGCGCGAGCGGCTGGCGCTGGCCGCGGTGCCGGCGCTGTTCAAGGGCGCGCCCATCGGCTTCATCGTCGCCGGCCTGCTGTCGCTGGCGTTCATGGGTTTCGGCGGGCTGCCGGTGAAATGAGGCACATTGTATTTCTCCTCCCCCGCAAGGCAGGGCGGGAGCTTTGCCGAAGATATTTTCAAGTGAGGTAACCAACCATGTTCGCTGCCGTACTGAGTCTGACCGTGCTGGGCCTGGCCCTGGGCTGGCTGCTCGGCCTCGCCGCGCGCCGCTTCAAGGTGGAGGTCGATCCGCGCGTGGCGCAGGTGGAGGCGCTGATGCCGGGATCGCAGTGCGGCCAGTGCGGCTTCCCCGGCTGCGGCCCCGCCGCGCTGGCGGTGGTGAACGGCGAGGCGCCGCTGACCCTGTGCCCGCCCGGCGGCAAGGCGCTGGTGGAGGCGCTCGGCAGCACCCTCGGCGTCAGCGTCGACACCTCGGCCATGAACGACGGCGGCCCGCGCCTGGCGCGCGTCGACGAGTCCATCTGCATCGGCTGCATCAAATGCCTGCGCACCTGCCCCACCGACGCCATCATCGGCGCGCCGAAGCAGATCCACGTGGTGATGGAACGCGCCTGCACCGGCTGCGGCGCCTGTATCGACATCTGCCCCACCGGCGCCCTCGCCCTGGTGGAGGAGCAACCCACCCTGCGCACCTGGCGCTGGACCAAACCGGCATTGGTGGCGGCATGAACGGCGTGAAAATCCTTTGTCGCAGTTACGTAGGGCCGGCTTCAGCCGGCCAGGCCGGTGTAAGCCCGAGCTACAACTCCGTGAGGTGATCCGATGAAACACGCACACATCGTTCAGCGCAAAGACACGGCAACACGGAATGCGCCGCCGCGTCTCACCCCGGCGGCACGCAACGGTTGGCGTCTCGGCAGTGAAGCGCCGCACCCGTGTGAACAGGCGGAATCGCGGCGCCTGGTCCTGCTCATGGAGTCCGTGGCATGAAACTGTTCCGTTTCCGCGGCGGCATCCATCCGCCCACCCGCAAGGAGCTGAGCGCAGACAGCGCCATCGAGACCATGCCGCTGCCGGAGCGGCTGTACATCCCGATGCAGCAGCACATCGGCGTGCCCGCCGAACCGGCGGTGAAGATCGGCCAGCATGTGCTCAAGGGCCAGTTGCTGGCGCGCGCCAGCGGCGCGCTGTCGGCGCCGATCCATGCCCCCACCTCGGGCTGGGTGCGCGCCGTTTCCGATTTCACCGCACCGCACCCCTCCGGCCTGCCGATCCTCACCGTAGTGCTGGAACCGGACGGCAAGGATGAGTGGGACGAATTCCCATTGCCGAAAGACCCGTTCGAGATGCCGCCGGAGCTGGTGGCCGAGCGCGTCGCCGCCGCCGGCATCGTCGGCATGGGCGGCGCCACCTTCCCCACCGCAGTGAAGCTGGGCGGCGCCACCAACAAACACATCCACACCCTGCTCATCAACGGCGGCGAGTGCGAGCCCTATCTCACCTGCGACGACCGCCTGATGCGCGAGCGCGCCGCGGACATCATCGACGGCGTGCTGCTGATCCTGCACGGCATCCGCTGGGGCCGCGCCATCATCGCCATCGAGGACAACAAGCCGGAGGCATTGGAAGCGATGCGCGCGGCGGCCAAGGGCTACGGCCAGCTGGAAGTGGTCGCCGTGCCGACACTGTATCCCATGGGCTCGGAGAAGCAGCTGATCAAGACCGTCACCGGACTCGAAGTCCCCGCCGGCGGTCTCGCCGCGCAGGTGGGCGTGCTGGTGCAGAACGTCGCCACCGCCTACGCGGTGCATGAGGCGATTCGTCATGGCCGTCCGCTGGTGCGACGCATCGTCACGGTAAGCGGCGGCGCAGTGCGCGATCGGCGCAATCTGGAAGTGCCCATCGGCACCCTGGTGGACGATCTGCTGCGCCACTGCGGTCTCAACGGCGAACCGGCGCGTCTGCTGATGGGCGGGCCGATGATGGGCACGGTGCTGCCGCACAGCATGGTGCCCATCGTCAAGGGCAGCAACGGTGTGCTGGCGCTGGACCGGCCGGAACTGCCGCAAGGCGGTGCCTCGCCCTGCATCCGCTGCGGCTCCTGCGTGCGCGTCTGCCCGGTGGGCCTGATGCCGCTGGAGCTGATGAAACGCGCACAGGCCAACGACCTCGACGCCGCCGTCGACTACGGCCTGTCCGACTGTCTTTCCTGCGGCACCTGCGCCTACGTCTGCCCGGCGCACCTGCCGCTCACCCACTACTTCAACTACGCCAAGGGCGAACTGGCCGCGCGCGCGCAGCAAAAGCGCAAGACCGACTACACCAGGCAACTGGTGCAGGCGCGCCAGGCACGCCTGGAACGCGAAGCCAAGGCCAAGGCCGAGGCGGCGGCCAAGCGCAAGGCCGAACGCGCGGCGAAAAAGGCGCAGGAGGCGGAGGCATGACCACCCCCATCAGCGGTCCCTACTATCACGGCCAGCGCAGCGTGCGCGGCATCATGGCGCAGGTGATGCTGGCCCTGGTGCCGGCCACGGTGTTCGCGCTGTGGCAGTTCGGCTGGCCGGCGCTGTTCCTGTTCGCGATTACGCTCATCAGCGCCGTGCTCACCGAGGCGCTGTCGCTGCGCCTCGCCGGCAAATCGCAGCGCGTGTTCCTGCTCGACGGCTCCGGCCTGCTCACCGCCTGGCTGCTGGCCCTGAGCCTGCCGCCCTGGGCGCCGTGGTGGATCGGCGTGGTGGGCGGCTCCTTCGCCATCGTGCTCGGCAAGCAGGTGTTCGGCGGCATCGGCCAGAACCTGTTCAATCCGGCGATGCTGGCGCGCGTCGCCCTGCTCATCTCCTTTCCGGTGGAGATGACGCGCTGGACCGCGCCGCAGCCGCTGTTCAGCAGCGGGGCACCGGGGTTTGTCGACAGCCTGCGCATCACCTTCGGCGGCGGGGCCGATCTCGACAGCCTCACCGGCGCCACCGTGCTCGGCCACAGCAAGACCGAACTGACCCGCGGCATCGGCCTCGACGTTTCGCTGCATGACGTCTACACACCGCTCGATTACCTGTTCGGCCTCAGTGGCGGCAGCCTGGGCGAAACCTCCGCCCTGCTGCTCCTGCTCGGCGGCCTGTTCCTGCTCGCGCGCCGCATCATCACCTGGCAGATCCCCGTCACCATGCTCGCCACCGTGGCGCTGCTCGCCGGCGTGATGCATCTGGTCGATCCGCTGCGCTATGCCGACCCGCTGCTGCACATTCTGGCCGGCGGCCTGATGCTCGGCGCCTTCTTCATCGCCACCGACCCGGTGACCTCGCCCAGCAGCGGCCTCGGCCAACTGGTGTTCGGCGCCGGCTGCGGCGCGCTGGTCTACGTCATCCGCACCTGGGGCGGCTTCCCCGAAGGCCTCGCCTTCGCCGTGCTGATCATGAACGCCGCCACCCCGCTCATCGATCACTACCTGCGCCCGCGCGTCTACGGCCGCAACCGCCGCGGCACACCGCTCAGCTACACGGCGGAACAACTGGGACGTGAGAAGGAATGAACACATCTGTCGCAGAGACGCAGAGGCGCAGAGTAATTGAAGAGCGCGATTCATACTCTCTGCGTCTCCGCGTCTCCGCGTCAATGACTTGGTGTTTAGGTAAGCAAAGGGCTCCGACATGATGCACAAGGCCAATCCGGAACCGGAATACCGCAAGCGCCTCGCCTACTCCGCGGCGCTGCTCGGCGGCTTCGCCATGCTCGCCGGCGCGGCGCTGACGCTGGGCCACGTCCACACCCGCGACGATATCGCCGCGCGCCTGGCCGAGGATCGCCAGGCATCCCTGAGCCAGGTGATCCCCGCCGCGCTGCACGACAACGACCTGCTCGCCGACCCGCTGCAACTGTCTCTGAACGACAAGGACAGCAAGACCGTGTTCCGCGCCACCCACGAAGGCAAGGTCAGCGCCGTGGCGTTCGAGATGGTCGGCCAGGGCTACGGCGGCGCCATCGTCGTCCTCCTCGGCCTCGACCGCGACGGCAGGGTGCTCGGCGCCCGCGTCATCGCCCACAACGAGACCCCGGGCCTGGGCGACAAGATCGAAGTGAAGAAGGACCGCTGGATTACCTCCCTGGACGGCCACAGCCTCGCCGAACTCGGTCACGGCGGCTGGCAGGTGAAGAAGGACGGCGGCCAGTTCGACCAGTTCACCGGCGCCACCATCACTCCGCGCGCGGTGATCACCGCGGTGCGCAACGGCCTCGACCTGTTCGCGGCGCACAAGGCGGAGCTGCTGGAGATAGACATGTAGGATGGGCAAAGCAACGCGTGCCCATCATGGAAGCCGCAACGATGGGCACGCCGCTCAGCTCCTTTGCCCATCCTACGGAAACCTGAAACGTGCAACAGAGGTTAACCATGACCGACTACAAACGCATCGTCCGTGACGGCCTGTGGGACAACAACGTGGTGTTCGCGCAGATGCTGGCGCTGTGCCCGCTGCTCGCCGTCACCGGCACCGCCACCAACGGCCTCGGCATGGGCCTCGCATCCACCGCGGTGATGGTCGCCGCCGGCATGGTCATCGCCCTGTTCCGCGGCCTGATCACCGCCGAGGTGCGCATCCCGGTGTTCGTCCTGCTCATCGCCGCCATTGTCACCCTGGTGGACATGATGATGAATGCCTGGCTGCACGAGCTGTACAAGGTGCTCGGCCTGTTCATCCCGCTCATCGTCACCAACTGCGCCATCCTCGGCCGCGCCGAATCCTTCGCCTCCAAGAATCCGGTGCTGGCCTCCGCCGGCGACGGCCTGTTCATGGGCCTGGGCTTCACCCTCGCCTTGGTGGTGCTCGGCGCCGTGCGCGAGATCATCGGCAGCGGCACCCTGTTCGCCAATGCCGCCCTGCTGCTGGGCGAACCGTTCCACTTCATGGAACTCACCCTGCTGCCCGACTACGACGGTTTCCTGCTCATGATCCTGCCCCCCGGCGGCTTCCTCGCCCTCGGCTTCCTGCTCGCCGGCAAGCGCCTGCTCGATGCCCGCCGCAGCCGCGTCGCGGTGCAGCCCGAGCCGACCCCGGACGCAGAACCCGTCGCGGGATGATGACTATGGGACGGCGCTGATAACGCCCCGAATCAAATGTAGGTTGGGCCTTGGCCCACCAACCGCGAAGCCACAGATTAATTCCCCTCTCCCCCAGGGAGACGACTACATGGATGTAGTCGGCTAGAAACGCAGGGAGCACGTTCTCAGGGCCAGGGTGAGGGGATCAATACAACCCTCGCAGAGGAGCAACACCATGCGCATCAGCATCGCCTACGCCGAACCGCACTACCAGTTCTGGCAGGATCTCGACATCGACGACGGCGCCACCGTCGCCTACGCCATCGAGCGTTCCGGCATTCTCGGCCGCTTCCCCGAGATCAATCTGGAGGAACAAAAGGTGGGCGTGTTCGGCAAGGTGGTAAAGCTGGACGCCACCCTGACCGACGGTGACCGTCTGGAGATCTACCGCCCCATCACCGCCGATCCGGAAACGGTACCGCGCAAGGATGGTGGCGATGACGAGGATGAGTAATGTGCTGTCAGGGGTAGTAACCCGCAGAGCCTTCAGGTTCTGTCGTCGCTCTCCCGCAATTTTCGCCGTTCGGCTTCATACTCCGGGTAAGACATATTCCGCTCCACCGGCTCTCGTTCCAATGAGGGATGAACGTTCGCTTCCCTTGTCTTGATGCCTTCATAAATATTTCCATAGAGGCGCCCGCGGTCGCTGCAGCCGGCCAGGACCACAATGGAAATCCACAGCATGATGGCTGCAACTGTACGCATGGCGCCTCCCTTACTCACTTCGCTACCGCGGTTGCTTGCTTCAGTTTTCATCCATGCGGTTCACCGTAAGATGCATTTCTCCCGGCCCCGGTGTCTCGTGGGACGGCAGCGAAACGGTGAGGTTGACGCCAAGCAGTTTGTCCGCCGTCTGCCAGGTACGGCCATCGTCGCTGGCCCAGCGTTTGTAGAGATAGATGTCGCGAGCCAAACTGGCACTAACCGTGGAATCGACCTTTGAAACCAATGCGCTGCCGTCCACCAGTATCCGCATATCGATGGGCTTGCCGGCGGGCAGTTTGTAAACGTAGTCACCCGCAGGTGGCTGATCAGGGTAGGTGACCACAGGCATTGCCGTGAGCTTGTCTGTCGGCGGCTGCGTCAGACCGGCGCAGCCTGAAAGAGCGAGCAAGGATGAAATGGCAAAGAAATGAGTCAACTTCATGGTGCACCTCCAGTACAGTTAGGAAACAGGATGTCCGTCTGTAGGAAAACTTGCATCTCCGGCCACCTCGCCGTCGACGCTCAAGGTCATCAGCGCCGAGAGGCGCGCCACATACTCGTTGAGTGCAATGCGTCCGGCTGGGGTCAGCGTGTACGCGGTCTGCGACCGTCTGCCGTGCTCCATCTCGCTCGTAGCGACATAGCCGGCCTCCACCAGCTTGCTCAAATGAGCTCCCAGATTGCCATCGGTAACACCCAACACCCGTTTGAGTTCCGAAAAGGTCGTCTCGCCGCGCGCGGACAGATAGGCCACCAATTGGGTGCGTGCCGGCTGGTGCAGGAGAGGGTCGAGAGCGGGAAGAGTCATTGGTCGCCTCCGGTAAAATCCTGGCTGTCGAGACGGGCATGAGCGCGCACCACGGGCCGGCCATCCTCCAGGCGCCCGCGCAAACGATCGATACGCAACTGCAGGAGACCATCGCGGATGTCACGCCATTGCCCATCACCGAAGCGGTAACGTCCGTCCGGATTGCCGTCGCTCAACGCCACCTCTACCGGCATGGCCAGCGTCATCGCCAGTTCGGCATGAGACGGCGCTTGAAGAAACAGACTGTCCAGGTCCAGCCGCAACGGGATAGGGGTTCCCACCTCAAGGCGCAGCACCTGCTCGCCGCTGCCCAGCGCCTGTGCCCCCAGCGCCAAAGGTGGTGCTGCGGGTGGCGGAGTATGGTTGCTGCGGGCCATCAGCAATGCAGGCGTCACCACCAATACCAGCCACAACCCCAGCGCCAGGGTGCGCTGGTGCATCCCGGCATCACCGACACGGCTGTTTAACCACCCGGCCAACGGCAGCCCCAGGGCGAATGCAGACGCCGCAAGCCAGCGCGTGCCGCCGTAGGGCAGCCCGGCGGCAAGTGCTGCCACACCCAGCAGGATGATGGCCAGGCCGATCCACTCGATCAGCGGGCGCGAAAATAGACCGAAAAAATAGACCCCCAAGCCCAATAGAACCGTCCACAGCGTATAGATCATGCTGCCGCCACCATAGAAAAACATGGCGAAGGAGCCAAGACAGCCCACCGACAACAGCATCCACCAGGCACGCGTAACCTGCGCCTGGGCAAACGGGAGCGTCTCTGCACGACGCTCCCGCGCACGCCGGGTCAACCGATGTTCGAGCAGCGAGACCCCGCCTAACCAGAATGCCAGCCAGATCAGAAGGGCCATGCCGCGTGTGCCGAGATCGGGAAACCGGGTATCGGTAATCACCCACTCGGTCACCACGCTGAGAAATCCGCCCACACCGCCCAACAGCAACAGCGTGCTCCGTTCCAAATGAACGCAGCGGTGCCCGGCGGCAAGCATGCTACGAATATCCTGAAGACGGTCATCGGGGCTCATGCACAATCCTCCACTACTCTGCGGAACAGAGGATATAACTCTGTAATTCAGAGTGTCAACCCCTGCAGAAGAAATCTTCGTCCCCCGTGGTTGGAGCGAATACGCAAGGAGCGGGTAAACCCGGCCGCATCCCTGGACTCAATCCCGAGGAGCGCCACCTCCAAGATGCGCCCTCGCTCATGCCGTAGGTGAATCAAAAACACGCGCCGCCACATTTGTAATATTCAGGACAACGTCCCGCGCCGCGTCGCATCCCTGCTGTAGACAAACTCACATCTGGGCATGCCCCCCCAATCCAATCAGCCAGTTACGATCACGTGTCCGTTGGTATCAATCTTGCTCATTAAAGTGCAGCCAACAATCCACTTGAAAGGTAACACCATGATCCTCGAAAAATACGACCAGAACGGACTGCTCCTGAACATCAACTTCATCGACAAGGCCAGTGACGACGGCGTCGTGGGATTCCGCGGCCGCGTCGCCATCGTCGAAGGCGAAGTAGCCGACGCCCAGGGCCGCCGCAAGCCGCCCGCCATGGTGATGGAGCACGCCGTCATGCTGGAGAAGGACGGCAAGCTGGCCATGGTCGCCGGCTCGCTGGATGAACTCGCTTCGCTGCCGCTGTTCGTCGAAAAGTACCAGGGTGACTTCGCCCCCGACATGCTGGGCATCATCTACACGGTGAACATCACCAAGCCGATGCAGGTGGAACTGGGCGGCGCGAACTTCGCCTTGATCCCGATGCAGGAAGGCATTACCTGGAACGAACTCAACGATGCGGCAGGTACCGAGAAGAGCGCCATGAAGAAGCTCTCATCCGGCGACAAGGTATACACCGTATGGAAGGAACTCGGCGGCTACAAGGCCAAGGGCGACAAGCTGCCCCTCGCCGAGGCCATGAAGAACGTCGACGCCGGCCTCAAGCGCGTGGAACGCGGAGCAATTTAACTTGCACTGCATCCTGCACGGGGCCGATACGGCATCCATGCAGGATGCCACACTCTGCAAGCGCTCCCACGGGCACTGCACCACGCTAGAAGAGGTCGAGTTGTAATCCACTTGCGTACCGCGATCCAACTCGCTGCAGGTCCGCTTTAAACCCGACGGCAAAGCCAGTCGATGCTGCGTATTGTCGGACTGAAGTCCGACCTACAGGGCGACAGGAATGCAGGTCGCGGTTATGCGTCGGCCAGCCACTGGCGCAGGAACTGCTTGCGCTTGCGCTCGCCCAGGTGGCTGATGATCTTGTCGCGCACGTCGGCATAGGGAATCGTGCCGCCGGACTCGATGGCTTCGCACCACAGTACATGCAGGCCAATCTCTGATTCGACCACGTCGCTTACCTCACCGGGGGCCATGGCAAACAGTGCCTGATCGAGAGAGGGATACAGCATGCCGGGCTTGACGCGGCCGAGGCGACCGCCTTCCATGGCACTGGGACATTCGGAATGGCGGCGTGCCAACTGTTCGAATTGCAGTACCGGGTTGTGCAGTTCGCGGCGGATCTGCTGCAGGCGCGGCAACGCGCGCTCACGGCGGTTTTCCGGATAGGCAGGGTTAAGGGTAATGAGGATGTGGCGCACGGTGCGGATCTCCGGGCGGGCAAATCTCTCGGTATGCTGGTAGTAGTAGATGGCCGCCTCGTCATCGCTCACGACGCAGTTCGTGGCGGTGAGCCGGTCGATGACGGCCTCGACCATCAACTCCCGCTCCAGCGCGCTGCGCAGCACCACCGGGTCCAGACCGTTGCAAGCCAGGTCGTCACGGAACGATTCTTCGCTTTCATAGCGGGCACGGATGGATTGCACCGCCTGCTCCACCACGGCGGCGGGCACATGCACATCCCGGGTCGCGGGACTCGCCAGTACCTTGCGCTCCATGGCCGAGGCCCGGGCCACCTGCAACTCCAGTGCCTGGCGCTCATCATCGGTCAGCTGGGCCGGAGTACGTTGAAATCCGGCCAGGGCAGTGCGCAAGCGCAGGTAGTTGTCAGCCGTCATGGGCTACGCCCTCCTCCAGCGGCTTCAGGCCGTGCTCGGGCACACTCAGGGTCATGGCACCGAAGATGACGTCGTAGCTCACGCCATCGGCGTCGTTGCGCCACACCTTGAGGATCTGGCCGCGCTCGCCGGCCTGCACCAGCACCTTGCCCTGATGGGCCAGGGTAGCGGCAGCGGTGACGTATTCGCGGCTTTCAAATCGACTTGGCACCCACGGCTCGCCGGCATCGATCAGTGCCTCCTCGCGGCAGCCGACCACGCGCTCGTCGTCGAGGAAGTGCACCTCGTAGATGATCTGATCCTGCAGAAAGGTGCCGATCTGGCGCACGAAGCCGACGCTGCCGCGTCGCACCAGCAGATCGCCGGTGGCCATGCCCGGATAGGTGCCGTCGTTGCGCACGTTGCGGATCACGCGCACCTTGTCGCCGTAGTCGAATTGCGGCCGCATCAGAAGCGCCTCATGTCGGTTAGCGCCACCGGCACCTTGCGCGGCTGGGCGGCCTGGAGCACCTTGAATACCTTTTCGGTGATGGCATCGGAGACCACGAAGTCCTGGTAGGCGGCGGCCAATGCGTCGCGGTAGGCGCTGCGCTGGCCTTCCTCGTCATCGGGCAGGCTCACACGCTGCATGTAGTCGTGGAAGCGTTGCAGGATGTGCAGGCGGTTCACGTGCACCACGGCGCGCTCATAGGCGATGCCGAAGTAGTCGAGAAAATCCTCGGCGCTTTCCAGATCCTGCAGGTCGTCGTTCAGCGTGCTCATGGTCTGTTCCTCGTTTAACTCACCGTACTCAACACCACCCCGTGACGACGGAGTGCGCCGGGAGGCGTGCCCGTAGCAGCCGCCCCTCCCCATCCCTCCCCACCAATGTGGGGGGCTTTCTCTCCTCCCCATGGTTATGGGGGCGGTTACACCGCCTCCGCCAACGGCGCCATATCGCACACCGACAGCAGCGCACCGGCGCCGAGGCGATCGGTATCGTCCAGGTCGCGCACCTTTTGCAGGCGGGCGCGTCCCTCTTCCAGTTCGCCCTGGCGCAGCAGCAGGAAACCTTCCGCCTTGAGGGCAAGCAGGCAGAAACGCACCAGTCCCATGGACTTGCGCACCGCGCTGCTCAGATAGGGCAGATCGAGCTGGCGCCAGTCGGCGGGAAAACCGAGCGCGCTGCCGGCGGCGATGCGCGCCTGTTCGGCCACCTTCAGCGCTTCGGCGAGACGGTGCTGGTAGTAGAAGTAGCGGTACAGCGCGACCAGCACGGTGAGGTTGTCCGGCGCCAGCACATAGGCGCGCAGCAGGGGCAGTTCCGCCGCGCCGCCGGCGTAGCCGTCTGCCGCGTCGTTCAGCAGCGTCTCCACTTGGGGCGACAGCGGCTGATCGAAGTACAGGCTGTGTTCGTTGAATTCGAGCAGGTCCATGTCAGCGCTTCGCGTTGGGGCCGTCGTGGTCGAACACATGTGCCTCGCAGCTGCTGCCTTCGGCGCATTCGCCGCAGGCGCCGTCGGGCATGGCAGCCAGTTTCTTTTCCAGATAATCGATACGCTCCATCAGACAGCCGATAGCGCGGCCCACCGGGTCGGGGATCAGGTGGTGATCGAGGTCGATGCCGTTGACGCTGCGCCGTGCCGCGTTGCGCGCACGCACGATGCGCCCGGGGATGCCGACCACGGTGCGGCCCGCCGGCACGTCCTGCACCACCACCGAGTTGGCACCGACACGCACGCCGTCGTCGAGATGGATGGCGCCGAGGATCTTGGCGCCGGCACCGACCAGCACGCCGTTGCCGAGCTGCGGATGACGGCGGCCCTTGTTCCAGCTGGTGCCGCCCAGGGTGACGCCGTGGTACAGGGTGCAGTCATCACCGACGATGGCGGTCTCGCCGATCACCACGCCGGCACCGTGGTCGATGAAGAAACGACGGCCGATCTGCGCGCCGGGATGGATGTCGATGTTGGTGGTAAGGCGCACCAGGAAGGCCAGCAGCCGCGCGAGATAGCGCCAGCCGCGCGACCACAGCTTGTGTGACACGCGGTGCAACATGATGGCATGCACGCCGGGATAGGTGGTCAGCACCTCGAAGCGGTTGCGCGCCGCGGGGTCGCGTTCGAACACGCAGGCGATATCCTCGCGCCACAGGGCGAACAGGCCCGGGGCGGGCACAGCGACTTCATTGATGGTCAATTCGGCACTGTTCATCATTGCCTCCGTATTGCTGTCACCGGGTGTGCGGGCGCACCCTACAGCTGGTCTGTCCACGTGGGTCGGATTTCATTCCGACAGCGACGCCTTGGTTTGACGCTGTTGTCGGACTGAAGTCCGACCTACATATGTATGCGGTAAATCTGCTCCAGCTCCGCCGCTTCCGGCGCACGCTTGTGCTGCACGGCGAAGGTGCGGATCAGCGGCAGCAGCCGCTGTGCCTGTTCCTCGCTCAGGCGGATGCCCAGTTCGGCATAGCCGCGCATCACGCCGTGGCTGCCGGAATGTTTGCCCAGCACCAGGCGATGGGCGCGGCCGAGCAGTGCCGGGTCGAAGCCCTGATAGTTGCGCGGGTCCTTGAGCAGGCCGTCGACGTGAATGCCGGACTCGTGGGTGAACACGCCCTCGCCCACCACGCTCTTCTGCCACGGCAGCGGCCGGCCCGAGGCCTCGGCCACCAGTTGCGACACGGCATTGATGCCGCGCAGCTCGACGCCGCTGTCGATGCCGTGCAGACAGCGCAGCGCCACCGCCACCTCTTCCAGAGCGGCGTTTCCGGCGCGCTCGCCGAGGCCATTGACGGTAGTGTTCACGTGGGTCGCGCCGGCGCGCACCGCGGCCAGGGTATTGGCAGTGGCGAGCCCGAGGTCGTCGTGGGCGTGCATCTCGATGTCGATATCCACCGCACGGCGCAGGCGCGTGATGCGCTCGTGCACCGCGAAGGGGTCGAGCACACCGAGGGTATCGGCAAAACGAAAACGCGTGGCGCCGGCGGCCTGCGCCGTCTCCGCCACCTGCACCAGGAAATCGTCGTCGGCACGCGAGGCATCCTCGCCGCCGATGCACACCTCCAGCCCCAGCGCCAGCGCGCGCGGCACGCAGCGCTCGATGTTTTCCAGCACCCAGGCGCGGTCGCGCCCCAGCTTGCGGGCTATCTGCTGCTCGGACACCGGGATGGAGAGGTCAACCATCTGCACGCCGAGGCCATCGCACAGGGCGATATCGTCGTCGCGCATGCGCGCCCACACCAGCAGGTGCGCATCGAGGCCCAGGGCCGCCAGGGCCTGGATGCCGGCGCGCTCCTCGGCGCCCATGGCCGGGATGCCCACCTCCAGCTCCGGCACGCCGATGCCGTCCAGTGCACGGGCGATGGCCAGCTTCTCTTCCAGGGAGAAGGCCACGCCGGCGGTCTGCTCGCCGTCGCGCAGGGTGGTGTCGTCGATGATGAGGGGGCGTGGGTTCATGGCTGGCTCCTGTTGCTGTTACTTGAGCAAGTGCTGTGCCAGCGTTACGAATGGTGTTAATTCAATGGTTTGCGAATTTCATGCCGCGACCATATGCCACGTTCGCGCGAGGTTTGTCGTGTTTGCTACAGATCTTGTGCGCTACGCAGTCTGGGCACCTGTCGAGCTGAAGCCCGACCCACGGGACGACGTGGCAGGGCTGTGTGGCGGACTTCAGTCCGACAGGCCACGGCACCATCAGCCGCCGCCGTCGGGCTGAAGCCCGACCCACGGGACGACTTGGCAGCGCTGTGTGGCGGACTTCAGTCCGACAGGCCGTGGCACCATCAGGCGCCGCTGTCGGGCTGAAGCCCGACCCACGGGAAGACTTGGCAGGGCTGTGGGGTGCACTTCAGTCCGACAGGCCGTGGCACCATCAGGCGCCGCTGTCGGGCTGAAGCCCGATCCACGGGACGACGTGGCAGGGCTGTGGGTCGGACTTCAGTCCGACAGGCCGTGGCACCATCAGGCGCCGCTGTCGGGCTGAAGCCCGACCCACGGGACGACGTGGCAGGGCTGTGGGTCGGACTTCAGTCCGACAGGCCGTGGCATCATCAGGCGCCGCCGTCGGGCTGAAGCCCGACCCACGGGACGACTTGCAGGTTTGTGGGTCGGACTTCAGTCCGACAGGCCTCGGCACCATCAGGCGCCGCTGTCGGGCTGAAGCCCGACCCTCGGACTCCTTGCCTTACGCGTAACTCGGCGCAAAGGCCTGCTGCGGGTCACGCACCGGGCCGTTGCTCTTGCCGTCCCAGTACGGCGACAGCTTGCGCAGCTGCGCCACGATGGGCGGCACCGCCGCGATGACGCGGGTGACCTCCTCTGCCGTGTTGTAGCGCGAGAAGGAGAAACGCACGGTGCCATGGGCGGCGGTATAGGGGATATCCATGGCGCGCATGACGTGGGAGGGCTCCAGCGAACCGGAGGTGCAGGCCGAGCCTGAGGAGGCGGCGATGCCGGCCTTGTTGAGCAGCAGCAGGATGGCCTCGCCCTCAATGTACTCGAAGGCAATGTTGGCGGTGTTGGGCAGGCGGTTGGCCGGGTCGCCGGTGACGAAGCAGTTGGGCACCTGGGCGATGATGCCCTGCTCCAACTTGTCGCGCAGGCGGCGCACCACGGTGTTCTCCTGCTCCATGTAGTGCAGTGCCAGCTCCGCCGCCACACCCAAGCCGACGATGCCGGCGGCGTTCTCGGTACCGGCGCGGCGCCCGCGCTCCTGATGGCCGCCGCGCAACAGCGGGCGGTAGCGTACGCCGCGGCGGAGATACAGCACGCCGACGCCCTTCGGCGCATGCAGCTTGTGGCCGGACAGCGACAGCATGTCGATGGCGGTGGATTTCAGGTCGAGCGGGATCTTGCCGGCGGCCTGCACCGCATCGGTGTGAAACAGCACGCCGGCACTGTGCGCCAGCTCGGCCATCTCGCGCACCGGGAACAGGGTTCCGGTTTCGTTGTTGGCCCACATCACCGACACCACCGCCACCCGCGGCGACAGCAGGGCGCGGTACTGGTCGAGGTCGAGCCGCCCCTGCCGGTCCACCTTGAGATAATGCACGGTGTAGCATTCGTCCTGCTCCAGATGCTGGCACAGCGTCAGCACCGCCGGGTGCTCCACCGTGGTGGTGATGATCTCGCGCCGCTCGGGATGGGCCTTGAGGGCGGAGAGGATCGCCGTGCTGTTGGATTCGGTGCCGCAGGAGGTGAACACGATCTCCGAGTCGTGCGCCGCGCCGAGCAGGGCCTGCACCTGGGAGCGTGCCTGCTTCATGGCGCGGCCCACCTTGTCACCGAAGCCGTGCATGCTGGAGGGATTGCCGTACTGTTCGGTGAAGAACGGCAGCATGGCCTGTACCACAGCATCATCGACGCGGGTGGTGGCGTTGTTGTCCAGATAGATATCGGCCATGATCAGCGTCCTCCCGTGGCGACGCGCTTCATCTCGCTCGCCGGCACCACACGCACAAATTCGCCCAGCGCCTCGATGAGCTGCTGCTGGATGCCGCCCAGGGTGGCACCGGCCATCATGCAACCGGTGCAGGCGCCGACCAGATTGACGTAGATCACATTGCCGTCCACGTCCACCAGCTCGACGTCGCCGTGGTCGCGCTGCAGCGTCGGTCGCAGCGACTCCAGCACCTGCTCGATGCGGCGGATGCGCTGCAGATTGGTCAGGCCGCCACAGGGCACCACCTCGGCCAACACTGGCCCCGGCGCGGGTTCATTACCCCATATACCGGCCAGCACCTTTTCGATCCCTTCGTGGCAGGTGGCGCAGCCGCCGCCGGCCTTGGTGTAATTGGTCACTTCCTCGATGCTGCGCAGATCGTTGGCGCGCACCGTCTGCTCGATCATCGCCGCGTCAATGCCGAAGCATTTGCAGATCAGCGCGCCCTCCTCGTGATCATCGTGCCACTCCTCGCCGCGATAGTCGGCGATGGCCGCGGCCAGCGCCTCGCGGCCCATCACCGAGCAGTGCATCTTCTCCGCCGGCAGGCCATCGAGGTAGTCGGCGATGTCCTGGTTGGAGATGGTCAGCGCCTGTTCCAGCGTCATCCCCTTCACCATCTCGGTGAGCGCCGACGACGAGGCGATGGCCGAGCCGCAGCCGAAGGTCTGGAAGCCGGCATCAAGGATGGTGTCGGTCTGCGGGTCCACCTTCAGCGTCAGGCGCAGCGCGTCGCCGCAGGAGATGGAACCCACCTCGCCGGTGGCGTTGGCCGCCTCCACCGCGCCGGCATTGCGCGGATTGAAAAAATGCTCCTTGACCTTGTCCGAGTATTCCCACATGACACACCTCCTCAGGCAGAGAACGACTTGCCGCAACCGCAGGTGGAGGCGGCATTGGGGTTATGGAAGGTGAAACCGCTTTCGGTGAGGGTATCGATGAAATCGACGGTGACCCCTTGCAGCATCTGCGTGCTGGCCGGGTCGAGGAACAGCTTCACCCCATGCGCCTCCACCACGGTGTCGGCCACGTCCGGCTCTGCCTCCAGCTGCATGTCGTACTGGAAGCCGGAGCAGCCGCCGCCGGTCACGGCCAGGCGCAGTCCGGTGGCGGGGGTGGCGCTGCCACGGATGAAACGGCGGGCAGCCTTGGCGGCACGTTCGGTCACGGTAATCATTGTCTCTTCCTCCTGGTGATAAAACCTGTGCTTATCACTCAGCAATGGTCGTGCCACCTGCAAACAAGGGTATCACCTGCTGTTTTTTATAATGTTTTTCGGCGACACCGGCGCGCGGGCGCTGTCTCGGAACCCCCAGCCGGCGCGTATTTGTCGCAGATGCGACAACACCAGCGGGCGTTGTTCAGCCCGGCCCGCCGCACCAATTTTCAGCCCGGCCTTGACAGGCGGCACTCACGGCACTAATTTCTGTAACAACTGAAATTACGGAAACCAGCAATGAAGCTCACCCCGGTCATGCAGAAGTTCGTCCTCCACTGGGGGGAAATGGGTTCGCGCTGGGGCGTCAATCGCACGGTGGCGCAGATCCATGCCCTGCTCTACCTGGCCAAGGAGCCGCTGACCGCCGAGGACATCACCGAGACCCTCGGCGTGGCCCGCTCCAATGTCAGCACCAGCCTGCGCGAATTGCAGTCCTGGGGCCTGGTCAAGGTAGTGCACATCCTGGGGGATCGCCGTGACCACTTCGAATCGATGAAGGACGTGTGGGACATCTTTCTGGTCATCGCCGAGCAGCGCAAGCGGCGCGAGCTGGACCCCACCCTCACCACCCTGCGCGAATGCGTGCTGGAAAGCGCCGCGGATCGCGCCACCGATCCGGAGATCAAGGCACGCATCGGCGACACGCTGGAATTCCTGGAACAGCTGACGGGATGGTACGAACAGATGAAACACCTGGATCACGGCACCCTGGTCAAGCTGCTGGCCCTGGGCGCCAAGATTCAGAGCTTGCTGGGAAAGAAGGGCTGAGTTTTTTTACCCGCATATTTCTGTAATTACTGAAACTTCAGTCATAGCAGGGAGAATGCCATGAACAATCTGACCGTTTTCATGTTTGAACTTGGCCTGTGCCTGTCGTTGAGCGCCCTCGTCGTCGCCAGCCTGCGGACGGTGCTGGTGCCCTTGCTGGTGGACCTGTGCGGCACCTCGACACGGGCGGCCTTCTGGGCCCGCTTTACCTACCTGATGCCGTTCATCACACCCCTGTTGCTGGTGGTCCAGGGCACCCACAGCCTGGACCTCGCGCCGGTCGACGCGCTGCGCCTGTTGCGCGACGGGCTGCGGCACGTCCTCCTGGGATTGTTCCTCGGCCTGACCGGCCTCGGGCTGGTGATCCGTCGCTACATTCCCGCGGCGGCGCCGGCAGCCGCCTCCCCGCAGGGAGCCGCCTGAGATAAACATCCTGCTGACCGGCGCCACCGGATTCATCGGCAGCAACCTGCTGCGCGCCCTGCTGGCACAGGGGCATGAGGTTACCGCCTGTGTACGCGATCCGGAACGTGCGGCGCGCCGCTTCCCCGGCCCGCGCTATATCGCCTGCGACTTCACCCGCGACCATAGCGTGGAGTCGTGGCGTGATCGCCTGGCGGGCATCGAGGTGGTGATCAATGCCGTGGGCATCATCCGCGAAAGCGGCGCACAAACCTTTCAGGCCCTGCACTTCGCCGCCCCGCGCGCGCTGTTCCTGGCCGCCGCAGCGGCGGGTGTGAAACAGGTGATCCAGATCTCCGCCCTCGGCGCCGATGGCGAGGCACACAGCCAATACCACCTGACCAAGCGCGCCGCCGACGATGTACTTGCCGGTCTCGACCTGGACGGCATCATCCTGCGTCCCTCCATCGTCCACGGCGCAGGCGCCAAAAGCAGCGAAATGTTCCGCGCCCTCGCCGCCCTGCCCGTCATCCCTGTGCCGGACGACGGCCGGCAACCGCTGCAACCGATCCACATCGACGACCTGATTCAAGTGGTTCTCGCCGGCATCGCCAAACCGGAAAGCGGTTGCCCGCGCATCGACCTGGTCGGTCCGGAACCCATTACCTTCGTCGACATGCTGTTGCAGATGCGCCAATGGCTGGGCCTGTCCCGCCCGCGGCTGCTGCACATCCCCTATGCGCTGCTGCTGCCCCTGGCCCGCATCGGCGGCTTCCTCGGCAATGCGCCGATTACCCCGGAGACCATCGCCATGCTGCGCCGCGGCAACTGTGCCCCGGTACAAGCGCTGATCGATCGTTTCGGCGTGACCCCGACGGGTCTGGCGGAGGTGCTCGACCGCGCGCCCGCGACCCAGGCCGATCGCTGGCATGCCTTCCTGTACTGGCTGCGCCCGCTGCTGCGGCTGAGCATCGCCTTCGTCTGGATAAGTGCCGCAATCGTCTCCGCGCTGCTGTATCCGGCCGCCGACAGCTATGCCCTGCTGGCCGAGACCGGCATCCAGGGCATCTATGCGCCCCTCGCCCTGTACGGCGCCGCTGCGCTCGACCTGGCGCTCGGTATCGCCGTCCTGACCCGCTATCGACTGCGGGAAACCGTGTGGCTGCAAATAGCCGTCATTATCGGCTACATGCTGATCATTTCCTGGGCGCTGCCCGAATACTGGCTGCATCCCTTCGGCCCGCTGACCAAGAACGTGCCGTTGCTTGCCGCGATCCTAACCATGTACGCAATGGAGCGACGCTAATGGACTACACAGTGCTCAAGACGCTGCATATTCTCAGCGCAATTTTTCTCTTCGGCACCGGTTTCGGCAGTGCGTTCTACAAGTTTTTTACCGACCGCACCGGTTCCGTCGAATCCATAGCCACAACCAACCGCCTGGTCGTCTGGGCAGACTGGCTGTTCACCACGCCGACGGTGATCCTGCAACCGCTTACCGGGTATGCCATGGTCTACCTGGCCGGCTGGCCGCCGACGACACCCTGGCTGATGGCCGCCCTGGCTCTGTATCTGCTGGCCGGGGCTTGCTGGTTGCCGGTGGTGTTTCTGCAGATCCGCATGCGGGACAGCAGCGTCGATGCATTGCGTGCAGGCACCCCGCTGCCGGTCGAATATCAGCGCCAGGCGCGCATATGGACATGGCTGGGCATGCCGGCCTTTGCCGCGATGATACTGGCCGTTGTGTTGATGGTACTCAAACCCACATTGTGAGGAGAGCGGACATGGAAGCGGATCAACGGCCCGTCATGCAGCGCGCATTGGGTGAAGAATGGGAAAAACTGCATGCGGCCGTGCGCCGCCATTACGACCTGACGCCGGGAAGGGAGCAGTCATGCACTCTTGAAGGCACTATGGAAGAAATAACCTATGCTCTGTTGGCCAAACCCTTCATCCTGGCCGGCCGGATGTTTGGCGCCCTGGTGCCCTATCGTGGACAAAACGTACCCGTGGAGGTGCTCAACCGCACCTATCGTGATCGCCCTGCCATGTTCTGGCACCGGACGTTCCGGTTTCAGGGGCGCAAGCCCTACGTATTTCAGTCACGCATGGAACATCTGGAGGGTCGCGAAATCGTTGAATTCGTGCGCCTCAATCTGGGTATCTGCATGCACTTGGCAGAGATCGATGGCGCGTTGTGTTACACCAGCAACGGCTACCTTTGGCGCCTCGGGCCGTTTCATATTCGCATCCCCGATTGGTTGCTGCTGGGCAGGGCGCGCATTATCGAGCACGGGGTCGATAACGATACGATCGCGCTGGATTTCGTCATCCGGCACCCGCTGTGGGGACAAACCTTCAGCTACAGGGGGCGCTTCAGGCTCCAGGATAGCGCCGCCACGCCATAAGCTGCGTCGGCTGCCAGCCCTTGCGGCGGTAGAACTCCAGCGCGGGCGTGTTGGCGCGATCGGCGAGCAGCTGCATGCGGCGGATGCCGCGCTGGCGACACCACGTTTCCAGTGCCGTCAGCAGCGCGCTGCCGCTCCCCCCTCCGCGCTGATCGCCGCGCACCACCACGTCCTCGACCAGGACCACTTCGCCGCCCTCGGCGGTGGAAATCAGCACCTGGGCGGTGCACATGCCGATGACCTCGCCCTGGCGCTCGGCAACCAGAACGACGGCTTCCTGCGGCCTGTCCAGCAGGCGCTCCAGGCCGATCCATTGCCGCGCCGGCTCCGGCGTGAAATCGGCTTCAATAGCGAACAGCTCGCCCAACAACGCGCACAACGCCGGCAGATCGCCTCTGTTCGCGGTGCGCACGGAGCAGGACATGGTCAGCCCCCCATCACGCGCTGGTAGGCGCGGCGCAGCAGTTCCAGCTCCGCCGCAGGAAGGGTGCGGGCCTGGGTCAGATCGATGAAGCTGCCGCCCTGTGCGGCGGCGGCGTCGAAGGGAGGATCGATGGAGGTGAAACGGGCGAGGTAGATCGTGAGCGGACCGTCGGGCACGTCAACCCGCGCCAGCATTTCGCCGTCGATTTCGATGCTGCCCGCCGTCAGGCCGAGGGCCTTTTCCATGCGCCCGGTCAACGGCGCCGGGTGGGGCACCACCGCAGGATCGAAACGAGCCATCTCCTCGCGCTCCACCACCGCCGCCAGCGGCGGCAGGGCACTGAAGCCGCACACGGTGTTGTCGGCGAAACGCAGGAAGCGCAGCCGCGCGCTGGTCGCCTGCTTGTGATAGACGATCAGCCGCGCCGCCTCCACCTCAGCTCCACATGTCCGCCGGAGCCAGCAGCGATTCCACCGGTGCGCCGCCGAGCAGGTGCTGCTCGATGATGGCGCCCACGTCGTCCTTGGCAATGCCGCTGTACATCACACCGTCGGGATAGACCAGCACGTTGGGACCGACGCCGCAGGGGCCGATACAGGCGGTATTGGTCAGCTGGATGCGGCCGAACAGATTGCGCTCCTGCAACTGATACCAGAACTCCTCGGCAATGGCGGCGCAGCCTTTCTGCTGGCAGGAGCCGCGCGGATGGCCGTCGGGACGGGCCTGTGTACAGACGAATAAATGTTTTTCAGGTTTTGGCATGATGTCTCCGGCGATTAGTGATCAGGCGCTCAGCGCCGCTGCCGCATGACTGTGGCACTTCTTGGAGCAGACGCGGGCGCAGGAGCCGCAGCCGATGCAATCCAGCGCGTTGGCGACGGTCATCACCATGGCGACGTCGTCGGAAAAGTCGTCGTCGTCATCGTCCTCGTCCGCCTCGCGCTCCACCAGTTCGAACACTTCGCGCGGGCATACCTTGTAGCAGCGGCCGCAGCCGATGCATTCCTGCTGATTGATGGCCACGATGAACTCGGGGGTCCAGGTGGCGCCGCCCCGGGTGAGGCCGGTAATCATGTCGCTCATTTCATTTCTCCAGATGTTACTGATCGGACTGCGCCGACTGCCAGGCCTTGTTGGCCTCGGCCCAGGCCACGCAGGCTTCATAGGTGGACTGTGCGATGCCGGGCAGCTCGTCATAGGCCGCCGGCAGTTTGTCCTCGACCAGATCGTGCAGCTGCGATGCCCATTCCGAGGCAATGCGCTTGCGCTTCCGCACTTCCTTCTCCAATTCCTTCAGTTCATCTTCACTCATATAAAAGACCTCAACGCAAAGGCGCAAAGAACGCAAAGGACGCAAAGGAACTCATGAACCCCTGCTAGATGCTCGACGCATTTGATTCTTTGCGCCCTTTGCGTTCTTGGCGTCTTTGCGTTTAACGATTTACAGCCCGGCCACCTTGGAATGGGTGCCGACCAGTTCCAGCGCGATGGACAGCAGCTTGTCGGCCTCGTCCTTCATCTTGGACAGGCTGGCGAAGCCGAAGCGGTGCACGTCGCGCAGGCTGCGATCCAGTACCACCAGCTTGCCCACGGTGATCACCACCCGACCGAAGCCCTCGTGGCTCAACACCATCATCGGCACCGCCATCAGGCCGCACTCCGCCTCGATCATGGTGGCAATGGCGTTGTAGAAGGCCTTGACCCGCGCCATGGTCTCCTCGTCCGGATCGCCGATGACCGGGATTTCCTTCTTGCGCTCCGGCGTCAGCACCAGCGGATCGAGTACCGCCAGGGCGTCCTTGCCTTCCCACACGCCATAGCTGTCCAACGCACGTATCTGTCGCAGCATTTCCTTGATGAAGTCGGTCCCAAGGATCGGATCTTTCTCTGCAATTGCACTGCTCATCGTCATGCTCCCTCAGTCGAATATCGTCGGGGATGCGGTACACAGACGCTGTAACTCGCCCCCGAATTACCGCTCAACTCCATGTCCCGCATCCCGGACGATACTCGCATCGCTCAGTCTTCCCAGCCTTCCGCCTCCATGGCGTCGAAGCGCTGGCGATCGCGCCGCTGGCGTTCCAGCGCCCGACTGATCCAGCCGGTGTCGCCTGCGGCCAATTCGTGCTGCAGCGCCGTCACCAGTGCGGTGATGCCGCTGCCCTCGGGTACGCGCAAGGGCTGAATGCCGAGGCCGAGCAGCTGGCGCACGGCCGACGGGCCGATAGCCTGGCTGTACACGGCAGCGCAGCCGTCGAGCAGCACGAATTTCTCCAGCAACTTGTTTTCGTTGCCATCCTTTTCCAGAGAGCCGAATTCGGCCACCTGCGACAGCGTCACCCGCTCCGCCTCCACCCGGTAGATGGCGAAGCGCTCGGCGGATCCGAAATGCTGATCCACGTGCTTCAGGTCCGAAGTGGCGAAGGCCACCTGCAAGGCAGCGGCGCCGTCACCGGCAGTTTCGTTTTCCAACACCCGCAATTGACGTTGCATAGCCATGACTAGTCCCTCTTCTGCGCGTAGACCGAGTGGTACGGCTCGATCTCGTGATGGCCGTGTTCCAGCATCAGATTGGCCAAGTCGAACAGCAGCGCCCGCGTACCGCGATAGCCGATGGCGGCGCGCTGGTAACCGCCGACCACGTCGTACAGGGGGAAGCCGATGCGTTGCAACGGCAGGCCGAGGCGATGTGCCGCCTGTCCCAGGTGGGAGTTGCCGAGCAGCAGTTCGGCCCGTCCCTCCCTAGCCATGTGTTCCAGATCCTCCAGGTCACCGATCTTCACCTCGGCCAGCGCCAGCTTTTCCAGCGCCGGGCCGCGGCTGGGCGCCACCGCCGCCACCACCTCGGCGCCCAGGCCCTGCAGCATCTCGGTCAGGGCCTGCAACTGATCCGGTTCGGCGGCGACGGCGACACGGCGCAGGCCGATCATGAAATGACCGTCCACCAGCGCGTCCTGCAATTGGGCGCGCTGGCGCACGATACGCTCCGGCACCGGGCGTTCGGCAATGCGGCTCAGGGTGTGCACGAACGTATCTACGGCATCGAGGCCGAGCAGATGGTCGAAGCGGTAATCCGGCACGGCGGTGCGCGTCTTGAGCGCGTCGGCGGCATGGCCCAGCGCGGCGCCGATCACCAGCGTTGCCGCCGATTCGCCCATGAGTTCGATGTCGGACAGCGACGTGCCGCCGATGGTATGGGGCGTGAAGTCATTGGGCGTCAGGTGGCCGTCGAGGGAGTCGGCAATGTCCGGCAACACCACCGGGCGCAGCTCGAAGGCCTCGATCATCTCCTTCAGCGCCTCGATGTCGCCCGGCGTCAGGTGCGCGCCGGCCAGCACGTTGACCTGGCGCCGGCGCAGTCCGGCGCGGCTGGACTCCGGCACCAGAGTTTCCACCATGGCCTGCACCGCCAGGGCGAAGCCGCTTTCCAGGCCGCCGGTGTAGTCGGGGGTGTTCACCGGCACCACATGACGGTCGGCGAACTCGGGGTGGGCGGCGCGGAACATCTTCACCGCGCGCAGGATATCGGCGCCCTGGGTCTCCGACAGGCCGGTGGTCATCAGGCCGATCACCTGCGGCTTGTTCTTGCCGAAGATGGTCGCCAGCGCTTCCACCACGCTGTCGTCGGCGCCCATCACGGTACTCACCTGATCCATCGCCGTGGTCTGCAAGGGAATCGGCTCGCGGAAGTGGCGCACGAACATCACCTTGGCGAAGGCCGTGCAGCCCTGCGAGCCGTGCATCAGCGGCATCGACTTGTTGAGACCGAGAAAGGCCAGGGTGGCGCCCAGCGGCTGGCTGGTCTTCAGCGGGTTCACCGTCAGCGCCTTGTTGCGTTTGAGTACCGTGACCATGTCATTGCCTCTCAAAGTCAAAAGATTTCAACGCAAAGACGCGAAGAACGCCAAGAGCGCAAAGTGATGAATGCGTTGCCTAGGTAGGGTGTGCATCGCGCACCAATCGTCTTGGCAGGCCATGCATGGCGCGCAGTGCGCACCCTACGGTTGTCACACGTGGAGAAACAAAAAAGGGGATCGCCAGAAACGCCTTTCTTTGCGTCCTCTGCACCTTCGCGCCTCTGCGTTGGATTTTTGCTGTGTTCGTGTCTCATGCCCCTAGCCCTCCCACGGTGCCGGCTTGCGCAGCGCGGGCCAGATGGGGTTTTCGATGGTGAGGGCCAGCTGGCGTGCCAGCTCCGCCATGCCGGCATAGCCGGCGTAGCCGAATTCGCGTTCCTGGTTGATGTCGAGGAAAGGAATGCGCGCCTTGAGCGCGGTGTACATGTTGCGGCCACCGGCGATGAGGATGTCGGCCCGGTAGTCGCGCACGGTGTCGAGCAGCGCGCGCGGGCTGCCCTCGTCCAGCATCTTCACATCCGGCCCCATCAGCTCGCGGATGCGCGCCTTGTCCTCCTCGGTGGACTTGTTGGTGCCGGTGGCCACCACCTTGAGGCCGAGGTCCTGCAGGGCGGAAATCACCGACCAGGATTTCACGCCGCCGGTGTAGAGCAGCGCGCGGCGGCCGTCGAGACGTTCGCGCCACGGCTGCAACAGGGCGTCGGCCTTGGCCTCCTCGCGGGCGATCACCTGTTCGGTGCGCGCGGTCAAATCAGGGTCGTTGATCAGGCGGGCGAAGTCGCGCAGCGCCTGGCTGACATCGCGCACGCCGTAGAAACTGCCCTCGAACCACGGCGTGCCGTATTTCTGCTCCAGCTTGCGCGCCACGTTCACCATGGCCTTGGAGCAAACCATCATGTTCACCTCGGCGCGGTGCATGGTCTGCACCTCGCGGAAGCGCGCGTCGCCCGACAGCGTGCACAACACGCGCAGGCCCAACTCGTCCAGCAGCGGCAGCACATGCCACAGCTCGCCGGCGATGTTGTATTCGCCGATGAGGTTGATGTCGTGCACCTTGATGCCGGGACGGGCGCTGCCTTCCGGCAGCGGGTCGGGTTCGCGGGTGCCGATGACGTGCTTCACCATCGCCTCGCCGGCGATGCGGTTGCCCAGATTCTTGGTGCCGTAAAAGCCGGCGCCGTCCACCGGCACCACCGGCACACCCCACTTCTCCGCCGCCGCCTTGCAGATGGCGTCGACGTCGTCGCCGATGAGAGCGGGCACGCAGGTGTTGTAGATGAATACCGCCGCGGGGGAATAGCTGTCGACGGCCTGCTTGATGGAGTGAAACAGGCGCTTCTCCGAACGGCCCATGATCACGTCCTGCTCGGTGAGGTCAGTGGTCATGCCGATGCGGTACAGCGTCGGCCCGGTGGAGCGGGTGCCGCGGTTGTCCCAGGAAGAACCGGCACAGGCAATGGGGCCGTGGACGATGTGCGCCACGTCGGCGATGGGCAGCAGGGCAATCTGCGCGCCGTCAAAGGCGCAGCCGCCGGCCGTGGACCCGGGCTTGGGCCGGGCACAACCGGACTTTTCCTTGGTGTTGTGGGCACAGGCCGGTTCGTCGAGCAGGGCGGCAATGTCTTTCGGCTGCATGGCGGCACCTTGGGGGCTGAAGGTTTGCTATTCCTTCAGCAACCGCCGTGCCATGTGCTACGTCATTGTATTTATTGTTATTTAAGAATTTGTCGTGTGTAACAAAGACGACAATGGGGTGGATAAGGCGACATTTGCACCGTTCGCCACACCGCTTCCACCTGACGGCGGTGTGCGATCATGTCTGCAACTATGCGTCATAGCGTCAGGCTGTGGGTCGTAGGCCGGAACCCTACGGCGGTGGCCAGCCAGATGCCGCTGGCAGACCGATGTCCGACCGACGGCAAGCCGCCCTAGCGCAGCAGCAACACCGGCACCGATGCGTTGCGCATCACGCTGGTGGTGGTGCTGCCCACTAGGAAACGACGGATCACCGAATGGCCGTAGGCGCCCATTACCAGCAGGTCGATATCGTGCTCGGCACGGTAGTCGCATAGCGTACGCTCTACATCACCGCTGCGCAGCGCTGTGTGAACCTCGAAGCCGGCAGCTTCGAGATTGTCGCGCCCCCAGGCCAGCTGGCCCTGGTTGACCTTGTTGTCGGCGCCGCTCAGAAGCAGATGACAGGGCAGGCCACGAAACAGCGGACTGGAGGCGATCATCTCCACACCCTTGCGGGTGGTCTCGCTGCCGTCGAAGGCCACCATGAACCGGCGCGGCGGACGGTAGATATCGGTAGTGACCAAGATCGGACGGTGCATGATGCGCACCACGTTCTCCAGTCGGCTGCCGATGTGTTCGTTGAGGTTCTCGTCGTGCTTGCCCAACACCAGTAGGCGCGTATCCGGCTCCATATCGACCAGGGTTTCGATCAGGCTGCCGTGGCGCTGGCGCGTCACCGGTTCGCTGACGCCGTCGTTGATGACGCGGTGCTGCGCCTCTTCCAGCAGCAGGCGCCCCTGCTCCAGCGCCAGGCGGCCACGTTTCTGATCCAGCGCTGCCAGTTCCTCCAGCAGCGCCTCGCGGCTGCCGAGGCCGATGTTACCGGTGAGGTTGCTCTCAATGGGATACTCCGACTTGTCCAGCACATGCAGCAGGATCAGCGGGGCCCCCAGGCGCAAGCTTGCCCAGGCCGCGTAGTCGCACACGGCGGGAGTGACGGCCGTACCGTCGATGCAGGCGATCACATTGGTCATGTTGTTGTTCTCCTCAGTGCCCCATCAGCGTGTCGACGGCATCCGGCTTGTCGTGCACCGCAAAGCGGTCAACGATGGTGGCGCTGGCCTCGTTGAGGCCAACCACCTCCACCTCGGTGCCTTCGCGGCGCAGTTTCAGCACCACCTTGTCCAGGGCGCTGACCGAGGTGATGTCCCAGAAGTGCGCCTGACACAGGTCGATGACCACCTTGTCGACGGCCTCTTTGAAGTCGAAGAATTCGACGAATTTGTCGGCCGAGGCAAAGAATACCTGACCCACCACCTTATAGGTACGGATCAGGCCGTCCGCGCTCAGCTCGGAGTTGACGTACTTGAACTGAGCCACCTTGTTGGCAAAGTTCATCGCGGCCAACAGCACGCCGACGAACACGCCATAGGCCAGGTTGTGGGTGGCCACCACCACCACCACAGTGGTGATCATCACCGCGCTGGTGCTGACCGGATGTTTCTTCAGGTTGCGCAGCGATTCCCAGCTGAAGGTGCCAATGGACACCATGATCATCACCGCCACCAGTGCCGCCATCGGGATCTGCGCCACCCAGTCGCCGAGAAACACCACCATCAGCAGCAGCACGCTGCCTGCGGTCAGCGTGGACAGACGCGTGCGCCCGCCCGACTTCACGTTGATCACCGACTGACCGATCATCGCGCAGCCGGCCATGCCGCCCAGCAGGCCGGAGGCGATGTTGGCCACACCCTGCCCCTTGCATTCGCGGTTCTTGTCACTGCCGGTGTCGGTGAGGTCGTCGACGATGGTGGCGGTCATCAGCGATTCGAGCAGGCCCACCATCGCCAGCGAGAGTGAATACGGAAAGATAATGGCCAGGGTTTGGAAGGTGAGCGGCACCTCGGGCCAGAGGAACATGGGTAGGGTATCTGGCAGCTCGCCCATGTCGCCCACGGTGCGGATGTCGAGGTCCAGCACCATGGCCACGATGGTCAGCACCACGATGGTCACCAGCGGCGACGGGATCGCCTTGGTGAGGTAGGGAAACAGATAGATGATGCCGAGACCGGCCGCGGTCATGGCGTAAACGTGCCAGGTTACGCCGATGGTATTGGGGTTCAGCTCCGGCAGCTGCGCCATGAAGATCAGGATCGCCAGCGCGTTGACGAAACCGGTGACCACCGAGCGCGACACGAAGCGCATCAGCGAACCGAGCTTGATGTAGCCGGCGATGATCTGCAGCACACCGGTGAGCAGGGTGGCGGCGAGCAGGTACTGCAGGCCGTGCTCCTTCACCAGGGTCACCATCAGCAGCGCCATGGCGCCGGTGGCGGCGGAGATCATACCGGGGCGACCACCGACAAAGGCGATCACCACGGCGATGCAGAACGAGGCATACAGCCCCACCTTGGGGTCGACGCCGGCGATGATGGAAAAGGCAATGGCCTCAGGGATCAGCGCCAGCGCCACCACCAGGCCGGCAAGGACGTCGCCGCGGATGTTGGAAAACCAGTTTGAACGTACAGATTTGATCATGGTAACAGGGGCCTGAATATATACAGCACCAACCGCAACCAGAAAACTGGCACAGCGGCGTGAAGGGCCTGGGAACGGGGTCAGTGCAAGGGCCAGGAGGCCCCAAGAGAAACAGGGAAGCGCGTTATGGCGGCGTGATATTCATAAGGCGCGCGATTCTAATCAATTTCCGTGCCTCACTCAACCAAAAACAGCTCTACATGCCTGGTTCGGACACCTCTGGCGCTACATCCAGGGCCAGCCGCCGTCCCTCGCGCAGCAGCTGCTCCACCCTGGCGGCCGGCAACGGCTGGCTGAACAGATAGCCCTGCACCTGATCGCAACCGTGGGCGCGCAGGAACAGCAACTGCTCATCCGTCTCGACACCTTCAGCCAGCACGTGCAGATTGAGGCTGTGGCCCATGGCGATGATGGTGCCGGCAATCGCTGCATCGTCGGCATCGGAGGTCACATCGCGCACGAAAGACTGGTCGATCTTCAGCGTATCGATAGGGAAACGCTTGAGATAGCTGAGTGAAGAATAGCCGGTACCGAAGTCGTCGACGGAAAGGGAGATGCCAATCTCCTTCAGCTTGTGGAGCATCGCCACACCGACTTCGGCATTGCCCATCAGGCTACTCTCGGTGATTTCCAACTCCAACCACGCCGGATCGGCGCCACTGGCATCCAGTGCGGAGCGTACCGTCTCCAGCAGGCCGCTCTGGCTGAACTGGCGTGGGGACAAGTTCACTGCCACACGCAACGGGCCAAGTCCGGCCTGCTGCCAGGCGGCACTCTGGTTGCAGGCCGTACGTAACACCCATTCGCCCACCTGCACGATCATTCCGGTCTCTTCCAACACCGGAATGAACTGCGCTGGCATCACAACGCCCAGATCTGGATGATGCCAGCGCAACAATGCCTCAACGCCGATGATGCTCCCATCGGTCAATGCGTTCTGTGGCTGAAAATAGAGCTCGAACTCATCGCGTTCCAGGGCACGACGCAGGCTGTTTTCCATCACCAGACGTTCGAATGCCGATGCATTCATCTCGCTGCGATAGAATTGATAGTTGTTACGCCCTGCCTCCTTGGCATGGTACATGGCGGTATCGGCATATTTGATCATATCCTCCAGCGTATGGGCATCCTGTGGATACACGCTGATGCCAACGCTGGTGGTCACAAACACTTCATGCCCCAGCAGCTCGAACGGCCCCCCCATCACCGCCAGCACCTGTTGCGCGATGTGTGCGATGCCGGTTTCGTGGTTCACGTCGGTGAGCATGATGACGAACTCGTCGCCGCCCAGCCGAGCGACAGTGTCGCATTCACGCACACTGTTCAGCAGGCGCCGCGCCGCCTCCTTGAGTAGTTCATCGCCGATAAAGTGGCCCAGGGTATCGTTGATATTCTTGAAGCGATCCAGATCGATGTATAGCAGCGCGACCATGCGCTGATTGCGCTTGGCTTCGGCCATGGCCTGCAACAGGCGACCATGAAACATGGTGCGATTGGGCAATTCGGTCAGCGGATCGTAATAGGCCAGGTGATGGATGCGCTGCTCCGCTTCCTTTTTCTCGCTGATATCGCTGAAAATGGCGACATAGTGACTGACCTGACCACTGGCCTCGGGCAGCAGATTGATAGAGAGCCACTCGGGGTATACCTCGCCGGTTTTACGCCGATTCCATATCTCGCCCTGCCATTTGCCATCGGCCTTTAGTCGCGCCCACATGGTCTGATAGAAATCCTCGCCGTGGCGCCCCGATTTGAGCACCGCAGGAGTCTTGCCGAGGATCTCCTCCTCGGTGTAACCGGTGATGGCGCTGAAGGCGCGATTGACACGCAGAATGCGACCCGTCGCATCGGTAACCACAATACCCTCAACGCTGTTATCGAACACCTTGGCGGCCAGGCGCATATTCTCCTCCGCCGCACGGCGTTCGGTCAGGTCGCGCAGCACGGCGATGAACAGAGGCTGTTCATGCTGCGAGGCCTCAGATAGCGCGATCTCCAGCGGGAAGACACTGCCGTCCTGGCGCATGCCGGTTACCTCACGGGTACGCCCCAACGCCTGAGTATCTTCATGGGTACTCAGATAGCGCCGCACAAACATATCGTGCTGCGAGCGGTAGGGCTCGGGCATCAGCAGCGTCACGCTGCGCCCCATGATCTCGTCGGCGCGATAACCGAAGATCTGCTCCGCCGCCCGGTTGAAGCCGGTGATCAGACCATTGCCGTCAATGGTAACGATGCCGTCAAGGATGTTCTGCAGCACCGCCTGGCTACGAGCGCTGCTCTCACGCAACGCCGCCTCGTTGCGGCGCCGTTCCGTCACGTCACGGAAGAATACCCACAATCCCTCTTCCGAGGGATAGAGATGGGTTTCGAAAAACTTGTGCAACGGTGGATAGTAGCCCTCGAACTCTTCACGCTGCTGCCGGTTCAATGCTTGGGCGAAATGCTTGTAGAAACTGCTGGCCAGTTCCGGCGCCACATCCCACAGCTCCTGCCCCAGGGCATCCTGCCGTGACACTTCCAGCAGGCGCTCCGCCTCGGCATTGAAGTAGGTGATCTGCCACTGGCGATCCACCGCCAGATAGGCGTCGGTGGTACTCTCCAGCAGGGAGATGATCTGCCGCCCCTTCTGCTGCAAGGCCGACTCGGCGCGGCGTCGCTCAGTGGCATCGCGTCCCACCACCACCAGGCCCTTGCGGCTGCCATCGTCGTTGTAAAGAGGAACCTTGGCGATCTCAAACAGCAGGCTGGCGCCATCGGGACGCGGGATCACCTCCTCCGTCCACTGCGGCTGCCCCGAGGCCCACACGGCATCATCACTGCCGGCGCAGGCATCCAGGGCGTCGCGATAGAACGGGCTGCGCTGCGCCAGTTCGCGATCAGTGCGACCGCGATACTCCACCGCCTCCAGCCCGAACGTGCGCAGGCCGAAACGGTTGGCCACCAGCCAGCGGCCATCACCATCCTTGAAGCAGACAAAATCCGGCATTGCATCGAGCAGCGTCTCCAGCCAGTACTGCTGATTGCGCAGCGCCTCCGTGACGCGGCGCCCGTCGGTGATGTCCTGCACCGTGCCCACCATGCGCAACGGGGTACCGTCGGCGGCGCGGAACACCTCGCCGCGCTGGCGCACCCAGCGTTCCTCGCCGTCGCGGCGCACGATGCGATGCACGATGTTGAAGGGACGCTGCAAGGTCAACGCCTGCTCGACCGCAGTCCGTACCTCATCACGATCCGCGTCATGCACGAAGGCGAGGAAATCCTGATAGGTGGCCCCGGTCACCTGGGGCGACAGACCGAAGACCCGGTAGATTTCATCCGACCAGAACACACGGTCGCTGGTGTAATGCCATTCCCAGTGGCCGAGGGAGGCGATGTGCTGCGCCTCCGCCAGGCGCATCTCGCTCAGGCGCAGGGCGCGTTCGCGCTCCACCTCGAGGTGATGGGCTTGCTGCAGGCTATGCGACATGGCATTGAAGGCGGCAACCGCCTGTGCCAGGGCATCATTACCGTCCACCGGCAACTGGAAGCCATATTCGCCGTCGGCGATGCGCCGTGCCCCGTCCTTGAGGCGGCGCAGATCGCGGAACAGCAACCCCATCAGGCCAAAGACGGCGGCCAGACCGAACCCGAGCAGCAACAACCCACCGCCCGGCACATCGAGGCCCAGCCACAGCACTTGGCTGCCATGGCCCGGCACCAGCCCGACCTCCACCCGCCCCCAGGCCTGATCGCCGTCGGCGATAAGTGCATCGGCCACCAGCGTCGGCCCCGCCGCCGGCCGGCCCGCCTCAACAATCAGGCCGTCACGGCCATAGACCCGGACAAATCCCAGCCAGCGGCCATCCGCGAGGCGATGCACCAGTCGCTCCACCGCCTCGCTATCTCCACTCATGACCCCCGGACGCAGTGCCGCCGCCAGCAAGTCGGCCGCTACCGTGACGTAGGCCCGCGCCTCCTGCTGCTGCTCCGCCCGTTGCGCCGCCTGCTCGTGCCACAACAGCAGCGCGAAACCCAGCACCAACACGGCAAGGACGCTGAGGGTGATTTTGTTGCGGAGCAGGAAAGAGGTACGCATCGGGGGTCCGGAATGGCGGCGTCGGGTCAGGTGGCAGGCGGTAGAACAGGCGCAAGTGTCGGCGCAGATTAACATAAACAGCGGCCCGCCCAGCCGGTCGGCAGTACCGGACGGGCGCAACATTATTTACCTGGCTTCACCAAATATTCACGCGAACTTGACCCGTACTTCACGCCGCCCAAACTACTCTGCGGACAGATTTCCCCTTGTCCCGAGGAGTTTGCCGTGGCCGCATCCCGCCCTGCCGCCCCCCTGTTCCGCCGCCTCAAGTCGCTACCGGCCCTGTTGCTGGCGCTGCTCGCCGTCCTGCTGCCCTTCGTCCCCCTGCTCTCCCACCGCCTGGATACGCTGGCCCTGATCGCCCTGCCGCTGTCGCTCATCGCCGCCCGTATGGAGCGCGACGCCGCCTGACCACCGTCGCCGCCCCTTCCCCCCGGCGCCGCAGCCTCCCTGCAGCGCCGCATTCACGTTGTGGTAGTATGCGTCACCTTTTTTCCGTCCCTATCTGCAAACCCGTTCAGGCATAACAGGAGTTTTTATGCGCTCTCGGCTGTCGTTGTCCGGTCTGTTGTCTGCCCTGCTGTTCTCACCTGCCGTCCTTGCCAGCGAAGGGGCGCCTGCCCTGGATCTGACGACCACCTGGTTCGGCATCGTGGCCGTCGTGGTCTTCGTGCTGGCCTATGCCCTGGTGGTGACGGAAGAATTCCTGCACCTGCGCAAGTCAAAGCCGGTGCTGGTCGCCGCCGGCATCATCTGGATCCTGGTGGGCGCGGCCTACGCCATGCATGGCGACACCCACACCGCCGGCGCCGCCATCCGCCACAACCTGATGGAATACGCCGAACTGATGCTGTTCCTGCTGGCAGCGATGACCTACATCAACACCATGGAAGAACGCCAGCTGTTCAGCGCCCTGCGCGCCTGGCTGGTATCACGTGGTTTCTCCCTGCGCACGGTGTTCTGGATCACCGGCGTGCTGGCCTTCTTCATCTCCCCCATCGCCGACAACCTGACCACAGCCCTGCTGATGGCCGCCGTGGTCATGGCCGTGGGCGCCGGCAATACCCAGTTCATCGTGCTGTCGTGCATCAGCATCGTTGTGGCGGCCAATGCCGGCGGCGCCTTCAGCCCCTTCGGCGACATCACCACGCTGATGGTGTGGCAGAAGGGCATCATCGAATTCAACGAGTTCTTCGCCCTGTTCCTGCCCTCCCTGGCCAACTGGCTGATCCCGGCGGCGCTGATGTCCTTCGCCGTGCCGCAGGGCCGGCCGCAGGCGGTGTCGGAAAAGATCGAGGTGAAATACGGCGGCTATGTGGTGGTGATGCTGTTCATCGCCACCATCGCGCTGGCCGTGTCCATGCACAGCTTCCTGCACCTGCCGCCGGTGCTGGGCATGATGACCGGCCTCGGTGTGCTCAAGCTGTACGGCTACCTGCTGCGCCGTCACGAACTCAGGCACGAGAGCATCCGTGGTCCCGAGGCCCTGGACCTGGGCGAGCTGGCGCCCTACGTGAAGGCGAAGTACAAGCCGTTCGACATCTTCATCAGCATGAAACGCGCCGAGTGGGACACCCTGATGTTCTTCTATGGCGTGGTGCTGTGCGTCGGCGGCCTCGGCACCATGGGTTATCTGGCCCATGCCTCGGAGTGGCTGTATCAGGGC
>Ga0172382_10001721_pt1 | contig 38462 bp, 32 predicted proteins | sample Leawel138RmetaG_FD_122245 | JGI IMG/M metagenome (GOLD analysis project Ga0172382, IMG submission 122245) | Leachate microbial communities from a municipal landfill in Southern Ontario, Canada - Leachate well 138R metaG | ecosystem: Engineered > Solid waste > Landfill > Unclassified | place... | reverse complement strand
GTCGCTGCCGGCCAAAAACTGAAAATAGAACAGATACCGGCGGACATCGGAGCGGAAATCACGATCGACCAGGTCCTGGCGGTCGGCAGCGGCGACCAGCTTTCGGTCGGCGCGCCCCTCGTGGACGGGGCGACGGTTTCGGCAACGGTGATTGCGCAGGGTCGTCACGACAAGATCCGCATCTTCAAGATGCGTCGGCGCAAGCACTATCGCAAGACCCAGGGGCATCGCCAGCCCTATACCGAGGTCTTCATCGCGAGGATCGCCTCGGCACTCGGCACGGTGGAGGCCGAACAGGCCGGCGCCGCGGCCGCTGCGCCGCAACCGTCGGCGGCGCCCGCTGGCGACGGCGACGACCTGACGCTCATCGAGGGGATCGGCCCCAAGATCGCCGAGGAGGTGCTCGGCGCTGCCGGCATCCGCAGTTGGGCCCAGCTTGCCGACACGCCGGTCGATCGCCTGCGCGAGCTTCTCGCGGCCGCAGGCTCGCGCTTCGCCGCGCACGATCCGGGCACCTGGCCCGAGCAGGCGGCGCTGGCCGCCCGGGGCGACTTCGAGGCGCTCGAGAAGCTCAAGGCGGAACTCGACGGCGGCAAGCGCGCCTGAGTCTCCGGTTTCCCCGTAATCCATAGGGAGAAGAACAGATGGCACACAAGAAGGGCGGCGGTTCCTCACGCAACGGCCGCGATTCCAATCCGAAGATGCTCGGCGTCAAGGTCTATGGCGGCCAGTCGATTCCGGCCGGCTCGATCATCGTGCGCCAGCGCGGCACGCGTTTTCATGCCGGCGAGAACGTCGGTCTCGGCAAGGACCACACGCTGTATGCGCTCGTCGACGGTGAGGTCCGCTTCGCGGTCCGCGGCGCGCTGCGCAAGAACGTGGTCAGCGTCGAGCCGCGCCAGTAGTTTCGGCGGGCTCGGCCGGCGGTCGCTTGCGCAGGGATCGGATGCGCTCGAGTTCCGCGCGTGCCTGCGCCTCCCAGGGGCCGTCGGCCTCGACCGCCTGGCGGGCGGCCTGCTCCGCCTCGTCGAGCCGGCCGAGTTCACGCATGACCACTGCGAGGTTGTGCCAGGCCGCGCCATCGCCATGTTGCAGCGCGGCCGCGCGGAAGGCCTCCGCCGCCGAGGCGCGATCGCCGGCCGCGTAGGCCGTATTGCCCAGGCCGATCGCCAGCACGTAGCTGTCGGGCCAGCGGGCCGCAGCGCTCTCGTAGGCCCGATGGGCCTCCCGCGGCGGGGCTCCGCGCTCGAAGGCCACCAGCGCCGCGGTGAGTTCCGCCTCGGTGGCGGTGACGGGCAGCTGGCCCGGTGCCAGCGCGACGAATGCCCAGTGCTCGCCTCGCGCCCAGGTGTGCTCGAACGTGGACAGCGCGAGTCGCTGCCGGTGCTCCGGGCCCGAGCGCAACAGCAGCTCGCGGCGATCGAGGTCATAGCCGATCGCCACCGCATAGTGCCAGACCGGACTGATCGGCAGCGACAGGTTCTGCAGCACGACGACCGGATGGCCGGCGGCGAGTTCCTTCAGCAGTGCGTCCAGGTGCCCGGGGATCGGGACCGCAACCGCCCCCTGGCCGCGCGCCGCGGCGATCATCTCGATCTGCAGGCTGCCCTGGCGGCCCGGAACGAAGACTCGACCGATCAGGTCCTCGGGGCGGGTGTCGAAACCCGCTGCGCCGAGCACCATCGACAGCGAGGCCGGCCCGCACTGGTAGTCGTCCTGCTCGAAGTAGGGTGTGCGCTCGAGCTCGACCTGCTGCGGCAGGCCTGCCGGCGGGGCCTCGAGCAGTGCACGGGTCTGGCTGGCGCATCCGGCCAGCAGCGCCATCAGCAGCATCAGGGCCGGCAGGACGAGACCCGCGGCCCGGGCGCGACGCGCGCGCCCGTTTGCCGCACGCACGATACTCAGCGTACCGAGCGGGTGAACGGAAAGACTTTTGTCAGCCCGAGGATGTCCGTGACCAGCAGGAGCACGAAGACGAACAGGACCGCGCCGAGGACGCCGGGGCCAGCTGCCGCCGGGGCATCATCGAGGACCCCGGCCAGCCGTGCGGCTTCCGCGTCGGTGAGCGCGGCAACGCGTTCACGGGCCTGCTGTGGATCGACCCCGAAGTCCTGCAGTCGCTCGCGGACATCGTCGCGCGCCAGTGCGGCTTCGATTCGCGACCTGTCGTCGGTCCGGTTGGCCGAGGCCTGGGCCACCTGCTCGGTGCCGATCAATGTGGCTTGGGCCGTGTGGAGGAATCCGGTGAATGCCACCGAAGCCACCAGCAGGCTGGCGATGCCGCGTCTGAGCCGCTTCATGCTCTATCTCCGCTTGTTCGTGGCGGCCGGGCGGCCACCTGCGGCAATTGTAACGGTGGAGCTTGCCAGCGTCGGCATCCGTGTGCGCGCTAGCCACATGTCCCGGCGTTCGACGCCCGCTTCGCCGCTTGCCGCCCCCCGGACTGGCCGAATGAAGCTACTCTACCGTCCCGCATGGGATACGGTAGTCCTGCGTGGCCGGTCTGCCGGACCGGGCCGCGAACGCATGATGTCCGCCCCGTGCCGCAGAGCCAGGCCCGGGAAGAGAGGATCCCGATGAAGTTCGTCGACGAAGCCCGAATCGAAGTGCTGGCCGGCAAGGGCGGCAACGGCATCGTGTCGTTCCGCCGCGAGAAGTTCATTCCCCGGGGCGGCCCCAATGGCGGCGACGGCGGCCGTGGCGGCAGCGTGTTCGCGATCGCCGACCGCAACATCAACACCCTGATCGATTACCGCTACGCGCGCCGCCACCAGGCCCGCAACGGCGAACATGGCCGCGGTTCCGACCAGTACGGCGCTGCCGGCGCGGACATCCTCCTGCGCATGCCGGTCGGCACCCAAATCTTCGATGCCGAAACCGACGAACTGCTGTTCGACCTGACCGAGCACGAGACCCGGGTCACGCTCGCGCGCGGCGGCACCGGCGGGCTTGGCAACATCCATTTCAAGTCGAGCGTGAATCGCGCGCCGCGCCAGTCGACGCCGGGCACCGAGGGCGAAACCCGGCTGCTACGGCTCGAGCTCAAGGTGCTTGCCGACGTGGGCCTGCTCGGCATGCCCAATGCCGGCAAGTCGACCTTCCTCACGGCGATCAGCAATGCCCGCCCGAGGGTCGCCGACTATCCCTTCACCACCCTGCATCCCCATCTCGGCGTGGTGCGCGTGGGCGCCGGGCAGAGCTTCGTGGTGGCGGACATCCCCGGCCTGATCGAGGGTGCTGCCGATGGCGCGGGGCTCGGTCATCGCTTCCTGCGCCATCTCGCGCGCACCCGCCTGCTGCTGCATGTGGTCGACCTGGCGCCGCTCGACGAGACGGCCGATCCCGTCGCCGATGCGCGGGCGATCCTCGCCGAACTGCGCAAGTACGATCCGCAGCTCTACGAGAAGCCCCGCTGGCTGGTACTCAACAAGATCGACATGATCCCGCAGGCCGAGCGCGCCGCCCGCGCCGATGCCTTCGTCACGGCACTGCGTGGTCGCGGCCGCAAGGCCCTGCCGATCGACGAGGCGCGGGTCTTCCAGGTGTCCGCGCTCACTCGCGAAGGCTGCGAGGAGGTGTGCCGCGCCGTCTGGTCCTGGCTCGAAACCGTGCGCGAAGGGGATGCCCCCGAGCCGGACGTGCGCTTCGATCGCGACGCCCCGCCGGAGCCGATCCAGTGAGCGGATTCGGCCCGGCGGACGAAGCGGGCGCCCAGGGGCGCGAGATCGAAGGCGAGGCCCAGGACCAGGGCGCCTTCGGCGCGGCCTCGACCGCCCCCGAACTCGCTCCGCTACCGCTGCTCCGGGATGCCCGGCGCATCGTCGTCAAGGTCGGCTCGAGCCTGGTCACCAACGACGGCGCCGGGCTCGACGAGGCGGCGGTCGGCGAATGGGCCCGCCAGCTTGCCCTGCTGCGCAGCCAGGGCAAGGAAGTCCTGATGGTCAGCTCGGGGGCGGTCGCCGAAGGCATGCTGCGCCTGGGCTGGACGGTGCGACCGAGCGAGGTCTCGGCCCTGCAGGCGGCAGCCGCGGTCGGCCAGATGGGCCTGGCGCAGATCTACGAATCGGCGTTTCGCCGGGTCGGCCTGCCGACCGCCCAGATCCTGCTGACGCACGACGACCTGTCCGATCGCAAGCGCTATCTCAATGCGCGCACGGCGCTGCTGACCTTGCTGCGCCTGGGCGTGGTGCCGATCATCAACGAGAACGACACGGTCGTGACCGACGAGATCAAGGTGGGCGACAACGACACGCTCGCGGCGCTCGTCACCAATCTGCTCGAAGCCGATGTACTGGTGATCCTCACCGACCAGCAAGGCCTGTACACCGCCGACCCGCGTCGCGATCCCGGCGCGCGCCTGCTGGTGGCGGTGTCCGCCGACGATCCGGACCTGGCGGCGATGGCCGGCGGCGCCGGCACGTCGATCGGCACCGGCGGCATGGCGACCAAGGTCGCGGCGGCGCGCCGCGCTTCCGCCAGCGGCGCCGACACCCTGATCGCTTCCGGTCGCGAGCCCGACCTCCTGCCGCGGCTTGCCGCCGGCGAGTCGATCGGCACCCAGTTCATCGCCGGTACCGCCCGGCTTGCCGCCCGCAAGCAGTGGCTTGCCGGGCAGCTGCAGCTCGCCGGTTCCCTCACCCTCGATGCGGGCGCGGTCCGCGCGGTGGTTCATGGCGGACGCAGCCTGCTGCCGATCGGCGTGGTGGCCGTCAGCGGCGACTTCGGCCGTGGCGATGTGGTGGCCTGCCTCGATCCCCAGGGCCGGGAGATTGCCCGCGGGCTGGCCAACTACTCGGCCAGCCAGACCCGGCGAATCATGCGCCGGCCGTCGGCCGAGATCCCGGACCTGCTCGGCTTCGTCGAGGAGCCCGAACTGGTCCACCGCTCCAACATGGTGCTGCGCTAGGGCCTGTCTCGGCGTTCCGCCATGGCGGCCGCGATGATCGCCAGCGCGCGATCGATGTCCTCGACGCTGACATCCAGGTGGGTCACCGCCCGGACCCTCGTGCCGACCGCGCCGAGGCCGAGTCCCCGTTGCCTGCACGAGGCCACCAGTTGCGCGGCTGTCGGGCCGTCGGGACCGGGCTCGAAAAAGACGATGTTCGTCTGCGGCGGGCCATGTGACAGCCGCAGGCCACGAATGCGCGCCAGGCCGGTGGCGAGCCGGCGCGCATTGGCGTGGTCGTCCGCCAGGCGCGCGATGTTTTCGTCGAGGGCGTAGAGGCAGCCGGCGGCCGCGATGCCGGCCTGGCGCATGGCGCCGCCGAAGGCGTGCTTGAGGCGCCGGGCGCGGGCGATATCGGCTTCGCTGCCGGCGAGGACCGCGCCGATCGGGGCGCCCAGGCCCTTCGTGAAATCGAGCCAGACGGTGTCGACGAGGGCGCCCCAGCGCGCTGCCGCGACGCCCGATGCGAGGGCCGCGTTCATCAGCCGCGCGCCATCCATGTGGACCGCGAGGCCGCGCTCGCGCGCCCGGCCGGCAACCGCCGCCAGGGTCTCGTAGGGCCAGACGGTGCCACCGCCGAGGTTGTGGGTCTGCTCGATGCAGAGCAGGCGCGCCGGCGGTCCATGCGGCGAAGGCAGGATCGTGATGCGCTCGACGGCTCGCTCGAGATCGGCGACGGTGAAGGTGCCCGGCGGGACATCGGGGCTCCCGGTGATCGGCTCGGTCATCGTCCCCGCCACCAGGCCCGCACCGCCGGCTTCGGCCCGCAGCACATGTGACGAACCTTCGGCGAGCACGACGTCGCCGGGCATGGTGTGGAGCTTGATTGCGACGAGATTGCACATCGTGCCGCTGGGCAGGAACAGCGCCGCCGGCTTGCCGAGCAGTGCCGCGCAGCGCTCGAGCAGGCGATTGACGGTCGGGTCCTCGCCGCGCTGTTCGTCGCCGACCTCGGCGGCCGCGATCGCCGCGCGCATGGCGGCGTCCGGCCGGGTCTCGGTATCGCTCGCGAGGGGAATCATCGGTCGATATTGCCATCGATCGACCTCGGGCGGGCGTTGGTCGGCCGCGCGTCGAGCCGCCTCGCGAAGGCGTCGATAGTGCTTCCCTGATGCAGTCCGCCCAAGAAAACCCGATGCCCGGCCGTACGCGGGCACGCACGGCCGCGATCCTGGTCCTGGTCGCCGCGCTGCTTTGCGCCGTGATCCTGCTGGCGGGCCAGACGGTGCGCTCCATGCTCCGGCTCGAGGCCGAATCGAACGCCCAGCGGTGGACGGCCGAACTCGTGCAGGTCCTGCCGGACATCGAGGCCGTTGCCGGCGGCGCGGCGCCCACCGACGAGAGTCGGGCCTTGCTGGAACTTTCGCGCCGCCTCGGCGCGGTCTACCGCTATCGCCTGCATGCGCCCGACGGCGCCGTCGGTACGAGCGGCGGTTTTCCGCCGGTGGACGGGCCGATGCCCGCGCTGACCGAGCGTGAACCACGCGCGATGGCGGCGATGCGCGAGGGCAGGACCTTCGTTCGCCTTGTCGAGGGCGACGGTATCCGCGAGCCGACCCTGCGCGCCCAGACCTTCGTGCCGATCCGCCAGGACGAGCGCACGCTGGCGATCGCAGAGATCGATCTCGACTTCGGCGAGCGGCACGCTTTCTACAAGGCTCGCCTGGGACGCCTCGCCCTCGGCATGATCGCCCTGATCGCGCTCGCGGTGGCGGTCCCGGGCGCGGCATTCTACTGGCGCAGCCGGCAGAAGCAGGTGGCCGACCGGCGGATCGCCTTCCTTGCGCATTTCGATTCGCTGACCCGCCTGAAGAACCGTGCCCGCTTTACGGCCGAGTTGCCCGCGGCGCTTTCGCGGGCGGGCGAATCGGGCCAGGGGCTCGCGCTGCACTACATCGACATCGACCGCTTCAAGAACATCAACGACACCCTCGGGCATGACGCTGGCGACGACATCCTGCGCCAGGTGGCGCGCCGGCTGGTCGGCCTGGCCGGTCCCGGCGACATCGTGGCGCGCCTGGGGGGAGACGAGTTCGTCATCTGCCAGCAGCCGGTGCGCTCGCGCGTCGATGCCGAACGCTTCGGCCGCCATCTCGTGGCCCGGATGACGAAGCCGTTTCGTGTCGGCGGGCGCGATGTCGCGACATCGGTGAGCGTCGGCACCGCGCTTGCCTGCGTCGACACCGAGGCCGAGCCGGAGGGGCGGGCAGGCGGCGCTGCCGATGCCTTCAGCGTACCGGCGGCCGAAGTCCTGATGAAGCGCGCGGACATGGCCTTGTATCGCGCGAAGACCGACGGCCGGGGGCGCCATCGACTCTACGCCGACGACATGAATGCCGCGCTGACCGAGCGCCTGGCGATCGAGGCGCTGATCCGCCGTGCGATCGAGCACGATGGTTTCGAGCTCTACTACCAGCCCCTGTTCGCCGCCGCGGAGTCCGAGCTGCGCGGTTTCGAGGCCTTGCTGCGCCTGCGTGACGCCCGAGGCCGCCAGGTGGCGCCAGACCTTTTCGTCGCGATCGCCGAGGAGATGGGCATGATCTCGCGGGTCGGTCGCTGGGTGTTGCGCAACGCCTGCCGCGAGGCGGCCGGCTGGCCCTCCCATATCTCGGTGTCGGTCAATCTTTCGCCGGCCCAGTTCGCCGACGGCAGCGTGGTCGCGCTGGTGCGATCGGCGCTCGCCGAGACCGGGCTGGCGCCCGAGCGGCTCGAGCTCGAGATCACCGAGACGGTGGTCCTGCGCGACAGCGAGCATGTCCTGCGCGAGCTCGAGCAACTCGACATGCTCGGCGTCCGGGTCGTGATGGACGACTTCGGGACGGGTTATTCGAGCCTGGCCTATCTCTGGCGCTTCCGCTTCGCGGGGCTGAAGATCGATCGTTCCTTCGTGATGGCGCTCGATGGCGGCAATGACGCGATCGCGAGCGTGATCCGCACCATCGTCAGTCTGGGCCGGGTGCTCGGCATGCGGATCACCGCCGAGGGCGTCGAGACGATCGAGCAGGCCGAGCGCCTGCGTGCGCTGGGCTGCGATCGCCTGCAGGGCTACCTGTTCGGGCGCCCGAGCTCGGCCTCGGTGGCAGCCCGGACGATCCGTCGCCACGAGGCCAGCCGGCGCGGCGGTCGGGTTCGCGTCCGAGGGGATTCGGCGGTCGTCTAGCGGCGGCGCTTGTCGTCAGCCCCGCAGCGCCGCCCAGATCTTCGGCGCGGTCAGCGGCATCGTGAGCTCGCGGGCGCGCTCATGCCGCCCGGTACGCGATAGCGCGTCGACCACCGCATTGACGGTGGCCGGCGTCGCCCCGATCGTGCCCAGCTCGCCCACGCCCTTGACGCCGAGCGGATTGGTCAGGCAGGGGATCGAGGTGTCCATGATGGTGCGGAACTCGCCGACCAGGTCGGCGCGCGGCATCGCGTAGTCCATGAAGCTGCCGGTCTGCAGCTGGCCGGAATCCGCCTCGTAGACGACTTCCTCGCACAGCGCCTGGCCGATGCCCTGGACCGCGCCGCCTTCGAGCTGGCCGATGACGATCATGGGATTGATGACGCGGCCGACGTCGTTGCACGACGCATAGGAGGCCACCCGCGTGACGCCGGTCTCGGGGTCGATCTCGACTTCGCAGACATGGCAGCCATTGGGCCAGGTCGGGCCGCCCACCGTGGTGCTCGAGTTCACGTCGATCGCGTTGCCGGGCTGGCGCGCCGCCAGCTCGAACAGGCCGATGCCGCGGTCGGTACCGACGATGGTGAACCGGGCCTGCCGATACTCGATGTCGCCGGCCGCCGCCTCGAGCGCTTCGGCGGCAAGCTCGCGGGCATGGTCGATCGTCCGGTGGGCGCCTTCCTCCAGGGCCGATCCGCCGGTGAACAGCGAACGGGAGCCGGCGCTGCCGAAGCCGTTGGCGCGGTCGGTATCCCCCTGCACGATGCGGATGCGCTCGATCGGTACCCCGAAGGCATCGACCGCAAGCTGTGCGTAGCTGGTGGCGATCCCCTGGCCCATCGCCTGGGTGGCGGTGACGATCTCGATGTAGCCGTCGGCCGAGACCCGCACGCTGACGTGCTCCTCGAGGGCATTGCCGCCGGTCCACTCGAGGAAGGTCGCCAGGCCGCGACCGCGCAGCAGGCCGCGCGCGGCCGATTCCGCGGCGCGCTGTTCGAAGCCGTCCCAGTCGGCCAGCGCGATGCCCTGGTCGAGGATGGATTCGAAGCGGCCACTGTCGTAGACCTGGCCCATCGCGTTGGTATAGGGCATCTGCTCGGGCCGGATCATGTTGCGGCGGCGGATCTCGCGCTGGTCGATGCCGGTGATGCGGGACGCCTCGTCCATCAGGCGTTCCATGATGAAGATGTTCTCGGGCCGGCCGGCGCCCCGGTATGCGCCGGTGCTGGCGGTGTTGGTGAGGATCGCCTGCAGCTGCAGGTCGATCAGGCCGATGTCGTAGATGCTGGTCTGCACCCAGGGCCCGATCAGCACCTGGATCGCGACGGCCGTGGTCGTCGCGTAGGCGCCGACGTTGGCCTGGGAACGAACCCGCAGGGCAAGGATCCGGCCGTCGGCGTCGAGTGCCAGCTCGGCCCGGGTCTGCAGGTCGCGCCCGGCCGTGGCGCTGAGCATCTCCTCGCTGCGGTCGGCGATCCACTTCACCGGCATCTCGAGATGGAGCGCCGCGAAGGCCACCACGCCGTCCTCGGGATAGAGGCCGGTCTTCATGCCGAAGCCGCCGCCGACATCGTCGACCACCACCCGGATCCGGTCCTTGTCGATGCGCAGGACGTGCTCGGCCAGCGTATCGCGCACGCCGGTGGGCATCTGGCTGCTGAGGCGGACCGTCAGCCGCTCCGAGGCGGTGTCGTATTGGGCCGCGACGCTGCGCGGTTCGATCGGGGCCGCCGCGAGGCGCTGGTTGGTGAGCGCCAGGGAAACCCGGTGCGCGGCGCCGGCGAATGCGTCCGCCGCGGCCTGCGCATCGCCGTGGCGCATCTCGGCGGCGATGTTGTCGGGCGCCTCGTCGCACAACACGGGCGCGCCGGCGGCGGTGGCGGAGGGCGGATCGATGACCGCCGGCATGTCCTCGTAGTCGACGAAGATGGCCTCGCAGGCATCGAGCGCGATGCTGCGCTCGTTGGCGATCACCGCGGCCACCGCCTCGCCGACGTAGCGGACCCGATCGACCGCCAGTGGATGACGCGCCGGGCTCGCGGCCGGGGCGCCGTCGGGACGCTTGAAGTTCGGCAGTACGGTCGGCAGCGCACCGACGCCGGCGGCCAGCAGTGATTCGCCGGTGAGGACCGCATGGACGCCGGGCATCGCCGCGGCGTCGGCGGTGTCGATCGAAAGGATCCGCGCATGCGCATGGGGCGAGCGCAGGAAGCACAGGACCTTGTGGCCCTGGTTGGCGACGTCGTCGGTGTAGCGGCCCCGCCCGGTGAGCAGGGCGTCGTCCTCGATGCGGCGCACGGAGCGTCCGCTGCCGAAGCGCTGTGCGATGGTTTCGGTGCTCATGTCTGGATCCGGTGGCGATTTGTCCGGATGATACCGCCGGCCCTGCGCCGGCAGCAGGCCGCGCTGGGCCGGCGCCGAGGTGACGGCGTCGAATTGGCCGATAATTCCGTCGATGCAGGCTTCCCCGACCGATCCGGCGATTGCGCCGCCCGCGGCGCCGCGCCCGAGCTGGCGGGTGCTGGCCGAACTGCGGCCCTTTCTCGGGCGCTACCGCGCCCGGCTCGCGGTGGCGGCGATCGCGCTGCTGGTGGCGGCCGCCGCGACCCTGGCCGTGCCGATCGCGTTTCGCCATCTCGTCGACCTCGGCTTCGTGGAGGGCGCGGTCGCCAGCGGCGAAGGCATCGACGGGGTCTTCATTGCCCTGTTCGGCGTCGCGGTGGTGCTCGCGATCGGCACGGCGGTGCGCTACTACAGCGTTTCCTGGCTGGGCGAGCGGATCGCCGCCGACCTGCGCGACGCGGTCTACTCACGGGTCCTGCGCCAGGACCCCCGGTTCTTCGAGACGATGCGCACCGGCGAAGTGCTCTCGCGCCTGTCGGCCGACACCACCCTGATCCAGACCCTGGTGGGGACCAGCATCTCGCTGGGCCTGCGCAACACGCTGCTGTTCGCGGGTGGCCTTGCCATGATGCTGGTCACCAGCGCGCATCTGGCCGGCCTGATCGTGGCGCTGATGCTCGTCGTGATCGTGCCCATCCTCGCCTTCGGGCGACGGGTGCGGCGCCTGTCGCGGACCAGCCAGGATCGCCTGGCCGACAGCAGCGCGCTGGCCGGCGAGACGCTCGGCGCCATGGCGATCGTGCAGGCCTTTGTGCGCGAGCCGCTCGAGACGGCCCGTTACGCACGCGCCACCGAGGAAGCCTTCGCGAGCGCGGTGCGGCGCACCCGGGCGCGGGCCCTGCTGACGGTGCTGGCGATCGTCCTGGTGTTCGGCGCGGTCGTCTTCGTGCTGTGGCTCGGCGCCCAGGCGGTGGTGGCCGGCAGCATGAGTCCGGGCGAGCTCGCCCAGTTCGTCCTGTACGCCGTACTCGTGGCGGGCGCGGCCGGCGCCATCGCCGAGGTGCTCGGCGATGTGCAGCGGGCCGCCGGCGCGACCGAGCGGCTGATCGAGCTGCTGCATGCGGAGCCCGCCATTCGTCCCGGTACCCGCCGGCTCGCCGCCCGCGGCCCCGAAGCGGAGCCCGGCATCGCGCTGTCGTTCGAGTCGGTCGGCTTCGCCTACCCCTCGCGTCCCGAGGATCCGGCCCTGGTCGACATCTCGTTCCGGGTCGGGCGTGGCGAGACCGTGGCGATCGTCGGCCCCTCCGGCGCCGGCAAGACCACGATCTTCCAGCTGCTGCTGCGCTTCCATGATCCGTCCGTCGGCCGGATCCTGCTCGACGGCATCGACCTGCGCGAACTGACGCTCGAATCCCTGCGCGAAACCATCGGCTTCGTTTCCCAGGACGCCAGTGTGTTCTCCGTCGACGTGCTGGAGAACATCCGCTACGGCCGGCTCGATGCGAGCGATGCCGAGGTGTTCGCCGCGGCCCGCGCCGCCCATGCGCACGAGTTCATCGAGCGACTCCCCGAGGGCTACCGGACCTCGCTCGGCGAGCGCGGAGTGCGCCTGTCGGGGGGCCAGCGTCAGCGCATCGCGATCGCGCGGGCGCTGCTCAAGAATCCGCCGCTGCTGTTGCTCGATGAAGCGACCAGCGCGCTCGATGCCGAGAGCGAGCGCGCGGTGCAGGCCGCCCTGGCCGACGCGATGCAGGCGCGGAGCACCCTCGTGATCGCCCATCGGCTCGCCACCATCATGCATGCCGACACCATCCTGGTGCTCGACGAGGGCCGCCTCGTCGAGTCGGGCTCGCATGCCGAGCTGCTCGCGGCCGATGGCCTCTACGCGCGGCTGGCGGCGATGCAGTTCGATGCCGCCAGCCGCTAGAATGCGCCTTGGTCCGCCGATGCACGGCGGGCGCCGGGGCTTTCGCGCCGGCCTCATTTCCGGGAGGAGACCTTGAAACTGGTTCGTTATGGCAGGCCCGGCCGCGAGAAGCCCGGCCTGGTCGATGGCGATGGCAAGCTGCGCAGCCTCGCCGCGGTGATCGACGACATCGATGCGTCGACGCTCGCGCCGAAGACGCTGGCGCGGCTCGCCAGGATCGATCCGCAGCGGCTGCCGGCGGTTCGCGGTCGCCCCCGCTTCGGCGTGCCGTTCAAGGGCACCCGCAAGTTCCTCGGCATCGGGCTCAACTATGCCGACCATGCCGCCGAGACCGGCATGCCGATCCCGGCCGAACCGATCGTGTTCACCAAGGCGATCAGCTGCATCCAGGGTCCGGACGACGACGTGATGCTGCCGCGCGGCTCGAGCAAGGGCGACTGGGAGGTCGAGCTCGGCATCGTGATCGGTTCGATCGCGCGCAACGTGCCGCGCAAGGGAGCGCTCGAGCATGTCGCCGGCTACACCGTCGTCAACGACGTGTCCGAACGCGAGTTCCAGCTCGAGCGCGGCGGCAGCTGGGACAAGGGCAAGGGCTGCGACACCTTCGGCCCGGTCGGTCCCTGGCTGGTGACCCGCGACGAGATTCCCGACCCGCAGGCGCTGGGGCTCTGGCTCGATCTCAACGACGAGCCGATGCAGCGCGGCAGCACGCGCACCATGATCTTCGACTGCGCGGAGCTGGTGTCCTATGTCAGCCGCTTCCTCACCCTGGAGCCGGGCGACATCATCACCACCGGTACCCCGCCCGGCGTGGGTTCCGGGCGCAAGCCCCCGCGCTTTCTCAAGGCCGGCGACGTCATGAGCCTGGGCATCGCCGGGCTCGGCGAGCAGCGCCAGAAGGTCGTGCGCTATCGTCGCGCAAGCTGAGAACCATGATTCGAGGAAAACCATGAGTACTGCCAACGACCGTCCCCTGGTCCCGATTCTCACGCCGCTGCACCAGCCGACCCTGGACGAACTGCATGCGCGCTACGACTGCCGCAATCTCTGGAAGGGCGCGCCCGGGCAGGCATCGCTGGCCGAAGTCGCCGATCGCGCCGAGGTGCTGGTCACCTTCAGTCCGCGTGGCGTCGATGCCGCCACCATCGCGGCCTTGCCGAAGCTGCGCCTGGTGGCCTGCTTCGGCGTCGGCGTCGATGCGGTCGACCTCGATGCCTGTCGCGAACGCGGCATCCGGGTGACCAACACCCCCGACGTGCTCACCGAGGATGTCGCCGACATGGCGATGGCCCTGATGCTCGCGAGCTTGCGCCGGATCGTCGTCGGCGACCGCCATGTCCGCGAAGGCCGCTGGCTGTCGGGGCCGATGCCGCTGACCACTTCGCTGACGCGCAAGAAGGTCGGCATCGTCGGACTGGGCCGGATCGGCATGGCGATAGCCCAGCGCTGCGAGGCCTTCGGATGCTCCATCGCATGGCACGGACCGCGGGCCAAGGAAGGCGTGAGCTGGCCCCTGCATGACGATCCCCGCGATCTCGCGGCCTGGGCCGATGTGCTGGTCGCCGCCTGCCCGGGCGGCCCGGAAACCCGCGGCATCATTTCCCGGGACGTGATCGAGGCGCTCGGCCCGCAAGGGGTGTTTGTCAATATCGCGCGCGGCTCGGTGGTCGACGAGCCAGCCCTCGTCGACGCCCTGGTGGCGGGGCGGCTCGGCGGCGCCGGCCTCGATGTGTTCGTCGACGAACCCCGGGTGCCGGAGGCGCTCTTCGGACTCGATACCGTCGTGCTGGCGCCGCATGCCGCCAGCGGCACCAACGAGACGCGCAGCGCGATGGGTCGCCTGGTGCTCGACAATATCGAGGCCTGGCTCGCCGGCCGGCCGCTGCTCACACCGGTGGCTTGATATCAGTAGGGAGTGATCCGGTGGGGGTTCCGGAGGCGTTCGACCATGCCGTTGACGCTGCGGGTCGGCCCACCTCCGTCGCAGACGGCCTCGTAGACTGCGGTCAGGTAGGGCGTACGCCGAGGCCCCGCGGTGACCGGACGCCATTCGACCGGGTCGAGCGGGCGCCAGTTGCCATCGTGGCCACCGACGGCGAGCAGGGCGAGAGCCTTCTCGCCGCAATCGAAGCCGACATGCGAAATCGTCCGGGCGCCGCTGGAGGATTCGACGACCACGGTGGCGCGCACGTACGGGGCTTCCACCACGATGCTCGGGCGATCGAGCCAGTGGCGCCGGGTGCCCGCGCCTTCGGGTTCGTAGGCGACCAGGCCGGAGGGCCCGGATACCGGGGGAATGGCGTCCGGCATCGTGATCGGATCGGGGATTTCCTCGTCGGGTCCGATCATCCGGATCGGCCCGATCGTCTCGTCGCTCTCGAGGGGCAGCGCGTCGCTCCCGCGGGCCAGCGCCGGATCGGGGCCGGGCCCGACGGCCAGCAAGCAGCCGAGCGCGAGCGCGAACGCGCAGCGTGCGCCGCGGCTCATGTCCCGGCCTCCTCGGCGCCGGCGGCCGGGTCGTTCATCGACACCCTGGCTCGGTCGCGGCGGGCCCGGTGCCGACCCGGCCGTCGCGCCATCAGCTGGGCCAGCTCGTCGAGCGCCAGTCGATAGACCTCCCGCTTGAAATCGATCACCGATTCGAGCGGGATCCAGTAGTCATGCCAACGCCAGGCATCGAATTCCGGGTGCGGCGTCGCACGCAGGTCGATGTCCGTGTCCCGGCCTACCAGACGCAGCAGAAACCAGATCTGCTTCTGGCCGCGGTAGTGGCCCCGCCATTCGCGCCGGACCCAGTGGGTCGGGACGTCGTAGCGCAGCCAGTCGCGGGTACGACCGATGATCCGCACATGTTCACGCAGCAGTCCGACTTCCTCGTGGAGTTCGCGGTACATCGCCTGCTCAGGTGATTCGCCGCGCTTGATTCCCCCTTGGGGAAACTGCCAGGAATGCTCGCGTGCCCGCTTGCCCCAGAAAACCTCGTTCCGCTGGTTGACGAGAACGATGCCGACGTTGGGGCGGTAGCCGTCGCGATCCAGCATGGCTGCACCCCTCGATCCCTTAGAATGAGGACGATTATATCGACCGCCTCCGATCAGAGCGCCCTGTCCATGAAAGCCTCCGAGTTCCATCTCTTCACCCTCAAGGAGGCTCCCGCCGACGCGGAGGTCACCAGTCATCGCCTGATGGCACGCACCGGCATGGTCCGGCGCCTGGCGGGTGGCATCTATACCTACATGCCGCTGGGCCTGCGCACGATCCGCCGCATCGAGGCGATCATCCGCGAGGAGATGAACCGGGCCGGCGCGATCGAGCTCCTGATGCCGGTGGTCCAGCCCGCCGAGCTCTGGCAGGAATCGGGGCGCTGGGACAAGTACGGACCCGAGCTGCTGCGCCTGCGCGATCGCCACCAGCGCGACTTCGTCATCCAGCCCACATCCGAGGAAGTGGTCACCGACGTGGCGCGCCAGGAAGTGCGCAGCTACCGGCAGTTGCCCAAGAACTTCTATCACATCCAGACCAAGTTCCGCGACGAGCGGCGGCCGCGCTTCGGCATCATGCGCGGGCGCGAGTTCACCATGAAGGACGCCTATTCCTTCGACCGCGACCACGATGGCGCGATGGCGAGCTACCAGCGCATGTTCGATGCCTACGTCCGCATCTTCGAGCGCATGGGCCTGCAGTTCCGGGCGGTGGCCGCCGATACCGGCGCGATCGGCGGCTCGGCGAGCCACGAGTTCCAGGTGATCGCGGATACCGGCGAGGATGCGATCGCCTGGTGCCCGGACTCCGACTACGCCGCCAATGTCGAGCTGGCCGAGGCGGTGGCGCCGACGGGCTCGCGCGCGGCGCCCGCCCGGCCGCTCGAGAAGACCCCGACCCCGGGCCAGGCGCGCTGCGAGGATGTCGCCCGGTTCCTCGGCCTGCCGCTCGAGCGCACGATCAAGTCGCTGGTGCTGGCGGTCGATCACGAGGACGCGCCCGCCACGATCTGGTTGCTGCTGGTCCGTGGCGACCATGACCTCAATGAAGTCAAGGCCGGGAAGGTCGCGGGCCTGCAGGGCTTTCGCTTCGCGACCGAGGCCGAGATCCTCGAGCACTTCGCTTGCTCGCCGGGCTACCTCGGCCCGATCGCCACGGCGCGCCCGGTGCGCATCGTGGTCGATCGCAGCGTCGCGATCATGAGCGACTTCGTCTGCGGTGCCAATGCGGACGGCCATCACTACACCGGCGCCAACTGGGGGCGCGACCTGCCCGAGCCGGCGCCCGAGGGCGAGGACGGCCCGGTGCGCATCGCCGACATCCGCAATGTCCGCGAAGGCGACCCCTCGCCGGACGGGCGCGGCCTGCTCGCCATCCAGCGCGGCATCGAGGTCGGCCATGTCTTCTACCTGGGCACGGTCTATTCCGCGGCCATGGAGGCGACCTTCGTCGACGAGGACGGCCGCGCCAAGCCGTTCGAGATGGGTTGCTACGGGATCGGCGTGACCCGCCTGCTCGGCGCGGCCATCGAGCAGAACCACGACGAGCGCGGCATCGTGTGGCCGGCGCCGATCGCCCCCTTCGAGGTGGTCGTCTGTCCGCTCGGCTGGGCCCGCTCGGAAGCCGTGCGCGATACCGCGACGCGCATCCACGACGAACTGGCCGCCGCCGGCGTCGACGTGATCCTCGACGACCGCGGCGAACGTCCCGGCGTGATGTTCGCCGAATGGGAACTGGTCGGCGTGCCCTGGCGCATCAACGTCGGCGACCGCGGGCTTGCCGACGGCGCCGTCGAGCTCGTCGAGCGCCGGGGGCTGGGCATGCGCCCGGTCGCGGTCGAGGCGGTTGTCGCCGAACTGGTGGCCACGCTGCGCGGCTGAGGCCGGCAGGCGGCGCCCGGCGGGTTTTCGTCGGCCCGATTCCACCGTTCGTCCCGTCGGCCATCCGGGCGATGGCTGGCGCTGTGGCGCCGTGCTACTTAGTCGGGGTGATGAGATCCGACCGCCCTGCGCATCCGCCCATGTCGCCGAACCGCCCGAGCGCCGCCCTCGGTGCGCTGGCCCTGGCCGTCTGCCTGTCGGTCGGCGCACCGGCGCTCGCAAGCCAGCAGCGCTACGAACCGCTGGCCGATTCGGTGCGCAGCGCCATGTCGGCATCGCTCGCCGGCGGCATCGGCCTGCCGGCATCCTATGATTCCGAGGCGCACCGCGACGACTGGCTCGCCCAGATGGCGGCGCGGCTGCCGCGTCGCTGGATCCCCGATGAAATCCTGCGCATCGAGTTCCTCGAGGCGGTGCGCTACGAGGCGCAGCGGGCCGGGCTCGATCCGGCGCTGGTCCTGGGCCTGATCCAGGTCGAGAGCAATTTCCGCCAGTACGCGGTGTCCTCGGCGGGCGCTCGCGGCCTGATGCAGATCATGCCCTTCTGGGCGCGCCTCATCGGCGACGGCGACGAATCGCGCCTGTTCGAGATGCATACCAACCTGCGTTACGGCTGCACCATCCTGCGCCACTACCTCGACATCGAGCGCGGCGACCTGTTCCGCGCCCTGGGCCGCTACAACGGCAGCCTCGGGCGCGCCACCTATCCGCAGGCGGTGCGCCGCGCCTGGGATCGCTGGCGCTACAAGCCCGGGCCAGCGGCGGGCGAAACCCGGGCGGGCCTGGCCGGCGCCGGAGCCGGCTGAGCCGCGGCGAAGCTTCCCGCGACCCGCTCGAGCAGCCGCGACAACATCTCGCGCTCGGCCGCCGACAGCGACGCCGACAATGCGGCCTCGTGCCGGGCGAGGCGGCGTTGCAGCTCGCGCAGCATGTTCCTGCCGGCCTCGGTGGCCTCGAGCGACTTCTCCCGTCGGTTCGAGCCGGCGACCGAACGGACCCAGCCCTGCTGCGACAGGAAGCGGACCAGCCCGACGAGGTTAGAGCGCTCGACCATCATGGCCGTGGCCAGGCTGGCCGGCTTGATGCCGGGATTGCTGGCGATCAGCTCGAGGGCGGTGAAGCGCGCGGCGGTCACGCCGGTGCCCGCCAGGGCGCGCCCGATCCCCTGCATGTTCACCAGGTCCGCGAGATGCAGCCGATAGCCGATCGAGCCGGCGAGTACGCCGTGGTCGATCGGTGGATGCTGCGCTGCAGGCTTGCGGATTGCCATGACGATTGTTATAACGCATAGCAATCGAGGAGCAAAGATGAACATCGCCAGCGCGCTGAGGAACCGGGCCGTGTCGACACCCGGACATCCGGCCATCCTGTTCGAAGGCACCGCGCTCGGCTACGGCGAGCTCGACGCCCGTTCGTCGCAACTCGCCCATGCGATGGCGGCACGCGGCATCGTGGCGGGCGACCGCGTCGCCCTGTTCCTGCCGAACGTCCCCGAGTTCGCCGTCGCCTACTACGCCGCCCAGCGGCTCGGCGCGGTCCCGGTGTCGATCAGCTCGGCGTTTCGTACCGCCGAGGTCGAGTACCTGCTGCAGGATTCCGGCGCCCGGATCGTGTTCACGACCGCCGAGCTCGTCGGCTTCGTACCGGCGGCGGCTTGTCCGGCGCTCGAACACACGGTGCTGGTCGATGCGCCGGCCGGGGATGCCGCGGGCGGCGCGGCGGCCGGGGCGGGCGGCGCCGTCCCGGCGAGCCTCGCCGACTGGATGCGTGGCCAGCCCACCGACTTCGAGCCGGTGTCGCGCGAACCCGACGATCCGGCGGCGCTGCTCTATTCGTCCGGCACCACCGGTTTTCCGAAGGGCGTGACGCTGACGCAGGCGAACATCGCATCGAACATCGCCAGCGCGGCAAAGTACGCCGGCTATCGGCCGGACGACCGCCTCGCCACCTTCCTGCCGCTGTTCCACGTCTACGGGCAGAATTTCATCCTCAACGCCGCGGTGCTCAATGGCGCCACGGTGTCGCTGTTTCGCCGCTTCGTGCCCGACGAGGTGCTCACCGCCATCGGCCGCGACCGGATCACGATGTTCTTCGGCGTGCCGACGATCTTCATCGGGCTGCTGTCGATGGATCTCTCGCCCTACGACCTGTCCTCGATCCGTTTCGAGATGTCGGCCGCGGCGACGATGCCCGAGCAGGTGTCGCGCCAGTGGTTCGAGCGCTTCGGGCGGCGCGTCTACGAAGGCTACGGCCTGACCGAGTGCTCGCCCTTCGCCTGCTACAACGATCGCGTCGAGCACCGGTTCGGTTCGGTCGGGCGCGCCGTCGAGGGCTTCGAGCTGGCGATTCTCGACGACGACGACAGGGAGTTGCCGCGCGGCGAGTGGGGCGAGATCGCGATCCGCGGCCCCGGCGTGATGAAGGCCTACTGGAACCGGCCCGAGGACACCGAGCGCGCCCTGCGCAGCGGTTGGCTGCACTCGGGCGACGTCGGCCGCATGGACGAGGAGGGCTACGTCTACATCGTCGACCGGGTCAAGGACATGATCAATGTGTCGGGATTCAAGGTCTGGCCCGCCGAGGTCGAGAAGTACCTCTACCAGATTCCCCAGGTCCAGGAGGTCGCGGTCTACGGCCTGCCGCATCCCGAGAAGGGCGAGGAGGTCGCGGCGGCGGTCGTCGCGAAGGCGGGCGAGCGCTTGTCGGCCGAGGGTGTCGTCGCGTATTGTCGCGACAACATTGCCGCCTACAAGGTGCCGGCGCGGGTCGATATCGTCGATGAACTGCCCAAGAGCCCGACAGGCAAGATCCTGAAGAGAATCCTTAGAGAAAAAGCGGGCACGACATGATAGCCTGACGTCCGTTTCGGGGCGGCGTGGGCCGGCCCGTTCCGAGATCACGCCGACCGCGGCATCCAGATCCGCGGCGACGCACCCTTATCTTTTCCGGAGGTGGAGACCATGCCCAGCGTTACCCGTCGCGATTTCAACCGCCTGGCGGCCGGATCGGCAATCGCAGGCTCGGCCGCGCTGGCGGCTCCCGCGGTCGTGCGCGCGCAGGCGAGCAAGCTGAGGGTCGGCGTGCTGCTGCCGCGCTCCGGCGCCCTGGCCTTCATCGGACAGTCCTGCCAGCGCGGCGCCGACATCGCCCCGGCGATGTTGCGCGAGATGTACGGCGTCGAGATCGAGCTCATGAACGCCGACATGGAGTCCAGCGTCGACGTGGCGCGCTCGCGGGCCGAGAAGCTGATCGACGACGGTGCGCAGCTGCTCGTCGGGGCCTTCGATTCGGGTCCGACCGCCGCCATCGCCCAGGTGGCCGAGCAGCGCAAGGTGCCCTTCGTGGTCAACATCGCGGCCGCGCCGCAGATCACCGAGCAGGGCTACAAGTACACCTTCCGCAACTTTCCGAGCGCCGGCGACCTCATCGGCAACGGCCTGTCGCTCACCAGCGACATCTTCCAGGCGACCAGTGCGGCGCCGCGCACGGCCGTCTTCATGCATGTCAACGATACCTTCGGATCCTCGATGGCCAAGGGCATCGCGGCGATCCTGCCGAAGCTGACGCACCTGCCGTTCAAGCTCGTCGATACCATCAGCTACGATCGCGAGGCGCGCGACCTGTCGGTCGAGATCGCCAAGGCCAAGGCCACGCAGGCCGATTTCATCCTGCTGGTCAGCCGCCTCAACGACGCCATCCTGCTGGTGCGCGAGCTGGTCAAGCAGCGCTGGTCGCCGCAGGCGATCATCAGCCCGGGGTCCCCCGGGATGTACGAGGCGCAGTTCTACAAGGCGCTCGGCAACCGGTACTCGGACTACTGCATTTCGAACGTGCCCTGGTACAACCCGAATGCGGCGCTGGCGCAGAGCGTCGAGGCGACGTTCCACAAGCAGTTCCCGCAGGAGAAGCTGATGTTCCACGCGCTGAACGTCGGCTTCACCTTCGAGGCGATCATGATCGCCGCGGACGCCTTCAAGCGCGCCGGCACCACCGACGGAGACCCGCTGGCCGAAGCGATCCGCCAGACGAACATCACCGAGCACATGATGGTCGGCGGCCCGATCACCTTCGATGCCAAGGGCCAGAATACCCAGATCGCCTCGGCCTGCATCCAGAACCGTGATGGCGAGCCGGTGGTCGTGCTGCCCCAGGATGCCGCGCAGAAGGCACCGGTGTATCCCGTGCCGGCATGGAACGAACGAAAGGCCTAGAGCGCCCGTGAACGGACGAGCCACGCCCGCTCGTCCCTGAATTTCCCGCGATATCCCCCGGAGCTCCCCGCTTGCCCATCGACGCGGTAGTCAACATCGTCATCAGTGGCCTGTTCACCGGCCTGGTCTACGGCCTGATGGCCCTCGGCCTGTCGGTGATCTACGGCGTCGTGCGCATCGTCAACTTCGCGCACGGCGAGCTGATGGCGGTCGGCATGTATGCGGCCGTTTTCGCCTTCGTGATGGCCGGCATCGATCCACTCTGGATGCTGGTGCCGCTGGCCGTGGCTTTCTTCGGCATCGGCTACGGCCTGCAGCGGGCCCTGGTCAATCCGTTCATCGGTCGACCCGAGCACTCCCAGTTCATCCTGCTGCTGGCGGTCGCGCTGGTCCTGGTGAACCTGCTGCTGGTGTTCTTCGGACCCGATGCGCGGGGAGTGCTGGTTTCCTATTCCCTGGATTCCTACCAGATCGGTCCCCTGCTCATCGACAAGGTCCGCCTGATCTGCGCGGCGGTGGCGTTGATCACCTGCGCGATCCTGTTCGCCATCTTCCGCTACCTGTCCTTCGGCAAGGCCATCCGCGCCTGCGCCGACAACCTGCTCGGCGCGCAGGTCGTCGGCCTGAACGTCAAGCACCTTTATGCGCTCACCTTCGGGCTCGGCACCGCCTGCGTGGGCATCGCCGGCTGCCTGATGTCGCTGCTGGTCGACGTCACGCCGGGGCTGGGACCGGCCTACACGCTGCTTGCCTTCGTGATCGTGATCATCGGCGGGCTGGGGTCGATGGTCGGCGCCCTGGCCGGCGGCGTGCTGATCGGTGTGTCGGAGTCGGTGGCCGGCCTGCTGTTCACGCCATCGGCCAAGGGCATGGTGTCCTTCGCACTGATGATCCTCGTGCTCGTTTTCCGGCCACAGGGCCTGTTCAAGGCCCGCTGATGCAGCGCTCGATCCTCGCCCTCGTCGTGCTTCTGGCGGTGCTGCTGGTGCTGCCGTTCGCGCTCGACCGCTACATGCTGTCGGTGATGATCCTCATCCTCTACTTCGCGTTCGTCGGCCAGGCCTGGAACGTGATGATGGGATTCTGCGGACAGCTCTCGCTCGGCCATGCCCTCTACGTGGGCCTGGGCGCCTACACTTCGGCGGCGCTGTACCAGCATTTCGAGCTGATCCCGTGGGTCGGCATGATCGCGGCGGTGCTGGTGTGCGTCGCGGCCGCGTCGATCATCGGCTGGCTGGCTTTCCGCTTCGGGATCGGCGGCACCTATTTCGCGCTGCTGACGATCGCCTTCGCCGAGTTCACGCGCATCGGCTTCGAGCATTTCGACTGGGTCGGCGGGACGGCGGGCTTCTTCCTGAGGGTCACCCAGCAAAGCCGCATGGATGTGCTGAACCTGCGCGGCGATCCCATCATGTTCTATTACCTCGCGCTGGCGCTGGCGGTGGCCGGCTTCCTGCTGTCGGCCTGGCTGCTGCGCGGACGCCTCGGCTTCTATTTCCGGGCGATCCGCGACAACGAGGAAGCGGCCCGGGCGGCCGGCGTCAACGTGTTTCGCTACAAGATGTACGCGGTGCAGATCTCGGGCGGCATGACCGCCCTGGCCGGGGTCTTCTTCGCCTTCTACTACAACAACCTGTTCCCGGAACAGATCTTCCATATCAGCCGTTCCATCGAGATCATCCTGGCGCCGATCATCGGCGGCATCGGCACCCTGTTCGGGCCGGTGCTCGGAGCCGCGGTGCTGACGCTCGCTTCCGAGGGAATCAACGCGGCGCTGGAGGCGCTCGGCCACGAGATTCCGGGCGTCAAGCAGATCCTCTACGGCGTGGCGCTGGGCCTGTCGATCATGTTCATGCCCCACGGCATCTGGCCGGGGATCGCGCGCCGGCTGGGCTTCACGCGCGCACGGGACGACAGCGATGCCTGAGCACAGCAGCAGCCTGCTCGAGGTGGCCGGCGTCTCCAAGAGCTTCCGGGGCCTGCGGGCGGTGAACTCGGCCTCGCTGTCGGTCGCCCAGGGCGAGATCGTCGCGCTGATCGGCCCCAACGGAGCGGGCAAGACCACCCTGTTCAACCTGGTGGCCGGCGTGATGCCGCCCGATGAAGGCCACATCCGCTTCATGGGGGCCGACATCGCGGGCTGGCGCGCCGACCAGGTGTGCGCGGTGGGCATCGGGCGTACCTTCCAGGTCGTCAAGCCCTTCGCCGACATGACCGTGCTTGAGAACGTGATGGTCGGCGGCTTTCGCGGCACGCCCGACCGGCGGCGCGCGCGCGCGCGTGCCGAGCGCGCCCTGCGCGATCTCGACATGTGGCAGATGCGCGCCCGCCCGGCCTCGGCGCTGACGCTGCCCGACCGCAAGCGCCTGGAGGTTGCTCGGGCACTGGCATGCGAACCGAAGCTGCTGCTGCTCGACGAGGTCATGGCCGGGCTGCGCCCGACCGAGACCGACACGATGGTGAGCACCTTCCGGCGGCTCAATGCCGAGCACGGCGTGACGATCCTGCTGATCGAGCATGTCATGCGCGCGGTGATGGCGCTCGCCCAGCGTGTCTACGTCCTGCATCACGGCGAGATCATTTCCTCGGGAACGCCAAAGGAAGTCACCTCCGACCAGCGCGTGCTCGAGAGCTACCTCGGTACGGGGGCCCTGGACTGATGCTCGAGATCCGCGATCTTGCGGTGTTCTATGGCGATGCGCAGGCGCTCGACCAGGTGAACCTGTCGGTCGGCGCCGGCGAGATCGTCGCGCTGATCGGCGCCAACGGTGCGGGCAAGACCTCGCTGATCCGCAGCGTGGCGGGCATCCTCAAGCCGCGCTCGGGCTCGATCCGCTTCGAGGACCAGGAGATCGGCGGACTCGACAGTCACCGGGTCTGCAACCTCGGCATCGGGCAGGTGGCCGAAGGCCGCCAGGTGTTTCCGTCGTTGACCGTGCTCGAGAACCTGCAGGTGGGCGCGCTGCTGCCGCGCGCGCGCGCCGGCGCGCACGAAGCGCTCGAGCATGTCTTCGCGCTGTTCCCGCGCCTGAAGGAGCGCGCTGGCCAGGATGCCGGCACGCTGTCGGGCGGGGAGCAGCAGATGCTCGCGATCGGTCGCTGCCTGATGGGCGCGCCGCGGCTGATCATGTTCGACGAACCCTCGCTCGGACTGGCCCCCTCGGTGGTCGCCGAAGTGCTCGACACGATCCGCCGGCTGCATTCGGAAGGCATCACGATCCTGCTGGTCGAGCAGAACGTCGCCGCATCCCTGCACCTCGCGCACAAGGCCTACGTGCTCGAGAACGGCAGCATCGTGCTCGAAGGCAGCGGCCAGGAACTGCTGGCGGATCCGCGGGTGCGCGAAGCCTACCTGGGGCTATAGCCGGGGAAAATGGGGTCCGGAAAAAAGGAAAATGGGGTCAGACACCATTTGCAAGCAAATGGTGTCTGACCCCATTTTCCTGGACCCCATTTTCCCCGGCTCAGTCTCGCGGCGCGAGGACCTTGCCGGGGTTCATGATGCCCAAGGGATCGAGCGCTTCCTTGATCCGCCACATCAGCGCGCGCTCGACCGGCGATTTGTAGCGCGCCGCTTCGTCGCGGCGCAGCACGCCGAGGCCGTGCTCGGCCGAGATCGATCCGTCGAACGACGCCACCGCATCGTGGGTGACAAGGTTGATGTCGGCCTGCCGCGCGAGGAAGGCCGCCTGCGCCTGCTCGTCGGCGTGGTCGACGGCCGGCGAGACGTTGTAGTGCAGGTTGCCGTCGCCGAGGTGGCCGAAAACCACCATGCGGATGTCCGGGAAGCGGCGCAGCAGCTCGGCGTTGGTCGATTCGATGAAGCGGGCGATCGAGGAGATGGGCACCGAGATGTCGTGCTTGATGTTCTTGCCGATCGCGGCCTGGGCTTCGGAGATGTTCTCGCGCAGCGCCCAGAGCGCGCGCGAGCGGGCGATGGAGTCGGCGACCACCGCATCGGCGACCAGCCCGGCGTCGATCGCCTCGGCGAGCAGGCCTTCGAAGAGCGCGGCGGCATGGGCCTCGCCCTCGGCATCCGAGCATTCGAGCAGCACGAAGTACTCGCCGGCGCCCGCAAGCGGGTTGGGGCAGTGCGGGTAGACCCGCTCGACCAGCTCGAGGCAGAAGCTGCTCATGAGCTCGAAGGCGGTCAGGCTGGCCGCGAGCCGACGCTGGGCGAGCTCGAGCAGGCGGGTCGCATCTTCGACGCTGGCGACCGCGGCCAGGGCGGTGAGTTGCGCCGCCGGTCGCGGGAACAGCTTGAGCGTGGCGGCGGTGATCACCCCCAGGGTGCCCTCGGCGCCGATGAAGAGGTCGCGCAGATCGTAGCCGGTGTTGTCCTTGCGCAGGCCCCGCAGGCCGGGCCAGGTTTCGCCGTCGGCGGTGACCACCTCGAGTCCGAGGCAGAGCTCGCGGGCGTTGCCGTAGCGCAGGACCTGGGTGCCGCCGGCATTGGTCGAGAGGTTGCCGCCGATCGTGCAACTGCCCTGCGAGGGCAGGGAGAGCGGGAAGAGGCGGTCGACGCCCTCGGCGGCGGCATGCAGCTCGCCCAGGGTGCAGCCGGCCTCGACGGTGATGGTGTTGCCGGCGGTGTCGATCGCGCGGATCCGCTTCATGCGGGCGAGCGACAGGATCACGTTGCGATCGCCGTCGTCGGGCGTGGCGGCGCCCGACAGACCGGTGTTGCCGCCCTGGGGCACCACCGCATGGCGATGCTCGCGGCACCAGCGCACCACGGCGGCGACCGCGGCCGTGTCCTCGGGCATGGCCACCGCCAGTGCCCGGCCCCGATAGCGGCCGCGCCAGTCGACGAGCATCGGCGCGATCGCATCGTCGTCGACCAGCAACCGGCCCCGGAAAGCCGCGGCCAGGGATTCGCGCAGGGCTTCGGGATCGGTGCTCACTGCATTCCCGGCAGCATGCCCTTCATGCCGCGCATCATCTTCGCGAGTCCGCCTTTCTGCATCCGCTTCATCATGGTCTGCATCTGCTCGAACTGCTTGAGCAGCCGGTTGACCTCCTGGACCGGGACGCCCGCCCCGGCGGCGATGCGTCGCTTGCGCGAGGCCTTGATGGTCTCGGGCCGGCTGCGCTCGGATGGGGTCATGGAATGGATGATTCCCTGCATCCGCCGCATCTGGCCCTCGGCCTTGCCCATGTCGGCGCCGGCGGCTGCCTGCTGGAACTGCGCCGGCAGCTTGTCGAGCAGCGAACCGAGGCCGCCCATCTTGTTCATCTGTCCGAGCTGGGCGAGGAAGTCGTTGAGGTCGAAGCGGTTGCCGGACTTGAGCTTGTCGGCGAGCTCGCGCGCCGTCTTCTCGTCGACGTTGCGCTGGGCTTCCTCGACCAGCGACACGATGTCGCCCATCCCGAGGATGCGGTTGGCCATCCGGTCGGGATGGAATGTCTCGAGCCCGTCGAGCTTCTCGCCGACGCCGACGAACTTGATCGGTGCGCCGGTGATCGCGCGTACCGACAGTGCGGCGCCGCCGCGCGAGTCGCCATCGAGCTTGGTGAGCACGACGCCGGTGAGCGGCAGCGCCTCGCCGAAGGCCCGCGCGGTGTTGACCGCATCCTGGCCCTGCATCGCGTCGACCACGAACAGGGTCTCGACGGGACGCAGGCCGGCATGGAGCTCGCGGATCTCGGTCATCATCTGCTCGTCGATCGCGAGCCGGCCCGCGGTATCGACGATCAGGACATCGTGGAAATGGCTGCGCGCCCACTGCATGGCCGCCGCGGCGATCTCGGCCGGTTTCTGCTGCGGGCTGGAGGCGAAGAAATCCACGCCCGCCTGGCCGGCGACGGTGCGCAGCTGCTCGATGGCAGCCGGCCGATAGACGTCGCAGGAAACCGTCAGGACCTTCTTCTTCTGGTTCTCGCGCAGCCATTTCGCGAGCTTGCCGACGGTGGTGGTCTTGCCCGCGCCCTGCAGGCCGGCCATCAGCACCACCGCCGGTGGCGCGGCCGACAGGTCGAGGCCCTGGGAGGCGCCGCCCATCAGGGCGACCAGCTCGCGATTGACCACGCCGACCAGGGCCTGGCCCGGCGACAGGCTGCCGATGACGTCCTCGCCGAGGGCCTTCTCCTTGACCTTGGCGATGAAGTCACGGACCACCGGCAGGGCGACGTCCGCCTCGAGCAGCGCGATGCGGATCTCGCGCAGCATTTCCTGGGTGTTCGCCTCCGTGAGGCGGGCCTCGCCGCGCATCGTCTTGACGACGCGCGACAGGCGTTGCGACAGATTCTCCAGCATGGCCTTGTATTAAACTGGGTCGATGTCGATTCTACTGGTTGTTGCCTACCTGCTGCCGGTGGTCTTGTATGGCCGTGCGTGGCGGCTGGCGGCGGGCAGCCCCGGCGATGCGCCGTCGTCGCAGCAGGTCGGCTCCGGCTGGCAACTGGCCGGTCTCGTCGCCCATCTCGCGAGCCTGTACTTCGCGTTTCTTCCCCACGGAGTGGCGCACATCGGTTTCGCGCCGATCATGTCGGCGGCGCTCTGGGTCGGTGTCGGCCTGCTGTGGTTCGAAGGCCTGCGCAGCCATGTGCGGGCGCTGCGGGTCCTGATCCTGCCGGTGGCGATGCTGGCCGTCGTGCTGCCATGGGCTTTCCCGGGGGGCAACCTGTCCGACCACGGCGGCGGCCCGATGTTCGTTCCCCATATCCTGGTCGGCACGCTCGCCTATGCGGTCCTGCTGATCGCCGCCGCCCATGCCGGGCTGATGGCCAGCGCCGAGCGCGCCCTGCATGGCCGGGGCGCGCCATCATCCTCGATGCCGGCCCGCTTCCTCGACGAATTGCCGCCGCTGCTGGTGCTCGAGCGCCTGCTGTTTCGCCTGATCATGATCGGCTGGGCGCTGCTCACCCTGACGCTGGTGAGCGGCTTCATCTTCAGCGAGGAGATCTTCGGCCGGGCGTTCCGCTTCGAACACAAGACGCTGCTGGCCCTGGTCGCCTGGGCCGTCTTCTCGACGCTCCTGCTCGGGCGCCGGCTGCGCGGCTGGCGGGGCCGGATCGCACTGCGCATGACCTTCAGCGGATTCCTGGTCCTCCTGCTGGCCTACGCCGGGACCCGCTTCGTGCTCGAAGTCGTGCTCGGCCGCTTCTAGGCGGGGCGTGGGGCATGTCCGCTGCAATCACGATGGGGATCTCGCATGGGTAAGGTGGTGTTCTGGCTGGCGGTCCTCGGCGCCTTCTTCCTCGTGGCGCGCGCGGTCAGCCTCATCCAGCGGCGCGATGCCGCGCATCGACGCGATAGCGAAGCCGGCCCGCGGGCGCTGGAGATGGATCGCTGCGCCCATTGCGGCGTGCACTTTCCCCGCGAGGACGCGGTACGGGCCGGCGGCAGCACCTATTGCAGCGAAGAGCATCGCCGGGCGGCTTCGCGATGAGCGAGGCGCCGTCGTCCGCGCGGCCGACGATCCATGCCAGCTCCGTTCCTTCCGTTTCGGCGTCGCACTGGACGGCGCTGCGCTGGTATTCGGTCAGCCGGGTGGTGCTCGCCGCGCTCCTGCTGGTGGCGTCCTGGGGCTATGACGGCCGGGTCCTGATCGACATCGACAACCCGGGGCGCTTTCGCAGCGTCGCCTTCGTCTACCTCGTGCTCGGCATCGGCTACCTCGCGACCATTCGCTGGGGCAAGCCGCAGTTCCGGCCACTTCGCGACCTGCAGCTGCTGACCGACCTGGTCGCGATCGTGCTGCTGATGAGCGTTGCCGGCGGCATCCGGGGCGGGCTCGGGGTGCTGATCGTGGCGTCGGTGGCGGCGGCCGCGGTGATCAGCAATGCCCGCACCTCGGCGGTCTATGCGGCGGCCGGCACGCTCGCCCTGCTGGCCGAGACCGGACTGCGCTCATGGTGGGCCGGTACCCTCGACCCTTCCGAATCACTGCTCGCCGGCCTCTTCGGGCTCGCCTGCTTCCTGGTCGCCATCGCCGTCAATACACTGGCGGGCCGGCTGTCCCAGCAGGAGGCGCTTGCCAATCGCCGCGGCGAGGACCTGCGCAACCAGCTCGCGGTCACGCAGCGGGTCATTGCCGAACTCGACATCGGGGTGGTGGTGGTGAGCGCCCAGGGCAAGGTGCGGACCATGAATCGCGCCGCCCAGCAGATGGTCGGGCGGCCCGGCAATCCCTTCGAACGCGTGCCGGGCGGTGGCGCGCCGACCCTCGAGCGGGTCCTCGGGCCGGCCTGGCGCGGCCTGCAGGCGCTGTACCTGAACTGGCGCGAACAGTCGGGCGCGACGCCGTACATGGGCGAGTTCACCCCGCTTGCCGGCGCGCCCGGCGGCGAGCCCATGCCGAAGCTGCGGCTGCGCTTGATGCGCGCGCGCGAGAACGACGACAGCGATGCGGTGCTGCTGATCGAGGACATCCGCGAGCTCGAACTGCGCGCCCAGCAGCTCAAGCTCGCGTCGATGGGCCGCCTGTCGGCGTCGATCGCCCACGAGATCCGTAATCCGCTCGCGGCGATCCGCCATGCCAACGGCCTGCTCGGCGAGGGGCTGGCCGAACCCAACCTGCGCCGGCTCTCCAGCATCATCGAGGACAACACCGTGCGCATCGACCGCACCATCGAGGATGTCCTGTCCTTGTCGCGGCGCGACCGCTCCGGCGACGAATCGCTCGACATGGCGCGGTTCCTGCCGGCGTTCGCCGCGGAGTTCGTCCGCCAGGCCGGCGTCGATCCGCGGCGGCTCGCGGTGTCGGCGCCCAGCACCGGTCCGATCGCCTTCGATTCGAACCACCTGCGCCGCGTGCTCGCCAACCTGGTCGGCAATGCCCTGCGCTATGCCAGCCAGGCGGCGGGCGCGGTATCGATAGAATGGGCCGAGACGGCGGGCGATCGCCTAGAATTGCGGATCATGGACGATGGGCCGGGCATGTCGGAAGAGGCGCTGCGCCATGCCTTCGAGCCATTCTTCACCACCGAGGGGCGCGGCACCGGCCTCGGCCTTTACCTTGCCCGCGAACTCTGTGGCGCCAACGGCGCCGGGATACGTTACGAACGGGGCGGGAGCGGGCGATACGGCGGCGGCTTCGTGATCGAGCCCAGGCCGGCGGGGAGCGACGCAATACGATGAAGCCGAGCGAAGCACGTGCAGTTGCCGGGGGGCGCCAGGCCATCCCGCGGGTGCTCGTCGTCGACGACGAGGCCGACCTGCGCGAACTGCTGGAACTCACCCTGGTCGGCATGGGCCTGGACGTCGATTGCGCGGCCGACATCGCCGAGGCCTCGCGTCTGCTCGATGCCGGCGACTACGCCCTGTGCCTGACCGACATGCGCCTGCCCGACGGCACCGGGCTCGAGCTCGTCGAGCGCATCGCGCGCGAGCATCCGAACACGCCCGTCGCCGTGATCACCGCCTATGGCAGCGCCGAGAACGCCGTCGCCGCCCTCAAGGCCGGCGCCTTCGACTATCTCGCCAAGCCGGTTGCGCTCGAGTCGGTGCGCAACCTGGTGCGTTCGGCCATCCGCCTGCCCGGCGCCACGCCGCCGGCCGCACGCCCCGACGGGCCGGCCGATCCGACCGCCCGGATGCTCGGCGTGTCGGCGGCGGTCGCCGATGTCCGCGCGCAGATCCTGCGCCTGGCGCGCAGCATGGCGCCGGTCGCGATCACCGGGGAATCCGGCTCGGGCAAGGAACTCGCCGCCCGGCTGGTGCACGAGGCGGGCGTGCGGGGCGACCAGCCCTTCGTCGCGGTCAACTGCGGGGCGATCCCTGAGAACCTGATGGAGGCCGAGTTCTTCGGCCATCGCAAGGGCGCCTTCACCGGCGCCGACGCCGAGCGCGACGGCTTCTTCCAGGCCGCCAATGGCGGCACCCTGTTCCTCGACGAGGTCGCCGACCTGCCGCTCGCGATGCAGGTCAAGCTGCTGCGGGCGATCCAGGAAAAGCGCGTGCGCAAGGTCGGCGGCACCTCCGAGGACCCGGTCGATGTCCGCATCATCAGCGCCACCCACCAGGACCTCGCCCAGTGCGTCGCCGCCGGGCGCTTTCGCCAGGATCTCTACTACCGGCTCAATGTCATCGAGCTGAAGCTGCCGTCCCTGCGCGAACGCCAGGACGACATCCCGGCGCTCGCGGTCGCCATCCTCGACCGGCTCGCGAGCCGTGCCGGCCTGCCGAAGGCGCCGGTGCTCGCCTCGGTCACCCTGCGCTACCTGCAGACCTACAGCTTCCCGGGCAATGTCCGCGAACTCGAGAACATCCTCGAGCGGGCGATGGCGTTCTCCAACGGCGAAGTCATCAATGTCGAGGATCTCGGCCTGCGGCCCGGCGCAGCGGACGAGGCGGCCAACGAGCGCGACACCGTACCGGCCGGCGAGGCCGCCGCCGGCTCGCCGACGCCGCGCCCGGGGCCGGCGCTGTCGGCCGAGGGCATCCCGGAGTCGCTGCCCGACTATCTCGACCATGTCGAGCGCCAGGCGATCGAGCGCGCGCTCGAGAAGACACGCTACAACCGTACCGCCGCGGCGCGCCTGCTCGGCATCTCCTTCCGCGCGCTGCGCTACCGGATGCAGCGCCTGGGAATCAACTAGGTGGACAGCCGCGGTTTCGATGCGCGGGCGCCGGGCTGGCTCGCACGGGCTCGTCGCTGTCCGTCGCCCAACCACGACAGCAGGCCGGCCACAGCCGTCGACACCGTCGTCATCCATTTCATCAGCCTGCCGCCGGGCCGCTTCGCGACGACGACCGTCGAGGCCCTGTTCTGCAATCGGCTCGATGTCCACGGCCGTCCGGACCTGGCCGACCTCGAGGGCCTGCGGGTCTCCTCGCATCTGCTGATCGGCCGGCGCGGCGAGCTCCTGCAGTTCGTGTCCTGCGATGACCGTGCCTGGCACGCCGGGGTATCGAGCCTGCTCGAACGCTCGGCCTGCAACGACTTCTCCATCGGGATCGAACTGGTCGGCGATGAGCATCATCGCTTCACCCGGCGCCAGTACGCCCGACTGGCCAGCACCGTTGCCGTCCTGCGGCGACGCTACCGGTTGCGCTTCGCCGTCGGCCATGCCGACATCGCGCCCGGGCGGAAGATCGATCCGGGCCCGTATTTCGACTGGGACCAGGTGCTGGCGCTGCCAGCCTTCGCCGGGCTCGTGCGTCCGTTGCCGGACAACGTCGTCGCAATGGGTATTCCGGAACGCTGAGCAGCTCCGCGTCGACGCAGCACTGGCGCGCCCGTCCGGGCGAAACCCGTCCGTGGACGGCGTCGTTGCTGGCTTCGGGCGCTGGTGTCCAGCATCGGCGCGCCTTTGCGCGAATGGGGGCCGGGCGAAGTCGGGAAGAAGCTTGCCCGCGGCAGGCTCCCTGCTTGATCGCAGTGCGGGCCGCCCCTACAATTAGCGGCACCGAGCGATCCGAACCCCATATCTAGTGCATCGGAATCGATGCGCCGCCCAGAGAACCGGGCTGGCGGATCGCGCGGAACACAAAGCAACGATAACTCGCCGACGTGGCAGGGGGCGGACCGATCCGCACGGCCCATCGTCGGAGCCGCGAGTTCCTGGTACTGATTTCCACCGGAGAGCCAACAGATGCAACGGATCGCCGACCGTCCGACGACGGTTTCCCATGTGCCTTCCGAGCGCAGCGCCGCCGTCCCCGCGAGCGCCGACGACAACACCAACCTCGCGGGGATCCGCTACGAGGACTTCCGCCTCATCCGGCGCAACGGATCGGTCGTGGTCTTCGAGCCCGGCAAGATCTCGATCGCGATGACCAAGGCCTTCCTCGCGGTCAGCGGAGGGCAGGGCGCGGCTTCGGCGCGCATTCGCAAGCTGGTCGAGGAACTCACCGGCAACGTGGTCGCGGCGCTGGTGCGCGGCAAGCCCGGTGGCGCCACCTTCCATATCGAGGATGTGCAGGACCATGTCGAGCTCGCCCTGATGCGCTCGGGCGAACACGAGGTCGCCCGCGCCTACGTGCTCTATCGCGAGCGTCGCGCGCAGGAACGCGCCGCGGCTCGCGAGAAGCAGGTCGCGGCGGGCGAGGCGCCCGCCGCGCCGGTGCTGCATGTGGTCGACAACGGCGTGGCCACTCCGCTCGACGAAGGCGCGCTGGCGCGTCTCATCGAAAGCGCCTGCGAGGGCCTGGGCGAGCATGTCGACGGCGCACCGGTGCTGCGCGACACGCTCAAGAATCTCTACGACGGCGTTTCCCTCGAAGAGGTCCACCGCTCGGCCATCCTCTCGGCGCGCGCCCTGATCGAGAAGGATCCCGACTACAGCCTGGTCACCTCCCGGCTGCTGCTGCACACCATCCGCCGCGAGGTCCTCGGCGCCGAGGTGCCCCAGGCCGAGATGGCCGAGCGCTACGCCGAGTACTTCCCGCGCTTCATCCGGCGCGGCGTCGAGGCCGGCCGGCTCGACGAGGCCCTGCTGCAGTTCGACCTGGCGCGGATCGGCGCGGCGATCGACGCGCAGCGGGACCTGCAGTTCTCCTACCTCGGGCTGCAGACGCTCTACGACCGTTATTTCCTGCATGTCGACGAGCGCCGGATCGAACTGCCGCAGGCCTTCTTCATGCGGGTGGCGATGGGCCTGGCCCTCAACGAGGTCGACCGCGAGGCGCGGGCGATCGAGTTCTACGAACTGCTCTCGAAGTTCGACTTCATGAGCTCCACGCCGACCCTGTTCAATTCCGGTACCCAGCGTTCGCAGCTGTCCTCGTGCTACCTGACGACCGTCTCGGACGATCTCGACGGCATCTACGAGGCGATCAAGGAGAACGCGCTGCTGGCCAAGTACGCCGGCGGCCTGGGCAACGACTGGACGCCGGTGCGCGCGCTGGGCAGCCACATCCGCGGCACCAACGGCAAGAGCCAGGGCGTCGTCCCCTTCCTCAAGGTTGTCAACGACACCGCGGTCGCGGTCAACCAGGGCGGCAAGCGCAAGGGTGCGGTCTGCGCCTACCTCGAGACCTGGCACCTCGACATCGAGGAGTTCCTTGAGCTGCGCAAGAACACCGGCGACGACCGGCGGCGCACGCACGACATGAACACCGCCAACTGGATTCCGGACCTGTTCATGAAGCGGGTCGCCGAGAACGCCGACTGGACGCTGTTCTCCCCGGCCGACTGCCCCGACCTGCACGAGAAGGTCGGCACCGAGTTCGAGGCCGCCTACCTGCGCTACGAGCAGAAGGCGGCCAGCGGCGAGCTGCGCCTGTTCAAGACCGTGAAGGCGGTCGACCTGTGGCGACGCATGCTCTCGATGCTGTTCGAGACCGGTCATCCCTGGCTGACCTTCAAGGATCCGTGCAACCTGCGCTCGCCGCAGCAGCATGTCGGGGTGGTCCACAGCTCGAACCTGTGCACCGAGATCACCCTGAACACCAGTGATTCCGAGATCGCCGTGTGCAACCTCGGCTCGGTCAACCTGCTCGCCCATCTCAAGCCCTCGGACGGCCCGGCGGCCATCGGTGGCTGGGAGCTCGACCACGAGAAGCTGCGTCGCACCATCCGTACCGCGATGCGGATGCTCGACAACGTCGTCGACATCAACTACTACGCGGTCGGCAAGGCCCGCAATTCGAACCTGCGCCACCGCCCGGTCGGCCTCGGCCTGATGGGCTTCCAGGATTGCCTGCACCAGATGCGGGTGTCCTACGCCAGCCCGACCGCGGTCGAGTTCGCGGATCGCTCGATGGAAGCGATCTGCTACAACGCCTACTGGGCTTCGTCCGAGCTTGCCGAGGAGCGCGGCCGCTATTCCACTTTCAAGGGTTCGCTGTGGGACCGGGGGATCATGCCGCGCGACTCGCTGCAGTTGCTCGAGTCGCAGCGGGGTGGCTATCTCGAGGTCGACCAGAGCGAGACGCTCGACTGGCAGGCGCTGCGCGACCGGATCGCGACGCACGGCATGCGCAATTCCAACTGCGTGGCGATCGCGCCGACGGCGACGATCTCGAACATCATCGGCGTGTCCGCCTGCATCGAGCCCACCTTCCAGAACCTCTACGTCAAGTCCAACCTCTCGGGCGAGTTCACGGTGGTCAACCAGTTCCTGGTGCGCGACCTCAAGCGGCTCGGGCTGTGGGACGAGGTGATGGTGTCCGACCTGAAGTTCTTCGACGGCTCGCTCTCGAAGATCGACCGCATCCCCCAGGAGCTGCGCGAGATCTACGCCACCGCCTTCGAAGTCGATCCTTCATGGCTGGTCGAGGCGGCGGCGCGGCGTCAGAAGTGGATCGACCAGGCGCAGTCGCTGAACATCTACATGGCGGGCGCGTCGGGCAAGAAGCTGCACGACACCTACATGCTCGCGTGGATGCGCGGACTCAAGACCACCTACTACCTGCGCGCGCTCGGCGCCACCAGCGCCGAGAAGTCGACGACCGACAAGATCGGCCAGTTGAACGCAGTCGCATCCGACGGCATTGCCTCGGCCGGTTTCAGTTATGCGAGCGGCGCGCGTTCGCACGACACGATCGGGGAAGCATCGCCGGCGTTCTGCGCAATCGATGATCCCGATTGCGAAGCGTGCCAGTAGTCGAAGCGATCGATGGCACCGGCAGCAATGCCGGTGCCATCGAAGAAGGTGTGCATCGAAGCATGTTTGTGTTGCGCGGACACCAATGCCGACAACAAAAAGTCAAGGCAGTTGGTCAATTCGTTGCACCCGATAAACAAGATCCGTAAGATTCCGCCTGTGCATAACAACGGAATCTCGCGTTTCTACAGTTAGTTAACGACAAGTATTAAAGCGAGATTTGAGATGCTGAGCTGGGACGAACCGAACGCAAGCCCGAACATGCCGAGCCCTGGTGCCGGATCGATGGCGCGCCCCGAAGTCCGAACCGCGATCCATGAAGTCGCGGCTTCCCGTTCCGCCTCCGCCCCGGCGGAAGAGCGCCGCGTCGCCGACGCACCGAACCTCGACGGCGAGCGTGTGCGCATCGAGGACAAGCGCGTCATCAATGGTTCCTCGGACGTGAACCAGCTGGTGCCGTTCAAGTACAAGTGGGCCTGGGAAAAGTACCTCGCAACCTGCGCGAACCACTGGATGCCGCAGGAGATCAACATGAGCCGCGACATCGAGATGTGGAAGTCGCCGAACGGGCTCACCGAGGACGAACGGCGGCTGGTCAAGCGCAACCTGGGCTTCTTCGTCACCGCCGATTCCCTTGCCGCGAACAACATCGTGCTCGGTACCTACCGGCACATCACCGCGCCCGAATGCCGGCAGTTCCTGTTGCGCCAGGCCTTCGAGGAAGCGATCCACACGCATGCCTACCAGTACATCGTCGAGTCCCTCGGGCTCGATGAAGGCGAGATCTTCAACGCCTACCGCGAGATCGGCTCGATCCGGGACAAGGACGAGTTCCTGATCCCGTTCATCGAGACGCTGACCGATCCGAACTTCCGCACCGGTACGCTCGAGTCCGACCAGGCGCTGCTCAAGTCGCTGATCGTCTTCGCCTGCCTGATGGAAGGGCTGTTCTTCTATGTCGGCTTCGTGCAGATCCTCGCGCTCGGTCGGCAGAACAAGATGACCGGCGCGGCCGAGCAGTACCAGTACATCCTGCGTGACGAATCCATGCACTGCAATTTCGGCATCGACCTGATCAACACGATCAAGCTCGAGAACCCGCAGTTGTGGACGCCGCAGTTCCGCGAGGAGATTCGCGGACTGTTCCAGCAGGCGGTCGAGCTCGAGTATGCGTACGCCGAAGACACCATGCCGCGCGGCGTGCTCGGCCTCAATGCGCCGATGTTCAAGTCGTACCTGCGCTTCATCGCGAACCGCAGGGCGCAGCAGATCGGACTCGATCCGATGTTCCCGCAGGAAGACAATCCCTTCCCGTGGATGAGCGAGATGATCGACCTGAAGAAGGAACGCAACTTCTTCGAAACGCGGGTCATCGAATACCAGACGGGCGGCGCCCTGAGCTGGGACTGAACGCGACGGCGACCCGCACACAGGACTCGAATTGAGGGCGAACAGGAAACCCGCAACCCGAATCGGCAACACGAGCAGCCGCGCGCGATGCGCGGCGCTCTTCGGGACTGCCTCCTTCGCATCGCCCCCGAAGCCGACCGGATGCCTGGCCGGATCCGCTTCGCGAACCGAATTCATTAGCGTTGGAAGGGTTCCCCTGGGGGCCGATTTTCTTGCGCCGATGAATGGCCCGATACCGCTGGCACCGAACGGCGGGTGAATCGGGTTTCCCGATCGTTTCCATCATAAGGAGTCCTGTCCATGGCTACCGCTAAGAAAGCCGCCAAGAAGCCGGCTGCCAAGAAGCCAGCCGCGAAGAAGGCCGCCACCAAGGCGACCAGGAAGCCGGCCGCCAAGCGCGTCGCCGCAAAGAAGGTAGCGGCGAAGAAACCGGCGGCGAAGAAGACCGCTGCCCGCAAGCCGGCCGCAAGGAAGGTCGCAGCCAAGAAGACCGCAGCCAAGAAGACCACGGCGCGCAAGCCGGCGGCGAAGAAGGTTGCAGCGAAGAAGACTGCCGCCAAGAAGACGACGGCCCGCAAGACCGCAGCCAAGAAGACCGCAGCCAGGAAGCCCGCCGCGAAGAAGACGGCCGCGAAGAAGACCGCAGCCAGGAAGACCGCGGCGAAGAAGACCACGGCCCGGAAGGCGGCGGCGAAGAAGACCACGGCCCGCAAGCCGGCGGCCAAGAAGACCGCGGCCAGGAAGCCCGCCGCGAAGAAGACGGCGGCCAAGAAGACCACGGCGCGCAAGCCGGCGGCGAAGAAGACCGCAGCCCGCAAGCCGGCGGCCAAGAAGACCGCCGCCAGGAAGCCCGCCGCGAAGAAGACGGCAGCCAGGAAACCTGCGGCAAAGAAGGTTGCAGCGAAGAAGCCGGCGGCTCGCAAGGCCACCGCGCGCAAACCCGCTGCACGCAAGGCGGCGCCCGTCGCCGCCTGGCCGTTCCCGACGAGCAGCAAGCCCTGAGCGCGTGAGCGCCCAGGGTTCGTAAGCTGAACCCGGGGTTGCCGGCAGCATTGGCAACCCGACTCGCTTTGGTCCCGGGCCCCGCGCGGTCCCGGGACTTTTTTGCGTG
>Ga0172382_10001717_pt1 | contig 38479 bp, 39 predicted proteins | sample Leawel138RmetaG_FD_122245 | JGI IMG/M metagenome (GOLD analysis project Ga0172382, IMG submission 122245) | Leachate microbial communities from a municipal landfill in Southern Ontario, Canada - Leachate well 138R metaG | ecosystem: Engineered > Solid waste > Landfill > Unclassified | place... | reverse complement strand
CATGAGCTCTTCCGGATCAGGGGGGCGCAGTTCAATCCACTACACGAGAACAAACTCTTCTTCTTTCTTGAACCAGTAGATCCAAAAGGGCAGGGCTACTGGGAAACGTCAATTGCCAATGAAGTGTTCACAATCCCTGAAGCAAAGGAGATGCTTACAGATCTGAAGCACATCCTCAACAAAGATGAACGCTTGCTGACAAACATAGTCAGAGAAGCTGGCTGGGCTATCCAGGCTAATATCGATGCCCTCGAAAAAGCGATCACACAATGGGAAGGGCTGCAGGAAAAGTATGTGTGATCACCAGTATATCTACTGTGAGTTCTAAACCCGTCCCATTTGCGCGGACTGACAGACCCCTCTCATCGAGCATGAGAGGGGAATGAACTCCTGCGATCATAAAGTCGCACTGCTGGTGCAGGTAAAGCCTGACCCAATTAAGCAGGATGGAGTGGTGAACCTGGCACAGTACAGGTTCATCTTAGCTGCTGAACGTGATGATCTGATAGACCGATTGAATAAGAGAGAGTTCGATCGGGATAAGTGGCAAGCTTTGATTGCCTTTACTAACAAACATGGATTTGAGAATATGTCCAGTGACATGCGAAATGGATAAGAGCACTACAACAAGGAGGTAGTACATGAATAAACTAATTGAACAACTTGCAGAACCCTTCGCTCCAGAAGATATCGAATGGCGTGTCGGAGCAACTAACAAAGATAAAACGAAAGGTATGGCCCTGCCTTACATCACTGCCAGAGCAGCGATGAATCGATACGATAGTGTCATGGGTCCAGAGAACTGGCGGGATGAGTACATCCAGATACAAGGTGGTTTCCTCGGTGGAATAAGCCTTCGCATTGATGGTGAATGGATCACCAAGTGGGACGCTGGCAGTGACTCGGATATCGAGCCGATCAAAGGTGGTGTATCTGATGCCTATAAACGCGCAAGTGTCAAGTGGGGAATGGGCAGATACCTGTACGAAATCCCGATCCAGTGGGTACCAATTGAGCCGATGGGTAGATCATGGAAGCTCTCCAAGATCCCGCAACTTCCAGATTGGGCGCTGCCTGAAAAGGCTCAGGAAGTAACGGAAGGGGTTAAAGGTGAGGAGGTACAAACTACATCTAAACCGAGAACCTCATCCCAGAACGAATCGAAAAGTAATGATTCCACCAAGTATGTCTATCCTGAGCAGCAGAATGCGGCTGCAGCTGAAGAAGTAAACAACCATTGGATATTCCTGGACATGATCAGGGAAGGGATCCTCGCCGCCATGGAAAAACGACAGGGCAGAGGAGTGACCGAAAAAGCGCGTAGCTTTGCTCACATGATACTGCAGCAGTTGGTGCCAGATCAGGATCAACGGCACGCCTTTTGTTCAGAGTTGTTCCAGGTAAATCAATGGTCTGATGTCACCAGCGGTGAAATTGGTGGCTTCCTGGACTGGCTCTCTGCAGAGCGACATGATAATCCCGATGGAGGTAAGCCGACATACTCAATTCCAGGAGAAATCACCACTCAAATTCAGAATGCTCTTTCTCGTTAGCCTATTCATAAATGGTGTTTCTCGTGAAAAATTGCTAAACCTATCGGGAAAGGCAATTGCAATTTAGAAAAGAACCCCGACCTCCCTCATGATGGTTATGCGTCATCACCTGCTCTATGATAAACTTGAAGTGTTGACCTACTAAATTCTCAAAATCCAACCTTCTTGTTCGATTGAATTGGATTGACACCTTACATTTCAGTAGATTCATTGCAGGTAAGTTGCCAGAGGCGAAGTATCATGCTTGATCTCAATCATCTTGTATATAAACTATGGGGGAAATCTTCCCGCTCAGACAATTCAGTTTATCATCCATTGATTTACCATATGCTGGATACTTCAGCAGTTGCCTTGGAAATCTGGGAACAATGCCTGGCTGAGTCATTTAAAGACGAATTGGCTTCCATTTTCGAAATCTCGGTTGAAGAATCCGGACGTCTTTTCGCCTTCTGGGTGGGATTGCACGATATTGGAAAAGCAGGACCAGAGTTCCAACGGAAAAATGTCAATCGAATGCAAATTCTTACCGAATTAGGGTTAACTTTTCCACATCACTCGTATAAGATAGAAGGCTTCCACGCAACAGCAACTACCCGCGTAATCCGTGATTTGATTTTTAAGTTTGAACCTGTCACACCTAGAAAATTTCGCAATGGGCTATCAACAGCACTTGGCGGGCACCATGGGGAATTCCCATCCAGTAAAGAAATTGTCTTGGACAGCCTTGAGTATTTCCACGTTGGAGACCACGCCTGGCAGGTGCTTCAAACGGATCTCTATACCATTCTTCGAGAAGTTCTTAATCCACCATCACCCTGTTCTTTTCCCGGAAACCAAAGTCAATTGAATCCTGTTTTGATGCAGATAACCGGACTAACCACGACAGCTGATTGGATTGCTTCAAATGAGGATTTTTTCGGCTTTAAATCACCAACAATTGAACCGGAGCAACACTTTCTAATAGCCCGAAGCAAAGCTGTTCACGCTTTAGATACTTTAGGTTGGCTTGGCTGGAAATCCGAATCAAAACCGCTCTCGTTTCAAAGCCTTTTCCCTGTCTTTGTGCCGAATAATCTCCAGGAAGCTGTAATTGAGATTTCTGAACAAACTGCAAGTCCCTTCCTTGTGATTATCGAAGCACAGACGGGTTCAGGCAAGACCGAAGCAGCGCTCTATTTGGCTGACAAACTTCTTCAAACAGACAGACTAAGCGGTCTCTATGTTGCCATGCCAACGCAAGCGACCAGCAATCAAATGTACAGTCGTGTCAAAGAATTTCTCGCTCATCGTTACCCTCAAAGCAAAATCAATTTCCATCTTGTTCATGGTAACGCGTTGCTCAACGAAGAATCAAAACTATTTAACCCTTCGAATATCTATGCAAAGGAGGAAGAAAGTAATATTCAAAGCCATACCTGGTTTTTACCGAGAAAGAAAACTCTCCTTGCCCCATTCGGTGTTGGTACAGTGGACCAGGTTTTTATGTCTGTCTTGCGTTCGAGATTCTTCTTCCTGCGCATGTTTGGATTAAGCCATAAAGTACTGATCTTCGATGAAGTCCATGCTTATGACGTCTATATGAACGAGATTTTCAAAAGGCTGCTTCAATGGCTGCGCAAGATGGGAACATCCGTAATAATCCTCACAGCCACCCTCCCTGAAAGTGCCAGACAAAGTCTCGTAAGCGCATACACAGGGATCACAAAAGAGTTACAAACTGTTAATTTTCCTCGTCTCATCTATGCGGATGAAACTAAAGTACAGGTGCTCAGTGCAGGTATTCCAACAGAGAGAAACGTCAATTTACTCTGGATTGACAGAGATATCCGCACCATTGCAGAACTAATAGGTGAAAAGATAAGAACAGGGGGATGTGCCGCTGTAATATGTAATACGGTGTTGCGAGCTACACAGGTTTTCACTGAAATCAGTTCAGCCTTTTCTGGTGAAGATGTCATTGTGCTTCTCTTTCACAGCAGATTTCCCGTACGTTGGCGGCAGGATATTGAGAAACAAGTTCTGAAGTTGTTCGGCAAGGACAGGTCTCAACGCCCCACAAGAGCTGTATTGGTCGCAACCCAAGTGGTCGAGCAGAGCCTTGATTTGGACTTTGACTATCTTGTCACAGACCTTGCTCCAATAGACCTTCTCATTCAACGTATCGGAAGATTACACAGGCACGAACAAGAAGAAAAAAGACCTTCATGTCTTGGAACTGCTGAATGCGCCATCAGCAGCTATTCTTCCATTGAAGAAATTCTCAATCAACCCGCATACCAGGCGATATATGACACCTACATCCTCGCCAAAACCTGGCTGAGTCTTCAAAATAAACCGACCCTCACTTTGCCAGGGGAAACTGATTGCCTGATACATTACGTTTATGAAAATCCAGAAAATGAATCCACATCTTTGGAGAATGCCAGAAAACTTAAAAAAAAGGCTGCCAGCGAGAGCCAGGAATTCGCAAATAATTTTCTAATCCCGAATGTTGATCTCGATTTTATATCTTCCCTGCCAACTTTTTTTGGGGATGACTCGGATTCCTTATCCCGTACATTCATCACTGCACCAACAAGAAAAATTGACCCATCTGTTCAGATTGTATGTCTTGAGGAAAGAGAAGACGGTCTACATATCCTAGACTTTCCAGAGATCATAGACTTGAACAAAGATTTGTCAAAGACACAAACCATCCAATGCCTGCTTGCTACACTAACTGTGAGCAATCGTGGATTTGTGGGGAAAATGATAGACGACCCACCAGTAATGCCCAACAGTTTTAAGGGTAATGCCTCTCTACGCTGGCTTTATCCGCTAATATTCAAGGAAGGACGATGCGAATGTAAAGGATATGAACTGACTCTGAATCGAGGAACTGGATTGAGTATTCAAAATCTTAGCGAATCAAACTACGAATAATCCTTGAAAAATTGGAGGATGGATGACTTTTAGTTTCAACTTGATCAACGAAAAATGGATCCCATGTATTGACATGCACAACAATCTGGTTCATCTGAGTCTACATAAAGTGATCGATGAGGCTCATCACCTTGTTAGTTTGGGGGCTGATCTACCAATAATGAATTCAGCCTTGTTCTTATTTTTGCTGGCATTTACATCTGTCACTCAACCATTGAGAGATCTTGATGATTGGGAGAAATTATATAGCAGAGGAAGCTTTCCCCAACAAGCCACTAAAGCCTATATAAAAAAATGGGCAGACCGCTTTGATTTATTTGACCCGAAATATCCCTTCTATCAGGACCCACAATTTGGCAAACGTGAGAAAGACCTCAAAAATCTGAAGAGTAGCAAAAAATCTCTGCCAAAGAGTATCAAAGGGCTTCTGATGCATCGCTCATCAGGCTCAAATGCTACACTGTTCGACCATTCTTTTGACGAACAGGAAAAATGGTACGACCCCGCAGAAGTTGCCAGGATTTTGATAATGATCCAGGCTTACAGTCTCGGAGGAATGACATCTGCCAGCATCGGCAAAGATAAATATTACAAAGATTCACCCTTCAGTCGCGGAGTAACTTTTTTTTGCAGGGGCAACAACCTCTTTGACTCACTCATGCAAAACTTGATACCTGCCGAAAAAGATATCATTTCTCACGGTAAAGCTGATGGACCGTGTTGGGAGAATGAAGATCCCTTTGTTGATGACAGCGGCGAGGCAAAGGGTCTGTTGGATCTACTTACTCTGCAAAGTCGTCGCATTCTGCTTCTTCCAGAGCTCACCTCGCAGGGTATCATGGTAAAAGACTGCTTCACCGCCCCAGGGCTTTCACTTGTTGAAAGTTTTAAGAATCCTTTCTATCTGAATAGTTTCGATTCTGATAAAGGCAAGGTTTCGGTAAGACCGTTCCGTTTCCGTACAAATGGTGTCATATGGCGGGATAGCAACGTGATACTGGACAGAACGTACAAAAACTCAGATCCACCAATCACGAGTTCTTTATTCTATGATCTACAGGCTGAAGGTATGCTGCAAAATAATAAAATACGCCTTGATCTCTATGGGATGGTGACGGAACCTGGTAAAAAGGTTATCTATGCTTATGTGCATGAATATTTTGATGCCCCAACTGTCTACCTTGAAAACCTCACACTCTTTGAGGACTTAAAACATGCGCTAATTTTAGCCGAAACAGTTCGGACAGGCTTGTATTATGCCACTACTACCTTGGCGAGTTACAAGATTTATCCAGACCAGGATCTAGTTGAGAGTGTAACACCAGATAAAAAAATGGTTTCATCTTTGTACGATCACATATCGATGGAACAATTATTCTGGGGGAGCCTGGAGAAAGACTTTTATAAATTGCTTAACAGTTTGCCTGAAAATGAAGATGCTTTGGAGGCTTGGAAATCGGCGTTGGAGAATGCTGCACGTGAGAGCCTGGAAGCTGCTGCTGAAATTGCCGGGGATGATGCCTCTGGCCTGAAAGCCAGGGCGAAGGCTGAAATGAGGCTGAACTATAAATTACGAGAAGCATTTAATCCTGTTACGGAGGTGACTAAGTGAATGATTTGTCAGTAAAACAACCATTTATCAAGTACTTGTATTCCTTGAACGTTACCGGAAAGCGAGGTGCCCTGGCTGACCTCAGACGTGGGTTGTCAGGACCTCCCGGCACGTCGCCAGCAATGTTTCAATACGTTGTTCCATGGGTCCCAGAAGATGCTAGGAACACCTGGAGAGAAAGTGTTTATTACATTGTAGCCAGCCTCTTTTCTTATTATCAGGCAGGTAGTGCCGGTAAGCCTCTCTCGACTGACAAGGGAAACTTTGGTGAACACTGCCGGAGTCTAAAAGAAAAGCAAGATCAATCAGCATCATTCGAGGCTCGTTTTACGAGCTTGTTAAAAGCTCACCGTGATGACCTCACTGTATTACTCCAACAGATCATGGGACTGTTAAAGGGAGCGGACATCCCGATAAACTGGGATCAACTATTCTACGATTTACAGCATTGGAACGCGTCCAGTCAATTTGTGCAAAGAAACTGGGCCAATGGTTATTGGAAGTATCAGCCAAAAATTCAAACTGAATCAGAACAATCAATAGAGGAGAACAAATAATCATGTTTATCGAAGTACACATCCTACAGAATTTTGCGCCGTCCAATCTAAACCGTGACGAAAGTAACAGCCCCAAAGATTGTGTTTTTGGAGGTACCCGCAGAGCTCGCATTTCGAGCCAATGTATCAAACGCTCAATTCGCTCCCATCCCTCATTTGCTGAAGAGACTGAAGTGGAGCTTGCAACCAGGACCCGCCTGTTGGCTGTAGCCGTTTCTACTCTACTTCAAGCAAAGGGTAAAGAAAGTGAACAAGCAGACAGAGCTGCGCAGGATCTTGTTGGCAGTATTCTTGGTGGCATGGATGCGAAAAAGAAAGAACAAAGCAAAGTCCTTTTTTATGCCAGCCAGGAAGAAAAAGAAATGCTTGCACAGCGATTACTTGATGTCTGGAATACACTCGGCGAAGAAAAGAACCGTACAGAAGCCATAACCAAAATCAAAGACGAATTTATAAAGATGTTCCATAACCGCACTTCTGCCCCAGAGATAGCTATGTTCGGAAGGATGCTTGCAGAAGAACCAAAACTAAGCCTCGACGCTGCTGCTCAGGTTGCTCATGCCATCTCGACTCACCGTGCAAATATGGAGTTCGATTTCTTTACAGCGCTTGACGACCTGCAGAAAGATGGTGAAACAGGTGCCGGCATGATGGGAGTCGTTGGTTTCAATGCCGCAACTTTCTATCGTTACGCCAATGTCGATTTCAACCAACTACTTATAAATATGGATGGCAACCTTGACTTAGCCTTGAAGACTCTTAGAGGCTTCCTGAAAGCATCCGCGCTTGCTATTCCAACAGGAAAACAAAATAGTTTCGCTGCCCAGAATCCTCCTTCTTTCTTGCTTGCAGTAGTCAGGAAGAATGGCAACACATGGTCTATGGCGAATGCCTTCGAAAAGCCAGTCTCTCTAAAAGGTGATTCAAGTCAATTGGATGCTTCCATTGAAGCCCTGGATGCTTACTGGGGAGAGCTCCAAAACTTTTTTGGAGGTGAAGCTTCCTCATTCGTGGCGATGGTAGGAACGAACGCGGCACTCGAATATCTCCAGCCATATGTTGTAACCAACTTCAACGCTTGGGTCGATGGAGTGATTGATGAAGTCGAAAGGGCGTAAGCCATGGCAACCTTATTACTGAGATTCCAGGCGCCTTTACAGTCCTGGGGCATCTCGAGTCTTTTTACCGAGCGGGATACCGCCAGAGAACCCTCGAAAAGCGGGGTAATCGGATTGCTGTGTGCCGCATTGGGTAGAGAACGGTCAGCCGATGTAAGTGATCTTGCCTCATTGCGAATGGGTGTACGAGTTGACCGTGAAGGAACCCTCGAAATGGATTATCAAACCTCTGCGAATGCATTTACAGCAGAGGGAAAAGTTTCAAAGAATGCAGTGGTTTCCAAACGCTATTATCTTGCCGATGCAGTTTTTCTAGTAGGTTTGGAAGGTCCGCTGGAGATCCTCAGATCATTGGACGAAGCCGTTTGTCATCCTAAATGGCAACTTTACCTTGGACGCAAGGCTTTTCCGCCCTCTCTTCCAGTCTGGTTGCCGAACGGATTGTGCCAGGGCAGTTTGGAAGATGAAATACGTGCGTACCCTGCCCTGGTCGAAGGTGATGAAAAGATGCGTCTGATTCTTGAGGATGTAGAGGGTCAGTTTCAACGCCGTGATGTGCCGCTCAACTTTTACCGAAGAACCTTTACCACCCGCAGCGTACGAATGGAATTGTGCCCCCGTCCCGAGGAGAAAGGAGCGTGATATGTACCTCTCATGTCTTTTATTAGATCCGCACGATCGCTTAGTCCGCAAACTACTTGCAAATCGCTATGAACTGCACCGGACCTTGCTCTCCCCTTATCCAGAAATTTCACGCGAGGAAATTGGATTACTTTATCGGGTGGAACCGACTTTGACGCACGAAATACGACCAATAAAAATGTTGGTTCAAACTCAAGTTGCCCCAAGATGGCAAAGCCTTGAGCCCAAACGTCTGCCGTTCTTGAGTGAAGAAGCAAAAGAGTTTCATCTTACGCCGAAGCCGGGAGAAATATTTTACTTTCGATTGGAAGGTAACCCAACAGTCCGTCGAAACAATGGTGACTACAAGGGCAAACGCGTGGAATTAAGAACCATTGAAGAGCAGGAGCAGTGGCTGGTAAACAAGGGGTTAAAACATGGGTTCAGGGTAATCAACCTTGAAACCAGCGATGTGGGAAAGATAGTCAGCCAAAAGATAGAGAATGGTACCAGGCATACAATCACCCATCAGGCAGTCTTGTTTCAGGGCTTATTGGAGGTAAAAGATATTGCCGTGTTTGTTGATACTGTCGTGAATGGAATTGGCACTGCCAAGGGTTTTGGCTTTGGTTTGCTTTCACTGGCAAGATAGCGAATAGAAGGGCAAGAACAATGGAGATAAACATCTTAGGAGCAGCCTGATGACGAGAAGCCTTCACGAACTTCCTAGATTAAGAGATAGTATTTCATATCATTACATTGAACATGCCGTTGTAGATAGAAACCAAAACGCAATTGAAACGATTCAAGAAAGCGGCAGAACGTTGATCCCTGCTGCTTTAATTAGCTTGATAATCCTTGGTCCCGGAACAAGCATCACACACGCTGCAATGAAGGTTTTGATGGAAAATGGCTGTTCTGTTTTATGGACAGGAGAAGAGGCAATGCGTTGCTATGCTTTTGGTTTAGGCGAAACCCGTAAGTCCTATCATCTGCTCAGACAAGCTGAATTGGCATGTAACTCTCAAACCAGGGAAGAGGTGGTTCGAAGAATGTATAAGAAGCGATTCCTGGTTGATTTGGAAGAGGGATTGAGCCTGTCCCAGATAAGAGGATTCGAAGGAGTGAGAGTGCGCGAGGCTTACGCTCAGGCGAGTAAAAAATATGGTGTTGCCTGGAAAGGAAGACGCTATGATAGAAATAAATGGTCCGTTTCAGACCCTATCAACACCGCCCTTTCCGCGGCTAACGCTCTATTGAATGGTCTTTGCCATTCTGCTATCGTTGCAGGCGGATACTCTCCAGGTCTCGGTTTCGTCCACACAGGCAGGATGATGTCTTTTGTCTATGATATTGCTGATCTTTACAAAACTGAGATTACTATCCCTGCTGCCTTTGAGACAATTGCCCAAGGAGAAGTAAAAATTGACTCACGGGTAAGAGAGAAATGCCGTCAATATTTTATTGAAAGTAAATTACTTGAAAGGATATTGAAAGATATTGATGATCTGCTTGCGATTCCGGAGCAAATAGAGGAGGTCTATAACCTTGATCCTCCCTCAGAATTATGGAAGGGATTGTTTCAAGATGGTTATTATGATACTTGAAAATGTGCCTGTCGGACTGCGGGGAGAACTCAGCAGATGGATGATTGAGCCGAAGAGCGGGGTTTTTATCGGAGAATTAACAGCCAGAATAAGAGATCTTCTCTGGGAAAAATGTGTCAGCAAAGCCAGGGAAGGAGGGATAATCCAAGTATGGAACACGAAGAACGAGCAGAAATTTGAGATTCGAATGTCAGGTGATATGACCAGAAATCTGGTTGAGATTGAAGGTTTGAAACTAATAGAAGTAACCAATGAAACGCAGCGAACTAAAAAGATAGTGCAAAGACTGTAGTGAAAAATGCAATACTAGACCATGAGCACGTGAAAAATTGAAGGGTTTTCCCCACGTATGTGGGGGTGTACCTTAGTGACAGCAGAAAAATTGAAAACCAATATCCGTTTTCCCCACGTATGTGGGGGTGTACCGCGTAATGTTAGTTCTGCTGCTGCTCGGTATGTGTTTTCCCCACGTATGTGGGGGTGTACCGTCGTCTACGGTCATCGTAGACTACACGCCTGCGTTTTCCCCACGTATGTGGGGGTGTACCGTGAACGATTTACCGTTCATAGTGACATCGAGCGTTTTCCCCACGTATGTGGGGGTGTACCGAAGTGTCGAAATGTTGCGATATTTTGGGGATAGTTTTCCCCACGTATGTGGGGGTGTACCGTACTCGCTCGACAAGTTCTGGCTGGCATATCCGTTTTCCCCACGTATGTGGGGGTGTACCTTGCCGAACCGCTGATTGTCAAGCCGATTGTAAGTTTTCCCCACGTATGTGGGGGTGTACCGCAGACCGAGATATTTCAGCATTACACCGATGAGTTTTCCCCACGTATGTGGGGGTGTACCGTCAATCTTGCGCTCGATGCTTTCCAAATCCTCGGTTTTCCCCACGTATGTGGGGGTGTACCTATCGCAGCAGATGATGTTTCATCTGTGTATTATCGTTTTCCCCACGTATGTGGGGGTGTACCGACGTCATCAATAAAGCAAAGGAGCGAAATGAACGTTTTCCCCACGTATGTGGGGGTGTACCTGCCGTTCGATAATGCGCTAACCACCAGTCAGCGTTTTCCCCACGTATGTGGGGGTGTACCGAAGTCGGCGATCAGGTTGTAATGGCAAAGGAACGTTTTCCCCACGTATGTGGGGGTGTACCTTGGTTGTAGCGTTTCGGGTCTGTATCAATGCCGTTTTCCCCACGTATGTGGGGGTGTACCTGCTGAAATCGTTGAGCCGCTCGCCGATCTGATGTTTTCCCCACGTACGTGGGGGTGTACGTGGTCTACGGTTACGGAGTATATCGCCCAACCTACGTTTTCCCCAAGCACGTGGGGGAGTACTGGGCAAGCGTCTTGGACGATGCATTCGAAGGCAAGGCGGGGGAGACAGTCCGCAGGCGTTTACTGCAATAATGTGATGTGCATACCCTCTTGCGTTTACCCACAAGCATCTTCTATGCTAAGCGGGTCAAACCTTTGTAATTTCTTTGACGGCAAGCCTGACATTGAAACGCCATGGACAGAATAGCTCTGGATTATAACTTCAGGGCCAATAAGAACTTCATCCTACAGACAAACCCTTGAAAGCGGGAAGATCTGGATGAGTATATAGCATAGTACAACCTGGCCAACAGCTATAAGAAAAAAAAACGTCCACTAAGACAAGTTATTCGATTATGATAAACAGATGTCAAGGGATGAAGTCAACCAGGATATCTTCTGGTTGAGAGATGGATCTCTTGAAGATAACGAAAACTTGCCAGCCCCCGATGTTCTCGCAAGGGTAATTGTTAAAGAACTGCGGGCTACCCTTGATCAGGTCATGCTGGAACTTGATTGTGTATTAGAGGACGAATGGTTAGCAACTTGGAACAAAGTTCATTTGCGAGTTTGTATATATCGTGGAAAGTGATTGGTTCTAAATGGTAAAAGAAATTGCGATTAAGTCTGAGGATGGTAAAAGAGGCTTTACGGTTATGCCTGATATTGTTGACGAGTCTTCGAGTCCTCGAAAGACACAAATAGTTATCGAGATATCTTTCAAGCAATTTTTTGCTGGATTAAAGCAATATGTGTTGTCACCAGAACAGTTGTATCTATCCGTTGGAGTCTCTGAAAATCAAAAAATATCTGATTTGTGTTACCACGAAATTGAGCCTGGGATATATCAAGTTGAAGGTGAAATTAAAAAGAGAAAATTAAAGGAAGATGAAGAAGATATTCCTGTTACAGTGCCATTCATATATGTTTATGAATCCCAACAAAATAGGATCACAGTCGAATTAATTCAATGGTACAACGTCACACAAAAAAATGTCAGGATGGATGTTTTTTCGGATTTTACGAACTTTCTTGGCTATGCAATTTGTACAAAATGGATAGAAACTAGGAGACAATTACATCAGTTCTTTGATTATCCGGATAATGATTGTGATGAAGAAGTATTTAGCTACGTTCTCAAAACAACAACAGAGAATTTCCAATTGGATTGTTTACGAGAGTCTTCCCGGTTTGTTAAGTCATATCAATATTCCATTGGTGAGAAGAAACTGCCAATAAATACAAGTATCGAATATATCCTACTTCCCCCGGACTACGCCAACAAAGTTACGGAAATGTTGTTTATCGCCCATGATTCAATACCTGATGGCAAAATTGAGGGGTATGAAGAGGTTTTGATACGCGGAGTAAGGAATGTCGTGGCCAAGTTACTGATTAGTCCGAGAAAATATTCGAGATGCGTCGTTACACTCATGAAGAATACTGAGCTTCCTTTTCACGTTAAGTTCATCCAAAGTTTACATGACTGGGTCCAAGCGACTTACTTGAATTCAGAAAATCCTCAACCAAGAATCAGGCAAGGTGGCAAAAGACCAGACACGATTGAAAAGGAAGAATGTATAAAGCAACTTTTAATAGACCATCCTAATGAGAAACAATTAAAAATTGCTTATATGGCATCAGAAATATTGGGACGAAACGTATCCGATAAAGCAGTATCTCGTGTGGTAGTAGCTATCCGAAAAGAAAAAGAGAATTATAGATAATTAATTCATAGCAATTCTCTCAATTCCCAAATTTAGAATTTTTTTAGCAGGATCAACCGTATTCTTATGTCAAGAGTACGGTTTTTTTATGTTAAGGAGAAGTATGAAGCGCCAAGTAGATAGATTGAATTTGAAGATATTGAAAAATGACAAGATTGCTCTGATGCAGATTGCCAGGGCAGAGGGGGAGAGTATGTCTGTCCTCGTAAGAAAACTGATCAGGCAAGAAATCGAAAAGAAAAGGCCACAACAAGATGTAAAAGAAAAATTTTAAAGAAATCAATACGTAATTTAATGAAAATCCCCGTCGGTCAGGACGGGGAGTATTGAAAGCAAAAACCTCAAGGTTAGAAAGAGATTCCGCTATGAATAAGTATAGCACGAACAAAAGTAATTCACAAAATAGAAAAGTGGATGGTATTTACAAAAGACAAGACCATGCAATTTTCGAAACTGGAGTAGCCAGTAAACACATGATTTGCAGCCCAATAGGTTGGGCAATCGACAAGTCTTTCTTATCAAATGCAATCAATTCAGGATTAAAACTCTCTGTAATTTATGAGAAGGTGGCTGGTCTGTTTTACCAAAGTTTTCTGAAAAATTCCTTTGCTCATGGAAAAGAAATTGATCATAAAGTTTTTGGTAATCAAATAGTCCTTCCCATCAAATATCGGCAGATAACAACCCCTGGTCAGGTTATCCCTATCCAACGTCTTTACCTTAATAGAGGATAAATGCTGTCGTTTCCTGAAGGGGTATTTTCCGCTAAAAAGTATTATGCGGATTTAGGATTTGATACATTGCCACTATCGGCAGGCAGTAAGATTTGCCATGTCGAGAAATGGCAGATCATATCTCCCAATGAAGCCTGGCTTCATGCCCCTTCAGATTCAAATATTGGAATAAGATGCGGAGGTAAAAGGCATTTTGCAGTTATCGATTGCGACGAAAAAAACAAGGTGGGTACATTTGAAAATATTAAGAATTACCTGACGGGGTTAGGTTATGATGACAAGAAGTTCCCTGTTATCCAGACAGCTTCAGGTATCGGACGACAAATATATTGTACGTTAACTGATTCTATTCCCGGCGATTACCATAACCTATCTCCTCAATACGGATGTGGTGAATTCCGCTTTGGAGAAGGTGCTTATGTAGTAGCTCCACCTTCGATTGTAAAAAATACTGGAGTGTATAAATTACTCCAGGGAGATATATCTTACCTTCCTGAGATTGAACTCTCAGCTATCTCTTACATTCTTAAGGTATCTACGTCTGGAGACCGGTATGAAGATTCCAAAAGAATCTTAAAGTATCCAAAGCTAACCCGTAAACAAAATTACATGCTAAATGGGATTGGTGTGGATAAGTACCCATCAAGGTCTGAATTTGAATTTGCCCTTTTGGTATCTCTAGTGAATACAGGCTGGGATTGGAATGGAATCTTCTATCTATTCAATAATAATAAATGCGGTGGAAAATATTCTGAATTGAATTCTAAGAACTGGAAGCAAGCTTACCATTATCTGAGATTATCTTATGAAAATGCATGCCAATGGGCAGAGAATACCTCTGAAGGAAGACAGCGTGCTATAAATGCTGAAGCATGGGCGTTATCACGAAGTTGGTCTGGAAGAACAGGTTGTTATGACCGTGATGTTTTCTTAGCTCAGGTAAATATTGCTTATGAGACTGGAAAAGTGATTTATCACGCAGACTGTAGGACTCTTGCGGAATTTGCCAATGTAAATTATTCAACAGCGTCGAGAGCGAACAGACGATTAATACAGGCAGGTTATTTACAATTAGAACAAGCTGCTATAGCAAATTGCGCTGCGAAATACAGTCTAGGAGATATTGCAACACTCCCTCAGTCCCCTAATGTGAGGGAGTGTTGCATTACTTCCAAGGATCATGATGTATTTGCACGTAGAGGTCTAGGAAAATCGTCTAAATTTATTTGGAACGCGCTTGAAGATGGGCCAAAAACAGTGGAAGAACTGTTGCTACTTACTGGAAGGGTAAAGAAGACCGTACAAAAATGGTTGACAGTAATGAGTGGATTGGAAGATGGAGTATCAGAAAAACCAATGGTATACGAGTCTGAAGGGAAATGGTACAGAAACCAAGACATTAGCCTTGAGAGAATCTCTGAGTTTCTTGAAGTAAATGGTTTGATGGACAAGAGGAAGAAACGCCATCAGGAAGAACGAGTAATTCATAACTCAGCGTTTATGAGGAATAGGAGAATGTGAGCAGGTTGTTGAGTTTGAATTTTGCCAGGAATTTGTTGGTCTAAACCAGGAAGTGGGTTACCCTAATGCTGAGAAGCTGGCGGAAATCTTGGAGATTAGCAGACAAATGATTTTCGATGACCGCAGTTTTATGAATTTCCGCTTTGGTGGGCTGATTGATTTTGAGGGGGGTGATTTGTGTTATACCGACAATATGACCTGGTCACTGCTGCGGAAAAGATCACCAGGGCGAGCAAGTGTCCGGTCAGCACTTTGTAAAACAGTGAAATGATGTTCTGTTGTATCCTTTTTCTCATCCATTGATAATTCCATTAGTCACTGTGACAAACCGTAATTCTTAGAAGCGAAGGCAACTCTTGTAAGAAGACTTATCGGTTGAATGGAACGACTCATCATTTTATTCTTCCACCTCTTCATCTTGCGGATAATCCACGTCCGGTATGGTATCAGCCTCTGGGCTCAAGCCAATGTTCAGTATATACAAATAAACATTAGCCAGACATCTTTCTGCGGTGTTTGCGTTATCTTTGTCGCCAAAATCAAGATTTGAGTAGGTTCGTATCATCAAGCGCCCCCTTGTATTTGGTGTTTTACATCGGGCGAGCACTCTTTCTTAGAACTATCTAAGTGGAGTAAATCAAAAAAACTTTTTTGATACCCCCAAAACTCATTGTTAATAAAAATGCTAACTTTCATTTATATTTTCACAGCCTCGTAAAATCTTTTATTAGTCTTTCACCTTGCGCTCCTCTCCTAACAACCCTTGCTTTTCTGAACTTGACCTAGAATAATAGGCCTGCACCTCTCAATAATATTCAATTAAATTAATTTTAACATAATATTTAGTTTAGGCAAGTAAAATCGAACACTTGTTCGGTATATAGTGGGAAGCAACACACAATTAATTTTCCAGTGAGAAGAAATTTACAATCAGGGAATGCCTTTCTCAAACGTTCAGAACTTTAAATCAACTCAGAGGCAAACAAAGTTGAGGAACAAGGTAAATAATTAAGAACCTAACCTAAAATTTGTGAAAGAGATATGGGAGTACTTAGCTAGTGGGTTCTACTAAAAATAAAAAATAATCTCGTCCAATAGCTTGCAATTATTTGGATGGCACGGGTAGTACTATAACTGACGATGATCCGATTACGACATTATTTGTAAAAGAAAAAATCTCAATATCTCCAAGAATTAACATCCAACCAAAAAGGACCCCAGCGTTTACTCGAATGATTTTCATGTTTTATTCATAGACAAATCATATCGGTTGATTGGAATCTTGTATTAGACTTTTATCTACAATCCTTTACAATTTATGTTGACATGAATACCAAAATAACAAGAGATACAGCATGAATCCAGATGTTTTTGAGGTAATAAACCATTCAAAGTTAACGGAAATCAATGCTTCATATAAAACAGAAGATCTATTATCATGGGTAGAGGAGGTATTACATTCATACTCCGATCCTATCAGGTGCCCCAAATACCAATCAGTTTTCTTATGTAAAGATATTGAAAACAACGAAAATATTGTGGGAGCAGTAGGTAGACTCTTAGGTATCAAGGTTTCTGTATCAAATACCGAAATCCTGGGTGAGCTGGATTACCTTGGGAAAGTTTTTTTCTCAACATCTATTAGCAAGGATTCTAATTATTCCACAATCCCATTTCATGATGTATTCATGTTATGTAAGAATTTATACAACAAAATAAAGGAGAGTCTTTCAACTGAGTTCTATCTCGCTCCTTTTATTGGCGGGGTAAAAAGTATCATTTTAAGGGATCAAACACAAGAGATTGTAAATTATTACCTGCCTGAAATTGAATTATTTGGTGGAGTGGATCGCTATCATTTATTCCTTGCAAACCATATTCCGGAGAAAATTTTCCTACCAAAACCGATAGCTTCTGATGAGGTGCTTCCAAGAGCAAGCTTCTTGGGGATATCTGAACAACCTAGCAAAGATGAATACATCTCTTCAATTACGGAAGTCATTAAGAGGCTGAATGACCACTACCTAGACAAGATCGTGATATCAAGAAAGCGGTCAATTCAACCAGATCAGAGTTTTAAGAAAGAACAATATATTAGGCATTTACTCCGAAAATATTACCAGGAGTATTTTTACTTTTTTCGGCAGGGAGAAGATGAATACTGGGCTGGTATTTCACCTGAAGTAATTATTAAACAACGTGGTCGCCGAGCTGTGACTGAACCACTGGCGGGGACAAGAAAAAAGACGAGTGAAACATCGGATTATGAAGCCGTACGAAAGGATCTTACTTCCACACCCAAAGACATTTCTGAACACAATCATGCCTCCTTTTTCATGCTTGATCAGTTAGTTAGTGCAGAAATTGGACAGGTAAGAATGGAAATTAATAAAATCTTACTTGAAACTCCATATGCATTTCACATAAAAAGTAAGATCTCAATTGACCTCGATGCGTCAGCCTCGTTTTTTGATATTATTCGCGCCATATATCCACCTCCCACTATTTGGGGGATCCCTGTAGATAACACCGAAAAAACATTGATGAAGTTCGAGCCTTTTGAACGTGAGTACTACACTGGCTTATATGGATATTGGACTTGTTCAGGTATGGCAAATATTGCTTTAGTAATTCGTTCAGTCAAAATCGAAGCTGATTCCATTTGTCTATATGCTGGTGGAGGAATCGTAGCATTATCAGATCCAATAGCTGAATATGAGGAGGCAGAAAATAAGATGTTACCTTTGATGGATTATTTCTTAAATTAATTTACTAGTCGGAAAAGAGGAATCGCTTCAGCAGATCGTTATAATACTTAGTCAATAAAACCTGAAGGTTTTCTCATAATAATCAAAATTAAAAAAGAAAGAAAGGAAAAAATGCGTAAATTACTTGTTACACTCCTTAGTTTAGTTCTAATCGTATCCTTCCTTGCCGGATGCGCCGGTAAAACTGAGCCTATAAGCGAAGTGCCAATAGCAGATACACCCGTAAGTGAAGTGCCAGAAGGTGAAGCGTCTCTGCCTGAAACTACTGTACCAGATGAGCCAGTGGTTGAGGAAGGCCCTAAATCTTCGCGCGATACCTTGGTTATTGTAACTACTGGAGACCCAGGTAGACTTAGAAGCGACACAATTAACAACCTGGTAAATTTGGTATATAACCGATTAGTGTATGATTATTTGTTTACACGAAATGAAAAGGGCGAATATGAGCCATGCATTGCTGAGAGTTACCAACTAGACGAAGATAATCTAGGCGTAACGCTAAATCTTCGCCAAGGGGTAAAATTCCATAACGGCAATATTATGGACTCAGAAGATGTCCTTGCTTCATTAATGATTGGTAAGCAAGATACCTCATCTGGTCAGCAGCTCGAGTACATTAACTTTGATGAGAGCGAGATCATTGATGAGAACACTCTGCACCTAAGATTCAATAATATTAACGGTGTATGGCAAAGCTCCCTTCTGGCGATTGGAATTGTCGAAAAAGAGGCGTATGAAGCTGTGGGGTCCCCAGATGAATTTTACTTAGATCCTATGACCACTGCCGCATATGTTCTTCAAGAATGGGTTTCTGGCGATAGACTGGTCTTTAAGGCATTTCAAGACCATTGGTACGGAGCCCCAAAGATTGAGAACATCATCGTTCGAATCATTTCAGAGCCTTCCGTTGCCTTGATGGAACTGCAAACTGGTGGAGTTGATGTCCTATTCAACATGTCACTCGAGAACTATAATTCTGCTAGTGAGATGGAGAATGTCACTGTATATGATGAACAGCCACCTATTGTTGTCTTGTTCGTCGGCTTTAATCTAAAAAATGAACACTTAGCGAAGCTGCAAGTTCGGCAGGCAATTGCACACGCGATCGATTGGGAGGCTATAACCGCAGGCGCGTTTGATGGAGCTGCAGAACCTACTGTTAGTCCGTTAGGGAAGAATGCACTTGGATTTGACCCGAGATGGGAGACAGATTATCCTTATACCTTCAACCCTGATAAGGCAAAGGAGCTTCTGTCTGAAGCAGGATATGGCGATGGACTTTCCCTCCGTATACTCGTGGATGATACTCCTAACCGTCAATTAATGGCAGAGCAAATGTATAATATGTTGGCGCAAGTTGGCATCACCTTAGATATCCAAAAGCATGACATGGCAACAACGAATGATATAGTTTCAAACTCAGATGACTATGATCTTTACATCCGTGGCGCGTATAATAACAGCGGTGACATCGTAACATTTCTTGCCACAAGCATGGGTTTCACTGCGATAAATGTCGAAGCGGATACGGTCAAAGGTCCAATTTACACTGACTATCTTAATAGAATATCCACAGAAATGAATATGGAAAACCGGGTAGTTCTATATAAGGAATTCCAGGAAGTATTCATGGAAGATATGTTGTATTGGATTCCTGGAGTGCAAAATAAGATTTATGCTGCTTACAATAAGGACCTAAAAGGCATTGAAATGCCTGGTGAGTATTGGATTTGGAACAACGCCTATTTTGATTAATTACTTTGAAGAACGTTAACTAAACCAGGAGGCTGTGACTTCTGAGAAGAGTTGCAGCCTCTATTATTAAAGTGTAAATATGAGGTCTTCATGCTTCGATACTTTATAAAACGATTGTTATCGATGATCCCAGTACTTCTCGCTGTAACATTCCTAATTTTCACGATGATGTATTTCACACCGGGTGATCCAGCTACGATTATTCTTGGGGACCAAGCCTCCCCTGAACAGGTAGCTAAATGGCGTGCAGCTCGTGATCTGGACAAACCATTTTTCCAGCAGTTTGGTAATTATCTATGGAAAATTGTTTCTCGCGGTGATTTTGGAATTTCGTACAAGACTGGAAAAAATGTAACTTCAGCCTTGCTCGAACGATTTCCCACAACATTCATACTTGCCATAGCTACATGTGTAATTGCCATTCTTCTAGGCGTTTTTCTAGGTATTTTAGCGGCAAACCGCCAGGGATCTTGGATTGATAACATTCTTAGGTTGTTTGGAATGGTGGGCGTGTCCATGCCAATTTTTTGGCTGGGTCTGTTATTGATCCTTTGGTTTGCAGTTAAGTTAAAATGGTTACCGGTTTCGGGCTGGTATGGTCCAAAATACATTGTGCTGCCTGCGATAACAATGGGTCTCACATTCACAGCAAGTATCATGAGGACAACCAGATCCAGTATGCTGGATTGTATTAAACAAGATTATGTTGTTACAGCCCTTGCAAAAGGGCAGAGTGATAGAGTAATTACATATCACCACGTCCTCCGAAATGCGCTGATTCCAATTATCACTGCTGCGGGAAGTGTGTTCGGAATTGCCCTTGCTGGAGCTGTTATCACGGAACAGGTTTTTTCAATTCCTGGTCTTGGCAGCCTGATGGTGAATGCTATCACTACACGTGATTATCCACTGATTAGGGGTAGTGTAGTTTTACTGGCTGTTAGTTTTAGTATGGTAAATTTACTGGTGGATTTTCTTTATGCGTTCGTTGATCCCCGGATTAAAGCTCAATTTTCAGGGAAGACTGCCAAAAGGAAGAAGGTTGGCGAGGAGATTGTCGAATGAATCAGGAATTACTCTTAACTAAACGTAGAAGTATGTTTGAAGAGGTTTGGATTAGATTCCTGCGCAAACCTATTGCTGTCTTAGGTGGTCTAATTATCTTAATTGTTACCTTGTCTTGTCTCCTTGCTCCGGTGATTGCACCTTATGATTATGATGATCAAGATGTAACACGAAAATTTACGGAACCCAATAAGGATTTTTTCTTTGGAACCGATAATTTAGGGAGAGATGTTTTTAGCCGTTTATTGTACGGGGGGCGGATATCATTGATGGTTGGATTTGTTTCTGCATCAGTTGCTGCAGTATTTGGGGTTGCTTTTGGGGGTATCGCTGGCTTTTATGGAAAAAAGACAGACAACATAATAATGCGTATTCTTGATGTTTTTATGGCCTTACCCCAAATGTTATTAGCTATTGTTATATCCGCGATGTTAGGCACAGGAATCAAAGGGGCAATTATTGCTGTCACTATTGCGACCATACCTCGATATGCCCAAGCTGTTCGTGGTCCAATATTGGCAATTAGAAATCAAGAGTTCGTTGAAGCAGCCTTTGCTATAGATGCAAGCGATTCTCGGATTATTTTGCGCCACATTTTGCCAAACGTTCTAAGTCCAATCATTGTACAAGTCACACTAGGTGTGGGGAGTGCAATTACTATGGCTGCTTCATTAAGTTTTCTAGGGCTTGGTGTGCAACCACCTTATCCTGAATGGGGAGCGATGATTTCTGCAGCTCGTGTTTACATTCTTGATCATTCTTATCTGGTTACCTTCCCTGGTCTTGCGATAGCCATTGTGGTCCTTGCCTTAAATCTCTTAGGTGATGGTCTGCGTGATGCAATGGATCCACGGTGGAAGGAATAAAAAGTCGAGGACAAGACATGAGCGAAACAATCTTAGAAGCTAAGAATTTAAGCGTCAGATATGTCACAAAGGATTTGGGCACTTGCTATGCCGTTAATGATATTTCCATTGCTCTAAAAAAGGGCTACACCTTAGGCCTTGTTGGTGAAACAGGTGCTGGAAAAACCACATTTGCAAAAGCTATTCTCAGAATCCTGCCGCAACCCCAGGGAAAAGTGACAAGTGGTACAGTCTTGCTTAATGATGAAGATCTTTATCAAAAATCTGATCAAGAGATGCGGAAAATCCGAGGAAAAAAGATTTCTATGATTTTCCAAGACCCTATGACCGCTTTGAATCCTATTGATACTGTAGGCGATCAAATAGCCGAAGTATTAAGATTACATTTCAATATCAATAGAAAAGAAGCTGAGCTTCGCTCGGCACAAATTCTTGAAATGGTTGGCATTCCGGGGGAACGTCGCAATGAATATCCGCACCAATTCTCAGGCGGTATGAAACAAAGAGTCGTGATTGCCATGGCGTTAGCTTGCTCCCCTGAACTGTTAATTGCCGATGAACCAACCACTGCGCTTGATGTGACCATCCAAGCCCAGGTATTGGATATGATGAATGATCTTAAGCAGGAAATTGGAACTTCCATGATCTTAATTACTCATGATCTAGGAGTTGTCGCAGATATGTGTGATGAGGTTGCTGTTATCTATGCTGGTGAAATACTTGAAACAGGAAGTGCTAATGATATTTTCAAGAATATGTCGCATCCGTACACAATCGGTTTGTTTGAGTCACTGCCTGATTTATCCTCGAAGGGTAAGCGTCTCAATTCTATACCTGGATTGATGCCTGACCCTACTCATTTGCCAGTTGGGTGTAAGTTCGCACCTCGCTGCGCTTTTTCTGTTGAGCAATGTTCAGCTGCTTCTATTCCTTTGATAGAAATATCAAATACTCATTTTTGTCGGTGCCTTTTTCCGCAGAAACGGAGGAATCAAAATGGGAACAATGCTTGAGGTTAGGAACCTAAAAAAATACTTCAAAGTGAATGCTGGTTTGCTTCATGCAGTTGATGGAGTAAGTTTTAAGCTCGAAGAGGGGCATACTTTGGGTGTCGTTGGAGAATCGGGCTGCGGAAAGTCAACCCTGGGTCGTGTGATTTTGCACTTACATGACAGTACAGGTGGACAAATCTTATATCATGGTAAGGATATAACGAATGTTTCACGCTCAGAATTGTCACGATTACGACATGAGATGCAGATAATTTTCCAGGATCCTTACTCCTCATTAAATCCAAGGATGACTGTCTTCCAGACTATTGCTGAGCCGATGGAAATTTTTGGGAAATTCTCCTCTGATGAAATTGAACACCGCGTGTACGAAATGATGGACACGGTCGGTTTAGCGCGACGTTTTGTCAATAGTTATCCGCATGAATTAGACGGTGGTCGTCGTCAGAGAATCGGGATATCACGTGCACTGGTATTGAATCCTAAATTCATTGTTTGTGATGAACCTGTTTCGGCCCTGGATGTTTCTATCCAAGCTCAAGTATTAAACTTGATGCTTGATATTCAAGAAAAATTAGGGCTGACATATATCTTTATTACTCATGATTTGTCAGTCGTAAAGTATATTAGCGACGATATTTTGGTTATGTATTTAGGTCAGATGGTAGAAAAGGCGCCTTCTGATGAGCTGTTTACCCATCAATATCACCCTTATACTAAAGCTTTGATTAGCGCAGTCCCGAGAGCAGACATCGATTACAAGCGTAAGAGGACCCAGCTTCGAGGAGAATTGACATCTCCAATTAACCCGAGACCTGGTTGTCGGTTTGCGACCAGATGCATATACTCTAAACCCAACTGCTTTATAGAAACACCAGAGTTAGTAGAGGTTTCACCGAACCACCTGGTCCGTTGTCATTATGCCCGAGAGATAAATTGCCTTTAATTTTCAGGTACTCGACCATCTGCGATTTTTTAGTCGGTGTAGTGCTAATTGGTTTTTTGGTTAAGAGGAGGCTCTATGCCAGAGAGAGAGATTTTTGAAGCTAAAAATATCGAAAGATTGTTTGAGGCTTCAAGATATACTCCAGTAATTGCGGACACGGAAGTATTGGTTTTGGGAGGAGGACCAGCTGGAATGTCTGCAGCCGTTGCTGCTGCAAGACATGGCGCTAGAACACTTCTAGTGGTAAAATATGGGTTTTTAGGTGGCACATTTTCAGCGGCGCTAGTTTGTTCCTTCTGCGGTTTACACAATTTGCAAGAAGGTAAACCGATTCAAGTGGTTCATGGGATCGTTGATGAGTTCTTAAGTCGTATAGATTATTATGGGGGGCTGAGCAAACCTCGAGTTGTGATGAATCAAACTGCTACCCAATCATTTGATGTGGGAGTGCTAAAGATTGTTGCGGATGAGATTGTCCTGCAAGCTGGGGTTAAACTCCTTTTGCACAGTTATGCTGTTGGGATCATCAAAGAAGAAAATCATATTATAGGATTAATTGTCGAGAATAAAGATGGACGAGGAATTATCCGGGCTGAAACCTTTATTGACTGCTCAGGCGATGGAGACATATGTCATTTTGCCAATGTCCCGACTCTGGAACTGGCTGAAGGGGAAACAAACCAATACCCGACGATGATGTTCAGAGTGCATAATGTTGACGATCAGCTTGCGATTTCAAAAGGAAAACCGATCTTTACGCAACTGCTCGAAGACGCCAACCTGAGTGGTAACTGGAAATTTCCAAGAACCGGGGGTTCTCTCTTCCCACAACATCACCAAGGGGAATGGCGTATGAATGTGACCCAAGTTCAACTTGAGGATGGTACGGCACCTGATGCCACTAACGCAGAGCAACTTACTTTCGCTGAAATCGAGGGGCGAAGTCAGGTTGCAGACATGTATAGATTTCTAAAAGAAAAAGTTCCAGGTTTTTCTAACTGCTATATCGTGGAATTGCCTGCTCAGGTCGGCATCAGGCAGTCCCGTAATTTTGCAGGAAAATATGTTATGAAAGAAGAGGAAGTAATTACTGGCAGTGATGTATCCTTCCCGGTTGGAATTAGCACCTGGCCAATCGAGGCTCATAATCGGGGAGAAATTGCCTGGAAATTTCTGGAAAATGATCACTACAGCATTCCTTTGGGATGCCTGGTACCAAAGGAAATTGACAATCTCTATTTTGCCGGTCGATGTGGTAGTTTTACATCCGGAGCTCTCGCTTCTATGAGAGTCAGCGGACCATGTATGGCGATGGGACAAGCGGTTGGAACTGCATGCGCTCTTGGATTCACGTCAGAAAGTGTTTTTGATAACGATAATTATCTATTCTTGAAAAAAAACCTCTTGATGGATGGAGTGACTCTATAAGCTCTAGACTGAGAAAGTGTAATTGTTCTGTAAATATTTTTATCGTTAGTTAAGTAATTTCAATTGACACTAGTTGTGGCGTCTCTTAAAATGGTATCAAAACTAATATAAATATTTTAGCCTCTGAACCCTGATTTACAGGAGTGCAAGATAAAAAAAGTAACAAGTTAGTCATCTGCCTGTATCAACGGATCTCAGTGTGAACTTCTCTTTTTTCTTTCTGGGGTATACACCTTACCTGGATCGATAAACGATACCAACTGAGAATACAGAGTCTTACCAATGTCATAGAAATGAGGACTAAAAATGCAAGATAACCATTGGAAAACAGAAATATCCTTTACTACTGAAGATGAGATTAGGGTTCGTGGATATAACTTAGTGGATATGATGGGAGCAGTACCTTTTACGTCCGTTGTTCATTTACTTATCACTGGCGAACTGCCTTCACCGAAAGTTGCTGACCTAATTGATGCTTTGATGGTGGCTTCAATTGATCATGGACCCGGAACACCATCAGTGCTTGCGGCTCGAACGGCAGCATCCGGAGGTGCATCTGTAAAAAATGCTGCTACAGCTGGATTTTTGGCAATAGACACATCGCACGGCGCAGCAGTTGAAAGCTGTATGGTTGTACTTGGGCAACTGGTTAAATTAACGGAGGGTTTCAAAGAAAGCTCTGATAAAGAAAAGATCACCTGCAAATTTATAGATCAAGAGAAAGAAGCCGGACGCAAAATCATTCCCGGGTTTGGACACCGCCAACACCCGCATGATCCAAGAGTGGACAAGTTATTTCAAATGGCATATGAGGTTAACTTAAAAGGGAATTTTATTGAGGCTGCAGAGATGATTTCCAAGGTGTTGTCGAATAAGGCTAGTAAAGAGATACCAATTAACATTGACGGAGCCATTGCTGCCATTCTTTCAGAATTGAATTATCCTTTGGGTTTGGGGAATGCGCCTTTCTTAATTGCTAGACTGACAAGTCTCTTGGTGCACGCTCATGAGGAGATCAATAAGATGCCGAGGATGCGCAGAATTGATCCGATTGATTTTAGTTATTCTGGTGTTGAAACACGAGAGCTCCCAACCCAAAGCAACCTCACTTTCAAGGAGTAGTGATTGATTTCATCAAAAACACAGAAGGTTGGATTGATGAGCTGGCCTATTGGACACAGCCTAAGTCCGCTTATGCACAATGCAGTGTTTGAAAGACTCGGTCTTGATTGGGTTTATCTTCCTTTACCTACCGAACCTGAAAATCTCAAAGCTGGTATAGATGGACTCAAAGCGCTAAATTTTGTGGGCAGTAATGTTTCAATACCTCACAAGACACGGGTCATACAGTACTTGGACGAATTAGATCCGGCAGCCAAACAGATGCATGCAGTTAACACAATTAATATCGTTGATGGTCGGATGATTGGTTCAAATACGGATCCTGTTGGATTTGTTCGGCAACTGACGTCTGAGGGGGTAAATCCAGATGGGATGAAGATCTTGATAATTGGAGCCGGTGGGGCTGCGAGAGCAGCGATATTCGGATTATCTCAATTTTGCGTACAACAAATTATTGTTATGGATGTTCTGGAAAGTCAGGCAGCTTCCTTGGTGACTGACCTTGAAGGTCTTTTTAAGACTGGACATCTGCAGTACAAGACCATCGAAGAAAAAGAGTTTTCTGCATTAGGAAACGATGTTGACCTTGTGGTTAATGCTACTCCTGTCGGGATGACTCCCAATGAAGATGTTTCTCCATGGCCAGATAGAGTTGATCTCCCAAGAAATGCAGTGTTTTATGATATTGTGTATAACCCTCAACAAACAAAGTTTCTTTCTCGCGCAAACGAACAAGGACATAAGACAATCAGTGGATTGGGAATGTTAGTCCATCAGGGGGCAGCCTCATTTGAGATTTGGACACACATTCAGCCTCCTGTAGAAGTTATGATGCATATTTGTGAAGAAGCTCTATCCACAAATGCGAGTAAAAAATGATATTCCAATCAATCACAATCAAAGCGCGATCTGACAATTTTGAAAGTCACCGGATTGATTATAGCGAAGTTGAGATACACACCCAGAAAGTATTGGATATGTTCCCACATCAGAAAACACAGGCCCTAGGTAACTTACGGAACGCCAAGGGAAGATAAAGTGGAAATTTTCCATGTGATTGAGCATACAGCACTAAATCTCGGTCCTATACAGCTGATGAAGCAGCTGTCGATAAGCAAATTGAAAGGAACACACTCATGAGTGGACTAAGAGTATCCCCAATAAATTCTTCCTTGGAAGGTACAATGGTGGCTCCACCATCCAAGTATCATACCCACCGTGGATTGATTCTCGGCGCTCTTGCGGATGGGACCTCCACAGTTACAGGGATTAGCAAATCATTGGATAACATGTCGACCTTGCAATGCCTAACCGAACTCGGCGCGGTCTATACTCAAATTGACGGTGGGTACGAAATCAAAGGCGGGTCCTTCAAAACACCTACAAATATTCTGGATTGCGGCAACTCAGGTTCGACAATCAACTTTTTACTTGGTGTGGCTGCAACAGCACCAGGTACAGTCGTATTTACAGGTGACGAGTCGTTAAGATCCCGACCGTTAGGACCTTACATCAAAGCACTCAATAACTGGGGTATTGACGTTTGGTCAACCCAGTCAAACGGTTTACTCCCCTGCGTTATACGCTCACGTGACGTGACCACCTTGAGTGATCACGTTGAAATTAATGGTCTCATCTCCCCATGGACAAGTGGATTATTGTTGCTTTCTCCATTTACTGGACATGATGTCACTGTGGAAGTTGAAGATGGCAAGCTAAATGAAGGCAGTTACACCGAACTTATGATCAAGATGATGAAACAGTTTGGTGTTGAGGTGGAATATCCTTCTGATCGTTCAAAATTCTTTGTAAAAGGTGAGCAAAAATTCACACCTTCACACATTGAGATTCCAGGAGATATTGCCCTGGCTTCATTTGGATTGGTCTTGGCAGCGATAAGTAACTCGCATATTCGTTATACAAATCTGGATGCCAATACATTCCATCCTGAGGGGAAAATATTAGAAGCATTGGAAAGAGTTGGGGCAGATTTGAGGTGTGACACCCAATCCAAAACCATTGAGGTTTACGGCGGACGTCGACTCAAGGCCATCGATATTGATTGCAACGATGCGCCAGATATGGTGCCAGTATTAAGTATTCTTTTAGCTCACTGTGAAGGTAAAAGCCGAATTTATAATGCTGAGCAAGTGCATTACAAGGAGTGCGATCGTCTTGATGCAATGGCACAACTTAATCGCATGGGAGTACCTACAGAAGTTACCTGGGATGGGCTAGTAATCAAGGGAGTCAAAAAACTCAAAAGTGCCACCGTTGATTCTTATAAAGACCACAGGGTAATGATGAGTTTCACGATTGCAGGGCTAGTGGCAGATGGTGAAACTTATATTACAGATCCAGGAGCAGCATCAGTTTCGTATCCGGGATTCTTAAAGGACATTAATGAACTTGGAGCTCAATTCGAAGTAATAGGGGAAGTAAGTAATGAAGCTGGATGATCATTAAAGGATAATATGTAATGATCAATGTCGCTGAGGTTGACCAAAAAGGTCTTTGTTTGGAGTGTGGAGCTTGTGCAGGCGTGTGCCCGCATAATAATATTGACTTAGTCCCTGATCAGTTGGGAAGATTACGGATCATCATTAATTCACATAGCGTTTGCTTAAAATGCAGCGGCATCTGTTTAAAGGTTTGTCCAGGCCATGAGGTAGACATGGATGGTCTGAACTTGCAGGTATTTGGCAAGCTACCAGAAAACTATTTGGCAGGAAATTACCTGCAAACATATCTAGGCACTTGCTCTGATCCAGAAATTCTGGGCCCTGCGGCATCAGGCGGAATTGTCAGCGGATTACTTGCGTACGCACTGAGCGAGGGATTGATTAATGGGGTTTACCTGCTTACCCCTGAATGGGGCAAGCCCTTTAAGATGGAGACGGTGCTTGCAACTAGAGTCGATCAAATAATAGCCTCCGCTGGTTCTTATTATTGGCCTGCTCCTGTTGGGCAAAGGCTAAGGGATATCTTGAGAAGTGAAGGTAAATTCGCTTTTGTTGGGTTGCCTTGCGAAATACAAGCCTTAAGAAAAGCGCAAAGTGTTTTCCCAAGGTTAAATGAAAAAATAGCATTCAGTATTGGCCTCTTCTGCGGCGGTCGGACCACTGTGCAAGGACAATTGTTTGGCCTGAAAAGATATGGCGTGGACACCAGCAAGATAGCAAAAATTGAGTATCGGTATTCTGATTGGCCAGGACATTTGAAGGTCTCGATGGAAGATGGCAGTGAGATCCACATTTCAAAAAGCAAACAACTTCAGGGTTATGCCAGTCAGCTCTTTTGCCACCAGCGCTGCGTTTACTGTCATGATTCTTTGGCTGACCTGGCAGATATCTCAACTGGAGATGCAATTCGCCTGGACGATTTTAGACAGCCGTATGAAAAATCGATCCTTGTTGCAAGGACCGAAAAAGGTTTGGAACTTCTGGAAATGGCTTCCAGGGCTGGCTTTCTTAAACTAAGAGAAGTCGATGTGAGTAAATTAACTCACTCACAACAAAGGCCGTTGATGCACAAAAAGGAAGCATTATGGTCCCGCATTAAAGTTGCTAAACTTTTAAAGAGACAGGTTCCATTGATCCAATTAACTCGACCTGAGAATAAGGACAACAATTTACGTGCTCTGATCAGTGGATCAAAAGTTGTACTTTTGTCAGTGTTAAGCAACAAGCCAACTATTCGGAAGATAATGACCCTCATTCCGATGAGGGTACTGGTAAAACATTCCTTTTTCAATCGTTATTCTTAACAATAAAGGCATGATGAAAAGGCCATCCTGCCTTTTTATGTGAGATTAGGATTCGCCGTCAAATAATAGACGGCCATTGACCACGTTGGGCTTGGTTGTGTAAATGTCGTTTATATTCCATATACCAGGAGTAGGTACAGGAATATTTTCCATGGGGCAATCGATTAGATATGGCTCATTTGAGTCAAGAGCGACTTTTAATTTTTCCTCTAATTCTTCCGCAGAGGAGATTTTTACAGCCTTAACGCCATACCCTTGTGCGATCACAGCCCAGTCTGGTGAATAAGGTTCGCCATCATGTGTAAAGACAGTGCCAAACTCAGTGCGGTAATGGCTTTTTTCGAGGCCTGCAATTGTTCCGAAGGCTGAGTTGTTCATGACAACCCAAATGATAGGCAAATTCATCTCTCTTGCGGTTGCCAAAACGGATGGGTTTGTGCCAAAGCCTCCATCTCCAACTAATGTAACGACAACTTTATCTGGAGAAGCCAATTTTGCCCCGATTACTGCTGCAGGGCCGAAACCCATAGTCGCCAGACCAGAGGGATGAAAAATCGTATCTGGCACACTGACCCCATATTGCTGCCCAACACCATTTTTGTTCCATCCTACGTCTGTAAAGATTAGGGCATCTTCAGGGAGCACTTTTCTTACATCTCTGAGAATTCGCTGAGGTGTCAATGGATAACGATTGTCATTTTGGACGTCAGCATTATCTCTTACAAATTGCTCTCTTGATTGTCTGATCTTCTCCATGAGTTGAGGGTTACTCCTCGGTGATGGAACCAGATGCTTAACTTCTTCAAGTATTTGTTCGAGGGCAATTTTTGGATTTGCAACTGCCCCTATTTCGACGGGATAATTTCGGCCAATTTCCTGAGGATCAATGTCAATCTGGAGGAACACAGTTTTCGACGAATCGAAAGTAATGCCGTCATACCAGGAGGAAGAATCGGCTTCGGCAAAGCGAGTACCAACCGCAAGTATGACATCTGCCTTTGTGGTTAGGCTGTGAGTGAAATCGGAGCCCCAAAAGCCGGTTTGGCCTAACATTAGATCGTGGTTGTCAGGCAGAACGCTTTGAGCCATCAATGAACGGGATAAAGGGATTTGAAGATATTCGACCAGTGCTTGAAGGGCTTTACCTGCCTGGGCTATTCTGACCCCACCGCCGACGTGGATGACTGGCTGTTTTGCTTCCACCAGGCGCTGAGCAAATCGCTTTGCAGTTTGATAATCAAGGGCGGGTGAGGATACTTCCTGTGTGTTTTTGTAGGTCTGCGTAAATAATTCAGTCTCAATCTCCCGGGAGAACATATCCATTGGAACAGAGATCAGAACTGGTCCTGGCCGGCCGGATTCAGCTAATCTAAAAGCACGGTCAAGAATTCTGGGGAAAGTTTCGGCATCATTGATTCTCCAAGCGCGCTTAACAAAAGGTCGATAGATTTCGAATTGATCTCCGTCGGCATGCATATTCACTTCCTGATGGGGATGGCGGCCGAAGTAGTAACTGGGAACATCGCCAGCAATCACAACCATAGGGATGCCATCCAAACTAGCATTGGCTACTCCAGTAGCAGCATTAGTTAAACCAGGGCCTAGATGGCAAAGGACAATACTAGCCTTGTGGCTAACCCGTGCATATCCGTCTGCAGCTGTTGAAGCTATCTGTTCGTGCCTTGTATTTACGAAGGTGATTTGCTTGCTCCTCGACAAAGCGTCCAGCATTGCAATAATCGTGTGCCCACAAAGCCCAAAGACATGAGTTACCCCTCGTTTTTCCAGATACTCAACAATCTGATCCGCTACCAGTTTCTTCATGTCTTCTCCTATTAGTATGCCGCTACTTTATGGTCGATTCACTGCGAGGTATGCTTTTGAGGTTTCCAGACATCGCTTAGCATGTTCTCTGTACCCATATATATCACTTACGCTTTTTTTTGGAAGTTCAATGGAATAGGGCACAAATGGAATGACAGAGAGGATTGACTTAATGTCTATCCCCCCTTCGCCAGGATAGTCCCGTGCCTCCCTCATGATCCTGCGCATTTCATCAGGATCAGATGGTATTTCGACAGGTGCGTCGCACAAATGTAGCATGTGGAACAATTCATTAGGTACTTGAGAAAGGGCTTCCACAGTATCCCCTGCGCGATGGAAGTGATGAATATCAATCATGATTCCTGCGTTTGAGCGGTTCACCAGGTTGAGAACATTTAGTGCGGCAGCAAGGTTCTTAACCGATGCAATCGGGACGTATTCCAATTCTACCGTCAGTCCGTATTGTTTTGCCAGGTCGCATACTTTGGCGAAGTGGTCAAGTTGCACGGTTTTATCATCGGTCCAAATACTGCTAAGGACATGTTTACCACCGAGTTCTGCGCAGGTGGCAAACGCGGGTTCGTAGTTGCTCGGGTCGACGTTTTCCACAATGCGTGCCAGTTCAACGTCCAGTAGTCGGATGCCAGTGTTGGCCATGACTGTCTTAGTTTCTTTAAGAAGCCGTTTATTTTTTGAGAGATCGTAATCAGGCTCTTCTGGTAAACCCATATAGATCTGACGCATACTGAAATAGTCATAACCTGTTTCAGAGGCAATGGCAGCCATCTCAACCGGGGACGCATTTAAAATGGTTAATTGGGCTAACGAAAACTCTTGTTTCATGATTGCAACATTCCTAATCACCAATTTTAGTCGGAAGATGATGCATTATTTATGCTTTATCCCATTTTGGATCCAGGTCCATCATCGATCTGAAACCATTCGACATCATAATTGCGTCAACAAGTGCTATACGGACCATCGCTTCACAAACGGGATAGATGCGAGGTAGCAATGAAGCATCCCGCCGGGTGATTGGCTCAAGTTCAGTATCAGTCATAGTATCCATGTCCACTGCACGCTGCTTAACAGACACAGTTGGTGTGGGTTTGACAGCCATGCGGATGCGAATTTCATCACCGTTCGAGATGCCGCCTAAGAAGCCACCAGAGTTATTTGTATAGAATCTGACGCGACCAGTTTCCTTATCCACATATGACTCATCATTGGATTGGCTGCCTAACATTTTAGCAACACCAAAGCCAGCGCCAAATTCAACACCCTTGATCGCGCCAATAGAGAAAAGAGCTTGGCCGATTGTTGCTTCAAGTTTGTCAAAGACGGGTTCACCTAAACCAGCCGGCACGTTGTGAGCGATGAGTTCAATGACACCGCCACAAGTCTCACCGATCGACTTCACGGCTAAGATATCATCAATCATTTTTTGAGCTACTTCATCATCAGGGCAATTTATGGCGTTACTACGATAGTTGGCACGAGCCTCTTCGTACGTCATGGGACGAGCAACAATACCATGTGATTCAACTGTGTAGGCTAGCACGTCGATGCCCATCTTATCAAGGATCAACTTCGCAACAGCTCCTGCTGCCACGCGACTGACAGTTTCTCTTCCGGAGGCACGTCCAGCACCAACCCAATCACTGTATTGGCCGTATTTTTTAAAGAAAGTATATTCCGCGTGGCCGGGCCGGATGTCCCATTGATACTCCCTGTACTGACCTACGTGGATATCTTCGATATCATTGTTTGGGATAACAATACCCACAGGAGCTCCTGTCGAAATATCGTTCTCCATGACTCCAGAAAAAATATATGCACGATCTTTTTCCAGTCTGGGCGAATCAAGAGGAGTTTGGCCTGGTTTTCTTTTATCCAGTTCTATTTGTATATCTTCTGCAGTTATTTTGATACCCGCAGGAACACCATCGATGATGGTAATCAAACCACCATAAAGTTCCTTTGGATATCCTTTATTCTTTCTAAAACATCCAGAGTATGACTCTCCACAGGTAGTCACTCTAAAAAGCCTTCCAAACGAATTTCCCATCATGGTAATTGATTCTCCTTTGCTATGGTTGTTAGATTCTTTAAGTGTCTAAATAATCGGATCATTGACTTATTGATTGTGAAGTGTGAATAATCTCTAAACATTGTTTCAATTGATCGATCGCAATTTGGCCAGGTGCGGAGCCTTTGCCAACAGTTCCAAAAGAAAGAGATGAGTTAAAAATCTCTCCGGAAATCCTACTGATCACACCTAATTTTCCCATTGACATTGTGACAAGAGGTTTGTCAGTTTCTGAAGCCATCTCAACCGTAGCTGATGAAAGGGTTAACACATCTTTTGAAGAGGTGGGCATTACTGCAATTTTAAGAATATCTCCCCCAACAGTCTGCATTAATCGCATTCTAGCAATGAGTTCGTCTGTAGATGGAGTGGACTGGAAATCATGGCTTGACACAATTACTTGCATGTTGTATTCGTGGATCTTTTCCACCAAATCAGAAATGCATCCTTCACATCGAAATAGTTCAACATCAATAAGATCTGCAAGCTTTGTCTGAGAAACAAAGAGAAGAAGTGCAGAGTAATCGGAATCAGCAATTTCAATCTGACCCCCCTCACGTTTGGTACGGATTGTAAATATGAGTGGCAAATCAGTAATGATTTTTCTCAGCTTTTTAAGTATCTCGAACACCGACTGCTTGGAGGATAAATCCTTAAAAAAATCAGCCCGCCATTCGATCAGTTCTGCACCCGCTTGTACCATTGCGATCACGTCTGAGAGGATCTCTTTTTGAGTTGCTGCTACAACAGGAACAACAACTTTTGGTCGTCCTGCACCAATAACGGTAGATCGTATTTGAATTGGTTGTGTGATAATTCACCTCTTCTCTTACTTTTCAGAGACCTGTGCTAGTATTTTCCTAATATAGTTTTAACATAAGAAGGGGAGCTTAGGAAATACGAACTTCTTATAAATGGATAAAATTTTTTTATGACTAAAGAATGACACAGTCTTCGCAAAATAAAAGTTCAGACAAATTCTGATAGAGAAACTAAATCATTCTCTTGAAAACATGAATTAGACATCTGTGTAGCTTGTTCCTATAATGATACTTGCATATTGATTACTTTGTAGTTGGAATTAAAAAATGGAACAAACGAAGATGGAGTGTTAATTATGGGACAGGAAATAACTGAATCTCAAGTTGCTGAGGTGGACGGGGCTTTCCAACGCGCCCATAACGCCCTGAAAATTATTGAAACCTATGACCAAAAGACAGTAGACCGATTGTGTCAAGCTGTAGCGTGGTCTGTGGCCAACAAGAAAACATTTCTTCAATTGGTTGACATGGGAATCGAGGAGAGTAAACTTGGAGATCCTATCAGCCGGCAAACAAAGCGGTTCAAGATTCGAGGGTGTTTGAGGGATGCACTGCGTCAGAAATCAATTGGAATTATTGAGGAACAACCTGAAAAAGGTTTGGTAAAGTATGCAAAGCCTGTTGGTGTGATTGCCTCTCTCGTCCCTACGACGAATCCAGATCTCACACCTGCCGGACAGGCAATTTATGCGATTAAAGCTCGCGATGTGGTTATTTTTTCACCGCACCCAAGAGCAAAAAGGACTACTAATCATACGATCGAATTAATGCGTAAAGCGTTGAAGCAATGTGGTGCACCTGAAGACATCCTTCAGTGTCTGAAAGACCCTACCAAAGAACAAACAGCTGAATTGATGAAAAGGGCTGATTTGGTTATTGCTACTGGGGGAAAGCCGATGGTGGAAGCAGCGTACAGTTCTGGCACCCCTGCTTATGGTTCCGGAGCTGGAAATGCGACCATGATTTTTGATAAGACTGCTGATGTTGAGATAGCTTGTTACAATTCAATGCTCAGCAAAACTTCTGATTATGGGTCGGGCTGTTCCGCCGATGGTAATCTGATTGTCAGTGAAAGGATTTTTGAGCAAGTATTGCAGGGCTTGAAGGATGTGGGTGGTTATTTTGCGAATGAACAGGAAAGGGAGTTGCTCAAAAAAGTGATGTGGGATGAGCAAGGGCATCGACTTCCTGATACTGTAGCAGTAAAGCCTCAACAGCTTGCTTTACTTGCTGGATTTACAATCCCTGAAGACAGGAAATTTATTTTTGTGTTAGGTGATGGGATTGGCAAGAATTACTTTTTCTCGAGTGAAAAGCTGACAACCTTGATGGCTGTCTTTAAGTACGAAGAACCCTTTGAAAACGCCTTGGAAATAATGAGGCAAATCTATGAAGTTGGTGGTAAAGGCCACTCAGTAGGAATTTATTCACATGATGATGAGCACATTCACAGGCTCGCGCTTGCTGCTCCTGTAAGCCGAATCATGGTCCGCCAGCCACAATCCAAAGCCAATGCAGGTTCATTCACAAATGGAATGCCAATGACCTCCTCAATGGGGTGTGGAACTTGGGGAGGAAACATTTCATCAGAAAACATCACATTAAAACATTACATGAACACCACTTGGGTATCTTGGCCGATCCCTGAGGACATACCTTCTGATCAGGATTTGTTTGGTGAATTCTATGATCCTGCATTAGAAGTGTAAAGATGCTTGGATCCCGAGTTAATTCATAAAAGTTAAGCCTCTTAATGAGGCTTTTTTTTGGCAAATTGGTAGATTGAAATATTGAATTATAATAATTTTCTATAGGTTACAGTATCATTATTGAGATTAATCTCCATTGTAACTGAGAAAGGTTTTTATGTTACATCAACTCAGATGCTTCGTAATGTTGACAGAGACCCTGCATTATACAGAAGCCGCCAAGCGCCTTTACCTTTCGCAACCCAGCTTAAGTTATGCAATCACTACGCTTGAAAAAAAACTTGGGGTGAAGCTATTTGAAAAGCAAGGCAAGCATATCAGCCTTACGAAATATGCAGAAGCATTACTGCCTTTTGCCATGTCCGCCATTCACTCAGTCGATGCAGGATTATTGAAATTGAAGGAAATGCAAAATCCGAAAAATTTCCGTCTCGGATACATCTACAGTCTGGCATATGACTTTTTACCAAATGCACTTGCCGTCCTTCCGATGCTAGCCGATAAGGAGCAATTCACTTTTTCATTTTATCAAGGACAATCTACAGATTTGATCGACAGAATTAAAGAAGACAAGCTAGACTTCGCCTTTTGTCCCTTTTTTGAGGCTGAAGGGATAACGAGTACCCCGCTATATTCTCAGGAAATCTTTCTTGTAGTGCCGAGTTCACATCCTATAGCTTCAAAAAAGAACGTTAACATAATTGATGTAGCTAAGGAAAAATTTGCATTAATAAGTAAGGGAACAAATCTTCGAAGAATAATCGATGAAGTATTTGAATCAAAAGATGTTATGCCTGAAGTGGTGTTTGAAGGAGAGGAATGTAACTCGCTTGCCTTCTTTGTTGCCTCAGAATATGGATTCTCATTCCTACCCAAAATATCTTCTCTTGAAGGATATAAACTTTCGTACCTGAGATTGAATCAATTACCTATTTATAGGACTATTTATCTCGTGTGGAAGCAAGATGGAAACATGACACGTTTAGGAGAAGTGTTCAAAACCAAATTAAAGGGCATTTTTCCTCTTCCTCTTCAGTAACCAACCGGTAGTTATGCCCCCACATGTGTGGGGAAAACGGAAATTAGTGAGAATCAAGTTTGGTCAGACAGATAATGGAGTCTTTAGATAGAGATCCTTAAGATGTAACTATCTCAGCCAAGGCTTGGGATTCATATCGGACGAATTCTTGTTGCGACAATTGTGTAGTAAAGAAAACATGCAATTGTCTTAGGATGGTTATTGCCTATAACGTAAGCACATTGTGACCTCCAGCCGCTGCGACTTCCAAAGCGCGTTTAATGTGCTCCTGTCCTTTTATTTCGCTGAAATCTGTAAATTGCATCTCAAAATCAGGCGCGGTCACATCACCCGGCTTAAACGGCGCAATTGGGTTTTCTCCATTCAGGTGCTGCCAGAGCTGATTGAGCGTCTCGACCGGATAAACTTCAATTTCGGGGATCAGCGAGGCCTCCGGCGCGTCGATTGCAGGGACGTATACCTTGCGGTAGCCTTCGCTCCTCGCCAGAGCTGCTGCAGCCAAAATGCCGCGCACATGCCTGACTGAGCCATCCAGAGAGAGTTCGCCGATGATCAGCGAATTTTCGATTGCCTGCGGAGGGATCTGCTCACCTGTCACTAAAACGCCAACCGCGATTGGAAGGTCAAAAAACGGCCCTTCTTTGCGGACGGAAGCTGGGGCCAGATTAACAGTCAAAGGTTTGCGTGGGTAGACTAAGAAGGCATTTTTGATGGCGGAATAGACGCGCTCGCGGCTCTCTTTGACCGCCTCATCCGGCAGCCCGACAATGGCCATGTGTGGTAAACCTTGCCCGTAATCGACCTCGATGTCGATCAGGACGCCATCCAGCCCGATTACAGCGCATGAGAATACGTGTGCAAGCATTGCAATAGTTTATCATATAGCGGTTTGATTCAACGGCCGGCTTAAACGACATTTCAGACATTAGACTAAGAGCCAAATGAGATTAGAAATATCGAATTAGTCCAATCT
>Ga0172382_10001716_pt1 | contig 38480 bp, 36 predicted proteins | sample Leawel138RmetaG_FD_122245 | JGI IMG/M metagenome (GOLD analysis project Ga0172382, IMG submission 122245) | Leachate microbial communities from a municipal landfill in Southern Ontario, Canada - Leachate well 138R metaG | ecosystem: Engineered > Solid waste > Landfill > Unclassified | place... | reverse complement strand
TTTGCGGAGAACCACGGGGCATTCCCGATTATCTCGCCTTGGCTCATCGCTATCACACCGTCATTCTGGTCGGGATTCCCGCCCTCGATGGCAATCGGAAGTCAGAAGCGGCCAGATTCAAGGCGCTGATCGATACGCTATACGAAAATGGAGTGAAATTACTGGCTTCCGCTGATCGCGATCCTGACACGCTGTATTGCGCAACGGACGATGCATTCGAGTTCAAGCGGACGATCTCACGCCTCAATGAAATGGGATCGCAAGACTATCTCGCCCGCGGTCATGGTCCCAGTGACGAGATCGCTGCCGCACAGCTGCAAAGTCCATCGCCAGCGCGAAGTGCCGTGACATGACGCATAAGCCGCTTTTAAAACCGACAGCCCGGAATAGCGAATTCTACCTGAACCGGCGCGACGCCTGCCTCGCCGAGGCCAGGGCGGAGCCACTTCCGCGCGTCCGGGATCGCTCGCTTCGCGCCGCCGACGCATGGCAAGAGATGTACGAGAAAGCCCAGTTGTTCGAAAAGCGTCAGAGGCATTGACGTGGATCAGTGCGTCCTACGCACCGGCTCAGTGGTCGGTCAGCCATTCGGACAGATGACTTTGAGAAAAATCGCATATGACCGGTCATAAAAGAGGTATAAAAACTACTTATTTAACTCTATACGGGGCATACGCTGTTTTTAGGGGGCGCGGAGCGTGGTTTCAGGGCTGACCGTGAGCGAACGTCAGTGGGGCATGGCGATTCTCGTCATCCTCGCCTTCATCGGCCTGGCGATGGCCGCGGCCGGCGCCAGCCGGGCGGACCCGATGCAAGCCCATGGCTTCATCGTGCTGCTGTTCAGCCTTGCCGTGCTGGGCGTTTTGCTGCGGGGCTTCTTCGCGCCCGAACCGCCTGAAACGCGGCTGGAAAGCTATTACGACGATCCGAGCAAGGTAGGAATCGTCGTCGCCATGGTCTGGGCCGTGTTCGCGATGTTCGTCGGCGACTGGGTGGCGTGGCTTCTCGCCTTCCCCGACCTGACGTTCGACGCGGCATGGTCGAGCTTCGGGCGCCTGCGCCCCGTCCATACCACCGGGATCATTTTCGGCTTCGGCGGCAACGCGCTGATCGCCACCTCCTTCCACGTCATGCAGCGCACCTCGCGCGCGCGCATGCCCGACCAGTTCAGCCCGTGGTTCGTGCTGATCGGCTACAACCTGTTCTGCATCCTGGCGGTGACCGGCTATTTTATGGGGATCACCCAGTCGAAGGAATATGCCGAGCCGGAATGGTATGCCGATATCTGGCTGGTCATCGTCTGGGTGACTTACCTGCTGCTTTACCTGCGCACGCTCGCGCGGCGGAAGGAGCCGCACATCTACGTCGCCAACTGGTATTACCTGGCGTTCATCATCGTCGTGGCGATCCTGCATATCGTCAACAACCTCGCGGTTCCGGCCTCGTTCGCCGGGGTCAAGAGCTATTCGCTGTTCTCCGGCGTGCAGGATGCGATGACGCAGTGGTGGTATGGCCACAATGCCGTGGCGTTCTTCCTGACCGCCGGCTTCCTGGGCATGCTCTACTACTATCTGCCCAAGCGCGCCGAGCGGCCGATCTATTCCTATCGGATGTCGATCATCGGCTTCTGGGGCATCACCTTCTTCTACATGTGGGCGGGCTCGCACCACCTCCACTACACGGCGTTGCCGCAATGGGTGCAGACGCTGGGGATGACCTTCTCGGTCATGCTGCTGGTGCCGTCGTGGATCGCCGCCGCCAACGCGCTGCTGACGCTCAACGGCGCGTGGCACAAGGTGCGGGACGACGCGACCCTGCGGTTCATGATGATGGCCGCCGTCTTCTATGGCCTCTCGACGTTCGAGGGATCGTTCATGGCGATCCGCTCGGTGAACGCTCTGTCGCACTATACCGACTGGACGATCGGCCACGTCCATGCCGGTGCGATGGGCTGGGTCGCGCTCATCACCTTCGGCTCGATCTATGCGGTCGTGCCGTGGCTGTGGAAACGCGAGCGGATGTATTCGCCGGCGCTGGTCGAGGTCCACTTCTGGCTCGCGCTGGCGGGCACGCTTATCTACGTCTTCGCGATGTGGAACTCAGGCATCATTCAGGGCCTGATGTGGCGGACCTACAATGACAGCGGGACGCTCACCTATTCGTTCCTCGATTCCATGGTCGCGATGCACCCCTATTACGTGGCGCGGGCGATCGGCGGCCTGCTGTTCCTGATCGGCGCCGTCGTCGGCTGTTACAACATCTGGATGACGATCCGCCGGCCGGAACACACCTCGGCTCCTTCCGGAGACGCGCCCTTCCCTTCCACCCTTCAGCCCGCGGAATAAGTGCCGATGTTCGGAACCCACTACCGGCTCGAACGCAAGTCGATCGTGCTGGCTGTAGCGATCATGGTCGTCGCGAGCATCGGCGGGCTGATCGAGATCGCACCGCTCTTCACGATCGACGAGACCGTCGAGACGGACCCCGACATGCGCGTCTATACGCCGCTGGAGCTTGCCGGGCGCAACATCTACATCCGCGAGGGCTGCTATGCCTGCCATTCGCAGATGATCCGCACCTTGCAGGACGAGGTGGAGCGTTACGGCCCCTATTCGCTCGCCGTCGAATCCAAGTATGACCATCCGATGCTCTGGGGGTCAAAGCGCACCGGCCCCGACCTTGCCCGCGTCGGTGGGAAATATTCGGATCAGTGGCATGCCGCGCATCTGAGGAACCCGCGCGACGTCGTGCCGGAATCGATCATGCCGCGCTATCCGTGGCTGGACGAGACGCCGCTGCACACCAGCCACCTGGGCGACGACCTGCGCGCGCTCCGCAAGGTGGGCGTGCCCTATACCGACGACATGATCGCCAACGCATCGGCCGACGCGGTGGCGCAGGCTTCGCCTGACGACGATACGGCCGGGCTTGTTGAACGCTATGGCGACGCCACGCAGATCCGCGCGTTCGACGGCGACCAGCGCACGGTTTCAGAGATGGACGCCCTCGTCGCCTATCTCCAGATCCTCGGCAAGCTCAGCACCGTCCCGCATCAGGCGGCGGCGACCACCCCGGTGGTGCCGCCGGTAACGGAGAGATAGGCGCCGTGGACATCGAACATCACACGCTCGTGGGTTTCGCCAAGTCGTTCGGGCTGTTCTACCTGATGGGCATGGCCGCCGCGGCGCTTCTCTATGCATGCTGGCCGGCGAACAAGAAGCGGTTCGACAAGGCCGCGCGGGACATCATCGACGACGAGGACAAGCCGTGGCGGTAGGCGAACGCGATCCCATCAGCGGGCACATGACGACCGGCCATGAATGGAATGGGATCACGGAACTCAATACGCCCGTCCCCAAAGCGGTCTGGCTTTTCCTGATCGCCACGGTGATCTTCTCGATCGGCTACTGGGTGCTGATGCCGGCCTGGCCGCTGGGCAATACCTATACGCGGGGGCTGCTCGACCATGACCAGAAGGAGATCGTCGCGAGGCGAGTGGATGCTGCGGCGGCCGCCCGCGCCGGATGGACAGGGCGGATCGCCGCGATGAGCTACGACCAGATCCGCGCCGACCAGACCTTGATGACCTATGTGCGCGAGGACGGCCATCGCCTGTTCGGGGACAACTGCGCGGCGTGCCATGGGATGGATGCAACGGGCAACCCCGGCTATCCCAACCTCGTCGACCAGGACTGGCTCTGGGGTGGCTCACCCGACGCCATCGCGCGTACCATCGCGGTGGGCGTGAACAGTCCCGCGCATGACGGCACCCGCGTCAGCCAGATGATGGCGTTCGGCAAGGACGGCATCCTCGACAACGACGCGGTCCTCGCCGTCGCCGATTATGTGAAGACGCTGTCGGACCCGGACCATGCGAAACGCAATGCCACGTCGACTGCGAAAGGCCGGCAGGTTTTCGCCGAAAATTGCGTCGTTTGTCATGGCGAGCAAGGGCGCGGCAATCAGGAACTGGGCGCTCCGGACCTGACGGACCGGCACTGGGTCTATGGCGGCGATATTGGCACGATCTACACGACCATCCATGAAGGCCGGCAGGGCGAAATGCCCGCCTGGGAGCATCGTCTCAGCCCGGTCGACCGCAAGATCCTGACCCTGTTCCTGCTCGACAAGGGGCGTGCGCCATGAGGCTGCCTCGGTCGCGCGGTTTCTTCCTTATGCTGTCGGCAACGGCGCTGGTGGCGATCCTGCTTGCCAATGCCCACCTCGTCTATGTCGCATCGACCTCGCAGCCCGAATGTGTCGCCCATGCCAAGGCTGACGGAACGAGCCATGCGCCCGGTGTCTTTGGCGCCGCGAAATCGTCGTGCTGAGCTGATCGGGAGGAGAGCATGACCATCATCCCACCTGTCGTACCGCCGCTATCGATGGAACGACCCTATGCACGCAATCTCGCGCCAGGCGCCGCGTTCGAATGGCTGCGCGACGGGTGGCGCGACCTCACCGCTAACCCCGGTACCAGCCTGCTTTACGGGCTTTTGGTATTCGTACTTTCGGCGGGCATCGTCGCGGGGCTGATCTGGCTAGCCTGGGACTATGCCCTGTTTCCCGCGATCGCCGGTTTCCTGGTCTTCGCGCCCGCGCTGGCGATCGGACTTTACGACAAGAGCCGGGCGCTGGAGCAGGGCGGGCCGGTGTCGCTGCGGCACATGCTGCTTCCCCATGCGCGCGCCGGGGGACAGGTCCTCTTCATCGGCGCGCTGCTGTGCGGCGTCATGTTGCTGTGGATGCGCGCGGCGGTCATCATCTACGCCCTCTTCTTTGGCGTGCGCCCGTTCCCCGGCCTGGACCACATCGCGCCGATGCTGTTCACCACCTCGACGGGCATCGCCATGCTGATCGTGGGCACGCTGATCGGCGGCCTGTTCGCGGCCTTCTCCTTCGCGATCTCGGCTTTCTCGATCCCGATGATGCTGGATCGGCGCGTCGATGCGCTAACCGCGATGGGCACGAGCTGGTCGCTGGTCTGGAACAACCTGCCCGCCATGCTCGTCTGGGGCTGCCTGGTGCTTGCCCTGTTCCTGCTGTCAGTGGCGACTGGCTTTTTAGGTCTGATCGTCGTCTTCCCCTGGCTCGGCCACGCCACCTGGCACGCCTATCGCGCGGTGCGGTGACGCCGTGACCGCCGCGTCCGCTCCGGCCCGGCTTTCCACCGACGAGCTGCTGCTGGCGAGCCGCGTCATCGACACGGACTTGCGGCAGACGGACCTGGCGGTGCCCGGCATAAGCTGCGGTGGATGCATTCGGAAGATCGAGGCATCGCTGGGCGATCTGCCCGGCGTCGCGCGGGCACGCGTCAACCTCTCGACCAAGCGGGTAGCGGTGGACTGGCGCGAGAGCGCGGGGCCGCCGCCGCTCGGCGAAGCGCTGTCGAAGCTCGGCTATGAAGCCTATCTTCACGAGGCGCGCGAGGATGCGAAGGACCCGCAGCTCGGGCGGTTGATCCGCGCCCTCGCGGTCGCCGGCTTCGCCTCGATGAACATCATGGGGCTTTCCGTCTCAGTCTGGTCAGGCGCGGCCGGCGAAACCCGGGACCTGTTCCACTGGCTGTCGGCGGCGATCGCCTTGCCGACGCTGGCCTATTCGGGAAGGGTGTTCTTCCAGTCGGCGTGGCGGGCGCTCCGCCATGGGCAGACCAACATGGACGTGCCAATCTCCATCGGCGTGCTGCTCGCCTTCGCGATGAGCCTCTATGACACCATCCATCACCAGCCTCATGCCTATTTTGATGCCGCTGTCTCGTTGCTCTTCTTTCTGCTCATCGGCCGAACGCTCGACCATGTAATGCGTGAAAAGGCACGGGCCGCGGTGACTGGGCTGGGCCGCCTCGCCGCCTATGGCGCAACGGTGGTCACACCTGACGATGAGCGGACCTACCTGCCAACCACCGAACTGGAGCCAGGCATGACCATCCTGCTGCGCGCCGGCGACCGGGTGCCTGTCGACTCGGTGGTGCTCGATGGCGCCTCCGATATCGACGCCTCGCTTGCGACCGGCGAGAGCATGCCCGAGCCGGTCATTCCGGGCAGCGGGCTGCGCGCCGGCACGCTCAACCTGACCGGGGCACTGACGATCCGCGCCACGTCGGCGGCGCAGGACAGCTTCCTTGCCGAGATGGTGCGGCTCATGGAGGCGGCCGAGGGCGGCCGGTCGCATTATCGCCGGATCGCGGATCGCGCCGCGCGCCTCTATGCGCCGGTGGTCCACAGCGCGGCGCTGCTCAGCTTCCTGGGATGGATGTTGGCGACGGGCGACTGGCACCGCGCGCTGACGATCGCGGTCGCGGTCCTCATCATCACCTGCCCCTGCGCACTCGGGCTCGCCGTCCCCATGGTCCAGGTCGTGGCGGCACGCCGACTGTTCGAGCATGGCGTCATGGTCAAGGACGGCTCGGCCATGGAGCGTCTGGTCGAGATCGATACCATCGTCCTCGACAAGACCGGCACGCTGACCATGGGGCGTCCCAGCTTGCGGCGCGATGTCGCGGGCGATGAAGCATGGCTCGCCATCGCCGCCAAGATCGGCGCACACTCGCATCATCCCTATGCCCAGGCGCTCGCGGCAGCCACGGCGCCCGCCGATATCGCCTTTGACACGATCACCGAACATGCGGGGCTTGGCCTTGAAGCCCGCATCGGCAGGGATGTCTGGCGGCTCGGCCGCGACGAGTGGGCGCTTGGGGAGGAGGCGTCGAGTCCCGGCGGCACCGTGCTCGCCTGCAACGGCAAGCTGGCGCAAGCCTTTGCGTTCGAGGACACATTGCGTCCCGGCACCGTCGCGGCGGTCGCGGCGTTGCGTGATCGGGGCTATATGCTCGAGATCATCTCCGGCGATACGGCAGATGCGGTGACGCCGGTCGCGGCGGAACTGAGGATTGATCTCGCCAAGGCGGGTCTTCTGCCCACTGAGAAGACCGCCCACCTCGCATCGCTCGCCAGCGCCGGCCGCAAGACGCTGATGGTCGGGGACGGCCTCAACGATGCGCCGGCGCTGGTCGCCGCGCATGTCTCCATCGCTCCGGGAAGCGCAGCGGACGTCGGCCGGCAGGCGGCCGATTTCGTGTTTCTCCGCTCCGATCTGGGAAGCGTGCCATTCACGATCGCGACCGCGATCGCCGCCGACAGGTTGATCCGGCAGAATTTCGGCTTGGCTGCCCTCTACAATGTCGTCGCGCTGCCCATCGCCATCGCCGGCTATGTCACGCCGCTGGTCGCCGCCCTCGCCATGTCGGGATCGTCGATCCTCGTCGTCGCCAACGCCCTGCGCCTCGGCCCCCGTGTGACCTCGCGCCGTCGGGCACCGGAGAAAACGGACATGACCGCCACCTCCCCGTTGCGGGAGAGCGCGGCATGAACGTCCTGTGGTATCTGATCCCGATCTCGCTGGCATTGGGCGGGCTGGCGCTTGCCCTGTTCTTCTGGGCGTTGAAAAGTGGTCAATATGAGGATGTGTCCGGGGCAGCGGAACGCATCCTGAATGAGGATGATCGGCCACTCTGACCAGCCCGCATCGCGGGGTGGTCAGAGTGGCCAGGAAGGAGGCGGATGAACCATGTCGTCATCGCTGTCGATTGCGAACCTGGGCCGGGCGCCACACCGATTGATGTTCTTCGTCGGCGGGCTCAACCTCCTGTTAGCGATGGCCTGGTGGGCGGCCTGGCTGGCCTCCGCGCGGTGGGGCCTCTTCCCCATGCCCCAACCCGATCCCTATGCTGGCCGGCTGCACGCCTTCCTCATGCAGTATCAGGTGCTGCCAAGCTTCTTCTTCGGCTTCCTGCTCACCGTCTTTCCCCGCTGGATCGGCGAACCCGATCTCGACCGGCGCAAGGCCTGGCCGGTCGGCGCCGGTCTTTTCGGCGGCCAGATCCTGACCCTTGCCGGGGCGCTCGGGTGGTATCCGGGCGTGATCGCAGGCGCGGCGATGACGCTCGCGGGGTGGATCGCCGGTCTCGTTCCCATGGCACGGCTGACATGGCATGATCGCGGCAAGACTTGGCACGCGGCCGGCTGCTTCGGCGCGCTGTGCCTCGGCGCGGCGGGGCTTGCCCTGTGGCTGGCCTATCTGTTGACCGCCGATGAAGTGCTTGGCGATGCCGCGACGCGGATCGGCACGTTCGGATTGCTGGCGCCGGTCTATTTCACCGTCGCCCATCGGATGATCCCTTTCTTTTCCGCCAGCGCCCTGGCCGGATATGAACCGTGGCGGCCGAAATGGGTGCTCGCCCTGGGCTGGGCGCTCCTCGCGCTTCGCATAGGATTGCCGTCCGCCTGGCTCTTGCTGGCGGACCTGCCGCTTTTCCTGCTGACTCTGCTGCTCCTGATCCGCTGGTTTCCAAAGCAAGGCATGCCGCCGCTGTTGCTCGTCCTCCATGGCGGCCTTGCCTGGCTGCCGATCGCCTTCGCCCTCTTTTCCGCGCAGGACCTTGCCTTCGCCTTCGACGGATCGGTGATTCTCGGCAAGGCCCCGGCCCATGCCCTGTTCATCGGCTTTTTCGGCAGCATTCTCGTCGCCATGGTGACGCGCGTCACCCAGGGCCATTCCGGGCGTCCGCTGATATTGCCGCCGGTGGCGGCCTACGCCTTCATCGCGGTCCAACTCGTTTGCATCGTGCGGATCGCGGCCGAGCTGGCCGATGACTGGCTCGGATGGCAGGCCGCCGCCGCGATCGGCTGGCTGATCGCCTTTCTGCCCTGGATATTGTGGGCTGGCCGCATTTACGCATCGCCGCGGGTCGATGGCCGAGCAGGCTGAGGAGTTGGCGTCGCCTCACATTTACCGTTTCCACGTCATTCGTCAGAAAATCTCCTGGCAAGCCGCGCACTCGCACCGCTCTTTGTCCCGAGCTTGGCGCCGTAGCGCATGACGGTCTTGGGATCGCGCCAGCGATAGGCCTGCATAATGGCTGGCAGACTTTCGGCGGCGGCAAAATTATCCTGTGCAACTCCGACACGGATCGAGTGCGACGACACCGCCCTCACCCAGCGTTCGAGTTCAGACTCGGACATGTCTCCCAGCAGCTTTCTCTCCCAAGCCGCGCGGATCAGCCGCCGATAGATCAGCGTGACCGAGTTTGGATGCAGCCGGTTGGCGCCGATCGCCGCGATCGAGCCGTCAAAGTGGGTCTCGACCCGGCGAAAAAGCGGGCCGCTGCGTAAATCGGCCTTATCGCGCCACCTGGCGATCGCATCCATCGTCGCTGGGGAAAGATAGGCATAGGCACCCTCCCCGGCCTGGTCGGTTTTGCTGGAGGGAATGAACAACGTACCGGCGCCATCGCTGTCCGGTCCCTCGATGTGTATGATGTCGATCGCCACCAGTTCGGAGCGGCGCGCGCCGGTGTCGTAGGCGACACGCAGCAGCGCAGCGTCACGCAGACCGAGTTCGTCGCGGCGGCACGCCTTCAACAAATGGACGAGGCACACCCCGGCGGCCGGGCTGTCGAAATCGGAGATATCGCCCTTGTAGCGAATGGCGCGCGCCTGGCGTTGGCGTGCGCCAAGCGTCTTGCGTGCAGCTTTCATCTCGAGCTTGACCAGCGGCATGGCAGTGGGGTCGGGGAGTCCCGCCATCCGGTAGGCCCAACCAACATTGACGATATAGCGCTCAATCGTCGCCATGGCGCGCTGGCTCTCGCTGCTCTCATCGATGCCGGCGAGAGCGCGAACCCACGACGCCACGAGCGCGGCATCCGCGCGATCCGGTAAAACACGCTTCTGGCGGCACCACCTGGCCCATAGCGTCAGATCCGAACGGAAAGCCCGCCGGGTGTTTGCAGACCATCCGCGTACTGCCGCAGCTATGAGTTCATCATCGACTGCATTAGCCGCACCAACGAGATTGCGGACGTCCCGCACGATATCGGTGACGCCATTTACCCTTCCCGTGTCCGGTGAAATCAGGGATGTCTTGGGTGCCTCAACCATGACTTCGAGCAAAGCGTAGGGTACGATCCGTGCGGATGAGCTGCACTGACCGCCACGGTTTCGAAGCGAGGGCGTGGCGCGTCTCGATAACGCCGGCGCGTTCCAAATAGCAAATGACACTGTTCATGCGTCTGGGAGGCCATGCGAGCTCCTCCGCCAGTCGCGACGTCTCGATGACCCGTTCGTCTGCGCTCACCATGCGATTGGCGACAACGCGCGCGTCTTCGGCAGGACTGAACGACATGAAAGCCTCGTCGAACTCCACGAACAATCCGCGCTCGGCGGCGACATGGCCTGGAATGGCCCCCTCCCAAAGATAGCCGGCGTCCTTGAGATCGAGCACTGCGACGCGCACATCATCGATCTGCAAGCCGGTTGCCGCGGCAAGCTGCTCCACGGTGCGGATAGGGTCCTGCGGCATCGCATTCTCGCTCGCTTCGATCAGGTGTCGCCCTATCGCCAGGGCCGCTGACGACCATCCGGACAAGCCGTCCGGCACCGACTGGACATAGCGCAGCTTGGGTCCAAGCGCCGGCTTGCGGCTAACGCCGTTCAGCCGATCGACGAGCCACTTGAGATCCTGGTCCGAGCTGGGATCGAAAGCGGGGCATAGCAGCGTCTGGAGGAACGGCGACAGCGTACCGACCTCGACACCCACGCGCAGCGGCACCATGCGGCTACTGCCGCCAACGAGCCGCACGAACCCGACGTCAATCTCTCGCGCGACCCAGGGCTTGGCGATCGACGTCGGCGTCAGGATGACGACAAAATGCGTCATCCTGCCAAGGCCCTGCTCCATCTCATGGCGCAGGCTTCCCCCCGCCTCGATGTCCCATTCGTCGAACCAGACCTCAACGCCGTTCGCCATCAGATATTCGGCGACCGGCCGCACCATCGGTTTGTCTTCGCTCGCATGCGCGAGATAAACCCTCGGATGCGCCGCTCCGTCAGCGGCATTCATCACCTCCATCTCCCCTGCCCCGACCCCGAGCCGCTTTTCGATCAGCCGCGCGAAAGCCGGCGATCCCGTGGTGCGGATAGCAACGGCATTGCCGGGAAGCCGGTCCACGAAGACATCGGCATGGCGCCCTGTCTCGGGATCGACGATTGAGGAGGCGGCACCCCTCGCCTTCCTCTCGATCGCCTGCATACCGATTTCGACCGCGTTTGCCTTGAGGCCGTCGGCGAAGCGCTTGGGATCGAACGGACGGCCGCCGTGGGTAATTTTGATCATCGCGTGTGCCGTTTCACGTAAGCACGCAGCGAGGCGATGTCCTCGTCGACGACAAGGATGCCCATAACCGGATAATCGGGCTGGTCGGGCGTTCGCACCCGCCCCTCCCCGATACACGGCACAATGAGGGCGAAAGCCGGGTTGAAGCGGCGCCGTTCCCAACCCGACGCCGCTTCCAGATCGCGCGCATTTCCGCCAAGTCCAGGATCTTCCAGAAGCATCCGCGCGAGGATGACAGAATCGTCGATGGGATTCTGGCCCGTGATCGCTGCGTCGCACGCGACGAACAGCGCAACCGTTGTCCAAATCCGCGGGAGCTCGCGCCCGATCAGCGATGTCAGGGTAACCAGGCCATTGGCGGCGAGCTCGGCCAGCGCCAGCCCGATCGTATCTCCGCTCTCGTTGGGAAACGCCTCCAGCAACTCGTCGCCGAAATGGCCCGGAAGGCCATCGTCGCACCGCTCAGCCATCCATCGTCCTACCCGCTGCGCCAGATCGCTCAGGCTTTCATACACGTCATGCGCCCCCGCTTTGCTTATGGGGACGGCGATAGCGAACGCGCCTTCTAATGTATAGAGTAGTGATAAGGGTCCATTATCACCACTGAGCGCTAGGGCATACTTTACTGAAACGTCTTTTCAGTTTATTATCATGCATGGCAACGCGCCCAAAACCCGCCCCTTACGGACCCGATTATAGCCCAAAAATGGTCGCGACGCTTGCGTCATGCACTGCGGCGATTTCGCGGCTCGACGCCCGGGTTTCCGTGAGTTCAGTAGCGTCGGCATGGAATCGTCGGGCGGCCTGGTCGGGCTACGCACGAGCACTGCAGTTGCAATCTGCTGAAATCGACGAGATCGACGTATTTTCTTGGGGCTGCGGCCTCAAAGTACCTGGCCGCCCTGCCCTTCCAACCCATCTCGACCTGTTCGATCGCTTCGCGGAATGGCTTGCAGCGTTGCAGGATGACGATCGGCTTCGCTGGCGCGACCGCCTGCCGACCGCGATCGGAGATCCAGCAACGACGGCCGAGCACGCGCCCCTTGTCCGCGCGCTCGATACAATCCGCCAGCTCGCGCGGATCGACCACAGCATCATGGCCTGGCTGTCCCTGCCATTCGCACTGCGCGACCGCAGCCTTGCGGCTAGCCCCCTCCCCTGCCTTGCCGGCGGCGCCAAGGCGTTCCGGCTGAAGCCCCGGCCCAATGACGATGATTGGCTGGCCGTGCTGCGCGCCCTCGAAAGCGCGGCGCGGATCGGACTCGAACGCCTCGATGAAATGGAACGCCTTCACCGACGCGCGCAGCGCGCAATCGTCGAGCAATTCCGGCCGGGCGCCCTGCCCCGCCTCCTAGCGCTTTCGGTGCACCAGCCGCTGCTCTCGCCGCAGTCGGTCGCCGATCGCCTCGGGCTGAGCGTCGCGGGGGCAAGCAAGCTTCTGGAACGCGCGCGCGCGGCGGAGATGCTCGTCGAGATCACGCGGCGGCGGAGCTGGCGGATGTTCCTCACTCCAGACCTTGCCGTGGCGTTCGGCTTCGCGAGCCGCCCTCGCGGAAGACCCAGGGCTGAGCCTCCGGCTCCGCTCCCCTCACGGGATCTGGCTGCTGCGTTCGATGCATTCGATGCGGAGATGGCGGCGATTGACCAGCTATTGTTGTCCTTGCCTTCAGGCGGGACATGAATGCGGGCATTGCTCGATCGCAGAAGACACTTAGTCGACCGGCCCCGCTCTGGCCCTCCCTGACCGACTGCATTCAGATTTTCAGGCTAATTCAACTCGACGAAGGCTCACCAGGAAGCCCGTACAGCGCCTTTTAGGCCCCTTCCCTCCTTCGGGTTAGCCCAGGCGCACAATGCTCTCACGCAGCCCCTAGCGGGCATCTGAGGCGATTTCACTTTCTGTTCTCATTCCCCCGCTTGCCAAATGCATGCGGCTCGGCATGAAGTGATTGGCCCTGTACCGCGCCCTGAAGTTCGAAAGCGTGCGCATGGACTGGCAACACCATCGGCTTTGCTGGTGGTTGAACGAGCCATCTCCGCCGCCCTCAGGAGCGCTGGATTCACTGTTGAGTGCGGTTTCGCTCTACAAGGGCGGCCCGGAGTGAATATCCCGTTGCGCAGGCCTGCGAATTCTTCCCCCCCTCTTCCAACCCATATTCAAAAAGAGAAAGCGCCGCAGGCGTCGTTATTCCGTTAGAAAATAGGATAAAAGGTTAAGCTGTGGACAAATCTTTGCCGACTCGGCGAGTCTGCACGAGTCGTTCCACCGAGGGCGTTCCTGATATACCGTTCAGCCGTTCCTGAAATACCCTGAGCGTCGTTCCCGATAAACCGTGATTCAGTTCCTGATGTACCGTGGCGCGTTCCTGAAGGACCGTGCCCTTCTCCAGTCATAACCTCGCTGATCCATACGGTAAAATGCGTTTTACTCCCCCATATTCTCCCGATTTCCTGCGTGTTTTGAAGGCGTTGGCGCGGGTCGTCCGTGATACGGAGCCGCCCGGGGAGAAACGCGTGTGTAGACATATCCCAGCTCCGTCGGAGCAGTTTCCTTGAAAGGATACAGACCCTTTGTCGCCCGAATACGGTCCTTTGGGAACGGATGCGCCGCGAGGCTTGCGCCCCGCCGAGGCTTGCCGTCTCGGGCACGAGTGGAGGCCGCTCTCGTCGCCCGCGCGCGCCTCCCCCGTCAATTGGGGGAATCCGTCCAGCCATTTGCACGGTATATTAGGAACGCAAGCTGGGCCAACCTGCCCTCACGTGTGGACCGGCAGCGAGCCGGGCCGCAATCGCGCCGCAGAACCATCACGGTATTTCAGGAACGGCCGAATATGCGTGGCGGGACCCCGCGGCGCCCTCCCCTGACGCAAGCCTAATCCGATTTCTGTTCGTTACGCACAGCCACTTCTGGCCAGTCGATCGCCCCTCGCGCGAGAATGGAGCGTTCCTCAAGTACCGTGGCACCGCGCCGGATATGCCAGTTTTGTAGAAAGTGCGCCGCGACAAGGCCATCTACGCCGCTCTTGTACTTCCGATGGACGGTTAGGCCCGTACCCGAGCGACGCCGGCCTCGTAATCGTTCGCTCGGTCGCGCCCCTTCAACTGACGCGCTCCTGGGACGCCATTTACAACAGGGCTCGCGCTCGCGCTGGCGGTGTCGATCAGTTCGCGGGGCGTTGCTTGGCGCAGAAAGTGGCGAAGATCTGGGTGATGTTCTTGGCGTCGAAAGCGATCTCGCGCTGACGCAGAAAGGCGCGGAAGTCATCGCCCACCAAGCCATGATCCCTTTGTGGGCTAGGCAGAGTGGCGCGGGCGATCGCGCCGAAGGCGCTATGAGCAATATGGCCGTTCGCGGGGAACGCGATCGGGGGCCCATCCGGAGTCCTGTCCTTGACGGCAAAGGCGAGGGCAGGGGAGGGCTTGCGCTCCACCACCGGTTCGCAATCGCGCCGTGTCATGCGAAGCAGGGGCTCGGCGTCCTCGCGCTGCTCGATCTCCAGTGAATAGCCCGGCAGTTCGTTCTCCCTGGCGATCTTGGCGATTTCGAACTTGAACCGCCTATATTCGCCTTCAGCTCCCGATTTCTCAAAGAGCGTGGGCATCGAAATGGCGAAGCCGTCGCTACCGGCGCCCCCTGCATGCTTGCGCGCAACACGATAGAGCCAACGCTCACGGCCTCCCGTCAGGGAGAAGTAAGCTGGATCGATGGCAAGGACGCCGCCGTCCATCAGGACACCATCGTAGAACCACTTGGCGAGCGTGATTCGCATCCCGCGGACATGACCGGAGCGATCCTTGAGCTGGCTGTGGCTGTCGATCCAGGAGAAGGTGGTTTCGACGGCGTCACCCGACCGGATATTCGTCTTGACCGTCGTCGATTGCAGCCGGTCAAGGGCATTGCCAAGCAGATCATAGGCACGGCCGCCAACTTCACGTTTGAGGGTCTTCAGCATGTCGTAGGGAACGACGTGTAGTGTCTGTGGAATGTCGTTGGTGCCGCGGCGTTTATGCTCCATTAGCACCGACGCGCAGTAGATGAGGATGTCGAGATCGTAGATCGTCGCCAAGCCATATTCGGAGTTGGCGGAAACGTGGACGGTGATTTTGCGATCTGGGCTGACATAGTCGATCGGCTTGAGACGCTTGCGCTTCGAGAGCGAGAAGAAGGGTCGCTCCATCGTTTCACGCTGGTCCCTGAGGGGCAGCGCGGTCAGCTGCGGCAGAAAGAGGTCTACCTGGCCGTCTTCGCGGTGATCATGTTGCATCTCGTATCCTGCGAGGCCGGTAAAATGCGTTTTACTCTCGGTTAAATAGTTGAAAACTATGACCTAATTAGATTTATCGACTCAATCGCGATTGAATTTCGCGCTCTCAATCGCCGGCCGCAGCGCCTCAAGGATCTCGTCGACCGATGCCGCGCCATTTGGGTTGATGTTGATGGTGATGCCTTTCGTCCGGGTGTCTGCGAGGATCCGTCCGATCTCTTTGCCCGAGACGGCCGTCAGCGGCGGCTTTGCTCGTGAAGCAGGCTTCGCTGCCGCCGGTTTCGCCGCAGCGGCCACCAGACGCTCGCAGACCTTGATGCCCTCGATCTTGCCGCCGACGTCCTTGAGCCTTTGCTGCTCGTCGCGGAGCGCCAGAGCCGCGGAGATGACAGCGGCGCGATGCTGCTCGTTCTTCAGCAAGGGGGAAAGTCGCATACCATGCCGGACCCGGAGGTCTCCAGGCTCAGCAAATGCTGCAACGACCTCGTCTGGCAGTTCCGCCAACTGCAGCAGGTTGTGGAGGTTCTGCTTCGGGATCGCGAGGCGCTCGGCCATCCGCGTGCGAACACCGCTGTAATAGGCATCCACGGCATGCCGGTAATTGCGTGCACGCTCGAGATCGGTGACGTCCTCCCGCTCGCGGTTTTCCAGGTCGGCGAGCCGAAATGCGCCCTCGTCGTCGACCGTCTCGATACGGGCTACGAGCTCGATCTCGCTGTGGTTGTTCGCATGAAGCCACGAAACCGAATAATGACGGCGGGTGCCGACAATCAGCTCATAGGGATGTTCGCCCTGGGGTGTCCGGCGCACGACGACCGGTTCACGGTTGGATCCTTCCTCGCGGATGGATTCGATAAGGGAGGCGCAGCGCTCATAGCTCAGGGCGGCATGATCACGGGCATTGCCCGGCCAGATTGAGCATTCGGAAGGCTTGAGGCGGATCGTGAGCCGTTTGACGGTACGCGCGATCTCGTCGAATGCGATACCGCGTCGCTCCAGAAAAGAAGGCGTCGAGATTTCATCGGCGGGCTTGCCGCGATCGACAAGCGCCTCGCTATCCATAGCCTCGGGCCCGGAATTGGGAGCAGGGGTGGTGCCAATGCTTTCGATCGCGTTCGCCAGCAGACTCCGGCGTTTACCACGCACGCTGCTCATGCCGCCTCCGTCAGTCGATCGGTGCCGACCTGGGTCAGACGGGACGGCCACTGTTTGCAGATGTCCTTTTCGATCTCGCGAAACACCATATTGAGGTTATCGCGGCACCGCGTGTACGTCTGGTGCGACCCGTAGGGCTTGTTTATCTCGTAAATCGAGGACATCGACAGGCCAGCATTCTTGATCTCCTCGGACAGGAGGATCGGCGTCGACAGCATCTGTCCGGCGTAAGTCTTCTCCATGACCTGGAGCATCTGCGCCTCGTTGGTCCGGCTTGGCTGGAACATTGTGCACACAACGCGAATGAAGCCATAATCGATCGATGTGTCGAACTTCGAGACAATATCCAGCGCTTCCCGGCAGGTCTGCATGAAGTGGATCGTCGAGAGGTAGTCGAGTTGCCGGGCCGGAACGGGAATCAGCAGTCCATCGGCGGCTGTCAGTGTATTGACGCCCAGAAAGCCCATCGCCGGTGGTGGATCGAGGATCACGACATCATAGTCGAGCCGGACTTCCTCCAATCCGATCCTGAGCTTGCGGAACGCGCCGGCAATCGCCGTCGGTCCGTCCTCAATCGTTGCGGTCAGTTCCCACTCAGTGTCCTGCAGACCCAGGTTCGCCGGACAAATGTCGATATTGGGCCAAGCGGTTTTCTGGATTGTCTTTCGCAGTGAATCGGCTTCGTCGATCCGCGGCGACAGAAAATTCGAGAGCGTGTGGGTCTCGTCCAAAAGTGCTTCGAGATTGACATCGAACATCACGCTCATTGAGGCTTGCGGATCGCAGTCAACAACAAGGACCCGATAACCTCGCAGGCCGAGATAGTCGGCCAGATGCTTGCCTGTCGTCGACTTGCTGACACCGCCCTTGAAATTCTGCACGGCGACAACGACGGCGCGCTCTGACGGCAGCTTGCCCATCTTGATGCCCAAGGCCTCACGGATGGCAATCAGGTCTTCGACCGTGTAGAAACGGCGTCCGTTGGCCGCCGTCTTGGGGGCGGGCAGGCGACCGCGCGCTTCAGCCTTGGAGAGCGCCTCGGGTGTCCGGCCAAGAAATTCGGCAGCGAGGGTCGCACCCATAGAAATATTGAGCGTTTTGCGATCGGCTGGATCGATGGCCGCTTGCCGCAGGACGGTCTTGGCATTCTCGCAAGAGGTGATCATCGCATCGAGAATTTGACCCGACAGCATGCGCGTGTCCCCTCTATGAACCCAAACTGGCCACGGTTCGTGAAAAGCACCGTATAATGACCCCTGATCCCGGACACCTATGCCAAAATTAGGGTGGTTAGTCAAACGACACGTGTGGACCCGACACTCAGGGACAAGCACTCTTTCTTGCCTTGAGTCCCGGACCAGTCGGACAGGTATCAGAGGGTAGGCGAAGCGCTCCTCACATGACTCCAGCCAAGGGCGCACATTCTGGATCGACTCGTCGCCCCCCCGGAATAGTTCCTGGGATAAGGTCACACGAAGCGCGTAATCTCAGCCGTCCGGATGGGATCATGGCGCTGATCGACCTTGCGGAAGGGCAGACCGACCAGAGGCAGACGCGTTTATATGAGAAATTGGGGGAAGGGGGGCTCTACGGCCGACCGCGCTTCTGCACAAAGCTTCTGCAGAAGCCCTCCCACGACTTGTAAAGCGCCTCGCCAGTCAGTGCCTCAAGCCGGCTGCTCATCGATTGGCGATAAGCGCTCGCGATGATTTCCTTGTCCCATCCGCCGCCATAATCCGCAACGATCGTCAGCAAACGCTGATCGCCGCAAAAATGGAGCGAGTCAGGGAAGGGTTTACTGACCGGCAAGCTGGGGGCCGGGGCAGCTACTACGGTTTCAGCGGTCCCGTCTCTGCGCGCACGCCTACCCACTTTGGGTCGATCCAATTCTTTTGCCGTCTCTTCCTGTTCGCCCGGATCCTTCGGACTAAAAGTCAGCTTCACTGTTTGGACTGGCCGTCCGCGACCAGAGCCCCGGATCTCTTCCCATTCCACAGTGAAGTCAGCCAACTGGTCAATCTCTGCCTTCGACTTCGCCAGGACGTCCCGCCGAAACTCCGCAAAATTCTTGAAGCTCCCCTCCGGTACCCCCAACCGTCGCCTGAGCTCGGCGACGTCCATTTTCACCACCCGATTCTGACGGTTGATAATGAGACAGCCGAGATCGTACAGGGTCAGCGAATAGCGCGACTGCAGAGACAGCGTGACCCCCAGATTCACTCTGGCATAGTAATCCGAACGCTGGATGACGCGCTTGAAATTGTCCGAGAAGGTATATTCGACGACGCTCATGCCGTCCTCGGAGCTCTCCTCCACGCAGCTCGACAGCAGCGACTGCGACATGATCGCGGGCTTGCCCTTCTTGGATGTCGTTCGAATCCGGACAATCACGCGAAGCAACTCATCCATGACCGCCTGAATGCGTTCATTTCCCTTATGAGAGCCGCGCAATTCCTTCTTCGTAATCGTGAAGGTCTTGTCTCCGCCCGCTTCAGGGCCCGCCTTGCGGATCATCAGTGCAAATGCTTTGCGGGCCGCGGCGCTCAAGGAACCGGTTTCGAACTCCGATTCGACTAATTCTCCGGGCTTGCTTACGAAATCGAGATCGCGCCGACGAATCACCTCAGCGACGCGCAACGTTCGGCCCAGCCCCTCCAACTCTGGCGGCACCTCGATTTCAGCAGTGTCCGAATCGAGCTTCATGTGAGTTACATACCATCAAGTCGTCATAATGAGAACATCCCTTCCTCCACTCATAGAGACGTGCCCCCGATCGCTCACATAGATCTGGTTGGGCCGGGGCGGTCAGCCCCCAAGCACACATATAAAGATGTTTGGCGCGACTCGCCGGAAAGAGCCGACTTTCGCCGATTCCCCCGAAAACTCACATAGAGCTGCGTTCATTGCAGAGTAATGCGGCGCAAACGTCGACCTCCGTAGGTAGCGCCCCCTGCAACTCACATAGAGCCCACCCTATCCTATTGAAGAAACACGATATTTCAGAAGGCCCCCGAGTCCTCACATAAAGCAGTCCAAGCTGGCGGCAACGCTTTAGTCCAAACGCTCTCGACCCCCAATCGCTCATGTAGAGCGGGGTTTCCCTAAGCATCGATCCCCCAAAACTCATGTAAACGTGGGCCTGGTTCGCGTCACAAGGGATTCATGCCATCGAATCAAAGGGATTCCGGCGCTTCTTTCGCTGGTTTCGCGCGACTCCCCCTATCTCTCACATAAACCCCCGAGCGCTCATCCTGAGGCCCCCGCAGGCACGCATAGATGCCCCCAATCACTCATCGAGAAGCCCCCGAGTCCTCACGCGGATATAGTTCAACCTATTGGTTTTCCGTAGCAAAATGGCTCCGAATCTTAGAATCCATGAATCTAGGAAGCTCCCGCGCTCCGCTTGGGTGTTTTTCAAAATGGATTTTCAAGAAGGAATTCGGCGACGTCAGCCCGCAACCTCCTCATGATCACATGAGGATAGGTTGCGGCGATCGAGAGGCAAGAGGGAGGCCAATTGCGAAAGGAGCAGGTCATGGCCCTTCTCGCACGCAGACCTTCACAGGAACTTATCGACCTCGTTGGCAGTCTCGGTGGCACCTGGCACGGCCGGACGGCCATGTGCCTGTGTCCCGCGCATGCAGACAAACGCCCCAGTCTGTCACTTCGTCAAGGCGACCGCGGGATCCTCGTAACCTGCTTTGCCGGTTGCGAGCGGAAGGACATCCTCCGCGAACTCTCTCGCATCCCCCTCGGCAGGCACTATCCCTACGTGGATACGACATCACAAGGCACGAGCCATGTTCATCGCCTCTGGGATGAGGCCTGGCCCGTGCAGGGCACGCTCGCCGAACGCTATCTCAACAATCGGCATCTCGTGCCGCTTGCACAGGATCTGCGTTTCCATCCCCGCTGTCCCTATCGCCCGCGCCCGCTCACGACTTATCATCCCGCTCTCCTCGCTGCAGTTCGCGAAGAACGGAAACTGACGGCAATCCAGCGGATTTTTCTCGATCCCACCACCTCCCTTTACACGGCGAAGTGGATGCTCGGCCGCCCGCTTGGCGGGGCCTGGCAGGGGGAAGGGCAGGGGGGGGCGACCCTGGCGCTCGCCGAAGGATTCGAAACCGCCCATGCTTTTACCCTGCTCAATCAAATACCGTGCTGGGCGAGCCTTGGCGCGCGCCGGTTCGACCGAATTCGCTTACCGAACGGGGTGACACGCTTGATTCTCGCATACGATAACGATGCGGAAGGGCGCCGCGCCGGCGATCTTGCCGAACAGGCATATGCTCACCCTTCGCTGCTTATCGAGCATATGCCGCCTCCTGCGGGCTTCAAGGACTGGGCCATGCTCCTCGGGGTGCAGCGGTGCGCCTAGTCACTGCGCTCCTGCCGAATGCGCCAGCATCTTGATACGTAAGCAGGATCCCGCCAGGTCGATTCTGGCGGCAGGGCGGCGATAGCCGTCATTCCCGCTGCGACTGTTTGCATAGGCAGCGCTGCTCCTGGCTATCTGTCGTTAGAACCCGGCCCTGCTTGATCTTGATAGCTGCCGGGCAGCATATCGATCGATTGAGCGGGTCCGATGTGACGGACCGTCAGGAGCGGGTGGACCGAGAACAAGATACTTTACCGACAAGAATGGGTATGATACCCGATCCAAGTTCGGGTGCCATACCCGAACCGGAGCTAAATGGTGCGCTTGATCGGATCGCGGGATGTCTTGAAACTGACCGGGCTTTCGGCTGATCAGCTGCGCGAATGGACCGTGCGGCGCGGGCTCATTTATCCCGACATCCCGGCATCGCGCCAAGGCCAGCAGGCTCAGTTCGGCTGGCAGACCGTGCTGCTACTCCGTCTCGCCGTCGTTATGCGCAGCCGGTTCCATGTCGAGCTCCAGGTTCATCGCGACCTGCTGCTTCGCGCACGCGAGATGTTGAACGGCCGGTCCTTTCCGGGCCTGTGGAACCACCGCTTGGCCATCTTCGGACTGGAGAGTTGCGCGCTGCTCAGTGCCAGTGATCCGTTGCCAGGCGACCAGGATGCCATCCTGCTTCGGCTCAACGACCATCTTGAGGCGCTGTCGCAAGGATTCGGCGTCTCCGAGTCGATCGCGCAGCTCCCGCTCTTTCCGGCGGTGGGATTACGCCGGAGCGAAGCGCCCGCTGATGCAGAGGGCGGCATGGTGCTGCGCAGTGCCGAAGGTGACGCGGCGTGACTGCGCTCGCCAGAATCGAAGCGGGACTGCGTGCGATCGGCTATCGACCGGAATCGTTGATCCACGACTATAGTTTCGCAGATGTGCTGTCGGAGGCGGGCGAGGAACAATGCGTCGCGCTTGCGGCGTTCACGCAAGTTCCCGAATCCTATCGCTCGGCCGCCTTCGGGGTGATCACCGGCGCGCACGATGCAGACGCCGTGCTGCGCCGCCGGGCGCTCGGCGCGCCGATCCTGTTCTCGATCGGCCCTGAAGATGTCGGGGTCTGGCGGGTCAGCGCGGAAGGCAAGCCGCGTCTGAGCGAACGGGTTCCGCTCGATCAGCTCGAGGCGCTGTTCGAGCGTAATGCCGACAATTGGAACCCACACGCGGTCCACCGCGCCAAGTCGCTCGGCCAGACCCAGACGGCCTATCAGCTCGACTTCGTCGATCTGGGTCTGATGCCAGCAATCGAACATGAGATCGAAGTGAAGCTCGACCGGCTGCTCGGCGAGGTCATTACCCAACTGCTGACCGGGATCGACGATCCGCAACGCGAGGAAGCAGTTTTCCGCACCGCCTTCAGACTCCTTGCCGCTAAGATCCTGATCGATCGCCAGCATCCTGACGCGACATCATGGACCAACGCGCCGGTGCGCGATGTGCTCGCCGGCATCGAGAGCTATTATCATCTCGATCACATGCTGCGGCCCGCAGTCGATGCCCTTCCGTCGGCGGCCGTGGACACGGCATGGACGACGCTTCGCGGCGCCATCACCTTCCGCAACATCTCGTCGGACAGTTTGGCATTCGTTTACGAAAACACGCTGGTGACGGCTGACACGCGCAAACGCTTCGGCACGCACTCTACCCCTAGGCAAGTCGCTGAGTATGTCGTTGGCCAACTCGATCTGGGCCGCTTCGATCTTAAGGACATCACAATCTACGAGCCCTTCGCCGGCGCGGGCATGTTCCTCGTCGCGGCGCTGCGGCATCTGCGCGATCAGCTTCCCGATACGCTCACTGGCGAGGAGCGACACGCGTTTCTCGTCAAGCGGATCAGCGGTGCGGAACTCGACAGTTTCGCTTGCGAAGTCGCGACGCTATCGCTGATCCTGGCTGACTATCCCAACGCAAATGGCTGGAAAATCGTATCCAAGGACTTGTTCGAGAAAGACGCGCTCCGAGCAGATGCCGCTGGCAAGCACATTGTCCTGTGCAACCCACCCTGGGAGGACTTCGACAGTGAAGAGCGCCAGCGCTATCCCGAGATGGCGGCAAAGTCCTTCTCGAAGCCCATGGCCGTGCTGCGGACGCTCATCGAAGCCAGGCCCGAGGCGCTCGGTTTCGTTTTGCCCCAAGGCTTTCTGCGCCAAAAGCAATATGGCGAGCTGCGCCAGTTGCTCGCGGACACATATGACCGGATCGAGCTGACATCGCTTCCCGATCGCATCTTTCAGCGTGCGGGGCTGGAGGCGGCCGTGATCATCGCAACCGGCCAACGCGCCGCTGATGCGGAGAATCTTCCGAGCCAGTTGCGCTCCCTTGAAGTCACCGACCAAGGCCGTTCGGATTTTCTCATGACGGGTAAGGTCACCACCGAGCGCCGCCGCAGCAAGCTGGTATCTTCGGGTGACCTTTGGATTGGGGCGCTCGACGAGGTCTGGGAATATCTGGCGGACTATCCCGTGCTTGGTGGCCAGGCCGAAGTTCATCGCGGTCTTCAGTGGATCAGTCAGTCCGCCGGCTGGAGCGCAGTCCCACGGGAGGGCTTTGCCAGAGGTGTTTTCAAGCCCGCAGACTCGCTTCTTCAATTTAGTATCACCACAACCGGTTTCGTCGATACGCGCGAGGAATCCGCGTATCGGCTCGGTCCGCTCGCGCGCGCTTGGGACAAACCCAAAATACTGGTCAACGTGGCCCGCCGGTCACGCGGTCCCTGGCGGCTGGATGGAGCGATCGATACGAGCGGGCTTGTGCCGTCGCAGGCATTCTTCGGCATCTGGCCGACCACGTCGGACCTGCCCGTGGAAGCGATTGAAGCGCTGATCAACAGCCCGCTGGCGAGCGCCTTCGTCCTCGAGCGAGCCTCAAACCAGCATCTCACCAACGTAATTATGAAACAACTGCCGTTACCAAAGCGGGGCGCGCTTGGCGACGTGGTCGCCGCAGTGTGGCGCTACCGGGAGGCGCTTGGTGCCGCCGCAGCCTATGCACTGCGCACACCTGAGATCGACGAGCGGCTGGAAGCGTTGCTGATCGATATCGACGCGCAGCTTTTGAAGGCTTTCGATCTGCCTCCTCGTCTGGAGCGGCGATTACTAGAAGCGTTTCGTGGACACGAAGCTGAGCGGCGTGTCGCACATGCTTTTAAGGGCTGGTTCCCCGAAGACTTTACCGCCTACATCCCGCTGCACGAATATATCGGCCCGCTGCTACGCGAAAACACCGGCGCCTGGGCGCTCGACGTCTTCACGCCTGCGCCGGAGCACGAGGTTGAGCGGCTCAGGCTTTACGTCCAATAGCGGATGGACACCTATCTGCTCGATACGAACCTTGTATCCGTGCTCTATGACGCACGGAGGCCCAATCATATCGCGGTCCGTCAAGCGATTGCCGCCTTACCGGCGCAAGCCGCGCAGCTTGTCTCGGTAGTAACGGTCGGCGAGCTGAGGTTCGGGTTGGCGCTCGCGCGCGCCGCAAGCCAGCCACTTACGCACATCGAAGCGTGCCTCGTCAGCACCGAGACGCATCCGTTGGCCGAAGTTACACGGCACACGGCCGATGCTTTCGCGACCGTCAAATCGGGCGTGGCACTGGCCCGGATCGACATCAGGCGCCGTATCCCACGCTGGGTCGAGGCCTGGACCGATCGTGTGAGCGGCCAGCTTCTGCAGATCGACGAGAACGACCTCTGGATTGCGGCACAGGCGCTTGAGCGAAACTATGTCGTCCTCACCTCCGACAAAGATTTCACTCAAGTAATCGCGCCAGCGGTTCCGGATCTTCGCATTCTTCTCGTGTGAGCATCTCTTTCTTCGCTTCAGTTCGCCATTCCAGAACCTAGCCTCAGGATTTGCAATTGCAGAGCTAGGCAGTGCGATGCGGAGAAATGCGGTTCTAGCGTAGTAGAAGCGGCGATTCATATTCATCGCTTTCGTCCACCTTGGGGCACCGCTCGCCGAAACCTCAACCCTTTCCAATACCGGCCCCCGAGCACAATGAGTGGGAATCATCCTGGGGGATGCGCCGCGTGCAAGGCAGCCGTCAGATCTTGCTTGCCACCGCCGGCGACCGGCATCCCGGGACTGCACAGAAAGGTGAGGGGGGGTGTGGCGGATTGAGCCGCCATGGGGCGGCCAGTCCGGAGACCCAATACATGTCCGATCTTTTCGATGCCGCGCTTGTGGCAGAACGTCGCGCAACCGCGCTCATCGTCGAGCGTCTGCGCGGTATCGGCGCGATCATGCGCGCCGACCTCAACACTGCCCTGACAGAGGGATTCGGCGCCAGCGATGCAGATGGTCGGTGGAGCCAGCGCGACAGCTTTGAATTTCTCGAGCACGCGCTTGCCCTTTACCTCCAGGAGCGACCCTATCCACTGCGCTCGCTCGCCGACGCCGCTGCCGCCTGCGATCTCCTGGACCGCCTGCCGACGCAAACAGTGCGCAGCGAAGATCAGGTCGAATGGCAGCAATTTTCGACGCCGATCGATCTTGCAGCGGTGGCGACGGTCCTCGCCGATATCCGTGCCGACGACATTGTCCTTGAACCGAGCGCCGGCAATGGCCTCCTCGTTGCGCAATGCCCGGCCCGGGCAGGCCTCCAGCTCAACGAATATGAACCGGTTCGACGGACAAGGCTCAAGCATGCCTTTCCCGATGCGGTCGTGACCGGGCACGACGGCGCGACGATCAATTCGACGCTGGCTGCGGCGCCGCGCCCCAGCGTGATCCTGATGAATCCTCCCTTCTCGCGCTCCTTGGGGTTCGGCGCGGATGGCCATGCGGCCATCCGGCACCTTCAAGCGGCGCTGCGGCGCCTCCATCAGGGTGGTCGTATCGTCGCCGTCATGCCGGACTGGTTCGGCCCCAATGCACGCATGAGGGATATCTTCGAGACAACCCTTCGCGATGTCAGTGTCAAGACGTCGGTCCGGCTGGAAAAATGCTACGTCAAGCATGGTACGTCGATCGCCGTGCGTCTCTTTGTCATCGACAAGGTTCCTGGCGGCGCGATTCCTGCGACCATCCAGCGATCCTCGATCCGCGATGTGATCACGGACCTGGAGATTCCCGAGCGTGCCTTAGCCGTAAGTGCTCCGCTGACGCCCCGGAGATCTTCGAGCCCCTCGCTCTTTCGAGCGATGAAAAGCGCCCGGCCTCAGCCCCGAGCCTATCATGCACCGGTTCGGAACAATGTGCTGCCGGTTGGCTACACAAGGCTCGACATGCCGGCGCCGCTCCTTGATCAGGTCGGAGTCTATCTCCCCTATCGGCCGAGCCGCATTGCATTCGATGCTGCGGGCGAGCACCCCACCGCACTTGTCGAATCCGTGGCGATGGGTTCCATCGCCGCTCCCGCGCCGGACTATGTGCCGCACCTCCCCGAACGGACGGTCAGCGAGCGTCTCCTCTCGGCTTCCCAACTCGAAAGCGTTGTCTATGCCGGGCATGCTTGGAACCAGCTTCTGCCTGGCCGATTTCGTCCGGCCAAGGAAGGCGTCGGGCTTATGGAAGCCGAGGACGGCCGCGCCTATCGCAAGGGATATTTTCTCGGGGACGGAACCGGAGCGGGGAAGGGCAGGCAGGTCGCTGCCTGCATTCTCGATAACTGGCTGGCCGGTCGGCGGCGTAACATCTGGGTTTCGAAGAATGAAGCACTGCTTGAGGACGCGCGCCGCGACTGGACCGCACTTGGCGGCCTTGCCGCCGACATCCAGCCCTTGGCCAACTGGAAGATCAATCAGCCGATCTCGCTCGAACAGGGGGTCCTGTTCGTCACCTATCCAACCCTTCGTTCCGCCCGCGGGGACCACAGCCGGCTGCGGCAGATCATCGACTGGGCAGGGGATGATTTCGAGGGCGTCATCGGCTTCGATGAAGCGCACGAGATGGGCGGCGTTGCCGGGGGTGAGGGCGCGCTGGGCAAAAAAGAAGGCTCGCGGCAGGGCATCTGCGGGGTTCTTCTCCAGAATCACTTGCCCGGCGCGCGGGTACTCTATGCTTCCGCAACCGGGGCGTCCGACGTCAATAATCTCGCTTATGCCGTCCGCTTGGGACTTTGGGGTCCCGAAACGGCCTTCGCCAACCGCGAACAGTTTATCGCCGAAATCCGAAAAGGCGGGATTGCAGCGATGGAACTCGTTGCACGCGATCTCAAGGCGCTCGGACTCTATACCGCCCGCGCACTCAGCTTCGCGGGTGTCGAATATGAGGTATTGCGCCATGAACTGACGCCCGGGCAGATCGCGATTTACGACGCCTATGCGGACGCGTGGGCCGTTATCCACCGTAACATGGAAGCTGCGCTCGAACTGACCAGCGTCGTCGATGGGATCGGGAACGCTACGCTTAACAGCGGCGCGAAGGCTTCGGCCCGCTCACGCTTCGAGTCGACCAAGCAACGCTTCTTCGGGCAGCTCCTCCTCTCGATGAAATTGCCGACGGTAATCGATGCGATAAGAAAGCATCTCGATCTGGGCCAATCGGTGGTTCTGCAATTGGTGACCACTGCGGAATCGATCCTCAACCGCAGGCTGGGGGACCTCTCTGCGGAAGAGCGCGCCGACCTCGAGATCGATCTCTCTCCCCGCGAGTATATCATCGACTATCTCGAGCGCGCTTTTCCCACCCGGCAGATGCAGGTGTTCACCGACGACACCGGCACGCCTCGCTCGCTTCCGATGGTCGATGATGCGGGTCATCCTGTCTACAATCCGGAAGCGGAGGCCGCTCGCGCAGCGCTCATCGAAAAGCTGTGCGCCATGCCGCCGATCATGTCGGCGCTCGACGCGCTCCTCGAAACGTTCGGGCACGAAAACGTCGCCGAGGTCACCGGTCGGACAAAACGCCTCATCACCGCCAGCGACGGTAGGCAGAAGCTCGAAAGCCGTTCGGCCCGGACAAGCCAGGTCGAGGCGGCTTCGTTCATGGCCGGCAAGAAGCGTATCCTCGTCTTTTCCGACGCCGGCGGGACGGGAAGAAGTTATCATGCGTCGCTGGACGCAGTGAACCAGGAGCAGCGTGTCCATCTCCTGCTCGAGCCGGGCTGGCGAGCGGATCGAGCGATCCAGGGGCTCGGTCGAACCCATCGGACACATCAGGCGTCGACCCCGCTCTTCCGGCCGGTGACAACCGACTGCAAAGGCGAATTGCGCTTCACAAGCACGATCGCCCGTCGGCTCGACAGCCTCGGCGCGCTCACCCGTGGGCAGCGCCAGACAGGCGGGCAGGGCCTGTTCGATCCCGCCGACAATCTCGAAAGCGAATATGCCTGCGCGGCGCTGCTTTCCTGGTTCGATCTTCTTGCGGCCGGCAAGCTCGCGAGTACGACCCTGGACGATTTCCAAAATAGAACAGGGCTGGAGTTGGTGGACAAGGATGGCGTTCTCAAGGACGATATGCCGCCCATCCAGCGCTGGCTCAACCGCATTCTCGCGCTGCCGATCGCCCTGCAGAACAGGATATTCGACGAATTCCTCGCCTTGATCGAGACCCGGGTCTCGGCCGCGCGTGAGGCCGGACGTCTTGATGTCGGCGTCGAGACGATCCTGGTTGATCAGGCAACTGTCGTCGACGATGTCATATTGCGCACCGACACTCTGACCGGCGCCACATCCCATCTTCTGACGATCGAGATCGCGCGCAGGCGAAATCCCGTCTCACTCGAGCGTATCGTGCGGATCGCCGACGGTGAGGCCGGCGCCGCGTTCATGGTCAATCGCAAGTCGCGCAAAGCCGCTCTTCGGACGCGCGCCCGTGCCGTCATGGAAGAAAAAGAAGGCACCCCCATTCCGCGCGTCGAGATGATCCGTCCGACGCGCAGTGACTATATGCGCGAGCATGACCTTTATGAATCCTCATGGGAGGAAGTGGATCGTGACACCTTTGCAGCCAGCTGGGAACGCGAGGTCGCGGCAATGCGGGACAGGGCCGACACCGAGTCAATAAGACTGGCAACGGGCCTGCTCCTGCCGATATGGTCAGCACTTCCGAGCGACCACCTCGCGGTCAACCGGATCGTTGATAAGGAAGGGCGCTCATGGCTCGGCCGGCTCGTCTTCGATGATCATGTGCCCCAACTCTTCAATCGGCTTGGAATAGATCATGGCGAGAGCTTGACTGCGGACGCCGTTATGAAAGCGGTCAGTGCAGGGCGCGCCATCAATCTCACATATCCATTTCCGTGCACGATCAAGCGATCCGTGGTCAACGGATCGAAGCGGATAGAACTTGTCGGCTGTCCGGCTGATCGGCTCGTCTGGCTCAAGTCCATCGGCTGTTTCACGGAGATCATCCAGTACCGCACTCGCGTCTTCGTGCCGGTGGCATCAGCCGATTCGGTGCTTGGCGGGTTCCTGGCCACGTAGCAGGGCCTGGAGAGGCAACCCGGCGTTTCGTCCGGCGTTTTCCTGAAACATTCGGCGCGCTCCTGCTCGCGAGCCGGAATACACACAGCTCCCCATGATGCTCTTGTCGTCCTCAGCGACCCTGAATTCGAGAAAGGGAAGGGGGAGGCGGGCTGGTGTCCGGGCTGGTCCGGACGCCAGATGGAGCTCTTCCGATGACCACGTCCGTAAAGCTGGCGAAGCTCACGCTTTCGCCGATCAATGTGCGCAAGCGGCCCGACGATCTTCTCGAAATCCCGCAGATGGCGGCGGATCTCGAGGCGCGGGGCGTCCTGCAGAACCTTCTCGTCACCCCCGTGAAGAAGCCTCGCGGCACTTTTGAGGTCTTTGACGGTGGCCGCCGTCTGCGAGGTCTTCGCCTGCTTGCCGAGCGTGGCATCATCGATCCCGAGCTCTATGACGTGCCGGTCAAGGTACTGGTCGGCGATGAAGCCACGCTTTCGGAAACCTCGACCGCGGCCAACTTCCATCAGCTCAAGATGACCCCCGCCGAGGAATGCCGCGCCTTCCAATATTTCATCGGCCTCAACCGTGATATCGACGGCGTCGCCCAACGATTCGGTCTTACGCGCCGGTTCGTTGAAGGACGGCTGCGGCTGGCAACGCTGGCCGAGCCCATCTTCGAGGCCCTTAGCGAGGGTACGATCACACTCGATGTCGCCAAGGCTTATGCTTCCACCGAAAATCAGGAGAAGCAGCTTCTGGTGTGGAACAGCTATGGCGCCAGCAATTCCAACGCGGACACGATCCGCCGGATCATCGCTAACGAGACCATGAAATCAACCGAGCCCGTCGCGATGCTGGTCGGTGAGGGGCGTTACCTCGCCGCTGGGGGGAAGATCGACCCCGATCTGTTCAGCGAGAATGGCGACAAGTGGGTCAATCCCGAGATCGCCCAGCGCCTGGCCGCCGAAATCATGGAGGCGGAAGCCAAGAGGATCGGCGATGAGCTCGGACTTGGCTGGATACGACCCATCGCATCGAACTACACTCATAACGCGGCGGCCGGTCTCTACCGCGTCGTGCTGCCGCAGCCCGAGCTCACCGATGAGCAGATCGCCCGGCTCGACGCCATCGCCGCCCGCAAGGATGTTATCGGCGAGGAGCTGGCGGACGATGAGATCGATGAAGAGGCTTACACAACCCTGGACCAGGAATGGGGCGCGTTAGCCGAGGAAGAGCGGGCAATCCACTTCCGCCCCGCGGTCCTGCCTGAGGAGCTCAGGCCGCTGGTTGGCGCCTTTCTCAAGCTGAACCCCAGCGGAGAGATGGTCCTCGACAGCGAATATTACAGCGAGGAACCGGTCCGCATCGGCGATCCGACCGCGGATGAAAACAGCGGAAGCGTCCTGACGGGCGGTTCCAACCGGGGTAGCAGCGGCAATGCCTCCGCGCCGCCGCAGGAAGCCGTCGGTCCTGGCGGCAAGCCGCTCAGTGCTCGTCTTTACGACGAGCTAGCGATGCAACGTCGCGATGTCCTGGCGGCCGCGATGCTTGGAAACCCGGCGCTGGCTCTCGACTACGCGCTGTTTGTGATGATCGATGATCGCATCAGCGGCTTTGGTGCTTATGGCTCGACAATCAAGGCCAGCTCGCCCGAAGATCCGGTGCGGGGCGAACAACCGGTGACGCGGGCGCGCACTTATCTCGCCGAAGCTCATGACGGGCTTGATGCGGACTGGACCGAGTACGAGCTGGAAGTCGATCGCTTCGACGCGTTCCGCGCGCTCGATGACGACGGGAAAGCAGCCTGGCTTGCCTACATCGTTGCGATGTCCCTTCAGGCGAAGCCGAGTTACCGGGCCGAGCAATGTCCGCTCCACAATCGTCTTGCGACGATCATGGAAGTCGACGTTGCGAGCTGGTGGCGCCCGACGTCGGCGAATTTCTTCGATCGCATCAGCAAGGGTTCGATATTGAACCTGCTCGCCGAAATCGGCGGCGCCCAGCTCACTGCGCGTCATGCGACAATGAAGAAGTCCGAGATCTCGGGGTCGTGCGAGAAGCTCTTCGCCGGCGAAGCGATCGTCGAGCCGGACATGCGCCGCGCGGCGCTTGCCTGGGTTCCAAACGCCATGAAATTTCTCGATCCAGGCATGACAAGCGACGACGACCCGACGGAGCCGGATGACGCGGCCGGTGAGAAGGACTGCGCTGACGCGATCGACGGGCGCGAGGCCGAACAGCCATCGACCGAAGACGAGCAGGTGCTTGCCGCCTGACCCCCGTTCCCCTTGAGCGTCTGACCGCCGGCAGGATCTTTCCATGCCGGCGGTCCATTTTCAGATTCGGCCGGAAACCCGCCATGTCCCCATCGAAACGAAGCAGCCGCGATGTCGCGGCCGAAATCACGGATCTCATCATCCGCAAACTGGAAGAGGGCGTGGCGCCTTGGTCACGGCCCTGGCAGACCTGCGGTTCGGGCGCCCGCCCGCTGCGGCACTCCGGCGATCCCTATCGGGGAGTGAATGCACTCTATCTCTGGGCTCTCGGCGACGCACATGCCTATCGCTCGCGCTACTGGATGACCCGCCGTCAGGCCGAGGCTCTCGGCGGCAATGTCCGGCGTGGTGAAGGCGGCGCGATCTCGGTCTATTATTCCTCGTTCAGGAAGCACGAGACGCATCCCCAAACCGGCCGGGAGGTCGAACGAAGTATCCGCTTTTTGCGGCACTACCTCGTCTACAACGCCGATCAGATCGATGCGCTGCCCGCCCGGTACTATGCCCCCGACTTGCCTCCAGCACCGATTGCCGCATCCGACCGCCAGGCGGCGATCGATGCGTTTTTCGCGGCGATTCCGGCCGATGTTCGCCATGGCGGTGGCCAAGCCTATTTCTCACCGACTTTCGATTATATTCAGCTGCCGGCCCGGTCGGCATTTCGGACGATGGACTTCTACGCCTCCGTCCGGGCCCATGAGACGGTCCACTGGAGCGGGCATTCCAATCGCCTTGGCCGGACGTTCGGCAAACGGTTTGGCGACAATGCCTATGCGATGGAGGAGCTCGTTGCCGAGGTCGGGGCAGGACTGGTTTGTGCGGATCTGGGGCTTCCCAATGTCCTGCATGACAGTCATGCCAGCTATGTCGGGCATTGGCTAACGATACTGCGCGGCGACAAATCTGCGATCATTCATGCCGCTGCGAAGGCCGAACAGGCGTTCACCTATCTTCGCTCATTCAGTGAGGTATGTCCCGCACTCGATCCAGGCCAAAGCGACCCGGCGCTTCAGCCCTCTCCGCCTGCCCCATCCGACAGGAGAAGACTCCATGTCTATTGAGCTGACCCTGATGGTCTGCCTGTCCACAGCGCATGTGAGGCCAGATGTCGCTGCCGAAATCGACTTGCTGATTGCCTCGCCACCGCCACTTGCGGCTCGTGACAATCCGCAAATCTGGCAAGCGCAACTCGTCGCTTCGGGTTGGCAGGTCTATGGATGATTTATCTGGGTCCGTTCGCCTCATCGGGCGTACTTTCCGCCCTCACTGCGCGCCTGCCTCGACTTCGCCGAAAAGTCTGGCGCGCAATGGCTGCAATTCGATCGCGATTGCCCGCCTTTGGACGAGCTACCGACATACGTCTGGTGAGGGCGTTCTTCGCGAGCCGTCAGGCTCCCGACGGACGCTCCCACCTCAATTCAACCACAATTTCGAGGAGACCGGCAATGGGCTGGCTCTACATGTCACGCGCGTCGCTTGGTGGTCACCAATCGGCGAAATCCTATCTCGACGCCCAGTTCACATACGAGCGTCCCCAGGAAGACGGCGGCTCGCGCGGACTGAGGGTTCTGGCTTCGGCTTGCCCCGGGAACCGCGTCTACTATGCCGCCGCCCAGGTGATCGAGAATGGGGTCGGCGGGAAAGTGTTTGCTATCATCTGCCTGGTCCGCTGGAATTCCCGCGACAAGGAAGGATATGTTTTCGGCTATAAGGACATGGAGGAATCGATGGGCCCGTGTGAGGCACATTGCCCGGCCGCCATACTCGACCTCCTCACTTCAACCACCAATCAGCATGCTCTCGAATGGCGGGCCCGGTGCCGCGTGAACCTCGCGCTCCGCGCACGAAAGCTACACGACGGAGACCGGATACGGCTGCCCGAGCCAATGACTTTTACCGATGGTCACCAGGCCCTGGAATTCGTGGTGTGCAAACGCGGGCGACGGATTATTCTCAGAGACCCCGAAACTGGCGGACTGTACCGGATCAGCAGGCTGATGGAACGCACATGGTCACTCGTCCCGGCTACGACAATCCACAAGACTATCTTCGCCTGATCGTTCAGTTTCGACACGGCGATGAAAGGAACCGCTCATGGCGAACGTAAATGAGACGTCCGGTCTGTCCTCGAAGCGCAAACACCTCTGCAGTCGTGAAAACGCGGTGCGAGTCGCGCGCCGCATTTTTGATGACCGGCTTCAAAGGGTTAGCATTACGTGCACGGGCGACCCTATACAGCCTTATCTCGTATCGACGGATCCGGGTGTCAGGGACACGGTGGTCATGGAAATGGTCGCTTGACCATGGCCTGCGATCCCGCCGGGAAGGGTTTGGCGGAAGCTCACGGCAGACCTTTCCTGGGCAACGTGCCGGAGACCGTCAGGACGCACCTGGCAGCGGGATATGAACTCCTCTCGGACGACGTCGATAGCGCCCCTGCCGAAAAGGGCGCTTACGCGCTGGTTCTCCTGCTCGGCGCGCCTGTACAGTTCGCCCGGCGAAGAACGCACGTGTCGATCGCTCCGGGCTGGTACGTCTATGCTGGAAACGCTCATGGCCCTGGCGGGATAAGGGCAAGGTTGCGGCGTCATCTGCGATCCGGCAAGACGCGCCATTGGCACATCGACGATTTGACGAATGCCGCTCGGGAGAAGCATGCAATCGTGAGCGTCGGCGGGTCTGAGTGCGAGATCATCGCCCGGTTGTCGGCCATATGTTCGTTCAAGACCGCGCTCGCCGGCTTTGGCAGTAGCGACTGCCGAATCTGTGCTGCGCATCTGCTCCGCTACTATCCGGTCATATCCTCAAGCGATCCGTGAAGCGATCGGTCACACGCCGGAATTGCTCCACCAGGATCTCCCCTGCGTAAAATCTTCCCTCGCCGCAACGATCGGACCATCCGGTTCATCCGCCACATAAGGCGAAACGTGTGGAAAGGTTCTGACCCTACGTCGATGCATCTGTCCGGCGATCCGTCCGCGCGCTTCGAGAAGCTCTTCCAGCCACATGAGGTCGTCAATCATTTCGACTACGCCGCGGCCGGCCAGACAGAAATAGAGACAGCGCTGGAAGTCGTCACCTTCGGAATTGCTGAGAATCGCGGCCAGCCTGCGCTTGCCACCGATCTCGCCTTCATGGACCCAAGCTACCGCCTCGCGCAGTTCGCGAACGGAGTAGTAAGCATCCTCGATGTGCATGCCGATCGCGGCGTTGGCGATCATGCGCCGGGTCGGCCGATTCAGTTCATCGAGCGCCGCATCACGGAGCGTCACGTCAAGGTCGAATGGCTCAAGAAACTGGCTGGTATTCATAATAATCATCCCTTTGGGCAGAACATAATATGAACGATAATCCCGTCAAGCCTCGATCGGCCAAGATCATGGTCCGACAGCCATGTGCATGAAGATCCTTTTCTCCGCCGGACCCGGGCGCGGCGGCAGTCGGCCCTGAAATTTTTGCTCCAGTCACTGGAGCGCCGGACAAGGTTCAATTTGAACCGGACCGGGTTGACGATCTGTCCCACTGACCTGATCCGAAGCAAACAGGCCTATTGTATGTGAGAATATCTCGATCGGGTTTGTGGCGACGGCCTATCACAAGGCTATTTGATGACTATCAAGGCGACGCAAAGGAGGAACTGCCAGACTTTATAAGAATGGCTTATCGCTTTTCGTCGCAGGAGCTTCCCACGATGCCGGCTTTTGACATAATCGAAATAGGGGCGGAGCCAGCCGGCCTTGCTTTCACGCGCCCCCTGGTTGGCGGGCCAATCTTTGCCGCGACTAACAGGCCGGTTAAACTCTGTACGGCCGAACGTCCGGAGGCGCGCTTTGCTCGTCAAGCCCCGTTCCGCGCGGCGACGCGCGTGGCATTCGCCTGGCGCGCCATCAGCCACATGCTGGTACAACGATACAAAGGCGCGGTATGAAATCAACAATCGAACAAAATGCCGCATCGCGTAGGGCATCATCACCGGCCGACGTTTCGCTATCGGGCATGGCGGACGATCGCGAGATGCTGCGGGCCGCGTCCGAACTGGCCCGCGATCTCCACCGCCCCAATCCCGTAATCTACTGGAGCGACCTTCTGGGCTCTACCTTGTTCGGTTATGCGGCGCTCGCTGGCGCGATAATGTCGTCCTGGACCTTGCTGGCTATCGTGTGCGGCGCAGGCGCGGTGCTTGCGCTATATCGCGCCACGCTTTTCATCCACGAAATCACCCATTTGGACCACGCACGCCTACCCGGATTCCGCCTTGTATGGAATCTGCTGATCGGAATACCGCTCATGCTGCCGTCGTTCATGTATGAGGACATCCACATCATTCATCATAGCCGTGCGCGCTACGGCACGATCGATGATCCGGAATATCTGCCATTGGTGGTCATGAAGCCATGGACCTTGCCGCTGCTTTTGTTTCTCTCGTTTCTGATGCCGATCGCCATTCTGCTGCGGTTTGGTGTATTGGGGCCGTTGTCCCTGCTATCGTCAAAGCTCAGGCGGATCGTGATCGGCCGCTTATCCGGCTTGCAGATCAACCCCCGGTTCGAACGGACGAGGCCTTCGGGTGATTTCGCCCGCCAATGGGTGTGGCAGGAAGTAGGCGCAAGCCTGGTCGCCATCGCGCTTATTGGCGGGCTGGCGAGCAGAGCGCTGCCGCCGCGCATTGTTCTGATCTATCTGGGCGTGATCGCGGGGATCGCTCTTCTGAACCAGATCCGCACCCTTGTCGCGCATCTCTGGGGGAGCGATGGCGCGCCGCTTACGATCACCGCGCAATATCTTGACACCACGAACGTGACGAAAGGCTTTCTGCCCTGTTTGTGGGCGCCGGTGGGATTGCGCTTTCACGCGCTTCATCATCTCCTGCCGAGCCTGCCCTATCATGCGTTGGGGGAGGCGCATCGGCGCATTTCGCATGCGTTGAGCCAGAACTCCTCCTATCATCGCGCCAACTATCACTCGCTTTACCCGCTGCTCCAGAAGCTGATGACCGAAACAGTCAAGCCTGGGCGGCACATACGGAAATGATCGACGAAGTCGCCGCCGAATCAGCGCGGCAGACGCCATATGTATGATGGTCGATAATCTCCCATCCCGAGCCGTTTCCGACGGTAAATCCATGCATGCTTTCAGCGACGATGGTCAGGTCGAATATCAAGGCAGTTGCTTCTCCGTGGGAAATAGTAATGCAATCTGACCTTCATCCCGCGCTCGTTATGAGCGCGGCCCGCATAGATGCGCTGGCGGAAATCGAGGTCAGTCCGGCGAGCCCTGAACCGCAGTGGCTGAAGCTGGATGCGGTTCTCTACGTATCGGCGTTGCTGCAGTGGGGTGAGCGGTTCGACGCGCCCGAGGGCGCGCCTGCTCGGCACCGAGGCAGCCGGTTTCGCGCCGCCGCCTGCGCCTGACACACGATCGGCTAACGGTGGGCTTGGCATTGCCGGGCCGAAATCCTGACCACATCCCAGCATGGCCGCGAAACATGATCGCGCATCTTGCATGCCGGGCAGCATCACGTCTTTTCATGCGCACTGCATGCGGCTAGACGATGCAGACCTGCGGAGACGCAGGCGGGGCGTGGAAACCCTGTTGATAGCGAGCCGGTTCGAACGACCGGGTGGCGGACGCGCATGTCCAGGCCACCCGGCTAAAGGCGTTCGCGCCTAGCGCTATCTAGGTTTCCAACACCCGGTTTCGAAGCGATGGCGTGCCCCGAGCGGGCTCGCCACCGGCTTCATTGCGGGGGCATAATGGACAACAGGGATCATGCCATAGCGATCGGCCTGATGCAGATGGCTCTGACGTTTCTGGGCAAGTCTGGAGACTTCGCAACAGCAGCCTTGTTGCAACAAGCGATCGACACGAACGCAAGGCTGCGGCCGCTCGAGCCCGGTGAGACTATTGATCCGGAGATGGCCTGCCTGATCGCCGGAATTTCGCTGAACGACTGATTCTCACGTGGGTCAGCCCGTTGCAACCAGCGGCACGGATCGCATCACCGTCGAATTCGAGGATTCGCATAGTGTTTCAGGGCATTTCAGGCCGCATCAGCTAAGCCCCTGCTCCTGATTCATAATGAGCCTTGCCCCCATCATGTGAGGCGCACAGTTCCGCGATTTCGGACTGTCAGCATGGGCCGCTGTGTGTCCATCGGGAACCGGGCCGTTCGCGGTCACTCTTACCTGACGATGGCACGCCGGTATCCGGCGGCGACAGCCTGCGCTTCGGTGCAGAATATCTCTTCCGGGCGCGTGACATCATAATAGGGCATACCAGGCAAATGGTATATCCACTGGCCCTTCCGATTCCGGTTGCCTTTGATGACGCAGCCACCTGAATAAGGCTCAGGCGCTCGCGATGCCCTTTTCGTCGATCGCTGCTGCGTTGCGGATTGACGAGCTGACTGCGGCGCACTTTTTGAAATCGATGGCGGGTTCGCGGCGCGATACGCGGTAGGCATGTCGAATTGCCCGCCCCATATGCCGACTTTTGCAGAACGAGCGCGTTCTTCGACGCCAACGTATGCATCCGATATCGTGGAAAGGGCGACAGCGTAGCCCTGTCCGACCATTACTTCGCCAAGATCATATCCGCCTGCCGTGCATACCGCGACGACGCGGCCATATCTGTCCCGGTCGCGCTGTTCGCAGGTAATTTCCTTTCCGCGCACCATTCCCGCCAATTGGTCGGCAGCTTCCTGTCCGCAGGCCCATGAGGACCCGTTACGTTGACAGGTTTGTCGTCCTTCGATGGCGTCGATGCCAAACAGCCGAATGCGCACACCAGTCATTTCCAGCGAATCCCCGTCTACCACCCTGGCAGGCCCAGAA
>Ga0172382_10001715_pt1 | contig 38508 bp, 38 predicted proteins | sample Leawel138RmetaG_FD_122245 | JGI IMG/M metagenome (GOLD analysis project Ga0172382, IMG submission 122245) | Leachate microbial communities from a municipal landfill in Southern Ontario, Canada - Leachate well 138R metaG | ecosystem: Engineered > Solid waste > Landfill > Unclassified | place... | reverse complement strand
GCCCAGCGCACGCCTGCGTTGCTATTGCTCTTGGTGCTCACTTAGGAGAACCCCCTTAGTTAACCGATGGTAGCGGGGTTCGGTCAGGACATCTGTCTCGGTCGCTTCACGCCGGCGGTTACCCGCGGGTAAGCGCCGCCAGGAAAGCATCGGGGTCGTCGAGAGCCAACTGGATCGTGGCTACCCCGACCCGCCCGAAGGTCAGTCCGTAGACGGCGACGGGCTCCTTCAACTCGAGGGTCACATCGCGCCGCGAGCCGAACGACATGACGCTGTCGTCCTCCTCGGCGGGCTTGGCCCTCTCGTCCTCTACCAAGCCCCGTGCGTCCACCACTGCACGTACGTTGCCTAGGTCGACGACTGCCTCCTGCCACAACCCTTGCGAAAGCCAGAGCTTGGTGCCGGCGAGCCGGTGCGGCCTCTGCCTGACCGAAGCCAGGTCGCCGAGCGTCCACAACAGCGTGTAGACGTGAAGAGCGGTTGCGAGCCATGCACCCCACGCGCTGTAGTGATGCACCACCACGTGAATAGGCACCGCCTCGATGACCACGAAGATGGAGAGGCCTATGAACAGCGTCTCGTCGCGGCGGCGGTGGTAGGTGAAGGTTGTCACCCCGTCGCGCTGGCCCCGTGTGAACCAGCCAGCGGTGAGGTTGAAGAGCTGCGTCACTTCGAAAACGGCCAAGCGCATGACGGGCGCGATGGGCAGCGCGCCGAATGTCCTCTCCATGGCTGTGGTTAGGGAGGTGCTGAACGAGTAGCCTTCTATTCGTGCCCTATGGGTGGCGCGAGTGAGCTGCGTGAGCTTCACGGCCAGCAGTCCGAACGCGGCGACCTCACCGATGATGGCGAGGCCCGCCACGCCCGCGAGGATGGCCCCCAGGCCCAGCTCTAGCGCCGACAGCTGCGCTATGGCGTACGGGATGAGCAGGTAGAGAAGGCGCCTCGGCTTGATCCATGGCCTGAGCCAGCGCGGTATGCGGGGACCGGTCGTAGTTAAACGCGGCGTGCTCCACACCCACGCCAGCAGAAGCACGAACAGCGGCAGCACCAGTATGAGGTCGAACAGGATGCTGGAGTCGCGGGCGTTCCAGCCGGCCGGCAAGCCGACCGGCCACTCGGCGAGGACCGGCAGCGTTAGTGCCCACACCTCCACCGCGGCCAGAGCCAACACCAACAGGGTGACGATCAGGGCTGTGCTGGGCCGGAACCCAGCGCGCTTCACGGCTCGGAACATGCGTGCCCCCTTACGGAACGGTTTGGGGCATGGTGCCACAGTTGCTGGCGCCGGGGAGGGACGAACGTCCCGGCGCCGTGCAGCGAAATGGGCTTACAGCTTCCTCTCGTCCACGATCCGCCTGAGCTTCCCACCAGCCGAGCGCGGCACCTCACCTGGCCCCATTAGGGTGACCTTCACGCCGATGCCGACGATGTCGCGGATCTTGTGCTGGATGTGCGCGCGCAGCTCGTCGACCTTGCGGTCCACCTCGATGATGCCGCCCTCCAGCACGCCCTGTCCCACGCGGTTGAACGCTTCGGGGGTGAGCTCCAGCTTCAGCTCAAGCTCGTCGAGGGTGCCCTGGCGGCGCACAATCAGCTGGTAGTGGGCGGAGGCTTGCGACACGAGCTGCAGCGCCGCCTCTATCTGGGTGGGGTACACGTTCACGCCGCGGATGACCATCATGTCGTCCGAGCGGCCGCGGATGAGGCCGATGCGCGCGTGCGTGCGGCCGCTAGGGCCGGGCTCGTGCGTGATGTTCGTGATGTCGCCCGTCCAGTACCGCAGTAACGGCACGCCCTCCTTGGTGAGGGTGGTTATGACCAGCACGCCCTCCTCGCCGTCGGGCACGGGGTCGCCCGTGTCACGGTCCAGTATCTCGGGGTAGAAGTGGTCCTCCCACAGGTAGCTGCCCTGGCCCTCATCGTGAGCCTCGTTGGCGACGCCCGGGCCGATGACTTCCGTGAGGCCGTAGATGTTCGAGGCCTTGATGCCTAAGCCCGCCTCCACGTCGGCGCGGATGGCTTCCGTCCACGGCTCGGCACCGAGGATGCCGTACTGCAGGGGTATCTCCTCGGGGCTGATACCGCGCCGGCGGAACTCCTCGGCCAGAGTCTGCGCGTACGAGGGTGTGCAGGCGATGATGCCCGGCCGCAGGTCGAGGATGAGGCCGATCTGCCGCTCGGTCATGCCGCCTGAGACCGGCACCACCGTGAGCCCTAAGCGTTCGCCGCCGCCGTGTAGGCCCAGGCCGCCGGTGAATAGGCCGTAGCCGTAAGCGTTATGGAACACCATCCCAGGGGTAGCGCCAGCCGCTGCCAGGCTGCGGGCGTTCACCTCGGCGAACACGTCCAGGTCGCCTCTCGTGTACCCCATCACGGTGGGCTTGCCGGTGGTGCCCGACGAGGCGTGCACGCGCGCCAGCTCGCTGCGCGGCACGGCCAGCAGACCGAACGGGTAGTTGTTCTGCACGTCGTCCTTACGGGTGATGGGCAACTTCGTGATGTCGTCGATGCTCCGAACGTCGCCAGGACTCACGCCCGCCTCGCTTAGCCGCTCCCGGTAGTAGGGCACGTGCTCGTACAGGCGTGCCACCAGGTCGGTTAGGCGCTGGCTCTGCAGCTCGCGTAGCTGCTCGCGGGTCATGGTCTCTATCTCTGGCTGGAACATCACCGCTCCTTATGGTGTGGGCCGGTCTTAGAGGGCCGGGTGGATGCTCGGGAGGGTTGCGGACTGGTCACTTACTGGTCACGCGTCGGTCACGAGCTTGTCGCTAGGGGCTCGCGTTCGGCTCGATGCGAGGCCGCCTGTAGACCGTGCCGGTGAAGAGCGCCACCAGCTCCTCGGCGGGGGCTTCCAGCGCGTCGCCGGAGCGCACCTCCACGCGGTAAGTAGCCACGCGGCGTCCAACGTGCTCCGCTCGCGCTTCAGCCACGATGACGTCGCCCGGCCGCACCGCGCGGAAGTAATCCATATGCACGGACAGCGCTACGGCGTCGGCGTCACCGGAGTTGGACGCCAGCGCGAACGCTTCGTCGGCGAGGGCGTACACGAACCCGCCGTGGCCGGTGCCGTGCATGTTCGTGTGACCCTCTCCGACGACGGCGCGGAGAACGGAATGGTCGCGCTGAAGAAGCACCTGCTGGAAACCCAGGGTGGTGGCGAGGCTCATGATGCTCGGCCTACGGTCAAAGGCCGCCTCCTGTGATGGCGGGGCGCTACGAGAAGCACCCAACGGGTTGGCGTTTCGTTAGGGAGCATACCGTGGCGCCCGGAATTGCGCCCGAGAAGCGAAGTTGGGCAATGAGTGTGGAGCCTAAGCGGCGCCGTTACCGATTGGTGAAGGTTCGGAATCCTTCCTACTCCAACTCGTGCGCCTGGTTGCGTTATGCTCCACTCACGTAAACCAACGTGCAGGGCGCGCAACTTCCACCGCGTCAAGATTGCGCCCCGCCACACGCAGCCTTCCGAGGGGCAGCGTCTGCAAGGTGTTCCCAGGCTCTTCAGCGCCGGGCGTCCGCAGCGGGTTGCCTCCACCGAAGCCAGGCACGACCGTCCGCGCCATAAGCGCGGCTCGTGAAGGAAGTAGGAGGAACACATGGCCCGACGTTTCGTAAGCTTGTTGCTCGCAGTCGGTCTGCTGATGGCGGGGGTAGCGTTCGCGCAGACCCTGCGCATCGGCGCCGTAGCCGCGGCCACCGGTTCGGCCGCTGCCCTAGGCGAACCCGAAGCCAACACCTTCCGCATGCTGCAAGAGCACTTCAACGCCCAAGGCGGCATCGGCGGTATACCCGTCGAGATCATCTTCCTCGACAGCGCCACCGACACGGGCCAGGCGGTAACGAACGTCAACCGGCTCATACAGGAGAACGACGTTCACGTCATCATCTGCTGCACCATCTCGGCCAACTCGCTGGCCATCATCGACGCGGTGCAGGAAGCTCAAGTGCCTAACATCAGCCTCGCCGCCGCTGCGCAGATCATCGAGCCGGTGAACGAGCGCTTCTGGGTCTTCAAGACCCCGCAGACCGACCGCCTGATGATCAACGGCATCGTTGAAGACATGGTGGCCAACGGCCTCACCAGCGTGGCGTTCCTCGGCATCGACGACGCTTACGGCGAAGGCGGCCTGGTTGAGCTGCAGGCAGCAGTGGAGGGCACCGGCATCGAGATCGTTACGACCGAACGGTATGGCCGTAACGACACCAGCGTCACGGCGCAGGCCCTGAACGTGGTGGCCCGCAGGCCCGACGCCGCCCTCATCTGGGGCGTCGTGCGCGACACCGCCCTGGTGGTAGAGGCGCTCGACGACCGCGGTTACCAGGGCATGGTCTACGTGAGCCACGGCGTGGGTAACCCAAGCTTCCTCGAGCTCGCCGGCGACGCCGCCGAGGGCGTGCGTTTGCCGATCGGCCCCATGATCGTGGTCAATGAGATGCAGGACGACAACCCCATCAAGGCAGTAGCGCTCGCCTACGTCGACGAGTACGAGGCCGCCTTCGGCGCCGGTACGGCCAGCACCTTCGGCGGGCACGCCTGGGACGCCGTGAAGGCGTTCGAGTTGGCTGTACTACACGCCCAGGAGCAGGGCACCCTCGACCTCAGCGACACCGTGGCTGCGCGCGCCGCCATCCGCGACGCACTCGAAGCCATGCCCGAGTTCGTAGGTGTGGGCGGCGTGTTCAACTTCACGCCAGAAGACCACCTCGGTCTCGACACCCGCGCGCTGGTGATCGTAGAGGTCAGCGGTGGCGATTGGCGCCTGGCCCGGTGAGGGCCTAAGCGTAAGACGGAGCCCTAGAGGCTTCCGTTTGAAGGCGAGTCTCGTGGCGCCGGGCGAACCGCTCGGCGCCACAAGGCCGCCGGACCGGTACACATGACCAAAGACACGGACGGCACCGATCTTGTTTGACATCCCCCTAATCCTTGCCTCCGAAGGGCTGATCAACGGCGCCATCTACGCTCTGGTCGCGCTCGGCCTGGTGGTTCTTTACTCCGTCACCAACGTCATCAACGTGGCGCAGGGCGAGTTCGTCATGCTGTCGGCCCTAACGGTCGCCAGCCTGCGCGCCCAGCAGGTGCCCGGCACCGTCTATTTAGTGATCGCGGGTCTCCTGGCGTGGGCCCTGCTCGACGTAGCCAAGCAGTTACGAAACAGGGCGCCCATGAAGGCCCTGATCGCGTTAGCGTGGCCGCTGGTTGCGGGCGCCAGCGTGTACTTCATAGTGCTGCTAGCTAGTCGAGCTTCTCTCCCGTATCTAGTGCAGATCCTTCTGGCCGTGGGGCTAACGACCCTGCTCGGCCCTATCTTCTTCAGAACCATGATCCAGCCGCTGCCACGGGCTTCCGTGGTGGTGTTCCTTATCCTCACCATCGGCCTCCACCTCGCACTGACCGGCATAGGGCTGGCGTTCTGGGGGCCGCAGCCTTACACGCTGCCGCCGTTCCAGTCAGGCTCCGGGCTCAGGCTGGGAGCCGCCTACTTCGGGCCGCAGGCGCTATGGCTGCTCGCGGTGGTCGCGCTACTGCTGGTGGGGCTGTGGTGGTTCTTCGGTCGCACCCTGCAGGGCAAGGCTCTGCGCGCCGCCAGCGTCAACCGGCTGGGCGCCCGGCTCAGCGGCATCAGCGTCGTGCGCGCGGGCAGCGCGGCGTTCACGCTCTCAGTGTTCCTCAGCGCCGTGGCGGGCGTGCTCATAACGCCTATCACTAAGATGGCGTACGACTTCGGCTTCATGCTCGGCTTGAAAGGGTTCATCGGCGCCATCATCGGCGGGCTCGTGAGCCCCGTGCTGGCCGTGGCGGGCGCCCTCTTCGTGGGTGTGGCCGAGCAGTTCACCGCCTTCTACATCAGCTCCGCCTACAAGGAGGTGCTGGTGTTCCTCCTCATCATCCCCGTGCTGCTGGTGCGCTCGTTCCAGCACCTCGACTTCGAGGAGCACGTCGAGTGAGGGGGCTGTTCACGCCCGGCGCCGCCCGCTACGTCCGCGGCGGCCTCCTGGCGCTCTTCCTGGCGGGCGTAGTGCTGATGCCGCTGCTGGCCTCGCCGTTCACGCTGCGGCTCGCCAACGTTATCGGCATGTACGCACTGGTGGTCATGGGTCTCGTGCTGCTAACTGGCTACGCCGGTCTGGCGTCGCTGGGGCAGGCCGCCTTCATGGGCACGGGTGCCTACACGGCGGCCATCGTGGCCAGCCGCTACGGGGTGAACCCGTGGCTGGCGCTGATAGTCGGCGTCGTTGCCTCGGTGGTCATCGCCTGGCTCATCGGACTGGTGACGCTGCGGCTCAAGGGGCACTTCCTCGCCCTCGCCACCCTGGCGTGGGGACTCGTCATAACGGGTGTGCTGCGTAACTGGATCCCCGTCACCGGCGGCAGCACCGGCCTGGGTGGAGCCACCGGTCACCGCTTCCCACCACTGTCGTTCTTCGGTCATGAGCTGCGCGGCGACCGGCTTTACTTCGTCCTCGTGTGGGGTGCGCTGCTACTCGTGCTGCTGCTGACGAGCAACCTCATGCGCTCCCGCATCGGGCGCGCCATTCAGAGCCTCAGGACCGGCTCTGTGGCGGCGGCCAGCTTCGGCGTCAACGTGCAGTCGCTCAAGATGCTCACGTTCCTGCTGGCAGCCGCCTTCGCGGGGCTGGCGGGTGGGCTGTACGCCTTCCGCGAGCGCTACGTGGTGCCGGGCATCGCCAGCCTGGATTCCAGCATCGACGTGCTCATCATGGCGGTGGTGGGCGGCCTCACCAGCCTGTGGGGGGCGCTGGCCGGCGCCACCATCTTCGTGCTCCTCAAGGAGCAGTTGCAGCAGGTCATGCCGCTCATTGTGGGCCGCACCGGCAACTACGAGATAATCGCGTTCGGGCTCATCGTCATCATCGTTCTGCAGCGCGCGCGGCGTGGGCTCATGCCGATGCTCGATGGGCTGCTGCCCAAACCTCCGCCCAAGCCGGTAAGGGAGCAAGCGGCGCCCCTGCCGCCCGGGCCCAGCTCGAGCGTCGCCGAGGGCGAGGCGCTCCTGGCGCTCGAGGGCGTGGGCCGCAACTTCGGCGGCCTGGCGGCTGTGCACGAGCTCGACTTCGACGTTCGCAAGGGTCAGATCACTGGCCTGATCGGACCGAACGGGGCTGGCAAGACCACCGTCTTCAACCTCATCACAGGCGTGCTGCAGGTCAGCGCCGGCCGCATCGTGTTCGGCGGGCAACCCATACAACGGAAACCGCCGCACGACGTGGCGCGCCTGGGCGTCGCACGGACCTTCCAGCACCTCAACGTCATCGGCTCCATGACGCTCCTCGACAACGTGCTGCTTGGCGGGTTCGCTCGCACGCGTTCCGGCCTCGTGCGCGGCATGCTGCGGCTCGACCGGGCCGAGCACGAGAGCGCCCGCGCCGAGGCTCTGCGCCAGCTCAGGCGGGTGGGCCTGGGCGACGATCCGTTCGCTACCGCCGACAGCCTGCCGCTCGGCAAGCTCAGGCTGCTCGAAGTAGCGCGCGCACTGATGGCCGATCCCGTCCTCCTGCTACTGGATGAGCCTGCCGCTGGACTCAGGCGCCACGAGAAGGAGGAGCTCATCAGCCTCGTCAAGCGGCTCAAGGCGGAGGGCGCCACGGTGCTGCTGGTAGAGCACGACATGGAAGTGGTCATGAACCTGGCCGACCACGTGGTGGTCATGAACCACGGCCAGAAGCTGGCTGAGGGCAGCCCGGCAGAGGTGCGCAGCGACCCGCGCGTGCTAGAGGCGTACCTCGGCAAGGAGGCAGCGTGAGCGCGGTGGTCGTGAACCCGGACGCCGTCGAGGCGCGCCGCGCCGCCGCGGCCGAGGCGCTGCTGGTGACCCGCGACCTTGACGTCCGCTACGGCGGCGTGCAGGCGCTTAGTCAAGTGAACGTGAGCGTGCTGGAGGGCGAGCTGGTCACGGTCATCGGCGCCAACGGCGCCGGCAAGTCGAGCCTGGTGAACTCCATCGTGGGCGTGGTGCCAAAGGCCGGCGGGCTCATTGAGTTCGCGGGCGACGACATCACGGCCGCCATACCAGAGGAGCTGGTGGGCCGAGGCGTGGTGCTAGTGCCGGAACGCCGCGAGCTGTTCCCCGCGCTGGCCGTGGAGGACAACCTGCGTCTGGGCGCCTACGCCCGCGCGCGGCTGGGGCGCAAGGTCATCAACGAGGACCTGGCGCGCGTGTACGCCACCTTCCCGCGCCTGGCCGAGCGCCGCACGCAGCTGGCAGGCACCATGTCGGGCGGCGAGCAGCAGATGCTCGCCATTGGCAGGGCCATGATGGCCAGCCCCAGGCTGCTTCTCCTGGACGAACCCAGCCTGGGCCTGGCGCCGCTGATAGTTGAGGAGATCTTCAAGGTCGTAGCCGATCTAGGCGCTTCTGGCGCGACCGTGCTGCTAATCGAGCAGAACGCGCGCGCCGCGCTGCGCCTCGCTGACCACGCCTACTTGCTTGAGGCCGGCACAGTGCGCCTCGGCGCCTCGGCCGCCGCCATGGCGGGCGACGAGCGGGTGGCCCGCGCTTACCTGGGAGGCGGAGCCTAGGTTCAGCGTCAGCTGAGGCAGGCGGTGAATCCGGTGGCGCCTATTGACAGCACGGACATACAACCAGTAGGTTGTATCACCGCTGCCTGTAGTCGAGGCCAACCGTGTGTTCTCTACCAAGGTCGACCGAACTCGGCGAAGCATCATTAGTCGTGCGGCGGCAGGCAAGGTGGGAGTGGCCAAGACCCGGGCGCACCCCGACGAGGAGGACGACCCATGAGCGTAGTCGACGTACGTAAGGACCCCGCAAACCTCACGATGACCATGACCTGCGAGTTCCATGCGACGCCTGAGCGGGTCTGGCAGTTGTGGGCCGACCCGCGCCAGCTGGAGCGCTGGTGGGGACCGCCCGAGTGGCCCGCTACCTTCCCGGTTCACGACCTGCGGCCAGGCGGTAAGGCCGAGTTCTACATGACCGGTCCGGAAGGCGATAAGTCCAGCGGGTACTGGCTGGTCGACGTCGCCGAACCGCCCCGCTACCTGGAGATACGCGACGGCTTCACCAACCCTGACGGGACCCGAAACGACGACCTGCCCGGCGTATCGTTCCGCGTCACCATCGAGGAGATAGAGCAGGGCCGCACGCGCATGGTGCTCGAGAACTCCTTCGAGACGCTCGAAGCCATGGAGACCCTCCTTGAGATGGGCATGGACGAAGGCATGACGCTGGCGCTCGGCCAGATAGACGCCATCCTCGAAGGCAGCAAGGGAGCCTGAAGAATGACCACACCAGCTACCGAACCGACCACCCGCACCCTCGAGACGAGGGGTGCCGTCATCGCGTACGATGTCCGGCCCAGCGGGAGCAACGGCAAGCCCATGCTCGTGCTGATCGGCTCGCCCATGGGCGCCGCGGGCTTCACCACCCTGGCCGGCCACTTCGCCGACCGCACTGTAGTCACCTACGACCCTCGCGGCGTCGAACGCAGCAAGAAGACGGACGGCGCGCCCGAGAGCACGCCTGAGGAGCATGCCGACGACCTCGCCAGGCTCATCGAGCACCTGGGAGGCGGCCCGGTAGACCTGTTCGCCAGCAGCGGCGGAGCCGTGAACGCGCTCGCGCTCGCCACGCTGCACCCCGAGAAACTCCGCACGGTGGTGGCGCACGAGCCGCCACTGGTGCGGCTGGTGCCCGACGCCGAAGCGGCGGAGCGTGTCACCAGAGATATGCACGCCACCTACCAGCGTGGTGGCGTCGGGCCGGCCATGGCTAAGTTCATCGCCCTGGTGAGCTACGTCGGGCCGCTCACCGAGGAGTACCTGCAGCAGCCCGCGCCTGACCCCGCCATGTTCGGGCTGCCCACAGAGGACGATGGACGGCGCGACGACGCGCTGCTGGCCCAGAACCTGCTCAGTTGCACGCTGTACGAACCAGAACTAGCTACCCTTCGGGGCTTCATCGCCTCTGGCTCACCACGCCTGGTTATCGCGGTCGGCCAGCAGTCCGAAGGTCAACTGGCGAGCCGCGCCGCCCGCGCGCTCGCTCAGAAACTCGGAACCGAGGCCGAGGTGTTCCCCAGCGATCACGGCGGCTTCCTCGGTGGCGAGTACGGCCAGAGAGGCGACCCGGACGCCTTCGCGGCCAAGCTGCGGCAGGTGGTGGACACCGAGCGGTGAGCGCCGCCGCCAGCGGCAGAGCGAAGGACTGAGGTCCGCGGCCGCTCGGCCCAGTGCCCGCATGCCCCGCACGCGGTTAGTGTGAGGCATGCGGGTTGTCGTTACTGGCGCTACCGGTTACATCGGTGGCTACGTGTGTCGCCGCCTACTGGCAGACGGCCACGAGGTCATTGGGCTCTCACGGGAGCCTGCGGCGAAGCCGCTGGCCCGGGTGCGCAGCGTGAAAGGCGACGTGATCACGGGCGCTGGACTCGCCGACGCCGTGAAGGGCGCCGACGCGCTCATCCACCTGGTGGGCGTCATCGCGGAGAAGCGAGGTGCCACCTTTCAGCAGGTGCACGTGGACGGCACCCGCAACGTCGTGGCCGCGGCGCGCGCGGCCGGTGTATGCCGACTGGTACACATGAGCGCGTTGGGGGCACGTAGCGACGGCAGGAGCGCGTACCAGCGCACCAAGGCCGAGGCCGAGGAGTTGGTGCGTGGCTCCGGCCTGCCCTACACGATCATGCGGCCCAGCCTGGTGTTCGGTGAGGGAGACGCCTTCTTCGGCGGCAGCCTCAAGGAGCTCGTTACGCTGCCGCCGGTGGTGCCGGTAGTCGGCAGCGGCGAGTACCCCTTCAGACCGATCTGGGCCGAGGACGTGGCCACCGCCTTCAGCAGGGCGCTGACTCTAGCTGCAACCGTTGAACGAGAGTTCGACCTCGCGGGGCCCACCGAGTACACACTGCGAGAGCTGCTGACCATGATCCGCGACCTCCTCAGGCCGGGCAAGCCGCTCATAGGCGTGCCCCTGCCTCTCATGCGGCTGGGGATCCAGCTCTTCAAGCTTCTGCCTAGACCGCCCATCACAGAGGACCAGTTCCTGATGCTCCTGGCAGGCAACACTGGCGACCCGGAGCCAGCCGCCAGCGTGCTCGAGCTGGAGCTGGCCCGGCTGGAGCAGCACCTGCCTCAGGTACTGGGCGTGGCGTAGGCACGCTCCATGTGCGGTTCATCTCTAGTCGCCGCGGCGAGTCGTTACCCAGGCTGGTACGAGCGTTGTCGCGCGGTGCGCACCGCCGAGTACACCAATGCGATAAGTAGGAACTTCCCACCAACGGCTGGACTGAGAGGCTTAACCTATAGAAATACGGCCATCAGCGCAGGCTCGGCCGCCTGAAACGGAGGCAGTCGTCATTAACACGTTGGAGAACATGCAAGCAGCGGGACACGAACAGGTGACCTTCTTTCAAGACGAGAAGACTGGGCTCAAGGCCATCGTTGCCATCCACAGCACCGTGCTGGGCCCAGCCCTCGGAGGTTGCCGTGTATGGCCCTACGAGAACGAAGCGGCCGCACTGAACGACGTGCTGCGGCTCAGTCGCGCCATGACCTACAAGAACTCCGCCATGGGCCTGCCCCTCGGCGGCGGCAAGGCGGTCATAATCGCCGACTCCACTGTCGACAAGACGCCCGCCCTGTTCGAGGCGTTCGGGCGCGCGGTTGACCGCCTCGGGGGGCGCTACATCACAGCGCAGGACGTAGGCACCGCGCCTGAGGACATGGTGGCCATCCGCCGCCAGACACAGTGGGTGGCCGGACTCCCGAAGACCAGCGGCGATCCCTCGCCCGCCACCGCGTTCGGTGTCTATAGCGGACTCAAGGCGGCGCTCAGGCACGCCTTCGGCTCCGACGATCTGACGGGGCGCCGCGTAGCGGTGCAGGGCCTAGGCGCCGTGGGCATGAGCCTGGCGGAACGCCTGTACGCCGACGGCGCGCAACTGGTGGTGGCAGACATCGCGCAGAAGCGCATAGACCAGGCGGTCAAGGAGCTGGGCGCACGCGCCGTGACCAGCGATGAGATCTACGACGTGGAGTGCGACGTGTTCGCCCCATGCGCGCTGGGCGCCGTCATCAACGACGACACCGTCCCGCGCCTGACAGCCAAGGTGGTGGCCGGCTCTGCCAACAACCAGCTGGCCGAGTCCCGGCACGGCGACGCTCTCAAGGCGAGGGGCATCGTTTACGCACCCGACTTCATCATCAACGGGGGCGGCGTGATCAACGTGTCCGACGAGCTGCAACCGGGCGGCTACAACCGCGAGCGCGCCTACGCCCTGGTCGGCGACATCGGTAACAAGGTCGCGCGCGCACTGGCGCTAGCCGACGAGCGCGGCATCTCTACCGACGCCGCAGCGGTGATGCTGGCAGAGGAGCGGCTGCAGGCGGCGCGTCAGACGGCCTGACCAGACAACGCCTGCAGCGCGACGTCTACAAGCTCAACGCGGCTCAGCCTGGGGACCTCGTGCAGAGGGATCCAGGCTACGTCGTCGGTGCTGCCGTTGCTCTCGCGCCTAAGCGTGCCCCCTGTGCGTGTGGCGCGGTAGATGATCCGCAGCGAGAGCAGGGCGCGGGTTCGGTCGGCCTCGACCATGCGGTCACGTGGCTGCACGGTGAAGCTGTCCACCGCCAGCAGCCCAGTCAGTGCCACGTCCAGGCCGGTCTCTTCGCGCAGCTCCCGCACCGCCGCCTGCTCGGGGCTCTCGAACGGCTCCAGCCCGCCGCCCGGCAGGGTCCACTCGTCCTTGTCGAACAGGTGCGTGGCGAGGTGCGCCAGCAGCAACCCGCCATCTTCCACCAGAACGCAGTAGGCGCCAACGCGCGTGTCGAAACCGTTGCGGGTGGCGTAGTCAGGGGCGCTATTGGAATCTGGCAGCATCCGAACACCTTAGCAGCCGTCCGAGCACCTGGTTCGGGGCTCCTCACGCAACCCGGGTGGGTCTTGTATGCCCGTACAATCTGCGGGTGACGCGCATCCGGGCCCTCCGAAACAGCAAAGTCGGGCCCGTGCCGTTCGATGTCGCGCTGGCGCTGTTCATCCTCTACATCATCTGGGGCTCCACCTACCTAGCTATCCGCTTCGCGGTGGAGGACCTGCCGCCGTACCTCATGCTCTCGGTGCGGTTCGTACTGGCCGGGCTGCTCATGTACGGCCTGATGAAGTGGCGCGGAGAGCGGCACCCGCCGCTAAAGCAGTGGCTCGGCTCCTCCGCGGTGGGCGTGCTGCTGCTCGTGGGCGGCATGGGCAGTGTGGGCCTCGCCCAGTCGTTCGGCGCCCCTTCCGGCCTGGCCGCGGTGATGGTGGCCACCATGCCGCTCTGGCTCACGCTGCTCCTCTCGTTCGGCGGCGAGCGCGCCGGCAGGGGAGAGTACGTTGGCATGATCATCGGCCTGCTCGGCGTGCTCCTCATTAACCTCGAGAGCGGCATGCGCAGCAACCCGTTGGCGGCGGTGCTGCTGCTGGTGGCGCCGTTCTCTTGGGCGCTCGGGTCGGCCCTCAGCCGGCGGCTGCCGCAGGCGCCGGGCGGCATGGGGTCCGCCGCGCAGATGCTGGCCGCCGGCGCCTTGTTCCTGCCGCTCGGGTTACTCCGCGGCGAGACGGTAGCGGGTCCACCTACTCTGAGCTCAGCTCTGGCGCTCGCTTACCTGGTGGTGTTCGGTTCGCTCATCGGCTTCAGCGCGTACGTGTACCTGCTCAACGCTCGCGTGCGGCCCGCGCTGCTCACCTCGTACGCGTACGTGAACCCCGTTGTGGCGGTGCTGCTCGGCGTTCTGTTCGCCGGCGAGCGAGTGGGTCTACCCGGCCTCCTGGGTATGGCGGTGGTGGTAGCCGCCGTGGTGCTGGTGGTGCGCTCGAGCGGTAAGCGGCGGTAGCGCGCTGAGCCCGGTGGCAGGCGTTCGTGCCTGCATCCTGCCACCGGCAAGTTCCGCTTAGCACAGTGACCAGCCCACGCTAGCTTGGCCGCCGGTCCACCAGCCAGATCCCCACCACCGTGCAAACCAGCGCGAACGCAGCCATGTAACCCACGTGCACCGCGACCTCCCCGAAACCCCAGGAGTGGTAGGCCAACCCCTTGAACGCGTCCATGGCGTGCCGCATGGGCAGCGCCTGGGAGAGCGCCAGCATGATGCGGTTGCTCACGATCTCGATGGGCCAGTAGGCGCCACCGATCATGGCCATGGAAACGGCCACGATAGGGATGACCACGTTCATCTGCTGCGCATTGTTCACGAGCCCCGCCAGCAGCATGCCAAGCGCCGTGATCGCCGCGCAGTACGCAACCGCCACCAGCAGCGCCACCGGCCAGTTGGGGCCCGTGCCGACCCCGAACGCCAGGCGGAACACGGTGAACACTATCAGGAGCTGCGCCATGCCGGTGAGGAAGGTGTAGAGGAAGTGCCCGCCGAACATGCTGGCCTTGCCGATGGGCGACACGATGACGCGGTCCCAGATGCCCATACGACGCTCTTCCAGGATCATGTTCACACCGAACAGCAGCGTGAACGTGACGAAGAACAGCCCCATACCGAACATGCCCTGGGTGCGCGAGTCGTACGCGAACTCCTCTGCCGACTCCACCTGTGTGCTGGTGACGCTGAGGGCTGGCTGCTCCAGGCGGGCGCCCACGTTGGCGCGCAGCTCGTCGAGCGCTGCGCCGTTGGCCGCGGCCCGCAAGGTGAGCTCCTCCCGGTACACGCTGCTCACCCAGCCGGACAGTGCGGGGGCACTCTCGTCGCCGGGGGCCACGTACAAGTGCCACGAGTCGTGGCCCACGCGCAGCAGCACCCCCGAGGAGTTGGACTCGATGCGGCGCAGGACGGGCTCCGCGTCTTCGATGAGCTTGAAATCGAAGCTGCCGGAAGCGTTCAGGCGCCCTAGCCACGCGTCCGCCTCCTGCTGGCTCATGCCGGGCTCGGCCACCACTTGAACCGAGAGGGAGCTGGTGGCCTGCACGCCGAACACGAGCGCCATAACGATGCTCATGGCGATCATGGCGAGGAACGCCCAAGGAACGCGGATGGTCTGGCGCAGTTGCGTGCGCAGGATCGTGAGCATCAGCCGACCGCCTTACGCGGGAAGAGGGCCACGGCCGCCACCATCAGCACCACTGCGCCTACCAGGATGCGGATGATGTCGGGGCCGTAAGCCTCCAGCCCGAACCCCTTGGCGGCGTCCAGGAAGCCGTTGAGCGCAGCGCCGTTCGGAGTCCAGCCACCGAGGACGCTGATGAGCGAACTCGACTCCTCGACAGGGAAGAACGAGCCGCCCAGCACCGCCAGGAGGGTCACCCCCACCGAGTTGAAGACGTTGCTCATAGCCTGGTTGTTAGCCCTGAAGTTGAGCGACGTAACCAAGGCGCTGAAGGCGCCCACGGCCAGCGCCAGCGCCGCCGCGATGCCGGCCGAACCGAGCCAGAACGAGACCGGCTGGCCGCGAAGGGCCCCGAGGATCAGCGTGGCGGCGACGAACAGGAACGCCACCTGCAAGAACACGATCACAGCGCCAGCCATGGCCTTGCTGAGCAGGAACGCGAGCGGCCTGGCGCCGCTAAGGAGTATGCGGTCGAAGGTGAGCTGCGCCCTTTCCAGGTACGCCCTTCCGGAGATGCTGCCGGCCACGAACAGCGCGAACATGGTCGCCATGCCGAACGTGTAGAACGCCGTTGAGGGCACGCGGGCGCCCACGGTCAGCTCCTCCACGGTGCCGGTTTCGGTGATGACGCCCGGCGGCGGTGCTTGCAGCTCCTGGCTGAGCGCGCTCTGGAAGCTAACCTCGCGCGCGAAGGCGGTCAGTATGTCGTTCACGATGCCGGCGCGCAGGGGCGAGGCGTCCGACAGCGCCACGTCCATGGTGGCGCCGTCGCCTTCGAGAAGCATGGCGGAGAGCATCTCGCCCGTGAAACCGCTCGGCAGGGTGATCACGGCCTGAACGTCGTCGGCTTCCAGCAGTGCCTGGGCCTCCTCGGCGTCCAGGTCTTGAACGGCGATCAGGTCCGCCAGCTCCGGGCTGGAGAGAAGCGCGTTTATCATCTCTTGCGGCTGGATGGTTAGCGCGGCCGCCGTGAGGGCCACCCTCTGCGGCAGCGGCATCTCGGTCTGCGCCAGCCGGCGCGTGAACTCTTCCCGGCCCGCGGTGGGGTCGTCCTCCACCACCAGGGCCGCGCCGATGTCGAGCTGCACCGGCCCGCCCGTAACGAACTGCCCAAGCGCCAGGCCCAGGATGGCAATCAGGATGATCGGCATCAGCAGCATTAGCGCCAGCTCTTTGAGGTCGCGCACCTGAATGAGCACGTCCTTGCGCAGGAACGCCCCCAATGGGTTACGGCTGCCGGAGCGTGACCGGCCCGCTTGGCTGCTCATCAGTCGCGCAGCTTCCGCCCCGTGAGGTGCAGGAACACGTCCTCGAGGCTGCTTTCGCTCACGCTCAGGTTGGTAACGGTCACGCCAGCCTTCTCAGCGGCGCGCAGCACGTCAATCAGCGCCAGCTCGCTGGTGCGGGTCAGGCGGATACCGTCATCGGCTAGCGCCGCCTGACCCGCGCCGGGCAGAGCGCGCAGGCTCTCCAGGAGCCCATCCGGGTACGCGGTGGCCTGCAGCCACACGGCGCCCTCGTCGCCCGCCAGCGCCCGCACATCATCCAGCGTGCCCTGCGCGATGACCTTGCCATGATCCATCACGTAAACGCGGTCGCAAAGCTGCTCGACCTCCTCCATGTAGTGAGAGGTGTACAGCACGGTCAGGCCGCGCTCGCGGTTGAGGCGCCGCACTGTGTCGAGGATGTGGTTGCGTGACTGCGGGTCGATGCCCACGGTGGGCTCGTCCATGATGACTATCTTCGGGTCGTGCAGCAGCGCCGCCGCGATGTTGATGCGGCGCTTCATGCCGCCCGAGTACTTCTTGATCTGATCGCGGCGCCTCTCGCTCAGGCCCACCAGGTCGAGCGCGTCGTCGATCGCGGCGCGCAGCGCCTCGCCCCGCAGGCCGTAAAGGCCGCCGAAGAACTCCAGGTTCTCCTGGGCAGTGAGTTCGGGGTACAGGGCTATCTCCTGCGGAACCACGCCCATGGCGCGGCGCACCGGGGCGGGGTCTGCCAGCACGTCCTGGCCCTCGAACTCCACCTTGCCCGCGTCGGGCCGGGTGAGAGTAGACAACATGGCGATGGTGGTGGACTTGCCAGCGCCGTTGGGGCCGAGCAGGCCCACCGATTCGCCGCGCCCCAGTTCGAGGCTCACGTTGTCCACCGCGAACGTGCCGTTGAAGCTCTTGCGTAGGTCCGTGGCTACTAACATCGGGCCCATGTTAGCGCCCGTTCGCCAGGCGTTCATCATGCTTTGTGTCTAGAGGCAGCCGCCAGAACTGGCCTCGGCGGCTGGCGTGCCCGCGCCTGCGCCGCCCCCTCAGGAGGCCCGACCGTAATATGAGCGCTAAGGAGTACCCGCATGAGCGACCAGAACGCAACCACCGGCACAGTAAGCACGTTCCTCAGGCACCATTACCGGCACTTCAACGCCGCCGCGCTGATCGACGCGGCCGACGGTTACAAGGCTCACCTGGACGCCGGCGGCGCCATGATGATCACGCTGGCGGGCGCCATGAGCACCGCGGAGCTCGGGCTCTCGCTGGCCGAGATGATCCGGCAGGACAAGGTGCAGATAATCACCTGCACCGGCGCCAACCTCGAGGAAGACGTGTTCAACCTGATAGCGCACGACTTCTACGAGCGCGTACCGCACTACCGCGACCTGACGCCCGAGGACGAGCAGGCGCTCCTCGAGCGGCACATGAACCGCGTGACCGACACCTGCATCCCCGAAGGCGAGGCCATGCGCCGCCTGGAGGGCGCGCTGCTGGACGAATGGACGCGCGCCGATCAGGCGGGCGAGCGCTACTTCCCGCACGAGATCATCTACCGCATCCTGCGCAGTGGCCGCTTGGAGCAGTACTACCAGATAGACCCGAAGGACTCCTGGTTGCTGGCCGCTGCCGAGAAGAACCTGCCGATCATCGTGCCTGGCTGGGAGGACTCCACCAGCGGCAACATGTACGCCGCCGCCAACCTTTCGGGGACGGTCAAGAACGTGCACACCGTGCGCACCGGCATCGAGTACATGATGTACCTGGCTGACTGGTACACGGACATGGCCGCCCAGCGCAGCGTTGGCTTCTACCAGATAGGCGGCGGCATCGCGGGCGATTTCCCCATCTGTGTGGTGCCCATGCTTGAGCAGGACATGCAGCGCCCCACGCCGCTATGGGGCTACTTCTGCCAGATCAGCGACTCAACCACCAGTTACGGCAGCTACTCGGGCGCGGTGCCCAACGAGAAGATCACCTGGGGCAAGCTCGGCATCGATACGCCCAGGTTCATCATCGAATCCGACGCCACGATCGTGGCGCCGCTCATGTTCGCTCTGATACTCGGGCAGTGACCCGAACCGGCTGCGCGCGGACCTAACGTAAGGCCCGCGCGCAGTGATGAACCGGCCCGCCCCTCAGGGCGCGGACCTCAGTCGTCTACCTCAACCGTGCGGCCCTTGCGCTTGGCGCGCATGTCTAGCGCCACCGGCACCAACAGCGCCAGTGCTGCAACGATCATGAGCGTGAGCGATAGCGGCCGCGTGAAGAACACTGAGTAGTCGCCCTGGCTGATGGCTAGCGCGCGGCGGAACTGCTGCTCGGCCAGCGGACCGAGGATCATGCCTATCACCGCTGGAGCCACGGGGAAGCCGAAGCGCCGCATGAGGAAGCCCACCACGCCGATGGCGTAGAGGGTTATCAGGTCCACTATCGAGTTGCTGAGGCTGTACACCCCCAGAGTGGCGAACACGAGGATGCCGGCGTACAGAAGTGGACGGGGGATGGTGAGGAGCCGCACCCACATGCCAACCAGCGGCAGGTTCAGCACGAGCAGCATGGCGTTCCCCACGTAAAGCGAGGCTATAAGGCCCCACACGAGGTCGGGTGCGCGCTGGAACAGCAGGGGACCGGGCTGCAGGCCGAACTGCTGGAACGCGGCCAGCATGATGGCGGCCGTGGCCGAAGTGGGAATGCCTAACGTGAGCAGGGGCACCAGCACGCCCGCCGCGGCCGAGTTGTTAGCCGCCTCCGGACCGGCCACGCCCTCGATTGCGCCCTTGCCGAACTCCTCCGGGTTCTTGCTGAGGCGCTTCTCTATCGTGTAGCTGAGGAAAGTAGGAATCTCCGCGCCGCCGGCGGGCAGGCTGCCGAGCGGGAAGCCCAGCAGGGCGCCGCGCAGCCACGGGCGCCACGAACGTGACCACTCTTCGCGGTTCATCCAGATGGAGCCCTTGATGGCCTCAACCTTCTGGTTACCGCGCCGCAGGCGCGAGGCCACGTAGAAGGTTTCGCCCACCGCGAACAGCCCGACCGCCACGGTGATGACGTTGATGCCGTCAAGCAGCTCGAGGCTGCCGAGCGTGTAACGCGCCTGGCCGCTCTGCAGGTCGATGCCCACCATGCCTAGGCCGATGCCGAACAGCAGGCTCGTGAGCCCGCGCGCCAGCGAGCTGCCCAGCACCGCCGTGACCGTAGTGAACGCCAGGATCATGAGCGCGAAGTAGTCCGCCGGCCCGAACGCTAGGCCCACCCGCACCATAACGGGCGCCACGAACGTGAGCGCCACGGTCGCGATGGTGCCGGCCACGAAGGAGCCGATGGCGGCGGTGGCCAGGGCGGCCGCGCCCCGTCCGCGCCGCGCCATCTGGTTGCCCTCGATGGCCGTGATGATGGAGGCCGATTCGCCCGGCGTGTTCAGCAGGATCGACGTGGTGGAGCCGCCGTACATGCCGCCGTAGTAGATACCGGCGAACATGATGAAGCTGGCTATGGGGTCAAGGTTGAAGGTCACAGGCAGCAGCAGCGCCACGGTGAGCGCCGGGCCGATGCCCGGCAGGATGCCCACCATGGTGCCCAGGGTCACGCCCGCCAGGGCCCACAGCACGTTCTGCCAGGATAGGGCGATGGAGAAACCGTGGGCCAGCGCCTCTAAGGTCTCGAGCATCTAGGCGCCGCCTTCGCTTACCGCGTCCAGGGCGGGCCCGCTCATAGGGGCACGATCCCGGCTGGCAGTGTTAACCCCAGCAGCTCGGTGAAGGCCAGGTAGATGGCGGTGGAGAGCGCCGCACCGATCAGCACAGCGCGCAGCCAGTTGCGCTCGTGGAAGGCCAGCGCCACGCCCAGGTACAGGGCGGTGGAAGCCACGATGAAGCCGCCGCGGCGCATGAGCAGGAGGTTGACCACCAGCGCGCCGCCCATGACCAGCAGCGCGCGCCAGTCGGTGGGCGCGTCCGCGTCCACGTCCTCCGCCTCCTCGGGGATGCCGCGCACGCCTCTCAGGGCCTGCACGCACAGAACCGCGCCGCAGGCGAGCAGCGCGAACGCCACCAGGAAGGGGAAGAAGCGCGGACCGATGTTCGAGTACGAGGGGAGGACCCTTATCCGGTAGGCGCCCTGCAGGAAGTAGGCGCCCAGCCCAACAACGCCTAGGGCGACCAAGAGGTCGCCCCAGGCAACGGGCCTACGGCCCTGAATCTGTTGCTCCATGGAGCCTAGTCGACCAGGCCTATCTCGCGCAGGATCTCGGTGACGCGGGCGTCCTCATCCTGGAGGTAGGCCTCGAACTCCGCGCCGCTCATGTAAGCGCTGGTCCAGCCGAAGCGCTGCAGGGCGTCGGCCCATTCTGCGCTCTGAACCATGGCGTCCATGGTAGCCACCAGCGCGTCCTTGGCCTCCGCGCTGATGCCGGGCGGGGCCACGACGCCGCGCCAGTTGGCTAGGTCGAGCTGCACGCCGGCCTCGATCATGGTGGGTGCGTCGATGCCTTCCTGGCGCTCGGTGGACGAGATGGCGAGCACGCGCAGGTCGCCAGATTCGATCTGCCCGGCCCACTCGGAGTAGCCCGACACGCCGGCCGTTACCTGACCGCCGAGGATAGACGCCAGCGCCTCACCCCCGCCGGAGAAGGCGATGTAGTTGATGGCCCTGGGATCCGCACCCACGGCCTGCGCCAGCAGGCCCACGAGTATGTGATCGGTGCCACCGGCGGAGCCGCCGGCCCACGACACGGCGCCTGGATTTGCCACGAAGGCGTCGACCAGGTCCTGCAGGGTTTCGTACGGCGAGTTCGCCGGTACCACGATGACCTCGTACTCTGCCGTCAGCCGTGCGATGGGCGTGGTCTGCGCCAACGTGACGGGCGCGTCGTTGCTGAGGATGGCGCCCACCATGACGAGGCCCATCATCATGAGGATGTCGTCGTTACCGTTCTCGGCCGTGGCGAGTTGCGCTAGCCCGATGGTGCCGCCAGCGCCGGGCACGTTGAACACCTCCACGCTGCCCACTATGCCCGCCTGCTGCAGGGCCGCCTGCATGGCGCGCGAAGTGCCGTCCCAGCCGCCTCCCGGTGAGGCGGGGGCCATGATTCGCAGGCTCTGCGGCGGGGCGGCCAGCGCCAAGCCGACAGCCAGCACGAAGGCGAGGGTAATCGCGATTCGACGGGTGAAACGCATCCGGCACCTCTTCCTTGCAAATGATTTTGCTGGAGTATAGGGCCGCGCAGCGAGGCGTTTCAGGGGTATCCGTCACCGACGCGACACTACGGGTGTCGGGTCGGCCCGCCAGCCTCAGTGACCGGCCCGCATGATCGACCTACATGTGGACAGTTCGACAGCGGTTCTCATGTTAGGGAGTTAGATTCTCCTTACCCCTATGAACGACCGCCCGGGAGCCTGCACTCCCGGGCGTGCTTCTTTTCTGGGTGCGCGCGCCCGGCGTGCTAACCGCTTAGCGCGCCCTGGTTGGCCTTCATCACGTGTCGCGCCAGTAGGGCGGCCGGTACCAAGAAGGCGAACGACAGCAGCAGGGCTGGTTGCAGGCCAACGGCCTCCTGCAGCGCGCCGAAGCCTATGTACAGCACCCCGGCTACGCCCCAGGTGAAGCCCATGAGCATGCCCGAGGCCGTAGCGACCTGATCGGGCGCCAGCTCCTGGGCGCTCACGACCATCAAGGGAATAGGCGCGTTGGTGGTGAGGCCCGCCAGCGTCACTAGCAGCCAGAAGAGCGGCGTGCCCGGGCTCACCAGCAGCACGGACGCCGTAATAGGCGCCGCCACGAGCATCAGGGCGACCACTAGGTGGCGCCGCTTAAAGCGCGCCTCGAGCGCTCCGGCCAGCAGGCCGCCTACGGAGCCGCCGATGCTGTACAGCGCCAGTGAGGTGCCGATGATCGGTGCGTCCGACGCGAAGCCGCGCGCAGTCGTGAGGAACAGCGGCAGGGCGTTGACGAAGCTCACGAACGCGATGGCTCGGAAGATGGCCGCCAGCGCCAGTCGCCCGACGGGGCCCTTGAACAGCGCGAGGTCGAACGCCTTCGGGCGGTTGGCCTTAGGCGGCGTCTGCTGCCGTGGAGTTAGGAAGAAGAGCGTTAGCCCGATGACGACTCCGATGATGGCCAGCCACGGCACGTACTGCACGCCGTAATTGCGGATGATGGCCAGCGCCACGATGGGCATGAGAGCAGCCCCGATGGGGCCGCCAGCGGCGAACAGCCCGACAGCCAGGCTGCGGTTCGGGCCCGTTCCGGCGATGAGCGACACGGCGGCAGGGTGGAACAGCGCCGAGCCTAGACCACCGATGGCGAGGATGAGGAGCAGCGAGACGGAGTTCGGCGCAACCGCCATGAAGCTCATTAGCACGGAGCCGCCAATCAGGCCCAGTGCAGCGCTGCGGCGCCTGCCCCAGCGGTCCGCCACGGTTCCGAGGAACGCCTGCATGACGTTGGCGGAAATGGAGACCACGGCCACGAAGGTGGCCAGCATGGCCTCTCCCACCCCGAACCTGAGTTGCAGCGTGGGCAGGAACGCGGGCAGAACGTTCGTGAACGCGTCGTTGGTGGCGTGCGCCGCCATAAGCAGGAAAGCCAGGTTGAGGCCACCGAGCACCGGCCTGCGTTTCGTAGCGGTCGTCACCAGCAGACGGTATCAGGTTCTGGAGCCAACCGGAGTCCTGCCAGCCAAGCGCAAACCAGTCTTATGCCGTTCTTACGCCTCCCAACTCACGGTCGGTGGCGAGCAGGGGCCCGAGCGGCCCCGGACAATCGCATGGCGCGTGATACCTTCGAGGAGCTATGAAGCTCGGACCGGTCATCTTCGCCCTGCTCGCCTTCGCTGGCGGCGGTTACCTGCTGTGGCGGGCGCTCGATACGGGCAACCCGCTCTTCTACTTCGTGTCCGCCGTGGGGTTCGGCATGGGGCTGGCCGCGCTGCAGCGGCTGTTCGTGAAGGGCCCGCCCCGCCGCTAACCGTTCCGCTAGTCGTTCAGTTGGCGCCTCGCGCGCTCCTGTTCAGCGCGGTCCACGGCGCTGCGGGCTGGTAGCGCCAGCGCCGTCTCGAGCTGCTTGAGGGCAAGTTCCGGTTGCGCGAACGCGCGCAGCGCCGTGGCGTACTCGACCCGCAAGTTCACCTGCTCTGGCGCGGCGGCCACGCCGGCCTCCACCAGCGGCATGACCTGATCGCGTTTGCCGCCGTACAGCCAGCCCACGCCGTTCTCGACCAGCTCCAGGTGCCACATTCCGAAACCCACCAGCGCGTCGGCGTCCCGGGGGTTGAGCTCGAGCGCCTTCTCGAACAGCCGCTTCAGTTCGGTGGCCACGTTGAGGTTCTGGAGGATGCCGGAGCGCCTGGCGATCTCGCCGCGGCCGCGCGCCAGGTAGACGTACGCCTGGCTGGCGTTGGGGTCGAGGGTCACGGCGCGTTCAGCGGCGGTCACGGAGCGGCGCAGCCACTCGAACTGTTCCTCCTGCCCGGCTCCCGCCGCCGCCAGCACGTACACGGCCTGGTCGGCGGCGGCGCGCGCCGCCAGGCGTTGCGAGGCGGCGCTACCCTCGTCGGCCACGGCGGCCTCGTACGCGGCCACGAAGTCGCCGCCCAGCCACAGCTCGGTGGCGGCCCGTGCTGCAGCCGAGGCGGGGACCGGTGCAGCGGTCTGCGCGGTGGCCGATGTCAGTGCTTGAGGCGTCAATACGACGGCGCCCAGGACGGCCAGGATAGCCAGCAGCGGGCGCCGGACCCGCGTCTGAAGGGGCCGGAAACTGCCAGGGGTCGCGGGCCAGCGCGCTAACGCCAGCCCGGAAGGTTCAGAAGGAGAAAGCCACCGACGCGCGGAACTGACTGTTGTCTCGCCAGGCTCCATACTCGCTCCCTGCGCGGCCGTAGAAGATGGCCGCCTCCGTGGTGCCGACCAAGCCGTCGGCGAAGGTGTAACTGAGGGCGGGCCTCAGCGCGCCGCTGCCGTCGCTCCAGGCGTGCAGCCACGCGAACTCGAGGCCCGTGCGGTTGTTGGGTTCGTACGTGGCCACGGCCGCGGTGGAGAAGCGGTCCGAGGCTGGCGTAGCGGCGCCCGCGGAGGCGTGCTGGTAGATGCCCTGCAGGCTCACGAACGGTCCGCCGGGGATCATGGTCTCGACCCCGAGGACGGCCTCCAGGGTGTCGGTGCCTACGGGCGCGGGCACCCCGCCGGGCAGGGTGGCCGGCTCACCCGTGAAGGTGTAAGCAGTTTCGCCGCGCAGCACGAACTGGCCCACCACGGCGGAGAAGTCGAGACCGAGCACCTGGATGGGGTCGTAGGCGAGGATGGGTTGCACCACGAACTGCCCAGCTACCTCGGTGGGAACGGGCACGTAGGCCACCGAGGGCAGGTGGCGGAAACCGCGGTAGTACATGGCGCTCACGTCGGCGCCGCCGCCCACGTTGAGGGCGAGGGTGGCGCGCACGCCGAACTGCACGTTAGCCACCTCCACGGCGGGACGGGCCACCAGCGGGTCGGCTACGCCCACGATGGTCACCCCGGGCGGCAGGGGCAGTTGCGCCGCCGGTTGCCAGCGCGCGCCTGGGATCTCGGACGGCACGAACACTGGCACCAGCACCACGTCCACCGTTACGTCACCGGGCGCGTGCGCCACGGCGCGCAGCATGGGGGTGGCCAGCTTCTGGCTGGCGGGGTTGCCGACCGGGTAGCTCAGGTCGCGCGGGTTGATAACGTCCACGGGGCTGAGCACGTCGGCGGAGCCCCACGACACGATCTGGTTGCCGGCGGAGAGGTCTATCGGTCCCAGGTAGGCCGTTGCGTACGCGCGGCCCAGGCGCACCTCGAATGGTGAGGCGGCGTCGGCGGCGTCGTACACAGCGCTCAGTTCGGCCATGAAGATGGCGTCGGGGAAGAAGCCCGAGCCGACCTCGCCGCTGAGGCGCAGCGTTAGTCCGGCGGCGGCGACGGGTATGTAGCCGTCCACCGCGACGCCGAAGTCGGCGGAGAGCTCACCACCAAGGTCGTACTTGACCTGCGCCAGGGCGCCGCTCGCCAGTAACAGGGCGAGGAGGGCGGCGAGGACCGGCGGTGTGCGGCGTGGGGTGTTGGATGTGCGGGGCATGCGGTTCACTCCTTAGGCAAGCTTGCGTTAGTAGCGTTAGAGCTGCAGGAAGCGCTCGGTGAAGACCTCGGCGGGTATCTCTTCGTCGACGGTGAAGTCGGACTGCACGATGGTGGTGTGCGACCCGGCGGCCACGGTCTCCATGCGGATATGGCTGGGCAGCACGTAACCGCCGACTTCGGTGGTGGCCGAGATGGTGAGGACCTTCACCAGCTGGCCGCCCTGGTAGAACTCCACGCGGCTCGGGATGAGGGTGCTCTCTGGCACCTCGAAATCGATGCGGTCGTAGCTGGAATCAGCGCCCTCTGAGGCGGTGGCCGTCATCACGTACACGGGGCCCTCGCGAACCTCGACCAGCTCTGCGTCGAAGTCGTCGGTGAAGTCGCCGCTCATGCTCGAGATCTCCTCGTACGAGAAGTCGGAGCCGAAGAAGGCGTCCTGCTCCTGGCCGCCGGCCACGCGCCGGGTACGGCCGAGGGCGGGCAGGTAGATGAGCGTCTGGGTGGTGCCCGCCTCCTCCACGGAGAGGAAGCCGGATCCTCGGATGTCGGCGGGGTTGAGGAACTTGATGAGCTGGCTCTTGCCCTCGTTGGCGGACCACAGCTGCATCTCGCGCGTGAGGGTGTGACCGCTGGCCGAGGTGATGGTCATGGTCATGGTGGCCACGCTGGTGGCAGGGGCGTTCAGTTGCGCCATGGCGTCTGTGACTTCCTGGGCGGTCTGGTAGCGCTGGGCGGCGGCGCTGCTCAGCAGTATCGCTGCGGCGACCAGAGCGAGGGGCAGGGAGCGCGGGCGGCGGCGGACCGGGATGGTGCTTGTGGCGGGTCGTTCAAGCATGGTTTACCTCCAGTGCGGGCGTGGTGTTCTCAGCCAGGTTCTTGGAACCCGGCGGGTTGCGCAGGAATATCAGGCAGGCGGCGGGCAGCAGCGTGAGCGAGGCGGTGCCAACGGAGAGAACGGTGAAGGTCATGAGCGAGCCGAGGGTGCTGACCGGCACGAACTGACTGACGATCATGGAGGCGAAGCCAGCGCCGAGCGTGAGGGCCGTGAAGAGGATGGAGCGGCCCGAACTGAGGATGGCGTTGGTCATGGCGGGCTCGGGCGGCCGGCCCAGGCGCCGCTCCTCCATGTAACGCACCGTAAGGTGGATGGCGTAGTCGCCGACGCCTATCGCCAGTGCCCCTAGCAGCATGGTGGAGAGGTCGAGCGGGATGCCGAGCAGACCCAGCACGCCGTACTGCAGGGCGATGGTGAGGAGCAGCGCCAGGATGGTCACCACCGCGGCGCGCACGGAACGCACGAAGCTGTCGATGATGATGACCAGCAGGATGGCTAGCGACAGGCTGATGATGAAGTCGTGCAGCAGCGAGTCCTCCACCGCCAGCTGAATGAGCGAGGTGCCCGTGTAACTCAGCTCGGCGTAGGGCGCCAGGGTCGCTTCGGCGGCCGCCTCCACCGCGTTCTGCATGCGCCGCAGTTCGGCGGTGGAGGGTGACGTGGTGGCCAGGTCGATGAGACCCATGCTGGAGTCGAGCGTCACGTAAGAGCTGATGGTGCTCGGGTCGCCTGACAGCTGGTAGATGAGCAGCTCCTGCGCCACGGCCTCACGGGTGGCGGGCAGCGCCTCCTCGCCGGTGAGCGTCCAGTGGATGGCGCGCAGGATGGTGGCGATGGAGGTGGCGGGTCCCATGCCCTCGATTTCGGCCACGGCGTCCTGGAAGTCGAGCATGGCCTGCAGGGTCACGGGGTCGGCCAGGTCGCCTTCTACCAGTACCTGGATCTGGCTGGAGGCGCCGAACGCCTCCTCGACCTTGGCGTAGTCCTGGCGCATGGGTGAGTCGGCGGCGAAGTAGTCGATGACGGCCGTGTTGGGCACGATGCGCGTGGCGCCGACGATGGCGGCTACCAGCAGGAGGCCGCTGACAACCAGGATGGCGGCGCGGCGCCTTATGACCAGGTTGGCCACCCACTTGAGGAAGCCGCCGATGGCGCCGGGCGCCTCGGGGTCAATAACGCGTTTCGGCAACCGCTGCAGCTTGAGCACGGCTGGCAGGAGCAGCATGGCAGAGATGAGCGTGGCCAGCACGCCGCCCGCGGTGAGGAGACCGAGCGTGCGCACGGTCGGCATGCCCGAGAGCACGAAGGTGGTGAGGGCCGCCGAGATCGCCAGGCCGGAAATCAGCACGCCCAGTCCGGTCTCGGAGAACGCGTTGCCGATGGCGTCGTCCTTGGAGGCGCCGTGCGCGAGTTCCTGGTAGAAGCGCCCCAGTAGGTGCAGCGAGAAGGAGCTGCCCACCGCCAGGATCGCCACGGGCGCGATCATGCTGAGGGTGCTGAGCTTGGCGCCGAGCCAGCCCATTGTCCCGAGCGACCACACGAGGCCCACCACCACGGACATGAGCGGCAGCACTGCGCCGCGCACGCTGCGGAAGTTGAGGAACAGCATGATGAGGATGAGCAGGGCAGCCACCCCGCCCAGTAGCGGCATCTCGCGCGCCAGGGTGTTGCGCAGTTCGCCGTCCAGCAGCGGGCCGCCCACCAGGTGGGTGGCGCCCAGTCCGGGCTGCGCCCAGTGCTCGTTGAGGGCGTCGCGGACGCCGTCGATGATCACCTGGGAGTCGGTGGAGGCGTCCACCTGAATCACCACGTTGGCCGAGGAGCCGTCCTCGGCTATGAGGAGGCCGCCGCGGTACATGGGCGAGGTCTCGAGGTAGTCGCGGGCGGCCGCTATCTGTTGCGGGTCCGGAGCGGCCGCGAACAGGTCCTCGATCAGCAGGAAGCCGTCGTCGTCCTCCATGCGCTGGGCGTTGCCGGCGCTAGTCACGCTGGTCACGCCGGGGGCACGGGTAAGCTCCTGGGTCAGGCGCGTCAGCGCGGCGACGCCTTCCGGTGTGTAGACGTCGCCCTCGACCATGGCCACCATCACGGCGTCAACGCCGAAGACCTCGCCGATTCTCTCGGCCAGCAGTGTCTCCTCGGCGCCGTCGGGCAGCATGGCCATCACGGACGCCTCGAGCTCGAGCTTGGTGGCGCCGTATCCGAGCCCGAGAGTCAGCAGCACGAACGCTACGATCACGGGCCACGGGTAGCTGATGGTGAAGCGGCTTAGGGCCCTCACTGGCGGCCCCCACTGCTGGGCCCGTCTAGAACCGACAGGGCGATGGCGGCGTAACGCTCCAGCTTCTCGCGGGAGCGTCCCACGCGCTCGATGATGCCCAGGTTGTAGGCGTTGAAGAGGAGGTAGTGGGCCAGGTCGGCGGCTGGAAAGTGCGAGCTCACCTCGCCGCGGTCTTGGGCGTCTTGTAGAAGGGTGGCGAACATGTCGGTTAGCTCCTGGATGTACTCGGAGAGAAGGTCGAAGACGGGCGGCATGCTGGTCGCCAGTTCCACCGCGGCTCGCAACGTTAGCGACGAGTTGTTGTCGGGTTCCAGCAGTAGCTGGATGAGGCCGTGGAACACGGCGTGGACGTTGTTGCGGAGGCCGCCGGGAGCGGTGAGCTGTTGGAGGAGCGTCAGCTGCTCCACTTCTGCGTGCGCTCTGAGCGCGCTGAGGAAGAGCTGCTCCTTACCGCCGAATGCGGCGTACAGGCTGCTGCTGGAGAGCCCTGTGTGCTCGAGCAGGTCCCTGACGGACGTGGCGTCGTAACCCTTGCGCTGGAAGAGCTCCACCGCCTTGGCTATCACTTCTTGTTCGTCGTACTCCCTGGGGCGTGCCATCAACCCGATACTAACACCTTATGGAACGAACGTTCCATATCTAGGCTACGAGGGTTAGGGAAATCTAAAGGCGCGCGCGGTTTGCCTTAGGTGGTGAGCTTGCGACGGACCTCGTCGAGCGTGGCCCGCGCCACTCCGTGCCGCTTCAGGTACGCCGCGGCGCCGCCGTGCCGCGAGCGCAGGTGCTCGATGGCGGGCTCGATCATGTCGGGCGTGGCGCCCAGCAAGCGACTGAACTGCTCGCGGCTGACACCGTTCCTCTCGGCGTCCGCCAGGAGCCGCTCGCGCAAGGGGCCTATGCGGTCATGGGTCAGAGCGAAGTCGGCCACTATCAGCTCCGTCGGTACCCCCGCCACCTCCAGCAGCAGCAGCGCCAGCAATCCCGTGCGGTCCTTGCCGGCGGTGCAGTGGAACAGGGCCGCCCCCTTACTGCTGGCAAGGATGTCGAACGCCCGGGCGAAGCCAGAGCCCGCGTGGTCGAGGGCAGCCAGGTAGAACGCTACGATGTCGAACTTATCGGCCGGGCCCTCCTCCTCGTCGATGTGCCCCCACACCTCCACGTGATGCCAGTCCACTCCGTCGCGGCCCTGCAGGCATGAGGGGTCGCGCTCGAGCTCGTGGGGCTGACGGAGGTCGATGACGGTGGTAAGACCGAGGCGCGCGAGCTTGGCGAAGTCCTCGGCGTGCAACCCCATCGGCACGTCGGAACGCATGAAGACGCCCGGCGCCGTCAAGCGCCCGCCCGAAAGAGGCAGGCCGCCCAGGTCGCGCGTGTTCATGGTGCCGGCAAGCGGCACGAAGCGGCCGCTATGGTCGTAGTCGTCGTTGTTCACGCCTGGATGCTAACCCTGAACCGCCGTTCGTACCCACACGCTGAACGTGCGCGGGTAGCATTGACGAACATGGGGCGAACTCGCCCACTCGCCAAGGTAGGGGACGACCATGAAATGGGAAGACCGAGGTAGAAGCAAGAACCTAGAGGACAGGCGCGCCAGCGGCGGCCCGGGCCGCGCCGTGGGCGGCGGCGCCATTCCGCTCGGTATCGGCGGCATCATCCTCGTGCTCGTGCTGAGCGCCGTTACAGGCGTCGATATCCTCTCGCTGCTGGGCGTGAGCGGCACAACCACCACCAGCGCTCCGCCGGCTACGCAGCAGTCACTGGAGGCGGAGGAGCAGCAGGTGAGCTTCGTCTCGTGGGTGCTGGACGACGTGCAGGGCTTCTGGCAGGCCACCTTCGAGCGCTCGAGCATCCAGTACCCGCAAGCCCGCCTGGTGCTCTACCGCGACGCGGTGCAGTCCGGCTGCGGCGTGGCGCCCTCGGCCGCCGGGCCGTTCTACTGCCCCACCGACCAGCGCGTGTACCTCGACCTGGCCTTCTACGACGAGCTTCACGCGCGCTACGGCGCGCCCGGCGACTTCGCTCAGGCGTACGTGATCGCGCACGAGATAGGCCACCACGTGCAGAACGTGCTGGGCGTGCTGGCCGAGTCGCAGCGCATCCAGCAGACGCAGCCCGGGCGGGCCAGTCAGGCGTCTGTGGCCACGGAACTCATGGCCGACTGCTACGCGGGCGTGTGGGCGGCGTACGCCGACCGCAACGGCGTCATGGAGCGCGGCGACCTCGAGGAGGGCCTGCGCGCCGCCGCCTCCGTTGGCGACGACACGCTGGCCAAACGCTCGGGCCGCATTCCCAACCAGGAGACGTTCACTCACGGCAGCGCCGCGCAGCGGCAGCAGTGGTTCACCACCGGCTTCCAGACGGGCGACCCCAACGCCTGCGACACGTTCTCGGCAGGCTTCTGAACCTGCCGACGTGGCCGCCCGGCCGCGGGCCCGCCGCGCCGGCCTTGGCTCAGGTCATGGCCGCCCGCCGCCCGGCTCCGTAGGCTTTACTCCATGACCCAGAAGACCGACGACCCGACCCTGATCCCACCGACCGGCGAGGTAGTCACTGACCCGGCGGAGGCGCTGGCCAAGCTGAGCCGGCTGTTCGACGAGAGCCTGCGCGGCCTGGGCGACGCTGGTGAGAAGGACGCCGCCTGCGACCTGGCAGCGCGCGCCTGGACCCTGCTGCGCCACACCTGGCCCAAGGAGGGCGAGCGCTTCAACGGCACGCTGCACTACCTCACGCGCACGCCCAAGAAGCCCGCGCCGCCTGCTGGCCCCACCCGCGACCTCGACGTGCGCCACATGCCGCCAGCGCAGCGCCACGAGACCATCTTCGTGGAATGGAACGCGCTGGAGCCGGGCGCCGGTTACGTGCTCGTGAACGACCACGATCCCAAGCCCCTCTACTACCAGTTCGCCGCGGAGCACCCGGGCGAGTTCACCTGGGACGAGATCGAGATGGGCCCCACCGTGTGGCGCGTGAGGATCGGCCGCACCTGAAGCGCTAGGCCAGCGGTAACCCTACTGCGGAACCCGCGCGGCGCGGTTATCCGACCGGGCCCGCAGCGGGAGCTTGAGGCGCGGGGCCCGGCGGTAGGCTGTGCGGATGCGGTCCGCCCCTACGCCCCCCGCGCCGCTAGAGGCAGCACTCCCCAATAGAGAGCGCACGCGGCACGCACGGCGCATTACCGCGGCGCTGTTCATAAGCCAGAGCCTCGGTTCGGCGGGCTCCATTGCCGCCGCCACGGTGGCCGCCATCGTGGGCGCCGAGCTGTCGGGCATGACCTCGCTGGCGGGGCTGCCGGCGGCGGTTGTTCAGGTCGGTGTGGCCATAGGGTCGCTCTTCTGGAGCCGCCTCTCCGACTTCATGGGCCGCCGCAACGCCCTCAGCGCCGCACTCCTCACGGGCGCGGCGGGCGCGGGCCTATCGCTGTGGGGCGTGGCGAGCGGCAACTTCCCGCTGGTGCTGCTGGCACTGTTCATCACCGGCTCAGGCAACTCAGCCGTGCAACTCGGGCGCTTCGTGGCCGCCGAGGTGAACCCGCGCGCCAGGCGAGCCAGGGCGATAGCGACCGTGGTGCTGGGCGGCACCGTAGGCAGCGTGCTGGGCCCCGCACTGGTGGCTCCGACCGGCAACCTGGCCCTGTCGCTCGGCTGGAGCGAGATCGCGGGCCCGTACCTCGCCACCGGCGTCGGTTACCTGCTCACTGCCATCTTGCTGTTCGTGTCGCTTAGGCCGGAACCCATGCGGCTGGGGCACGAGATCGCGCTGGAGGAGCGCGGCGTGGCTGCGGAAGCATCCGCCAGGACGCTGCCACAGCTGCTGCGCGACGCTTCCGTGAGGACGGCCATCACGAGCGTCGTTACCGCTCACATGGTCATGGTGGGCCTCATGCAGATGACGTCGCTGCACATGCACCACCTGGAGCACCCGCTCTCTAACATCGCCCTCGTTTTCAGCAGTCACACGTTCGGCATGTACGCCTTCTCGACGGTCTCCGGCTGGCTCACCGACCGGTGGGGCAGACGCCCGGTGCTGGGGGTAGGCGCCGTCATACTGTTGGCCTCGTGCGTCATGGCGCCGCTATCGCCCGAGCTTTTTCCCGTGGCGGTGGCGCTGTTCCTGCTCGGCCTCGGCTGGAACTTCTGTTACGTGGCTGGCTCGGCGCTGCTGGCGGACTCCCTCGCGCCCGCCGAGAAGGGCCGCATGCAGGGCTTCAACGACCTGCTGGTCGGCGGCGCAGCCGCGTTCGCGACGCTGGTGGGCGGCGTGATCATGGCCCAGGCCGGTTACACGGTCATGGGGCTGCTGGGAGCGGCGCTCAGCGCTCCGCTGCTGTGGGTGGTGGCGCGCCTGCCGAAGTCAGGTGAAACCGCCGCTGCCGCCAAATGACGGAAGTAGGCGTCGGCGCGCCGACCGATGAGCTGAGTGCTCAGCAGGTTGCCGCCGGAGGCCGCCAGCACCCCCACGAACGGCACCGCGCGCAGCGCCAGGCGGCCAGCACCGTTCGTGGCCAACCTCAGCGCCGCCGTCTCTGCGGCCCTGTACGAGATGGCCGTCAGCTTGTTGGAGAGAGCCGACCCGGCGGTGGCGAGACCTGCCGCCACCAGCGTGGCCCGGCGTAACTCCTCGTCTGAGAGGCGCACGCCGCGCGCGGCCGCGATCTCGAGCACCATCGTCGTCTGCACCCGCACGCTGGCCGCCATGTCGGCTGCCACCCCCACGGTCAGCGCCGTGACCGTGCCGATGCCCGGTAGTACTGCGGCGCCAGCGGTGGCGGCGCCGATGGCCGCCGTCTGCCGGCTGGCGCGCGCGATGATGCGCCCGACCTGCCGCTCCTGTGTGAGCCCGGGATCCGCACGACGCTCATCCCTGACTCGCGCCGCTGCCGCCTGGGCGTCAGCCTGGTTGACCGTGCGCGCGAACAGCGCCGCCAGGCCAGCGAACCAGCCCGCGTTAGCGGCGCTACCGGCACTACTTCTTGCGGGGCCTTCCCGATCGTTCGCCATGTGCACGATGGTAGCGTCCCACCAGCCGTGCGCGTGTGCCTTGCGAGGTTGCGCGCGGCAACGCTCCGCAGGTTGGAGGTGGTAATGAACCGTGCGTTCGAGGTGGTCGTTGTGGGCGGCGGCGTGGCTGGAGCCTCCCTAGCCCGCCGGCTGGCCAGCGCGGGCGCGAGCGTGCTGGTACTCGAGCGCACATCACGGTTCGTTGACCGGGTCAGGGGAGACGTCATGTACCCGTGGGGCGTGACCGAGGCGAAAGCGCTTGGGCTCTTAGGCGTCATGCTGGAGGGCCCGGCTCGGCGCCTGCCTTACTGGCGTACGCGCTTCGCGGGCTTCCCGCCCCCACCACCGCGCGAGCTAGCGCAAGAGGTCGGCGAAAGCGCGCTGGCGTTCTTCCATCCCGAACTGCAGCAGGTGCTGCTCGATTCCGCGCGGGCGGCCGGAGCCAGGGTCGTGCGCGGCGCTCGGGTAACCGGGGTGACGCGGCGCGCGAGCGGGCCGCAGGTCTCGTATGCGGTCAGGGGTGAGGCGCGCACCGCCGACGCCGCGCTGGTGGTGGGGGCCGACGGGCGCATGTCGGGCGTTAGCCGCCTGGCCGGCTTAGAACAGAGCGCCGACAGGCCGCGGTTGGTGCTCGCTGGCACCCTGGTTACGGGGGTACCGGTCGAACACACGGCCGAACTGGCCGACACGAACCAGCTGTACTTAAACCCGCCAGTGGGTGCGGTGGCCATGCTTCTACCCGTAGACCAGCACCGCACCCGCGTTTACGCCGGTTACCACTTAGCAGCCGGGCGCAGACCCGAGGTGGGCAGGAACCTGAAGGCGTTCCTGGAGTTGGCCGTAACGGCGGGTGCGCCCGCGGCGGCCCTCGCGGCCGCTACCCAGGCTGGCCCGCTGGCCGGCTTCGACGGCGCCGACAGGTGGGTACAGACGCCGTACGCAGACGGCGTTGCCCTGATCGGCGACGCGGCCGCCGCCAGCGACCCGAGCTTCGGCAGCGGGATGGCGTTAGCTCTGCTGTCCGCGCGGCTGCTGGCAGACGCCCTGGTGGCGGCGCCCACGCTGGACGCCGCGGCGGTCAACCGCGCAGGCGCCGCGTACGCGGCCGACATGAGCCGCGCGTACGGCTCGCTGCACCGGCAGACCAGTTGGCTCACTGACTTCTACCGCACCCCGGGAGCAGCGGCGGACGCGGTGCGCGCCAGGCGCTACCTGGTGCACGCCGCCGAGCTGTGGCGGGTTCCAGATGTGGTGGGACTGGGCCCCGCCGGAGCAAGCGACGAGGCCGCCAGGCACGCTTTCCTCGGTGCCGATCGGAACACGGCTGCATGGACTTGACGAATAGCGCATACGGCGGTATGTTGAAGATATCGGACGCGCCTGAGGGCGCGTTTCTTCGTTTAACCGCACGCGCCTAACCGCACCGCGGCGGGGCGCCTAGCCCGCTCCCTCGGCACCGGCTGCCAGTCCTAGCTGGCTCTGCAGTCTCTCTAGCTGCCGCCCGTCGGGTCCGAAGTTATCTGCGCTTAGCCACCGTTGGTAACCCCGCTTGATGTGTTCCCACTCGTGGTCCAGCATGGCGAACCAGGCCGTGTCGCGGTTCCTACCCTTGACGATCATGTGCTGCTTGAACACGCCCTCGAAGGTGAACCCGAAGCGCAGCGCCGCCCGCCGGCTCGGCTCGTTGTCGGCGTCACACTTCCACTCGAAACGCCGGTACCCCAGCTCGTCGAACACGTAGGCGGCGCTCAGGTAGAGCGCCTCGGTCGCCATGCGCGTGCGCGCCATGCTGGCGCCCCAGAAGATGCTGCCCAACTCGATTACGCCGTGCTCCGGGGTTACGCGCATGAGCGCCTGGCGCCCTTCGCAGCGGCCCGTGCCGACGTCGACCACTGCGAAGAAGAGCGGATCGTTGAGTGGCGTCACGGCCTGGAACCAGGTCGCCAGCGACTCCGCAGTTGGAGGTTCGTCGAACAGGTAACGGAAACGCTCAGCGGCGCCGGGCGCGGTGCACGCGGCCAGCAGCGACTCGAAGTGACTCTCGAAACTGAGGGGCTGCAACTGGACGTAGTGGCCCGACAGGGTCACGCGCTGGGGTCTGGGGCGCGGGCTGAGGAGTGACATGCACGACTCTCACCGGCAGCGCGGTTTAGAGTCAAGTTAACAGCGCTTCAGGGCGGGGAAGGATGAACCAAGGTGACTTCAGGCGACTTTGCCGCAAGGGCTCAGCAGGCTAAGGTCAGCGATGCGCCCCTCACGTTCCGAGGCTTCCACCACCTAACCGCCGTCTCCTCGCAGATCAGGGAGAACAAGCGCTTCTACACCGAGACTCTCGGACTGCGACTGGTGAAACGCTCCGTGAACCAGGACGACACCAGCGCTTATCACCTCTTCTACGCGGACAAGGTCGGCAGTCCCGGCACGGACATCACCTTCTTCGACTGGAGCGTGCCGCGTGAGCGGCGCGGAAGCCGCACTGTGACCCGGACCGGCTTCCGGGTCGCGGGCAAGGCGGCCCTCGAGTACTGGCGCGAACGCTTCGCGAACTTAGGGGTCGCCAGCGGTGAGATCGAGGAGGTCGACGGCCGCCACCAGCTCAGGTTCGAGGACTTCGAGGGGCAGCGCCTGGCGCTCGTTGACGACGGGGGCGCGGGCGACGCGCCGACCACGTGGGAGCTAAGCCCCGTACCGGAAGAGCACCAGCTGCGCGGGCTGGGACCCGTGACCATGACCGTGCCGGACCTGGAGCCAACCCAGAGCGTGCTACTGGGCGTTACGAACATGCGTCAGGTGCGCACTTACCCAGATCCCGAGGGTCCGGACCACGAAGTGCGGGTGTTCGAGATGGGCGGGCCAGGCCCGCAGGCCGAGCTGCACGTGGCCGTCAGGCCCGACCTGCCGGTGGCGCACCCGGGAGCTGGCGGCGTGCACCACGTGGCCTTCCGCTCCGCCAGCGAGGAAGAGCACAGGCGCTGGCTCGACCTGCTGACCGAGTTGCGCGTTCCCAACAGCGGCTGGGTCGACCGTTACTGGTTCAGGAGCATCTACTTCCGCGAGCCCGGCGGCGTGCTGTTCGAGATAGCCACCGACGGGCCGGGCTTCGCGGTCGACGAGGACCCCGCAACGCTGGGGGAGAAGACGGTGCTACCACCGTTCCTCGAGCCGTACCGCGCGCAGATCGAAGCCGGCCTCAAGCCGCTGGATTAGGTCATTGCCTACGCGTCGTCGGTGTTGACCGATATCCGGTAGGCGGGGGCCAGGTCGTCAGGCCGGTTGACGGCGAAACGCAGGTCGCGCAGCAGGCCGTCCTCCACGTCGTAAATCCAGGCCCGCACGGTCAGCGACTGGCCAGCAGCCCACGCTTCTTGCACCACGTTCGTGTAGCACACGTTGTGCGCCTGCTCGATGGCGTTAAGCTCCGCCAGGCGGGCCCTGCGCTGGGTGTCCGTCAGGCCGCTAAGAGCCTCCGCGTGACGCACAGCCACGTCCTTAATATGCAGCAACCAGTTGTCGATAAGGCCGTGCCTCTGACCGTCGAGCGCTGCCGCCACGCCGCCGCAGCGGTAGTGACCGCATACGATCACGTGCTCCACCTTCAGCACACTGACGGCGAACTCGAGCACGCTCAGCACGTTCAGGTCGGTGTGCGGCACCACGTTAGCGATGTTGCGGTGCACGAACACCTCGCCCGGATCCAAACCAGCAATGACGTTGGCGGGCACGCGCGAATCGGAGCAGCCTATCCACATGATGTGCGGCGCCTGCTGGCCGACGAGACGCTGGAAGTAGTTCGGGTCGGCGTCGAGCATCTGCGCGGCCCACACGCGGTTGCGGCGCAGGATGTCGGCCGGATCGGTCACCAGCCGAGTCTAACGGAAGCGGGCCGCGAGGCGACGCGAAGGCGCCCCGGCCGATGGTGCATGCCGGGGCGCCAGGCGCTGCAGCGAAGCGGTTAAGCGCGCCTGAACGCCCTCACGATCACGAGCAACACTATGGCTCCCACCACGGCGACCAGAAGGCTGTAGATGTTGAAGCCCGTAACGCCCTGACTACCGAACTGCTGGAAGAGCCAGCCTCCGAGGAAGGCGCCTACGATCCCGATCACGATGTTGGTGACGAGACCTTTGCTCGTGCCCATGATGGCGCCAGCTATCCATCCGGCAAGAGCACCAAGAACGATCCAAAGCAAAATGCTCATGCTCTGCTCCTTCTGCTCCGAGGGGTCACTTACGGAGCAGTAGGAACTTAGCACTCTGCCGCCGTGTAGCGCGGTGCAGGCGTCGCATCGATCACTCGCCTTCGAACGTGAGCGCAGCGGAGTTTATGCAGTAACGCAGACCTTTGGGGCCCGGTCCGTCTGGGAACACGTGGCCTAGATGAGCGCCGCACGACGCGCAGCGCACCTCGGTGCGGCGCATGCCGTGGCTCAGGTCCTCGTGCGTGGTTATGCGGCCCTGCGCCGCCACTTCGGAGAAGCTCGGCCAGCCGCAGTCCGAGTGGAACTTGTCGTCAGAACCGAACAGCGTGGCGCCACAGACCACACAGTCGTAGTTGCCCGCCACGAAGTGATCCCAGAACTCGCCCGTGAACGGACGTTCGGTGCCCGCCTCCTGGGTCACGTGCCACGCCAGGTGCGAAAGCCGCTGCTTGAGGTCATTGCTCTGCATGCGAGTCCTCTCCCTCGAGCCGGTCGCTGGCGGCCCGAGCGTTGCCCTGAACCGTACCTCTGACAGGGCGCCCCTCACGTAGGTTACGGTGTTCTTAGCTGAGTAGTTTCTTACGGGTAAGGTGGCAGGGAGCGTTCTATCATCTTCCCTGATTCATGAAGGAGGAGCCTGGATGAAGCGTCTACTTTTGCAGGTGGTGGCAGCGACGGTAATGGTCGCGCTACTGGCCGCCTGCGCCAGTCCGGCCGACGGCAGGATGATGGTTCGTTTGGATCCGGTGGGCAACCTGGGCTACGAAGTCTCGGG
>Ga0172382_10001714_pt1 | contig 38510 bp, 27 predicted proteins | sample Leawel138RmetaG_FD_122245 | JGI IMG/M metagenome (GOLD analysis project Ga0172382, IMG submission 122245) | Leachate microbial communities from a municipal landfill in Southern Ontario, Canada - Leachate well 138R metaG | ecosystem: Engineered > Solid waste > Landfill > Unclassified | place... | reverse complement strand
TTCCGCCTGTTTTGTCATGATTTTTGCAATAAATGGCAAAAATCCCGCCAAAACCCCCACATTTTGCAAAACCAACAACTCTTAGTGTGTTTGCATTATTTTTTTAACAAAACATTTGTTTATTTCCTAAAAAAAATTTAATTTTGTAGTAATAATTTTTAAATAAATTGCCATGCAAATAGCAAATCCTATATACGACACAGTTTTCAAGTTCATGATGAGCGATAATAAAATTGCAAAAACTTTTTTATCCGCAATAATTGATGAGAAAATAATAGAATTAGATTTTGCTTCAACAGAACGTACACTAAAAACTGGTGTTGATAAAAGTCAATTAGACAGAACTTTAGAGCAAATAGTTATTTGTCATTTAAATTTTGTTGCAAAAATACAAAAAGAAAATGGGGAGTTTAAAACTGTAATCATAGTGCTACAAAAAGAAAAAATTGAAACCGATATTTTTTATTTAAGACATTATTTAGGAGAAATCAATATCGATATTGACAATATTTCGGATACATGTCGCGAAAATATTGAAAAAAGTTATCGTATATATTTATTAAACTATGATATTGGTTACGCTGACAGCTCTATTCTTGTTGTTGAAAGTTTTATAAGAGACCAAGCAACTAATGAAGTACTTGATATTACTAATGATGAATTTATCAAAAGTTTAACTTATAAATCCTGGTATGTTCAATTAAAGCAGCTAAAAGAAAAAGGCAAAAATGATTTAGAGAACTTACTTAGTATTTTTTACCAAGGAGATGTACCAAACTTTCAACATGTATTAAATATTAATCCTGAAAACTTTTCAAAAGAACATAAAGATATATTAAATAGATTGCAAGAAGCTTACGCCTCAAGTCAAATTCGTGCTGAAATGCAAATGGAAGATGATTATTTGAAGAAATTATTGTAAAAACTAAGATGTTTTACTAAAAAACAAATAAGCAATACGGAAATCTATAAAAAAAGACCATTTTTATTTTAAAACGGTCTTTTTCATATCTTATAATTTAGTTTTAATTATTTACCTGGGCAAGATTTTTTAATTTCAGGAGCAATATCATTTTTCCCATAAGTTTTATCAAAATGGTCTGAAAATTCTTTTGCTAAAGCTTTAGCTGTTTTTTGATAAGCTTCTTTATTTGTCCAAGTGTTTTCCGGGAATAAAATATTTGGGTCAACATCAGGGCAAGATTTTGGAACGTTTAAATGGAAAAGCTCATTATACTCATATTCAACATTTTTAAGGTCTCCATTAAGAGCGGCTTCAACCATTGCTCTTGTTGCAGTAATATCAATGCGTTTCCCAACACCATATTTACCACCCGACCAGCCTGTGTTAATTAAATATACACAAGTATCATGTTCTTCCATTTTATCGCCTAACATTTTTGTATAAACTCTTGGTAATGAAGGCATAAAAGGAGCACCGAAAAATCTTGAGAAAGTTGATTGAGGCTCAACAACTCCTCTTTCTGTTCCTGCTAATTTAGAAGTGTAACCCATTAAGAACCAAAGCATTGCTTGATTTCTGTCAAGTTTTGAAATTGGAGGTAAAACACCTGTAGCATCAGCGGTTAAGAATAAAATTGTAGATGGATGCCCACCAACACTTGATTCTTTAATATTTTTCAAATAAGTAAGAGGATAAGAAGCACGTGAATTAGGAGTAAGTCTTTCATCATCAAAATCAAATTCTCCATCAGGATAAATCATTGCATTTTCAACAATTACACCATGATTTAAATAATAATCATTATGCATTACTGCCTCATAAATATCTGGTTCTTTTTCAGGATTAATATTTATCATTTTTGCATAACAACCATTTTCAAAATTGGCAACACCTTTTTCACTCCAACCATGCTCGTCATCACCTAATAAAGCTCTGCGAGGATCGGCTGATAAAGTAGTTTTTCCAGTTCCCGATAAACCTAGAATTAAAGCAGTTTTACCGTCTTTACCTTCATTTGCAGAACAGTGTAGAGGCAGTACATTTTCGAAAGGCAAGTAATAGTTCATAACTGTGAACATTGCTTTTTTTACAGAACCCAAATAAGCAGAACCAATAATAATTCCTATTCTATTATCAAAGTCCATTAATACAACTATGTCACTAGTTTTTCCATTTGGTAATTTACGTAATTTCCAGTCATATTTTTCTGTATCAAGCTTATCAAAAGGAAGAGCAATTAAATAAAATGGTTTGTCTGCGAAACAACTTTTATTCAAATCCTCAGGTACTGGACGAAACATATTGTCTGCAAATATAGAGGTTAATGCTTCAGAAGTAATAACCTTGACAGGCAAAGCGTACTCAGAATCGGCACCAATTACTCTGTCATTTATATAAATACGCTCATGTTTACACATTTTTTCCATTGCATCTTGAAAAATCTCTTCGTACAAAGATTCTGTTGCAGGTAAATTGTTTGGAGAATTCCAGTCAATGTGAATTTGACTTTGTGGACGTTTTACAAACAATGTGTCTTTAGGACTACGACCAGTAGAGTCAGGAGCATTCCAAGTTGCAAGATTTCCTACTTTTGAAACCATACATTCATTTTGACTTACTGCATCTCCAATTAGTCTTTTTCTATCCGCATTTACTATCAGCGTTTTACATTCTTTAAGAACCTCATCAACCTTGTTGTGTGTTTCTTTAAAATTAATTGTATTCATAAACAGCATTTTTTCTTTATGCAAAAATACTACTTATCTTAATTAGTATTAAATAAATAAACCTGTTATAAAATATAAAACTGTTAGGCTTAAAAAGTTTTGATATAATTATGGAAATTGTTTTTTAAATATAGTTTTTCCTTATCAGTATTATTTGTAATTTTGTCTTTGAATAGTTTAAGAGAAAGTTTATGAAAATACAAATAAACGGAAAATCTTTTCAAATATTTGTTGGTGCAAAAGTAATTGACGCTGTTAGAATGTATTTTGCCGAAATCGAAGAGGTTTTTGATATAGAAAATATCATAGTTAAAGATAAGTATGGAAATAAACTGGAGTTTGACGGAGCTTTAAATAACAACAACTCATTATTTATTAAACTTAAAACTTATGACTAATAAAAAATTTTGTCAACTAAGCTTTATCATTTTAATATTTGCAACAATATTTTTAAATTATTCTTGTAAACCTAAAGCTGAAGTAGAAAACAAAAAACTAATAATTCTTGCAGTAAACGATATGCATGCTGCAATAGAAAACTTTCCGCGTTTTGCTTTTATTGTTGATAGTTTAAGAGAAATTTATCCGGATTTATTATTAGTTTCTGCCGGCGACAATCAAAGTGGAAATCCTGTAAACGACCAATATCCGCAAAAAGGAATGCCAATAATAGACTTGATGAATATGTTAAAATTTGATTTGTGTGCAGTAGGAAATCACGAATTTGATACAAAACAAGATGGTTTTAAACATATTATTAATAATGCAAATTTTGATTTTATTTGTGCAAATATAAAACTTAGTTCAAGTATAGGACTAAATATAAAACCTTTTAAAACCATAAAAATGCCCAATGGGTTGAAGATAGCTTTTACATCTGTAATTTCCTTAAACGAAAATGGTATTCCTGATACCCACCCAAATAATTTGAAAGGAATTAAATTTGATAATCCTTTTAAAGTAGCAAAAGATTACACCTATTTAAAAGACGAACATGATTTATTAATTTATTTAAATCATTTTGGTTTTGAAGAAGATGTTGAGCTAGCAGAACAATTGCCAAAAGGAAAAGTAGATTTGATAATTGGAGGACATTCGCATACTATTGTTGATGAAGAACAAATTATTAATGATATTTTAATAACACAAGCCGGTAGTAAATTGAAATATTGTAGCCTTATTTGCTTAGAAATAGATAAAAATTATGAAGTAAAAAAATCTATGCAACTAATTGAAATAAATAAAAATGGAGATATTGCACAAGCTTTTCAAGAAAAATTAGACTACTATAATGACAATCCATTTTTAAACGAAAAAATAGCAGAGGCCGAAGATGATTTTAGCTCAGCAGAACAAATTGGATATTTAATGGTAGATGCTTTAAGATTGCAACTTAATACGGATATAGCTTTTATAAACCCAGGAGGGGTAAGAATTAGTCAATTAGAAAAAGGTGATATTAGTATAAAAGACGTTTATTCAATGGATCCATTTGGAAATGAAGCTATTATATTTAATCTTTCCGGAAATGAAATGAAAGATATGTTTTTTGCTGCTTTTGCTTTAGATGATTATATGCCAATATATCCTTCAGGAATAAAGGTGAAATATATTTTAAAAAATGAAAAAAACATTGAAGATATTATATTTTATTCAGAAGCAGGAGAAGTTTTAGATATGGAAAAAACATATTCTGTTTCTATGAATAGTTATATGGCATCTGTTTATAAATATGAACATCTTGATCTAGGAACAGGACAATTTATTACTACAGCAGAAAATATGATTGAGTATTTAAAAGAATTAGAAACTGTGCCAAGTTATAAAAATGAAAAAAGAGTAGAGATTAAATAATATGAAATTTCTTAAAATATAAATTGGACATTAAATTGGATAAAAAACATTAAATATCTGATAATCACGCAAATAGGTTTAATTAATTTTGGACATTTACCGGACATTTAATATAATCATTAATTTAATCTATATTTTTTAAAATTCTGCATTTTTCTTTTACCTTTGGAAAAAACTTTAATAGATGAAGAACAAAATATTTTTCTTAGATGCTTACGCATTGATTTTTAGGTCATATTATGCTTTTATAAAAAATCCCAGAATTAATTCAAAAGGATTAAACACTTCTGCGATTTTTGGCTTTGTAAATACTTTAGAAGAGGTTTTAAATAAAGAAAAACCCAGTCATATAGCTGTTGTTTTTGACCCGCCAGGTCCTAATTTTAGACACGAAATTTTTTCTGAATATAAAGCCAATCGCGATGCTACACCTGAGGACATTAAAATTTCCGTGCCTTATATAAAACAAATTTTAGAAGCTTATAAAATTCCTGTTATCCAAGTTAGTGGCTTTGAGGCAGATGATGTAATTGGCAGTCTTGCAAAAAAGTTTGGAAATGAGGATAATGAAATTTTTATGATGACACCTGATAAAGATTATGCTCAATTAGTTGATGAAAATATTTTTATGTTTAAACCTGCTCGTGGTGGAAACCCTGCCGAACTCATAGGAATTTCTGAAGTAAACCAAAAATATGGAATTGATAGCCCCGAAAAAGTAATTGATATATTAGCTTTGTGGGGAGATGTAGCTGATAATATTCCCGGAGTCCCAGGAATTGGTGAAAAAACAGCATCCAAATTAATTAGTAAATTTGGAAATATTGACGGAATTTATGCAAATATTAATAAGCTAGTTGGAAAACAAAAAGAAAATTTAGAAAAAAACAAAGAACAATTATACTTGTCCCGACATTTAGTTACAATAGATACAAAAGTAGCTGTAGAAATAAGTATGAAAGAATTAGAATTATTAGAACCTGATTTTATAAAACTAAACGAAATTTTTGACGAGTTGGAATTTAGAACTTTAAAAACCAGAATTATTGGCAATAATATGCCTCAAACACAGGCAAAAAGTACACAAACTCAAAATAATTTACAATTAGATTTGTTTTCATCAACTCAAATATCAGAAAATTTAAAAACTGAAAATTTTGAAAATAATTTATATAGAGAAGGATTAGATTATAAATTTATAGAAGCTTTTTATGAAATTGAAGACTTGATTTCAAAGCTTAATGAACATAAGGAAATTTGTTTTGATACTGAAACTACAAGTCTTGAAATTATGCGGGCTGAAATTGTAGGTATATCTTTTTCTGTTGTAGAAAATCAAGCTTTTTTTCTTGCTTTACCCGAAGATTTTGATTCTGCAAAAGAAGTTTTAGAAATGTTTAAACCAATTTTTCAAAACCGAGAAAAATTAATTATTGGACAAAATTTAAAATTTGATTTAGCGATTTTAGATAAATATGGAATAGAGGTAAAGGCTAAATTGTTTGATACTATGGTTGCACATTATTTAATTGAACCAGACCAAAAACATGGTTTAGATTTTTTGGCAAGCACATATTTAAACCATAAAATGATTTCTTATGAAGATTTGGTCGGAAAAGGTAAAAACGAAAAAAACATAAGAGATATTGATAAAAAATTGCTTAGTTTTTATGCTTGCGAAGATGCAGATATTACTTTAAAATTAAAGAATAAATTTGCAAATAGTTTAAAGGAACTCAATTTAGAATCTTTATTTTATGAAATTGAAATGCCCTTGATAAAAGTTCTTATGAGCATGGAAAAAAACGGAGTTAGCATAGATGTTGAAATGTTAAAGGAACAATCTCAAATTTTAAGAAAAGAGCTTTTGCAAATAGAGGAAAAGATTTATGAATATGCAGGCGAAACTTTTAATATTGCATCGCCAAAACAGTTGGGAATTATTCTTTTTGAAAAATTAAAAGTTATTTCCAAGCCAAAAAAAACCAAGACCAAACAATATAGCACAGGCGAAGAAGAGCTTTTAAAAATAAAAGATAAACATCCGATTATAAGTGAAATTTTGGAATTTCGAGGAATAAATAAGCTAATAAATACTTATGTGGACGTATTGCCACAATTAGTAAATCCTAAAACAGGAAAAATTCACACTAGTTTTAACCAAACAGTTGCTGCAACAGGACGTTTAAGTTCAAATAATCCAAATTTACAAAATATTCCTATTCGCGATGAAAGAGGTAGGGAATTGCGTAAAGCTTTTGTAGCGTCAGATTCAGAGCATTTATTTTTATCTGCCGACTATTCTCAAATTGAGCTAAGAATTATGGCTCATGTAAGTGGCGACAAAAATATGTTAGATGCGTTTAATAAATATAGCACAGATATACATTCTGCAACAGCTTCCCAGATTTTCAAAATAGAAGTCGAAAATGTTACGCGTGAGATGAGAAATCAAGCAAAAACTGCAAATTTTGGAATTATTTACGGAATATCGGCTTTTGGTTTGTCGCAAAGACTAAATATCTCACGCACAGATGCTAAAACATTGATTGATAATTATTTTGAAACTTTTTCAAGCGTTAAAACTTATATGGATAAAAGTATTGCAAAAGCTCGCGAAAACCAATATGTAGAAACAATTTTTGGAAGACGCAGAAAGTTAGCAGATATAAATAGCAATAATTCATTTGTACGTAGTTTTGCCGAAAGAAATGCCATAAATGCACCAATTCAAGGCTCAGCAGCCGATATTATAAAATTAGCAATGATAAATATTTGTAAGAAATTTGATGAAAATAATTTAAAATCAAAAATGATTTTACAAGTTCATGACGAATTGAATTTTGATGTTTTCAAGCCAGAATTAGAGCAAGTTAAACAAATAATCAAGGAAGAAATGCAAAATGTAGTAAAATTAAAAGTTCCGCTAATAATTGAAATGGGAGTTGCAGAAAATTGGTTAGAAGCACATTAGTTACAAACAGTTTTTAATTAAATTTTTTGGTAAATAATTCTTAAATTTTTATTGCTGTTTTACTTATCTTTATTTTGTTTTAAATCTAAATATACTGGCAAATGGTCGCTGGATCCGCCATGATATTTAAAACCTATATAAGTTCTATTTACTTGTTGTCCTGTATATTTAGGGTCTGGTTCTAATAAAAAATCAGCATTAAAAACATGAGCATCATCTAATGTTGTATATACTTTACCTTCTCCACTAAGCAAAGCACCTGAAACAATCATTTGGTCAAGTATTCCCCATTGACCTTGGAATTTGTGAGTCCCTTGTTTTTTAGTTACTTGTAAATAATATGATAAATTATATAGTTTATTGCTTTTTATTTTATCAAAACTTGTTTGTGCTTGTAAAGATTCTGTTAGGCTTCTATCTGTAGGATAATCGTTTAAATCGCCCATAATTACAATATTTGCATTTTTATTAGTTTTAAAAATTGAATCTGTTGAGTGTTTTACTAAACCTGCAACATACATTCGTTTACCTTCTGTTTCTAATTGTCCGCCCCAGCGTGAAGGCCAGTGATTTACAAAAATATGTAGGGTATCTTCTAAATTTGTTACTCCGCATACATATAAAATGTCGCGAGTAGTACCTGTGCCAATATTTTTTGGCCAATTAACTGGTATTGGTTTATGAGAAATAACAGAAAAATAATTTTCTCTGTAAAGCAATGCAACATCAATACCTCTAAAATCAGGTGAGTCGTAATGAATAATTTTGTAATCTGATTTATAAAGTGGTGTGTAGTTTATTAGGTCTTTTAAAACTCTCAAATTTTCTATTTCAGCTAAACCAACAAGTTTTGGTAAATCCCAGCCTCCAATAGCAACCATAACTTTATAAATGTTTCTTAGTTTTTCATTATACCGTGTTTTATTCCAAAATCTTCCTCCTTCAGGAGTAAATTCATCATCATTTATATTTGGGTCGTTTTCTGTGTCGAATAAATTTTCAACATTATAAAACATTATTCTAAAATCTGAATTTACAGTTTCAGGATCGTATATTTGTTGTGTGTGGTTTGTATCTTTGTTTAGCTTACAGGCAAAAAGTAAAAATGCAAAAGCTATAAGTATTAAAAATCTTATATTTTTCATAATTAAAAATTTATTTTCAAAGTTACTAATAAAATTTTAATTAATACAATTTAGACTTGTATTTATTAATCCTCCTGTCTTTCAAAAGCTCCTAAGTCGGGTTTCCCATCTAATAATCTATTATTACCTAATTGATCTAATGGAACTTGTTGGCTTATATTTAATTTACCTATATCTTTTGCAGGTGAAAGTGTGTCTAATTCATAATCATAAGGCTTGGTAATTTCTTTAAATTTCGGATTTTCATTCCAAATATTATCAATAAAAAAATCTGTACCTTCAAAGTTTTTATAATCTTTTTGTTTTATTAAACAGTTATCAAATCTAAAGTTTGTTAGACTTCTATTGTCAAAATCCAACTTTATTTCATTGTCTTTTGAACCGTAAATAATGCAATTTCCAAAATAAGCGTCTTTTAAATCTCTATATGAAGTTTGGATATTGCCGTTTGCATCTCGATAATTGTAATAATTATTTAAAATAAGTTGTGGCGTTTGTCTATTTCCTACCCAATAATTTGCCATAGTACAATGTAAAAATTTATAATCTCCACCTATTAGGCAAGCTAGGTTATATTGTCCACTATTTGAAAACACGCAATTTTCTGCTTCAATTGTTGAGCCAAGGGCATAAAGACCAATAATTTTTGAATTTTCAATATTTGTAGAATTTAATTTAACTGTTGGAGTTCCTGGGGTTACGCAAGAGTCAACTTGTAAGCCAATAATTGAATTTTTTATGTCTGCAAAATTAATTTCAGAGTTTTTAGACCCTGCTAATAAATGTATTCCTCCAAAAATTCCAACAGTATTTTTATTCTCGTCTTCGATAAAAGCACCCCATTGTCCTGCAAGTTCAGAATAATAATTTTCTAAGCGATCGCCAGTAAATAAAACGCGATTATCTTTGTTGCCATGAACTTTTAAACTTCCTTTTACAAATAAGCTGGCTCCTCTATGAAAATAAACTTTAGCTCCTTGGTTGACTTGAAGGGTAACATTTTCTTCAACTAAAGCAGAATTATATATTAAAACCGGTTTTGCATCAGTCCAAGTGGTGTCGCTTGTTATAAACTGTCCATTTAGCAGTGTAACATTCTGACCAAAAGCCACTAATTTTACGTTTTGCATATTTCCATTCGAGAGAAATACTACAGAATCTTCTTCTACCAAATCGTTTGCTCCTGGATTTATTGTTACTTCAACAAATATAAATAAGGAATCACCTCCGGCTAATTCATAGTTTTCAATATTATTTACAGGAAATCCATCTATGTTTAAACGATAAACAGAATTTTTGCCACTTCCAAGATAAATTTTATCAATTACTATAGATTTACTTTTATGTGAATTTTTTATAATAAAAAATTTAGTGGCACTCCCTTTTTGCGTGAAAATAGTGTCAAATTGTACGGTATCTGTAGAAAAAATCAGTCTATCTTCTGGGTTATTTGTAAAGAAATTTTTCTCACAAGAGGTAATTATTAAAAAAAAAGATAATAAACTAAATAATACAATTAAAACTAATGAATTTTTTTTAATCATTCTAATATTTTTCTATCAAACGTCTAAACTCAAGTTTTATTTTAAGTTTATAAAAATTGTATTTATCTTATTAGAGTAACTGTGCCACTTTTTTCGTGTGGTTTACCGGTAAAATCAACAAAACTAGCATACCATCTATACATTCCGTTCGGCATGATTTTATCTCCATTTTCATAACTTCCGTTATAAGTTCCGTCCCAAGCCATTCTTTCTGGATTATCTTCGTCCCATATCTTTGTTTCAAACACTTTCATTCCAAAACGGTCGTAAATAACCATATAAAACTGCTTTTTATCTATTCCATGTCCAATCACATGAAAATAATCGTTAATTCCATCTCCATTTGGAGTAAAAGCGTCTGGGGCATAAAAAGCATATTCGTCATGTACTCTAATTTTTTTATGAATAGAATCTACGCATTCGTATTGATTTTTTGCAATTAAAGTAATGTCAAATTCGCCAACCGATTGGTATGTGTATATTCTAGGGCTTTTATTTTCTGACCAAGCATCTGGTGTTTCACCATCTCCATAATCCCAAAAATAAGCTGTTCCTCCTTCTGTAAAGTTTTCAAAAGTTATTTCTGCATTTAATATAGAAACTAATTCTGGACTAGCTGTAAACTCTGCTCGTGGTTCGGGGAAAATACGAATTAAGTTATTATAGGTTTTTGTTTTTTTGCAACCAAACTCTGTCCATGCAGTTAAAGAAACTGTATAATTACCTGTTTTGCCGTAAGTATGTTTTGGGTCTTTTTCTACAGAAAAACCGCCATCGCCAAAATCCCATAAAAAGGTATTATTAATTTCTTCATTTGGGTTTGTAAAATAGAAAGTTCCGGGTGGGCAAGAACTCGTTTTATCAGCAAAAAATGAAACCTTAGGTGCTTTATGAACTACTACATAAATTGAATCTTTATCTGTAGGAGAGCCACAATCATCAGCAACTGTAAAAACATAATACCCAGTACTGTCTGGTTTAAAAGTATATGGGGCATTAACTATTCCATGATTTGGTAATGTTATTGTATATGGTCCACCATTTCCGCCTTGGTATTCCAATTCTACTGTAATATAATCACCTAAACAAATATCATCAAGGGAATTGGTTATTCCATCAACTTTTATTGGAGGATGTACTTTTACTTGTACAGTTTGAATAGGACCAAAGCAGCCTCTGTCGTCTGTTGTAACTACTTGATAAGTTGTTGTAACTTCTGGACTTACATTTAGGTCGTCTCCATACCAAGTGCTTCCGTCACTACCATGCCAAACAAACTCATAAGGACCTAAGCCTCCAGTTGCAGCTACGTGAGTAGAAAAAGGTTCGCCAATACAGATTTTTCCACCCCAAGGAGTGGTAACATAAATAGCTTCAGGTTGATCTACAAAAGCCATTGCTACATGCTCACAGCCATTTGCGTCAGTTACTGTTACATAATAATATCCAAAACCTGTGCCAAGGGAATCTACTGTCATTCCATTACTCCACTCATATTGGTAAAATGGACCAAATTCATTTGTAAACGGAACTCCTCCGGTTGCATCTACTTGTACAAAACCATCTGTATAACCAAAACATGTTGCCGGACCCGAAAGCGTACTTATATACATAGTATCAGGCTCAGTGATTGTGAAATTTGCACTTCCCTCACACTCGTAAAGGTCAATTAATGAAACCTCATAACTTCCTGCACATAAATTACTCCAAGAATCTGTTGTGTTAGAAATAGTACTGTCTTCATTACTAGTCCAGTTTATAATAAATGGTGGAATACCGCCTGTAATATCTAAAATAGCACTTCCTTCGCAAACGCCATGACATAAAACATTTTCTATATCAACAGAAATGTTTATGGGCTGACTTACAAATATTCTTGTTGTTTGAGCCGGAAAAGTACAGTGATTAGCATCGTAAACTGTTACTGTATATTGACTTGTATTTTCTGGACTTACAATCCTAGTTGCAATATTATTACTAGGTTCATCAGACCAAGTATAAGTGTAAGGTGGAATTCCACCATTGGCAATAACACTAATTTCTGCTTGTTCGCCAAAACAAATACCTTGGTTTGGAGAAATACTGTAAGTAAATTGTGGTGGATTATTTATAAATGTTGAAGCAGAGCCCGTACATCCGTTAGCATCTGTAACTATAACAGAATAATTACCTGAAATTAAATTAGACATAGTTTCACCAGGGATATAGCCATTCCACTCATAAACATATTCTGGAGTTCCGCCACTAGCTATTGCAGTAACTTTTCCGTTATTTAAATTGTGACAAGTTATATCTGTTGTTTCAATATTTACATCAACAGAAGGAACTTCTTGTACAGTAAAACATCTTACTAATTGGCAAGCACTGTGCATGTCGGTAGCGGTCAAACAATAATTTCCTGGAGATGTAATTTGTATTCCTGCTGCAATTGACCCAGTTGACCATTCATACATAAAAGGACCGGCTCCACTAATTAAATTAAATTGTGCAGCTCCGGTTCCTCCGGCACAAATTATTGGTGTAAAGTTTACACTAAAATCGAAATCTCCTTGTACAATTGTTATACTGGCTTCGTCAATACAAGTGCCGTAAGTTGCTGTTACTGAATAAGTACCGTCATTGTTTGCTATTATGCTTTGTGTATGTGTGCCATTACTCCAATTAAAACTAACCTCTGATGGGTTAGCCCCAATAACATTAGCATATAGAGTTACAGGACCGCTACAAGAATTTCCTACAGAAGTAATTGAAACTGCAAAATTAGATTGGTCTGTAATTGTGAAATTTATAATTGTGTCGGAACAAGGGGCAACATCAGAAACTGTTACTGAAAAATTTCCTTCAGTAAGATTAGTTATGCTAGTACCTGTTTCGCCATTGCTCCAATTTATTGTTGGACTTCCTGAGCAAGAAGAATTAATGCTTATTGTAGCAGAGCCAGCTTGTCCACAACTATTGTTTATTGTCGAAAGCTGAACTGCAAGTTCACCAGTAATTGGCGGTGGGTCATCGTCTTCGTCAATGAAAGATGCTGCTATGCCAAAAGTACAAAGCGAATTTCCACTCATGTTACTAAAACCATCCATAGCTAAAACATATTGACCTGGGGGTAAATTTTGACTATAAGTAACTGAACCAACTCCATTTTCGCAACCAAAATAAGTTGCATTGTTTGGTGGTTCGCTTGAAGGACTACCGCCTATACCATTACAGTTTACACCATTCCATGAGTAAACAGCAAATTGAATTTCGGGATTTTCTGGCAAAAATCCTCCAGATTCGTTTGACCAACATTGGCCATATTCAATTTCAATAACTACAGGTTGTGGGTCTGTTGGTAAAACATCAAAAGAGTAAAAAACAACATTGTCAGTAGTATTCCAGCCACATGCTTCGGGGGCTTGAACAGTTCCACCTGGAGCCAAAATATTACAACCTGATGAAGCTAATTCAGGTGGATTATTACAATCTGCTTCGGGTAAAGAAGTAATTACAGAAGCAGCAAAAAATAATGAAGTTTCATTATTGGTTTTTTCCCACAAACGAACGTAAATGGTTTCACCAGGCGTTACGCCTAAAATTTCCCAACGTATTTCACCGTTTGCCATTCCCATAAAACCTGCATCAGCATTAAAACAATCTATTAATGTCAAATTTCCACAGCTACCTCTATAAACAGCCATACCTGGAGCACAAGCAGGTGGACCCATCATTAGAATTGGGGGTGGAGCATTAAAAGCATGAAATGCTAATTCGCTAACGCCTGCAGGAACCGTAAAACTATACCACATGTCTTTGGTAGAAGTGTTAAATCCTCCACAAGTTGGTGCAGGTAAATCAGAAGATGTTGTGGCTCCAGCAAAATTAACATTGGTGAAAAACATATCGCCACAGGAACCATAAACATCAAGTGGAATCGCTTCTGCAGCTCCACAATTGGCTTGAGCAAATATGTTGTTTGATAAACCAAGTGTCAGAATTATTATAAATGTTGAGAGTGTTTTTCTCATAATGATATAATATGTTTTAACAATTATTAATTTAGCAAATTTAATAAATCTATTTTAAAAAACTATCAAAATATCCGATATTTATTTTTTTTATTAAATATTACTACGTTTTTACTACTTTTTAGACTGAAAATTTGACTTTTGGTTGCTAATATTAATAATGTTTTTTAATATTTTTTTAATATTAAAAATCGCTAAACTTAAACTGTCAAATTGACAGGTAATTTTGTTTTTATTGCGACATTTTGGCTTGTTGGCTGTTTTGGTTTACAAATTGAAGGATTATTTATTAAAAATTTATTATGAACTTAAATGATTATACTGTAAAAGCCCAATCTTTAATTGAAACTTCAATAATTAAAGCTAAAGAACTTAAAAACCAAGCAATTGAACCTGGTCATATTTTGCTTACTTTCCTAAGTGATAATGATAATATTTTTAATATAATTTTATCAAAATTAGAAATTAATAAGCATAATTTTGAATCTACGGTTTTAAGTATAGTAAATTCTTATCCTAAAGTTGAAGGTGGTGAAGTTTATTTAGCTTCTAATACTCAAGAAATTTTCAATCTTGCTCAGAAGCACAAAACTCAAATGGGCGATAAATTTATTTCCCTTGAACATTTAATATTGTCATTAGCTGAATCTAAGGATATTGTGGGGCAAATGATGCGTGATGCAGGATTGAAAATAGATTTTTTAAAGAAAGCAATTTCCGATTTGAGAGCAGGGGCTAAGGTAAACTCTCAATCAGCCGAAGATACTTATGATGCTTTAAATCGTTATGCTGTAAATTTAATAGAAAGAGCCCAACAAGGAAAATTAGACCCAGTTATTGGTAGGGATGATGAAATTAGAAGAGTTTTGCAAATTTTGTCGAGACGAACTAAGAATAATCCTTTACTTATTGGTGAACCAGGAGTTGGAAAGACTGCTATTGCAGAGGGTTTGGCTCATAGAATAATTAAAGGTGATGTGCCTGAAAATTTGAAGTCTAAAAAAATATTTTCCTTAGATATGGGTTTGCTAATTGCAGGTGCAAAATATCAAGGCGAATTTGAAGAAAGATTAAAATCTGTAATTAAAGAAGTTGTGGCAGCTGAAGGAGAAATTATTTTATTTATTGATGAAATTCATACTTTGGTTGGTGCTGGAAAAAATCAAGGTGCAATGGATGCTGCAAATATTTTAAAACCTGCTCTTGCACGTGGCGAGTTAAAAGCCATAGGAGCAACTACTTTAAATGAATATCAAAAATACTTTGAAAAAGATAAAGCCCTTGAAAGAAGGTTTCAAACTGTGCTTATTGATGAGCCAGATATTCCTAACTCTGTTTCTATTTTAAGAGGGTTAAAAGAAAGGTACGAATCTCACCATAAAGTTAGAATTTTAGATGAAGCTATTCTTGCAGCAGTTGAATTATCGCAAAGGTATATAACTGAAAGATTTTTACCGGATAAAGCAATTGATTTAATTGATGAGGCTGCTTCAAAACTTAGGTTAGAAGTAAATTCTGTTCCCGAAGAAATTGATGTGTTAAATAGAAAAATTCAACAATTAGAAATTGAAAAAGAAGCTATTAAGCGAGAAAATGATACTAAAAAACTTGAAGAAATTGCTGTACAATTATCTAATTTTAACGAAGAAAGAAATGTTTTAACTGCAAAATGGAAAGAGGAAAAATCTTTAATTGATAAAATTCAAATTGAGAAACAAAATATTGAAAATTATAAATTACAAGCCGAACAAGCTGAGCGAAGTGGAGATTACGGAAAGGTTGCTGAGTTTAGATATGGAAAAATTAACGAAAGTGAGAAAAATATTGAAGATTTAAAATTAAAATTAGAAAGTTTGCAAGGCGAAAACGCTTTGGTTGACGAAGTAGTTGATGCCGAAGATATTGCTGATATAGTAAGTAGATGGACAGGTATTCCTGTTAGCAAAATGGTTTTGAGTGAAAGAGAAAAATTGTTGAATTTAGAAAACCAACTCCATAAAAGACTTATTGGCCAAGAAAATGCGATTATTGCCGTTGCAGATGCTGTTAGGCGTTCGCGGGCAGGCTTACAAGATGTTGGAAAACCTATAGGCTCATTTATTTTTCTTGGGTCAACAGGCGTGGGAAAAACTGAACTAGCAAAAGCTTTGGCAGAATTTATGTTCGATGACGAATCTATGATGACTAGAATTGATATGAGTGAATATCAAGAAAAACATAGTGTTTCTAGGATGTTAGGAGCTCCCCCAGGCTATGTAGGATATGATGAAGGCGGACAATTAACAGAGGCAGTTAGACGTAAACCCTATTCTGTGATTTTATTAGATGAAATTGAAAAAGCTCACCCTGATGTATTTAATATTTTATTACAAGTACTTGACGATGGGCGACTTACTGATAATAAAGGAAGGGTAGTGAACTTTAAAAATACAATAATTATAATGACTTCTAATATTGGTTCTCAATTTATTCAAGATCAAATTAAACAAGGAAATGAAAATTATAAAGAAACTGAATCTCAAGTTTTAGAAGCATTAAGACATCAACTTAGACCTGAGTTTTTAAATAGAATTGACGAAATAATTATGTTTACCCCACTAAATTCTAAACAAATATATGATATAGTAAAACTTCAAATATCTAAATTAAAAATTAAACTAAAAAATGCAGGTTTTGATTTGGAAATAAGCGATGAAGCAATTAAAACTATTGCCAAATTATCTTACGACCCACAATATGGAGCAAGACCTGTAAAACGATTTATACAAAAGGAATTGGAAAATCAAATTGCAAAATTTATTATTGCCAGCACTAATGAGTCTAAAAATATAAAAATTGACGCTCAAGCAGATGAGCTAATAATTGTTTAATAAATAAAGCCTTGCAAATAAAACACTTGCAAGGCTTTTTAATTTTAAAATATTTTATTTTAATTTATTTCCAAACCATACTCCATTCTGGCTTGAATACCGGTTATTTTTTGAACATTTTTTATTAGTTGCCAAAATTTATAATTTTCGCCAATAACTTCTTTTATCACTTCTGCACTCATATTTTTGTTCATATCTTTTATAAGTTTGTCAAAAAAGTCTTCCTTTTCTGGGTATTCAACAATTCTGTAATCACTTAGATTAGCTAAGCTAACGGCTTTTTTCACAGCATCGTTCAATCCTCCAATTTCGTCAACTAATCCAATTTCTATAGCATTTAAACCGCTCCAAACTCTGCCTTGACCAATTGAATCAACTTCTGCTTTTGTTAAACCTCTTCCGTCAGAAACTCTTTGTATAAAAACTTCATAAAAATCTTCTACTTGGGTTTGTATAAAATTTGCTTCATCACTAGTAAACTTTCTAGAAATTTGTCCAAAATCAGAATGTGCATTTGTGCCGACTCCATCAACTGTAATTCCAAGTTTTTCTGTCATTAGTTTTTCAACATTTGGAACTAAACCAAAGACCCCAATAGAACCTGTTATTGTATTTGGCAAAGCATATATATAGTTTGCAGGGCAAGCAATATAATATCCACCTGAAGCAGCTAAATTCCCCATTGATACAACAACAGGTTTTTTCTCTTTTGTTAGATTTATTTCACGCCAAATAATTTCAGAAGCTAGTCCTGAACCTCCTGGGGAATTTACTCTTAAAACCACTGCTTTAATTTTATCGTCTTCTCTAAGTTTTCTTATTATTTCTGCCATATGGTCGCCTGCAATTGAACCTTCAGATTTTCCAGCATCAACAATGTCGCCTTCGGCAAAAACTACTGCAAGTTTATTTTTAGATTCATTTTTTTCTGATTTGATTTTTGCACTTGAATAATTAGCTAAACTCACAATAAAATCTTCTGGTTTATCTGTAGAACCCGACTTTTTCTTTAATTCAGCTAAAATTTCATCATAATACATTATTCCGTCAATAAAATTATATTTTTCAGCGGTTTCAGCATTATAAACCCATAAGCTATCTGCAATAAGATTTAAGTCTTGGATATCTATTTTTCTTGAATTAGAAATTTTTTCGCACATATCGTCCCAAATACTTTGTATTAAAGTGATTGTTTGCAACTTACTGGCTTCACTCATTTTATCGGCAAAAAATGGCTCAACTGCCGACTTGAATTGCCCATGACGGAAAATTTGTGCCTCTATTCCTAATTTCTCTAATGCTCCTTTATAAAATATTACTTGTGAATAAAGTCCTTTCCAATCAATTGCCCCTTGTGGATTTAAGTATATTTTATCAGCAACACTGGCAAGATAATAGGCTTTTTGTGTATATCCTGAAGAATATGCAAGAATAAATTTTCCAGATTCTTTAAAATCAATAAGTTTGTTGCGAATCTCTTCTATAGTTCCCATACCAGAAGGAATACTGCCAATGTCTAAAAATATTCCTTTGATTTTGTCGTCTTTTTTTGCTTTTTCTATGTTTTTTAAAATACTGTTTAAACCCATAGCTTTAGTAGAAGTCATTGACATAAAATCAAAATTGCTGAAGGGATTATCAGAAGCTTTGTCAGGAATTTCTGTACCAAGGCTTAATTTTAAAACAGAATTTTCTTTGATAATTACTTCTTTCTCACTAAAACCAGAAGCTAAAGCTGTTATAATTGCAAATAAAATCCCAAATAAAAGAGCTAAGCTTAAAATACCGCCAACTATACTTGCTAAGGTATATTTAAAAAATTGTTTCATAATAATATGTTTTTTGTTAATAATTTATGATTGTAAAGATAATATATTTTTACAATTTAATTGTTTTTATTTAAATTTACCTAAGGCAAGATTGAGTATAGCCTTTTAATGCATCATACTTGTTTTCCATATTAGATTTTTCTTTATTTTTATAAAGTGCATCTTCCCAGTGTCCGTACATGGGGTTTGGCAAAATTATAAATGAAGTTCCAAAATGTTCACGTAATTCATCAACAATAGAAAATCCATAATCATTTTCTCTTTGGTCTAAAATACTGTCAAAATCGCCTAAATTATCACCAACTAGTAAAATAATATTATACATTTCTGCAACTTTAGTTCGTCTAGCATCTTTATTGCTTTCCTCAATTTTAGAATAATAATTCTCTTCTTTAATTTTTGGAAAACCAAGTTTTTCCATATTTTTTATACTTGCTTCTTTTTCGTCTTCTTTGCGGTTAGTGATATAAACTATTTCAACATTTTTCGATTCTAAAAACTTTAAAAAATCAATTGCTCCCGGAATAGCACAAGCAGCTGACATATCAGTCCATTCTTTCCAATTTTCTTTTGTATAAACAGTATTTTCTTTTATTAAATTTGCTTCAAAAAACGAATTGTCAATTACTGTTTCGTCAATATCAAAAATTACTGCCGGTGCTTTGTCTTTTTTTACGGTTTTTAAATTATTCTCAACTGCAATTTTTGCATAATTAAAAGCCTGATAACAACAAGCCCTGTATTCTCCCGAAGTTTGAACCCATAAAGTAGCATTTAACAAATATTCAGAACTTTCAACTTCTTTGTTAGTTTCTTTACTTGCAAAATTTTCGTTAGTTTCTTTATTTTTACAACTAAAAATTAAAATTGTAAGAAATAGAATTAAGTAAATGTTTTTCATTATTATATTTTTATCAAACAAAATTAGTAAGATTTATAGAATTTTCGCAAAATATTAAATTTTATTTATCTTTTTTCTTGCTTTTTCTATTAATTCTTTATCAGCTCCAAGAATTTCAGCTATTCTAATTGCTTCTGCAGGTGCTTTTTCGTCTTCAACACTTACTAAAGAATAATCCATAAAATCGTTAATGTTTTCTATATTTATATTTTCATTTTCCGAAATATTTTGCAAGCCTTTTACTCTAAGTTTTTTTCTAGCATTAATTCCACTATAATGTGTGCAAATCAAGGAACTTACTTCCAATTTACTTAGTATTTCTACAATTGCATTTGCTATAGCTTTACCTTCATCCGGGTTTGTTGTGCGAGCTGGTTCATCAATAAGAGCAAGTATTTTTGTGCTTGATTTTGCCTTAGAAATAATTTTATTAATATTTAAAATTTCAACAGCAAAAGAAGAAAGTCCGTTTAATTCATCTTGATTATCGCCAATGCTTAGTAAAATTTCTTCTACAGGCAAAATTTCTGCTTTTTGGGCAGGAACAAAAAAGCCAAATTGAAACATAAATTGGGAAAGTGCAACAGTTTTTAATAAAACAGATTTCCCCGACATATTTGCACCGGTTATTAATGTTGGAAATGTAGGGATTTCAATGTCTATTGCTTGAAAAACTTTATTTTGATTTTCTAAAATAGATTTTATCTGTGGATTGAATAAACCATGATAAAAAGTTATTTCTTGGGTGAATTTTGGCTCGGTTAAACTAAGTTTTAAGGCGATTTTTGCCTTAGCAATTAAAATGTCAAAATCTGCAAGGCGGTTTAAATTATATTCTAATTTATTTACGTATTTTGCTATTTTTTTGCTTAATTCTTTTCTGATTTTATCTTCGATTTCTAAGCATTTTAATCTTAATTCTTCAGCTTGTTCTACGGTTTTCGCATTGTCTTTTTGCTTTCGTAAATCTGATAATTCAGGGCTATAATCAGAATATATATAAAATGCAGGAATTTTTGTGTTTTGTGGGTCTAAAATCTCAATAACTTCGCTTAAATCATGAAGTAAAATCAAGGAAAAACCTGATTTCTTAATTAAATCTAAAACTCTTTGTGAATTAATACAAAATTTTTTAATCTCAAAAAGTTCAATATCGTCAGAAACTCTGTTGAATTGAATATTGCTTATACTTGCCGAAATATCATTAATTTGACTTAAAGTCCTACAAATATTTGAAACAAACTCTTTATTCTTTTTTGTTTTTACAAACTCATAAGTTTCGCTTAAAGATTGAATATTTACTTTTAATTCAAATTCTTTGGTTAAAAGCTGACAATTAAGCAATCTTTTTCGTCCGGCAGAGGAGTTTAATTCAAGATTTTCATAAATAAATCTTAAACCTGAAATTTCGCTTATATATTTTCTAAAACTTTTCATTAATCTAGTGCTTTTATATCGTAAACCGGTAATTTTACTGCTTTATAAAGTTCTTCTCTAAGTTTTTTAGAATCTAACACAAATCCATTTGGAGATAGTGGGTTTACACAAATGGAAATAAGTTTTGGTTTTAATAAAACAAAAATTTTGCCACCTGCTTTTACAAAAGATTTGTAGCTTTCTTGGCTAACAAAAATTTTAGTAAAATCTTTAACAATTAAGACTGTTTCTTTTATGTTTTTTTGAATTCTCATAAAATCTAAAATATTGTCTGTAATAATACCGCTTGCAAAAATTATATTTCCTTTTGAATAAAGTTTGTCTTTGGTTTTATTTAACAATAAACTTGATTGTATTTCCAAATTGTGAATAATATTTTCTGAATCAATAGCCCAAACACCGTTTTCAATTTGTAAAAGTTCGTCTATTAAATTGCTTTCAAAAATTGGAAGTTTTATTAGTTCAGTTAATAACTTTGTTTTTTTTACTAAATTAGGAATATTTGCCGAAAGTGCAGCTCCTGTTGTTAAAATCATACTTTCTGTAACAGAGGGTGATGCTGTGCTTTTTCGCGACAAGGCTCCGTCCACTAAAAATAAATCAACTCCGTATTTTTGAGAATTTTGAATTTCCTCTTTTAGCCATTTTGTGTCTGGAGGTCCAGAGAAAATTAATTTACCCGTATCTATTGCTCTTGCAGTAACTAAACGACCTAAGGCTGTTTGTTTTTCCGAGACATTTAATATTTCGGCTGTTATTTGTTTTTGTGAAAAATGTTTTTCAGAGCTTAAAAAAATTGTGTTTTGGTAAATTTCAATTTCTGGTTTTGGAGTTTCAGTAACTTGATCCAAACTTTCGCCATCAAGACCAATAGATGTAATTGCAATAGTTTTATTGCTATGTTTTAAAGCTTGAATTATATGATTTAAACACTCGGTTTTACCTGTATTCTTTTCTGTACCAATAATTGCGAGGCTTTTATATTTTAATATTTCTTTTAAAAAAGGCAAATATCTGAGTTTTTAAATTATTCTTCAAAACTACTAAAGATATTTTGAATTTAGTAAGAATTAACTAAATAATTGCTTAATGAACTCTTTAAAGCAAAAAAAACCGGCTAAACCGGTTCTTTTATTATTTGTTATGACGTTTTTTTCGAGAAAGACCTTCAGGTTCTAAGGAAAGTTGCTCGCCTCTAAGTAAAGCTGCTACTCCTTCGTTTTCCATTTCTTGTTTACAATCTTCACAATGACATTCGTTAATATAATCTGTTGGTTCTGTGTAAGTTGTAATTACGCCTTCAAAATTTCTAAGTACAATTTTTCCTGGACTTTGAGAAATTAAATAGTTTGGCATAACAGGAGTTTTTCCGCCTCCGCCGGGTGCGTCAACCACAAAAGTTGGAACAGCATAACCAGAAGTATGTCCTCTTAAGTTTTCAATAATTTCTATTCCCTTAGAAACTGGTGTTCTAAAATGCTCTAAGCCCATAGAAAGGTCGCATTGATAAATATAATAAGGACGAACACGTATTTTAACTAGATTTTGCACTAAATTTTTCATAGTGTGTACACAATCATTTACGCCACGCAATAAAACAGATTGATTACCCAAAGGCACACCTGCGTCAGCTAATTTTGCGCAAGCAGTTGTAGATTCTGGAGTGATTTCCTTAGAATGATTAAAATGCGTATTTAACCAAATAGGATGGTATTTTTTTAGCATGTTTACCAAATCGTCTGTAATTCTCTGTGGGCAAACAACTGGTGTTCTTGTTCCTATTCTAATAATTTCTACGTGAGGAATTTCTCTTAAACGTTGAATTATTGATTCCAACATTTTGTCTGAAACCATCAAAGCGTCACCACCAGATAAAAGTACGTCTCTCACTTGTGGAGTTCTAGCGATATAATCAATTGCATTTTGAATTCTGTCGCTTGGTGCAGCTTTGTCAGTTTGCCCAGCAAAACGCCTACGGGTACAATGCCTGCAATACATTGAACACATATCGGTAATTAAAAATAAAACTCTGTCGGGGTAGCGATGTGTTAATCCTGGAACAGGCGAGTCTTCATCTTCGCTTAATGGATCTAATAAATCAGCAGCAGATTGATATGTTTCTGCTCCTGTTGGAATTGCCTGCTTTCGTACCGGGCAATTTCTGTCTTCAGGATCAATTAAACTTAAATAATAAGGAGTTATTGCCATTCTTAAAGTTTTTAAAGATTTTGCAACCCCTTCTTCTTCTTCTTTAGTAAGTTTCATATATTTTTTTAACTCATCTAAAGTTTCGATTCGGTTTTTGACCTGCCATTTCCAATCTTGCCATTGTTCGTCTGTTGCGTTTGGAAACATTCGCTTTCTAGCTTCGTTCATTTCATTTTATTTTTTATACCTATTAATATATATATTTATAAAAGACGATAATTTCTTTTTATAGTTGTCAATATTTTACATTATACATTTATTAAGCGTATAATTCGTTGAAAACTTTTCTAAGTTTTTCGCTTTCTCTTAATATTTGTAAAGTAATATCCGCATGACCTTTAGTGTAACCATTTCCTACAATCATAGTAACATCACTTCCAACACCTTCGGCACCTAATGCTGCTTTTGTAAATGAAGTTGCCATAGAGAAAAAGTAAACTATACCGCTATTTTTTGTGCAAAGAATACTTGTCATTTCAGTATCTTCAATATTAACATTATTAATTGTAACATCGCACATTTCGCCATTTGTAAGTTCTTCAATTTTTTCTAAAACAGCCACAGGTTGAGTAGCGTTTCCTGAAAAAACATAATCACAAAGTCCTAAATCCATGATGCGTTTTGTGCTTTTTTCGCTATGAGCCATTCCAATAACTTTACCTGTAACTCCGGCACGTTTTTTTGCCTCGTAGCAGCAAAGCATTCCTGATTTACCACCTGCACCTATAATTAATACAGTATCGCCTGGTTTTACCAATTTTGCTACTTGTGCAGGAGCACCTGCAACGTCAAGAGCTGAAAGAGCTAAACCTTCTGGCATATCGTTTGGAATTTTTGCATAAATACCACTTTCAAATAAAATTGCTTTTCCGTCAATATCAACTTGGTCAATATCTGGACGAATATCTTTTATTTTGTCTATTCTAAGTGGGGTTAAAGAAAGAGAAACTAAAGTTGCAATTTTATCTCCAACTTTAAGATCTATTTTGCCTTGTAGGGCATCACCAATTTTTTCTACTGTGCCAAGTAACATTCCGCCTGACCCAGTTACAGGATTACGGTGTTTACCTTGCTTAGCAACTATGTCAAGCATTATTTCTGCAATTTTGGCTTTGTCGCCTCCAGCTTGTTCTTTTATTTGTGTAAAACTCGCAGAATCGACGTTTAAAGTTTGAACATCAATTAGGATTTCGTTATCCCAAATTTCGTCCATATTATTGTCGATTTTTTTTGCTGGTTGTGGTAACACACCTATTGGCTCAATCACTCTGTGTAAGCCATACTTATTTCCTTTTTTTTGCATACAATAAAATTTAATTAAAAATTATTTTTGTTTTAAACCTAAGATTTCTCTTGCTTCGGCCGAACTAGCAATTTCGCGACCTAATTCTTTAGCTATTCTAACAACTTTGGCAACTAATTCGCCATTTGATTTTGCTAAAACGCCTTTTTCTAGATAAAGATTATCTTCAAAACCAACTCTTACGTGTCCGCCCATTGCAATTGCATGAGCTGCCATAGTAAATTCATGGCGACCAACTCCTGTAACACACCAAGTTGAGCCTTGTGGAATAGCATTTACCATCCATGTTAAATTGTTGATATTTGCATTAGCTGCACCTGGCACACCTAGTACAAAGTTAAAATGTAGAGGAGCCCCTGGTGATTGTTCTTTTCTTACCATATTAAGAACAGCATCTATATGTCCCATTTCAAAACATTCGTATTCTGGCTTAATATTTCTTTCTAACATTCTTTTTCCAAAAGCACGCATCATTGGCAAAGTATTTTCAAAAACTTCATCGCCAAAATTTACAGTACCGCTGTCTAATGTAGCCATTTCAATTGGTAATTCGGTTGGTTGAAGTCTTTCTTCAGGAGCCATGCCAACAGCACCTCCAGTTGAAGGAATAAGAATTACTTCGGGACATGCTTTTAAAATGGCATCAATATTTTCTTTAAAACGAGCTTTGCTTTGCGTTGGAGTACCATCGTCTTCGCGAACATGAAGATGAACAATTGCTGCACCGGCATCAACTGCCGATTTAGCTTCTCTAACAATTTCTTCTACAGTATATGGAACTGCAGGGTTGTGTTCTTTTGTAACCTCTGCACCACATATGGCTGCTGTAATAATTAATTTTCCCATATTTATTTATTTTTTCTTTGACAATTTTTAGGTACTACACAAGTTCCACTAGCACGACAAACCACCACTGGTTCTTCTAAAAAATCAGCTGCAGAATCTTTAATATCAGGGCGTGGCTGGATAACTTTTTTTGCTTCGAAAACCATTTTCCTAGAGCTGGCACCTTGGCTAACAATTTCGCCACTAGCTTCTATAAAATCGCCAGCATAAACAGGAGCTAAAAACTCTATGTTATCATAAGCAACAAATAGCCCTTCGTCACCGTCATTAATAATTAATAGTTCAGTAGCAACATCTCCAAAAAGTTGAAGCATTTTTGCTCCATCAACTAAATTTCCACCATAATGAGCATCATTTGCACCCATTCTTAGTCTAATCATTGATGTAATTTTCATATCTAAAATTTTTTAAGGTTTTACAATATAATCAATAAATAAAGCTTGAGTATGAACATTTTCCATTGCAATTTCACCGGTTTTAACAAGCTTTCTTGTTTCAGCTATCACTATGTCTGCTGCTGTTGCCATAAGCGGATTGAAGTTTTGCGTAGTTCCTTTATAATATAAGTTTCCATCTTCATCAGCAATACTGGCTCCAATTAATGCAATATCGGCACGTAAAGCTGTCTCTAATAAATAATCTTTATTATTTACATTAATAACTTGTTTACCTTGCTCTACAACAGTTCCCAATCCTGTTGGAGTAAGAACTCCACCTAAACCGGCTCCACCACATCTAATTCTTTCTGCTAATGTGCCTTGAGGAACAAACTCTACTTCTAATTCCTTATTGTTAAACTGCTCTAAAGAAGCTGTGTTGGTACCAATATGTGAAGTAATTACTTTTTTAACTTGACGGTTTGCAACTAATAAACCAATTCCTTTATCAGCAAAAGCTGTATCATTTACAATTAAAGTTAAATCTTTGATGTTTTTTTCAACCATGGCGCAAATTATTGCATGTGGTGAACCAGCTGCTAAAAACCCACCTATCATTATTGTCATACCATCGTTTATCTTTTCGACTGCTTCTTGAATAGAAATAATTTTATTCATATTTTAAACGTTTTTATATCCTTGAATTAAAATTTGTCAAAAGTACTTATAATAGGTGTAAAAAAAAAATAAATAATAAATAAGTTTTTAAAATAATTCTCTTATTTTATTTAGTTTATTCTTTTTTGCTATTTTTGTAAAATAATACTTATATTTATAATGCTAAAACTAAGTGTAGTTATAATTACTCTTAACGAAGAAAAAAACATTGCGAAATGCTTGGAAGCTTTACAAGGCTTAACAGATGATATTATCGTGGTTGACTCTGGTTCTTCTGACAAGACAGAAGAAATATGCAAGCAATTTAAAGTTAATTTTTTACTTAGAAAATTTGATGATTATAGTTCTCAAAAAAATTATGGAAACTCTTTTGCAAAATATGATTATATTTTATCCTTAGATGCTGACGAAGTTCTTTCCCAAAAATTATTTTCGTCAATTGAAAAAATTGAGTTTGGAGAAAATGAATTTTATGGCTTTAATTTATTAAATCATTATTGCGGAAAGCCAATTCGCTTTGGTGGTTGGTATCCTGATAGAAAATATAGAATTTGGAATAAAAATTATGGAAAATGGGAGGGGAAAATACATGAAAAAATAGTGTTTAGCAAAAAGCCTAAAAGAAAACTTATTAAAGGTAACTTATTGCATTTTTCTTTTGAAAATAGACAGGTGCATCAGCAAAAATCTATTAATTATGCTAAACTAATGGCTCAAAAAGAATTTGAAAGTGGAAAAAACTATTCCTACCTTATGCTTTATTTAAAACCATTTTATAAGTTTTTCTCTATGTATTTCTTAAAATTAGGTTTTCTTGATGGAAAAAATGGTTTTTTTATTGCAAAAACTAGTGCTTATGCTAGTTATTTGAAAGTTTTTGAGTTTTTTTTGAAAAAAAAGCATAAAAATAATTGTATATGAAAAAAAAATGTTACTTTTGTAAATAATATTTTTAATTTTGTGTAAAAATAATAAGTAAAAATAAGTGTTAATTTAAATTTTAAAAATTATGAGAAAATTTACAATTTTAATGGCTTTGATTGCTTTTGCTTCTTTTGCAATGGCTCAAGCCTTATCAGTACCAAGCAGTAGCTTTCCAGCTAAAGCTAATACTGATAAAAACATAGAAATTAAGAAAGTTGATAAAACTTTACGCCAAACCAAAGATGTTGCTTGGTATGAAGATTTTGAAGGTAATGTTAACTGGTCAGTTGCAGCAAATCCTAATACTGATTTATACACTTGGCATGTGTTTAATAATGCAGAGTTTGAAGATTTTTGTATAGGTGCTGATTATACTTATACTATTAATGACTTGTTTTATGATGCAGGAGACGACTCTAATCATTATGCAGTGATTGATATTATTTCTGGTTTACCCCTGCTTGGTGGTCCTGGTCAGCCAGATATTTTAGAGTCTTATATTCAGTTTGATGATATTTATTTGGCCGATGTATCAAGACCAAGTCTTTCATGGTTACAAGTTTTTAGAGCTTTAAATACTAATAATTATGCAACTTTAGCTGTTGATGTGTCTAATAATGGTGGAACTACTTGGACAGAATATAGAGTAAATTATCCTGTAGAAGGCAATACTTATGGTGATAATGAGTATAGCCTTTATATTGGTGATGTTGCTGGTAATCAAGATGATGTGTCAATTAGATTCCGTTGGTCACACGATAAAGGTTCACAGCCTACTGTACAATTAGGTTATTCTTGGCTTATTGATGATATCCTTATTTTTGACACTCCTGATTATGATGCTGAATTATATAATGCAGCTATGAACTTTTTTGTTTATATAGATTATCATGACGAGCCAGATGGATACCATTATTCTTCACATTTTGGTCAAATTCCAATTGATCAAATAGATTCTGAAAATGCTTTCATGGCTTGGAACGCTATTGTAGTAAATAGAGGTTTTGAACAAATAAAGCCTGCAATAAATGTAAGTATTACAAACTCGTATGGAGTTGAAGTTTATAATGAAGATTATTTACATGAAAAATTCATTCCAGCTGGAGCTACAGACACTGTAGATTGTATTGATCCTTTTTTCTTTTTTGAAAATCCTATGTTAGCTGATGTGGGGGGATATGACGTAAAACTAACTACGTCTATACAAGGGCAGGAAGATGAAAATTCAGAAAACAATGAGTACTTAACAAAGTTTTATGTTACAAATGATGTTTATGCTCGCGATTTAGATAATTTTACAGGAAGACTAACAATGAACAATTGGGTTGCTGGTGGACAAGATGAAGAAATGATAGGTAATGTTTATTGGTTAAACGAGCCAACAGAAGTTAAGAGTGTTGATGTGTTTTTTCATGAAGCAACAACTCCAGGAAACGCATTTATGGTACATTTATTATATCCTATTGGGGAAGGAGAATGGGAAAGTTTTGCTCAATCTGATTTAATTATGTTTGATGATGATAATATTGGAACATGGCTTAATGTTGAGTTTATGGACGATGCTAGTATTGATTTTGACCCTAATGACCCTGTGGATGCACCATTTTTAGTAGCAGCAGCTGTTCAACTGTTCTATTTTGATGATTCTGAAGATTCTGATATTTATATATTAACAGATAAAACTGCTAATAATAGCGATTGGGGAACATTTGTTAAAATTTTAAGTGGAGGAGAATGGATTCAAGGTATTGGCTGGACTAGTGCTGCCTTGGCAATTCGTCTAAACTTACCTGAAAGATTTGAAATAGCATCTGTAGAAGAAGTTGAAGTTTGTGATAATGAATTACCTTATACTTGGGGAACAGAAGAGTACGTAGTAGCTGGTACTTATTTACAAGATTTTGGAGATGAGGGTATCCATCAATTAGATTTAATTGTTCATCCTACTTACTTATATGAATCTGTTGTTGAACTTTGTGATAATGAACTTCCTTATGTATGGCAAGGTGAAGAGTATGAAACTAGTGGAACCTATGAGAAAGAATACATTACGATTCATGGTTGTGATAGTATTTATACATTAGAACTAAACATACATCCTACTTATTTAAATCCTGATGACGGAGAAACTATTCACGAAATGTGTGATGGCGATGCGTTTACATGGCATGGTGAAGATTATACAGAAACTGGTGAGTATGAAAAAGTATATCAAACCGAGTATGGTTGCGATAGCATTTATACTTTAAACTTAACAGTGCATCCTACTTATTATTTTGAAGAAACTGTTGATTTAATGGATGATGAGTTTGATGGAACTTATACATGGGAAGAGGTAAATGGAGAAGATTATACAGAAACTGGTGTTTATACTGCAGAATATCAAACCGAGCATGGTTGTGATAGTATTTATACTTTAAATCTTAATATTCTTGTAGAAGTTGAAGAAGAATCAATTTGTGATAGTGAATTACCTTACACTTGGGGTGCAGAAGATTATGAAGAGGCTGGCGAATATTATCAAGAATTTGATGACGGTCTTTATAAATTAATTTTAACTGTTAACCCAACTTACTTATTCGAAGAAGAATTTGTAATTTGTGATAACGAACTTCCTTTTGTATGGCAAGGTGAAGAATATGAAGAAAGTGGAGATTATGAGAAAGAATACTTAACTGTTCATGGTTGCGACAGTATCTATACTTTAAGCTTAACTATACATCCAACTGAGTTAATAGAAAATACACATGAAATGTGTGAAGGTGAAACTTATGAGTGGAACGGTCAAACTTATACAGAAGCTGGTAATTATACTTTTGAGACTGAAACTGAGTTTGGTTGTGAAAGTATTCATACTTTAGAACTTACAGTTAATCCTGCTGAGAAAATTGAACAAAATGCTGAAATTTGTGATGGTGATACTTATACATGGTTTGAACAAGAATTAACAGAAGAAGATGTTTATACATATCTACATCCAACAGAAACTTCTGAGAATGGCTGTGCTGTTATTTATGAATTGACTCTAACTGTTAATCCATTACCAGAAGATGTTACAATTGTTTTAGACCCAGAAAACAAAAAATTATATCCAGGTGAATTTGGAAAAGCTACAATTGAAGATTCTCAAAATGATGTTGTGTATTGGGTTACTAGCGGTGGCAATATTGTAGTTGAAGAAATGAACGGTAATGGTGCTGACTTAGTATTAGGTGATGAATTTGTAATTGGTATCTATGAAGTTATGAGTAAAACAGCTGATGGTTGTGAAAAATCTCAAGGAACTTTTGAATTTGAAGATAAAACAGGAATTGACAGCCAAATTGCTTTAGTTGATTTCACTGTTTATCCAAATCCAGCTCAAGATATTATCAAAATTGAAAGCAAATCATATAAATCTGTTCTAAAAATTTACAGTATTGATGGAAAACTTGTTAGCAATAAAATTATTTCTAATAATGCAGAAATTAATGTTGCAGGTTTTGCTTCAGGTATTTATACTGTTGTATTAACAGATGAAAATGGTAATGTTGGAAAACAAAGATTTGTAAAAGAATAAATCTTATTATAATAATTATAAAAAAGGCTACCAAATTTGGTGGCCTTTTTTTTGTTTAAATTATTTTAGTTTTTAGTACATTTTCGAGCATTGAACCCAGCGAATTGCGAAAATCCCTTTTAACTTTATAAACTTTTAACGCCTTTTTTGAGCGGAACGAAATTCGAAAATCCATAATCCGTGTAAATTAGTGTATGTCCAACTTCGAGCATTGAGCGAAGCGAAATGCGAGAAGCCAAATTCGTGTAAATTCGTGTAATTAGTGGTTGTTTATCTTCGAGTTTTGAGCGAAGCGAAAAACGAGAAGACATAATCAGTGTAAATTAGTGCATGCCCACCTTCGAGCATTGAGCTCAGCGAAATGCGAGAAGCCTTTTTAAAGTTTCTGAATTTCTTTTATTCTTTCAAAAATCGGTGGGTGTGAATAACTAATAAAAACAACCAAAGGATGAGGAGTGAGATTACTCATATTGTGAGAACTAAGTTTTTTTAGAGCAGAAATCAAATCTTTTCCTAAACCATGTTTTGTAGCGAAATTATCTGCCTGGTATTCTGCCTTTCTACTAAAAATTGAGGAAATCACACCTAAAATTTCTGTAATTGGTGTGTAAATTATCGAAAAAGCTAAAATTGCAATATGAAAACTTGCTTTTTCTAAACCTAAGGCTTGAGAAAGCAAATCGCTACCAGCAAAAAGTCCAAAAATATAAAGCATAATACCCATTTCAAAAATGCCTGAAATCAATGATTTATAAATATGTTTGTGTTTATAATGTCCAATTTCGTGAGCTAAAACTGCTAAAATTTCTTCATTTGTCATTTCACTTATTAAAGTGTCGTACAAAACTATTCTCTTTTTGGGACCCATGCCACTGAAATATGCATTTGCTTTACTTGAACGTTTTGACCCATCAATTACAAAAATCTTTGAAATATTAAATCCTGTTTTTTTACCAAACTCCATAATCATAGTTTTAAGTTCTCCGTCTTCAAGTGGTGTTTGTTTATTGAATAAAGGAACAATCAAAACTGAATAAAACAGATTCATAAACAAGGAAAAAGCAACGATTACCAACCAAGTATAAAGCCAAAAGTTTTTTGGATCTAAATTATAAATCCATAAAATCAAAGAAAATAAACCTATGCCTAAAATTCCTGTAAGCAAATAACTTTTTAATTTATCAATTATATATAGCTTAACACTGGTTTTATTAAATCCATATTTATTTTCAATTACAAATGTGTCGTAAACATCAAATGGTGTGCTTAAAATATCCATTGCAAAAAAGATAATTCCAAAAAATATCAAAGGTTTTAAGATAAAATGTTCTGAAATTTGTCCTGCAAGCCCGTCAACAAAAGCAAAACCATTAAAAATTAGCATGGCGCTGATTAAAATAAAACTAAAACTCGATGTAAGTATTCCAAAACGGTAATTTTCTAATTTGTAATTTTGTTGCTTTTTATATTTTTCTTTATCATAAATATCGCTTAAAATCTCCGGTATAGGCTTATTAAACCATGAAGCGTTCAAATATCCAAGAATTTGATCCCAAAAAAAACCAAAAACTACAATTGTTAGAATAATTGCATATAAAATTTTTGCTGTCATATTTTTTAATTAACTAATTCATATAATTCGTAAGTGTTTAAAATCTGAATATGCTTTGCTTGTGCAGAAATTATGCCTTCATTGTGCATCTCTCTAATTGCTCTTGCTAAAGCAGGACGAGAAACTCCAAATAAATCAGCCATTTTTTCTTGTGAAATTGGCAAAATTACAGAGTTAGAGTTTTCGTTTTTTGCTAAATTCATAATATAATATGCAAATTTAGCTTTTATATTTTTAAATGATAAAAATTTTAGTTTTTCTGACAAAAATTGAGCTCTGCCCGAAATAATATTAACGAAATTTAAAAGAAAATCATCATCTAATTTCATCATTTTAATAATTTCTGATTTGGGAATTTTTATAATAGTGGACTCTGTTTCAGAGATAATATTTACAGGATATTTGTTGTTATTGCCAAAAATAAAAGCTGTAGCTAATGGTTTTGGTGGATATAATTCTTCAATAATTAAAGCCTTTCCCGAAATATCATTCATTACACCATGAACTGTGCCGGAAACAACAATCATTAAATGCTCAACAACTTCATCTTGATAGGAAATAATTTCCTTGGGCTTATATTTTTTTGTTTGAAAAAAAATATTGCCTAAAAGCTTGTCAATATCTTCTTGTTTGATGCCTATGAATAAAGGACATTTATTTATTATCTCTTTCATTGTAGTAATTATGTACTAAATTAACTTTATTTTTCATTTTGTAATAAAAGTTACAAATTAAGTAAAAAATTCTGAATATTTTTGCATTAGAATTTAAAATCTAACAAATTATGATACGCGAAGTTGTAAAAATAGATGAAGAATTATGTAACGGATGTGGAATTTGCATTCCAAACTGTCATGAAGGAGCACTTCAGATAATTGACGGTAAAGCTCGTTTGATTAGTGATTTTATGTGTGATGGGCTTGGAGCTTGCATAGGTCATTGTCCGCTTGGAGCTATTTCTATCGAAAAAAGACCTGCAGTTCCTTATGACGAAATTGCTGTTATTAAAGACATGCTTACTAAAGGAAAAAATGTTGTGATTGCACATTTAAAGCATTTACGTGATCATAATGAGAACGAATGGTTTTCTCAGGCAATGAATTGGATGGAAGATAATAAAGAAAGTTTAACTTTTAATTTAGAAGAAGTTAAACAAGAAGTTCATAAAGCATTTGCTCAAAAGTCAAGTGCTTCGGCTTGTGGATGCTCGGGAATAGAAGAGAAAACTATTCAAAAACCTGAACCTGAAAATAATTTGCAAGAAGGTTTTGATTCCCCCTCAACTTTAACGCATTGGCCTGTACAAATGCACTTAATTAATCCTGAGGCAAATTATTATAGAGGAAAAGATTTGCTCTTGGCTGCAGATTGTGTGGCTTTTAGTATGGGAAATTTTCATTCAAAATTATTAAAAGCTAAAAGCTTAGCAATTCTTTGTCCAAAATTAGACCATAATCAAAATGTGTATGTGGATAAAATGATTTCTTTGATAGATAATGCACAAGTTAATACAATTACTGTTGCAATGATGGAAGTGCCTTGTTGTGGTGGTTTGTTGCGTTTTGTTAAAGAGGCTCAGGCAGTAGCAAAAAGAAAAGTTCCTGTAAAAGCAATAATTATATCAATTTCGGGTGAGATTATTGCCGAAGAATGGATTTAGAAATAAAATAAACTTAAATAAAAAATTATTAATTAAAATTTATAAAATTATGTCAATGTTTTGTTATCAATGTCAAGAAGCAGCTAAAGGAACAGGCTGTACAATCAAAGGTGTTTGTGGAAAAACTGATGAAGTTGCGAACATTCAAGATTTATTAATTTATGTAACCAAAGGTGTTTCAGTATTTTCGCAATTAGCACGCGAAAAAGGTGTTGAAAATGATGCTGTAAATCAATTTGTATTTGATGCATTATTTACTACAATTACTAATGCTAACTTTGATTATGACGCAATTATTGCAAAAGTTAGAAATGGTTTAAAACTACGCGAAGAAATTAAAAATCAGTTTGTAAATGCAGGTGGTCAAATTCCTCAAAATTTACATAATTCTGCAATTTGGACAGCTGATTCTGTTGAAGAATTTGAAAGAAAAGCAAAAGTTATAGGTGTTTTATCTACTGAAAACGAAGATATTCGTTCTTTAAGAGAGCTTTTAACTTATGGTTTAAAAGGTATGGCAGCTTATGCAGAACATGCTTTTAATCTTGGACATGAAAATAAAGAAATCTATGCTTTTATGCAAAGAGCTTTAGTTGCTACTACTGAAGAAAAATCTGCTGACGATTTAGTAGCTTTAGTTTTAGAATGTGGAAAATTTGGAGTTGATGTAATGGCTCTTTTAGACAAAGCTAATACAAGCACTTACGGAAACCCAGAAATTACTGAAGTAAATATAGGTGTTCGTAACAATCCTGGAATTTTAATCTCAGGTCACGATTTAAAAGACCTTGAAGAATTATTGCAACAAACAGAAGGTAGCGGTATTGATATCTACACTCATAGTGAGATGTTGCCGGCTCATTATTATCCGGCTTTTAAAAAGTATTCTCATTTTGCAGGAAACTATGGTAATGCTTGGTGGAAACAAAGAGACGAGTTTGAAACATTTAATGGACCAATTTTATTTACTACTAACTGTATAGTTCCACCACTTGATAAAGCAACTTATACAGATAGAATTTACACAACAGGAGCTTCAGGTTTAGCAGGAGCAAAACATATTCCTGCTCGCGTAGAAGGTAAACAAAAAGATTTTTCTGAAATTATTGAGCATGCTAAAAAATGTAAAGCTCCAACAGAAATAGAAAATGGTAAAATTGTTGGTGGTTTTGCTCATAATCAAGTTATTGCTTTAGCAGATAAAGTTGTTGACGCTGTAAAAACTGGTGCAATTCGTAAATTTTTCGTAATGGCAGGTTGTGATGGAAGAATGAAATCTCGCGAATATTATACTGAGTTTGCTGCTAAGTTACCAAAAGATACTGTTATTTTAACTGCAGGTTGTGCAAAATATCGTTATAATAAATTAGAATTAGGTGATATTGGTGGAATACCAAGAGTTTTGGATGCAGGACAATGTAACGATTCTTATTCTTTAGCAGTAATTGCTCTAACTTTAAAAGATGTGTTTGGTTTAGATAATATTAACGATCTTCCAATAGCATATAATATTGCTTGGTACGAGCAAAAAGCGGTAATAGTATTGTTGGCTCTTCTTTATTTAGGTGTGAAAAATATTCATTTAGGCCCAACATTGCCAGCTTTCTTATCGCCAAATGTGGCTAAAGTTTTAGTCGAAAATTTTGGAATAGCAGGAATTAATACTGTTGATGAAGATATGAAAATGTTCTTAAATTAAAAATTATTAAAATCCTGCTACGGCAGGATTTTTTTTGAACTTTTTGCTTATTTATTATTTTAAAATTAAATATTAAAGAATATTTATTAAAACATTTATAAAATAGATTATATCATCCTTATATTTTTGTTAAGTTTGTATCTTTATAAAAATAGAACAAGTTGATGTATTTAAAAAACTTATCATTAATCAATTTTAAAAACTTTGAAAGTTTTGATTTTCAAGCTTGTGCTAAAATAAACTGCTTGATTGGAGATAACGGAATTGGTAAAACCAATTTATTGGACAGCATACATTATTTATCGTTTTGCAAGAGCTTTTTAAACCTTTCGGATAGACAAAATATAAAAACAGGTGAAGATTTTTTTGTAATTAAAGGTGAATTTATGCTTAATGATAATGTTGAAAATATTTATTGTGGAGTGCAGAAAGATAAGCGGAAATCTTTCCGTAGAAATGCTGTAGAATATCAAAAACTTTCTGAACATATTGGCTTACTGCCTGTTGTATATTCTACTCCTTATGATTCAGATTTGATTCATTTAGGAAGTGATATTAGGCGAAAGTTTGCAGATGCTATAATTTCTCAGTTTGATAAATCATATTTACATAATCTTATAAACTATAATAAAGCTCTTGAACAGAGGAATATTTTATTGAAAAATAAATTTTCTTCAAAAAGAATTGATCCTGAAGAAATTGAAATTTGGGATTTTAAACTTTCTGAAAATGCAGAAAAAATTTATGAACTTAGAAAAAATTTCGCTGAAGAGCTAATTCCTATTTTTCAAAAATATTACAGATTAATTTCTGATAACAAAGAAAAAGTAGAATTGATTTATTCTTCACAACTTCATAAAAATAATTTATATGATAGTTTAAGGAAAAATTTAGAAAGAGATTTATTTTTAGGCTATACATCTTATGGCACTCATAGAGATGATTTTGATTTTTTAATAGAAAACCAAGCTATAAAAAAATATGGTTCCCAAGGTCAACAAAAAACCTTTGTTATAAGTTTAAAATTTGCATGGTTTGAATATATTAAAAGTAAATTAAATATGCCAGCAATTTTACTTTTAGATGATATATTTGACAAATTAGATAAAAAAAGAGTTAAAGTAATAACGCAATTGGTAGCAGAAAATGGATTTGGACAAATTTTTATTACTGATACAAGTTATTCAAGAATGCCGGATATTTTAAAAGATTTGAATATTAATTATAAAATATTAAATTTGTCAACAAATGAAATTATTACTAACTGATAATTATTTTTTATGAAACGAGTATTATTTTTATTATTAGCCTTAGTTTTTGCTTTTTCAACAAGTTTGTTTTCACAAAATTTAGAAGCAAAAAACAGCAAAATGATTGTAGGAAAATGGAAAGTTGATTCTTTAGACATTGGTGATTTTCAATTATCACCTCAGTATGAATATATATTAAAAGAAAAACTTCCGCAGATAATTGAATCTACAGAAGTGCATTTTTATCCAAATAAAAAGTATTTTAAAAAAGGCCTTGAAGGTACAATTGAAGGGAAATGGAGCGTTTCTAAAGATGGACAATTTGTTAGTGTGAAGACAAAGGGAAAAGATAAAGAAGATAAAACCAAAATTATTAGTCTTACAGAAGATAAGCTAATTATTGCACCTGAAGACCCAAATGCTGCAAATTCAAAAGTTTATTTGTATAAAGTGAAGTGAAAATTGCTTATTTTAGTTTGCTAAACTAAAATTAAGAAATTAAAATTTAAAAATGGAATTAAAAATTGCCATAGATTTTGATGGTACCATTGTGGAACACAAATATCCTGAAATAGGAAATGTTATCCCGGGTTCTTTTGAAGTTTTACGTGAACTTCAAGCTCAGGGACATAAATTAATTTTGTGGACAGTGAGAGATGGTATAGATTTGCAAAATGCTGTTGATTTTTGTCTTGAAAATGGTGTGATTTTTTGGGCAATAAATGAAAGTTATCCAAACGAAGAGTTTAATAAGTATATTAGTAGAAAAGTAGATGTTGATATCTTTATTGACGATAGAAATATTGGAGGTTTTCTAGGATGGCAAAAAATTAGAGAAATTCTTATCCCAGACTCGCCTCACATTGTAAAACTTGAAGAACCAAAAGTAAAGAAAAAAACATCGTTTTGGAAACGAAAATCTAAAAAATAGACAATAAGACTTTATGATAATAAAAAATATAATATTTGATTTAGGAAATGTTATTTTAAATATTGACATAAATAAAAGCGAAATAGAATTTAAAAAGCATGGTTTAGAAAATTTTGATCAACTTTATAGTCTTGTTAGTCAAACAAAAATTTTCGATTATTTAGAAACAGGAAAAATTAGTCCACAAGAATTTTATTCCCAACTTAGA